>ERZ773072.1079-NODE-1079-length-13975-cov-57.873132_pt1 | contig 13975 bp, 8 predicted proteins | sample MGYA00580617_ERZ773072 | MGnify/ENA primary metagenome ERZ773072 (study PRJEB29015, sample SAMEA2737970) | human oral metagenome | biome: human oral; feature: human-associated habitat; material: dental | place: China | collected 2122 ... | reverse complement strand
CATGACGACTCATCTGACGTCTGGCCTCGGCTTCGTAAGTGCGGATATAATCCATAAAGGTTGGCTTGCGTAGCACCTGAGCAAAAGCCTCAAGGCCTCCGAAAAGGAGAACCACAGCAAGAGCCAAGCTCAGTCGATATATAACGGAATGGCTGATTCTCATCATTGTTGTACAGTGAACATTTACTTGTAGACCTTCCATATCCATACAATGGCTACAAGTAGTGGCAAAGATACGAATTATATAGCTATCCTTCGGAGCATATCTGCAGGCTCCAATATAGGGTCGTGGTATGAAACACTATTGAGCCCATTGCGCAAGGACATCTCTTCACAGCTTGCACTTTCCTCCCCCGAACTTCTCAGCCTAAAGACTCCGATTTTCGGGACTTGACTTTAAATTCAAATTGTCAGAGTAATTGATAATAGTAACTCGCGTCCTCTTAATGAATAAGAGTAAGAATAGGTATTTATCCCACTGAAAACAGAGTAATTATAGCTTTGCTCATTGAAGATATTATTGAGTTCAAGGGTATAGCGTAGAGACTTATTGCTGTGAGTAAGTCCAATATCGAACATACAAAGTTTCGCCCAATGACCTGGGGATATTTCTTTGGAGTTCATCTCGGCGGCGAGCTTAAAGCTCCACTTAGGCATAGGCTTTAAATCAATGCGTATGTCGTGTGTATGTGCCCTTAATGATTGTGTCGTATTTTTTATGCGACTAAACCCTTTATTGAGCGTATATGTATAGTTAATCTCAATGAACTTAAGTGGCTTTGAGACAACAGATGGCATCAGACTAAAACTACCACCTTCATACTCATAAATAACCCCATTTTGCATCATCGACTGATTACTATGATTGTAAATACTCGTCAATGAGAGTTTTGTGTGAAGGCTTTGAATCTGTTTGGTGAGAGAGGCAAATATATTTAGGCTACTGATCCCATTGTCCTGAGGGATATAAGAAGTGTTTACCAAACCTGAAGATATCGTTTGGGAGGATATCAGATTTCTATGTTGGTAGGTATAGGTGACCCCCGTATTGAAAAACCACATCTCTATAGGTAACCGAAAACGATAGTCTGTACTTAGATGTAGAGTTTTAGTTTGTGCAAGCATACCACTTCCTATACTTGCCGAGATAATATTATTCTGTACTGCTGATGTTAGCAAATCTGTTAATGCACCCACCCCCTCAGTGTATGCACCTTGCACTCTGAGGTCGGACAGAGCATTAAGCTTGTAGCTTAAATAAATCGAGGGGTTGAATCTAAAATATGTCTTCCTTTGTTGAGCCTGCCAAGTTCCCATATTGCGATAATTAATATAATCACTTGATAGGCCCAACCTCGCTCGAAGTACATACTTCTGCAATGGATGCGTGTACTCGTATTCGGGGATGAAGGACAGAAGAAGATTATCTCCCTTTAAGTTATTGATAGCATTAGAGACTATAGTGCTATGGATAGATTGAGTTGAGAGCTTGTCTCTCTTGTACTGAATGGATATAGGGAAGCTTATACGAGACCTCTTTACTTCATAGGACGAAAATAAAGAAATCTTGGATAAAAACTGTTCACTGGCTGCCAGCTGCTCGAGCCCATTTGATAAGAGCATAATCTGGGCTGTCGGTGCAGTTGAATAACCAACTAAACTTGATACACCCCACTGAGTATTGCCCTTTCGCCAACGTAAAGAGAGAGCATCAGAGAAACTAATATCCCTATAGCGACCTTTTAGACCAGAATTCCCAAGGACAGAGGGCGAAGTCTCTGCTATATCCGAGCTAAGATAACTCGCCTTTACCGAAAACTTATTCTGGACATAGCGTCTATCGCCATTATTCTTGTATTCTATCTCAAGGAATGGAGTATGCTTTCGTTCTGTTGGTGTGGTTTGTTGGTGTATAGTTATATTGGGGCGAGAAGAATCGACAAAGTCCAAGTTGTAACCATACTCATAGCGTGTTCGAGAGAAGCCATAGCCGACATTAGCCCTCAAAGTTGCATTCTCGGATAGTTTGCCAATAGTACTAAGGCTTGTCAAATAATCCCCAGGGAATATATAACGCTCTCGTTTGATGGGAGGGGTAGCTCCCGATATGTCACCAACAATCATTGATGCTAAGGTTGAAGCCTTCTCACCAGCTATATTATCTGTAGTATTATCGTTTGCAAACTCTTGAATATTCCCTGCCTTAAGTACCCCTATGACTTGAACTTGAGGCTTGAATATCATACCCGAACCAGAAGCTTGATAGAGAGCACTCTCTCCAATGCCAGCCACAAGGCTATAGCTCCCGACAGGTTTAATTTTGGCTTTCTTGGTTAGACTTATATTAAGTGCCACATCATCGGTCAGTACATCTTTATCAATCTTGGCATCGGAGTGATTGCTCAGCACTTGTACCGATGACACATAGCTCGACGGAATATTATTAGTTGCGATGTTATATTTACCGCCCAATAGGTCTAAACCTTCGATATAGAAGTTTGATATCTCCTTTCCTTGATACTTTATTTTTCCACTTTCTGCGACATCTATCCCTGGGAGCTTCTTAAGTGCATCTCTCAGCCTGTAGTCTCCCTCCCCAGAGAATGCCCGTAGGCTATATGTAAGAGTGTCTCCTCTTTGAGTCAAAGAGGGAGTCTTTACGGTCACTTCCTTGAGGATTGTCTGTTTGGGTGAGAGGACTATCGTGATATCTTTTACCTCCGCCCCTAGTCTTATGCTCTTCTTTTCAAAAGAGATATGACTAACAATGATATAGAGACTGTCAGCCTGGCCTTTTGTAGAGAGACTAAATTGTCCTCGCTCATCTGTAATAGAGATGGCTACTGTTTTTTTTTGCCCAATAGATAGCTGGATGCTAGCACCCTCTATTGGGTTCTTGCTAGCATCCATAACAACCCCACTTAGCAAAGTCTGGGCAGATACTGAGATACTCCAGACTACAGCAAGAGTGAAAGACAGCAATAGACGAGGCCAAGGCTTCATAATCACTCCTTTTCTATTGGGATATATCCATTTTCTCTTAGGCGTAATTGCATTCCGTTGATTAGTATAGAACTTCCCCCAGAGTCTCCTTTCATAACGACCATGTCTGTGATACTTTCTGGCGGAAGATTAGCCATTGGATTCTCTTCAAAGCTGTTCTTTGCTTTGAGGAATTTTGTACGGGTAGTGGAGATTACATCTCCATACTGAGGTTCTACTATGTTTAAGTTTGCTTTCCTTAGCTGAATAGCTTCGAAGCAATGTACTTGCTCGCTGTCGTAAACCTTTAGGATTAGACCTGGCAAGCTCGTAAATTTCCAAGGTCCAAACTGTAGAGGGATATCAGGAGCATACCATGCTACCCAAGACCTACCACCATACTCTGCTGTAGCTTTACGACATGGATAACCACTTATTGTATCAGTACTGCTGTCATCTATCTCCCATACCATATTGACTTTATCCTCTTGATAAGTATAGTGGTTTGGGATAATGGTGCTATAGACCGAGAGTTTCCCTTTCGGGGTGTTCTGAAATACAGTTTGGTCAAAGAAGTAAGCAGACTTCCTTAGACGTGCTTCACCCATTTTGATTTGTTCATCAGGAGACTTCGTCTGTCGTAGGGAATCCAGCTGAAATGCAAGGTAATCTGAGAACAGTGCCGAAGTGCTTCCAATTTGGAGGATTGTAGAATAAACCTCTTGCTTACCATTGGATGCCTTGATAGTGTACTCATATAGGCAGTCATAGCGAGACTGAGACTGACCAATAGCTTGTAGTTGGCATAGCAACAAGGCTATACACAGGATAATCTTATTCATACTTACACGTGATTTAGAATTTCAGAGATGGTAATGCCACTGGGAACTTTAATACCTCATAGCCAATGCACGTCGCTCGTATCCATTGCGGGACTTTCCCTTGCTCCGTCGTGATCGAAGTGGAGGGCTCGCTGACTACCGCATGAGGCGAGAGCGCTCTCACAGAGACAGGCGAAGAGACTATGAAGGGCTTGCTTCTTCATAATGGTATTATGAGCTATGGTAAGACGTTTGTGGCGTAGACTCGATGTCTTCATATTCAGTTGTCTACCACAAACTTAGTAAAAGATATGCACACAAGAAAGAAGCAAAGAAAGAGCCCCCTGACGCATAGCTATTGCATGCATCAGGGGGCTTGCTGACTATACTTGCGAGGGGAGGGATACATACCACTACTTGTTCGCAGTAGTAACCAATAGTGGTTCACGAGTCAACCACTATTGGTCACTACTATGAACCTATAGTGGTCCGCACGTCGACCAATACTGGTCGCCCCGCAGACCTATATTAGTCGTTGCTCCGCGTAGGGATAAAAGTTGCGGACGAGTGGCAGATAAGTTTGGACTACGTACGTGGCTCTAATATCTACGTACGTGGATATTTGGATTTACGTGCCTGGTCTTTAAGACTACGTACATAGATAGAAGAATACCACTACGGGAAGGCGCTTTTCTCTTCACGAGAAGGGCACTTTTCCCTCCGCTGGATAAGAGGAATATTCGCGATAAGGCGAAGGGCTTGCGTATCACTTCGGAGAGGTATATCGGGGAGCTGGGCGTGCGATGTCTTAGCACTCTAAATAGAGGACAGGACTCGCAGCAACAGTCTCCTATTGATACGGGGTCTTGATCCCTATTGCTTCACCACTAAAGCAATATAAGTATGGGGTGCATACCACTATTGGTACGCACCCCATACTTAATATTGGGACAAAGTCCCTATTGATGGATGTAAGCAATTATCTCCTCCCAGGCATCGGGATGGAACCACCGTATCTCGGGATCACGTCGCCACCAAGAGAGTTGCTTGCGAGCGTAGTGCCGGCTGTTTCGCTGGACAAGCCGCACCGCCTCGGCAAAGTCAATATCGCCATCAAAGTAGGAGAAGAGCTCCTTGTAGCCCACGGTGTTGAGCGCATTAAGGCTACGGAGTGGATAGACTCGCTGGGCCTCCTCCACCATACCCGCCTTGATCATCAGCTCGACGCGCTTATCAATTCGCTCATAGAGCTCCTCGCGATCTCGGGTGAGCCCGACCTTGACAATACGGAAGGGACGAGCTTTCTGCTGCCCCGTATGGAAAGAGGAGAAGGGGCGCCCTGTAGCAAGACACACCTCATAGCCATGGAGCACACGCTTATAATTCTTTGGATCAACCGCCTTGTAATAGACTGGATCCAAGAGACGCAGCTCCGCAAGGATTCCGTCAAGCCCTTCCGCGGCATAGCGTTCCCAGACAGCTGAGCGGACTTCCTCTGGCACATCTGGCATACTATCAATTCCCTTTGTGATAGCATCGACATACATCATCGAGCCTCCAGAGAGAAGTGCTGAGGAAGACGAACTTTCAGCAAAGACTTGAGGCAAGAGCTCCAGGACTTCGCTCTCGAAGGTAGCGGCACTATATGGCTCTGTGACCGACCTTGTCCCGACAAAATAATGAGGCACAGCAGCCCGCTCCTCATCGGAGGGGGCTGCTGTGCCTATAGGGATCTCACGGAAGATCTGCCGAGAGTCTGCCGAGAGGATGCTGCAACCGAAGTATTGCGCCAGACGAATACTAAGCGCCGTCTTGCCTACCCCTGTGGGGCCAACAAGCACGATAAGTGTAGGGAGATCCTCCTGCTTAGTAGAGGCTCTCTGCATCGGCGATGTCGAAGCCTTCGAGGTCGATATCCCCTTCATCGACGGATTCGTCGGAGAAGAGTTCGTCATCCCATGGCTCACCCGTAGCGGGCGTTGCTAGACGGGAGGCTGCTACCTCAATGCTCTCCAGCTGCTTAGGAGCCTTACCCTCAGCCTTCGTGACGACAGGCTTATCAAGACACTTGCCTGGGATTAGCTCTGCCAGCTCGATAAAGAAGCCACGCTCGCTCAGCATGTCGAAGACAAAGAAGAGGTGCTGTCCCTTATGATCCAGCAGATCTTCCAAGCGTGTATCAGCCATCAGGTAGCTATCCTCATCCGAAGAAGCACCCATATCCATCATCGTGATCTCAAGCTCCTTCTGCCACTCCTCATCACAGATGTGGAAGGTCGTCAGCTCGTCACGAGCATAACCCAGCGAGTCGAGGATAAAGTCATTCAACTCAAGGAAGGTGGCTTCGGAGTCGATCTGAAGCTCTCTCTTGAAGAAGTCATTCTCATCGGAGAGCATTAATAGGCGATATACCATAAGTCTAAGGGATTAGGCTACTTCGTCGGGGTTACAAGGCTGAGATAAAGCTCATCGAGCTGCTCCTGATCGATCAGCGAAGGCGCATCAATCATCACATCACGCCCAGCATTATTCTTGGGGAAGGCGATGCAGTCACGGATGCTATCCAGCCCTGCGAAGAGGGAGACAAAGCGATCCAAGCCATAGGCCAGACCACCATGAGGAGGTGCACCATACTTGAAGGCATTCATGAGGAAGCCGAACTGCTCCTGTGCCTTCTCGGGAGTGAAGCCTAAGAGGTCAAACATACGTGCCTGCAGCTTGCTGTCGTGGATACGGATCGAGCCACCACCTACTTCGACACCATTGATGACCATATCGTAGGCATTAGCGCGCACAGCCCCTGGATTCGCCTCGAGCATAGGTACGTCCTCGGGCTTGGGAGAAGTGAAGGGGTGGTGCATAGCATAGAAGCGCTGAGTCTCTTCATCCCACTCGAAGAGGGGGAAGTCAACTACCCAGAGGCAGGAGAACTTTGTCTTATCGCGGAGACCAAGCTGATTGCCCACTTCAAGACGAAGCTCGCAGAGCTGCTTACGCACCTTCATCGCATCATCACCTGAGAGGATGAGGATCAGGTCACCGGGCTTAGCCTGCATCGCACGTGCCAGCTCCTGCAGCGTCTCCTGACTGTAGAACTTGTCGACACTACTCTTGACCGTGCCATCAGCTTCGACACGAGCATAGACCATACCCTTAGCACCGATCTGCGGACGCTTGACAAAGTCAGTCAGAGCATCGAGCTGCTTACGCGTATAGCTGGCAGCACCCTCAGCACAGATACCGCCGATATAGGCCGCATCATCGAAGACGGAGAAGCCATGACCGGAGAGCACGTCCTTGAGCTCGACGAACTCCATGCCGAAGCGTGTATCCGGCTTATCAGAGCCATAGCGCTTCATCGCATCGTGCCAGCTCATACGAGGGAAGGGCTTCTGGATATCAAGATCAAGCAACTCCTTGAAGAGATAGCGGGTCATCCCCTCGAAGATCGTCAGCACATCTTCCTGTTCGACGAAGCTCATCTCACAGTCGATCTGAGTGAACTCAGGCTGTCGGTCCGCACGAAGGTCTTCGTCACGGAAGCACTTGACGATCTGGAAATAGCGGTCAAAACCACTAACCATCAGCAGCTGCTTGAAGGTCTGAGGAGACTGGGGCAGAGCGTAGAACTGGTTAGGGTTCATACGGGAGGGCACGACGAAGTCACGAGCACCCTCTGGCGTAGACTTAATGAGGACAGGCGTCTCTACTTCGAGGAAGCCCTGACCATCAAGATAGCGGCGCACGGCGAGAGCGAAGCGGTGACGCAGCTCAAGATTGGAGCGTACGCAGCTACGACGCAGGTCGAGATAGCGGTACTTCATACGCAGGTCGTCCCCACCATCGGTATCGTCTTCGATAGTGAAGGGAGGCACCTCTGCAGGATTGAGTACGCGCAGCGTCTTGACCGAGATCTCGATATCCCCCGTAGGGAGCTTAGGATTCTTATTCTCACGCTCAGTGACCTCACCCGTGATCTGGATGACGTACTCACGACCGAGCTTCTCTGCCTCTGAGACGAGAGCCTCGCCTACGTGAGCTTCATTGAAGACGAGCTGAGTGATACCATAGCGGTCTCGAAGGTCTATGAAGGTCATCCCGCCCATACGGCGTGCCTTCTGGACCCAGCCAGCGAGCGTCACCTGCTCCCCGACATTACTGAGGCGCAGGGCGCCACAGGTAGTAGTGCGATACATATATTCTTTTTCCTTGATCGGTAGCCAGCCAGAGGCCTGCACACCGAGTGATAAGTGCTTGTTCTCTCTACAAAAATACAAAAGATTACGGGGGATTTATAGCGCAGGGAATAGATACAGAGGAGTAAGGCACCATAGTATGATCCTCCACCATGAGCGAAGCACCATAGCTATACCTTAATATGGGGACTACTAAAAGCAGCGCGAGTAGAAGTGGATTCACTTCTACTCGCATTATATTCAGTCGGGATGACTGGATTCGAACCAGCGACCACTCGCCCCCCAGACGAGTACTCTAACCGGGCTGAGCTACATCCCGAGTGCTCTTGGAGACTTGCCACTTGGGCTTTGTCCCTTTTGCGCTGCAAAGATAAGGAGAAGGTGGCTAACTACCAAATGTCTCGCGAAGAAAATCAAGCCCCTCCTTAATAACTCCCTCATCCGCAACCTCTACCACCTCGATATTTCCAGGCTCGATGACGCCCATAAGCGTGATGGTGCCTGCAGAGTTCTTCTTATCATACCGCATAAGGCGCAGCAGTTCGGGGTAATCCTTGCAGGTATAGAAGAAGGGAGAGTAAAGCTCACGGGCCAAAGTCATCAGCTGTCGGATATACTCCTTGTTCGTCCCACGCTGGCGCATCGTGATATAGCTCTCGATGAGTAGTCCAAAGACGACGGCCTCACCATGTGGGAGCGTGCGGCGAAATTCATTCTGATGCGAATAGGCCTCCAGTGCATGCCCTACCGTATGACCTATATTTAGGATACGACGAAGCCCACACTCCGTAGGATCAGCCTCCACAACGGATGCCTTGTAGGCAATACTCTTCTCAATGAGGGCCTGCCACTCCTCATCCATGAGGCCAACTGGGTCGCCAATACGACAAACCTCTCGCCAGGCTTCTCCACCCATAAGGGTGGCATGCTTGACGACCTCACCATAGCCTGAGAGGAGTTCCTCCAAGGGGAGGGTGCGCAGGAAGTCAATATCAACGATGACCTCATGGGCAGGGTGGAAGGAGCCAATAAGGTTCTTTACCCCGAGGAAGTCAATCGCAGTCTTCCCCCCTACCGAGGCATCGACCATCGCCAGCAGTGTCGTCGGCACATAGACCGTCGCTATGCCACGCATATAGGTCGAGGCGGCTAAGCCTCCTAAGTCAAGCAGGGCTCCCCCACCGATAAGAACGAGGGCACTACGACGGTTAGCCCCCTCCTCACTAAGCCAAGTCCATAGGAGCCCCAGTGACTCCGTCGTCTTGCACTCCTCGCCACCTCGCAGCGTACGACATATGGTCTCGGGGAGTGCAGACTGCAGCTGCGGAAGGAGGTCGGGATAGAGCTCTGCGACACGCTCCTCCAGGACTAAAAAGACTCGATCGCAAGCCAGCCCCTCAGCGACTGAGGGGAGCTTACGATCGAGTATCTGTGTACCGATGATCATCTGTACAGGGGTAGGCTTATGCCTTCAGCTCCATAGCGGAGAGGAGCTCTTCGACTGCGGCCTTAAGCCCATCGACATTCTTACCACCAGCCGTAGCGAAGTGAGGCTGACCGCCACCACCGCCCTGGATATGCTTGGCAGCAGCACGGAGGAGCTGTGAAGCGTTCCAGCCCCTTGACTCTACTAGATCCTTGCTGATCATCAGTGTCAGGCTGGGCTTAGAAGAGCTGGGCTCTACGCAAGCGGCGATGAAGACGAAGGGCTCGTGCAGCTCACCTGCGATCTGGAAGGCGATATCCTTGATGATCTCAGCGGGGACCTCCTTCTCAATGAGGAAGAGGCGGACACCACCGACCTCGACACGCTTCTCCAGTAGCTGACGCTTCTTCTTTGCGATCTGCTCACGGACATACTCCCCTACTTGCTTACCGAGCTCGGCGTTCTCCTCAAGAGTCTTACGGATAGCCGTCATCAGCTGAGGGCTATTATTGAAGAGCTGGCGGATAGCATCGATCATATCAGCCTGCTCGTAGAGGTAGTTCTCAGCAGCTGCACCCGTGACTGCCTCGATACGACGCACACCTGCAGCGACAGAGGACTCACTAGTGATGCGCAGCGTACCGATTACCCCCGTAGAGGCGACGTGCGTCCCCCCACAGAATTCGGTCGATGAGCCAAAGCGGATGACGCGGACGTGATCCCCATACTTCTCTCCGAAGAGAGCCATAGCCCCCATCTCGCGAGCTTCGTCAATGGGCACTTCGCGGTATTCCTGCAGAGGGATGCAGGCACGGATACGTGCTGCGACGATACGCTCGACAGCACGGAGCTGCTCGGGCTCGACCTTCGCAAAGTGAGCGAAGTCGAAGCGCAGGACTTCATCAGAGACGAATGACCCCTTCTGCTCGACGTGTGAGCCGAGGACTTCACGCAGAGCCTCATGCAGGAGGTGCGTAGCAGAGTGATTAGCCTCAATACGGTGGCGACGCTCTTCGTCAACCACGGCACGGAAGTCACCCTCCAGCGTAGCGGGGAGCTTCTTCATCAGGTGGATAGCGAGGTTATTCTCACGCTTGGTATCAAAGACTTCGTACTTCGTGCCATCGGTAGCGATGAGGAAGCCCTTATCACCTACCTGACCACCCATCTCAGCATAGAAGGGAGTCTCAGAGAGGACGACCTGATAGAAGGTAGCATTCTTCTGCTTCACCTCACGATAGCGGAGGATCTCCGTGGTACACTCGAGGGTATCATAGCCGACGAAGCGTACAGCAGAGCCCTCATTGACGACCTGCCAGTCACCTGCATCGATAGCAGCGGCATTACGTGCACGCTCCTTCTGCTCCTGCATAGCCTTGTCAAAGCCGGCTTCGTCGACACTCAGCCCCTGCTCAGTGAGGATCAGTGCGGTCAAGTCAAGGGGGAAGCCGTAGGTATCATAGAGGACGAAGGCATCGTGCCCATCAAGGACGGTCTTACCGGCCTTCTTCGCTTCCTCGATCTGCTTATCTAAGAGACGGATACCCGTCTCCAGCGTGCGCAGGAAGCTCTCTTCCTCCTCACGCATCACCTTAGCGATGAGCTCGCGACCAGCGATGAGCTCGGGGTAAGCATCGCCCATCGTCTCGATGAGTACGGGCAGGAGGCTATACATAAAGGCCTCACGACGACCGAGGAAGGTATAGCCGTAGCGGACAGCACGGCGTAGGATACGGCGGATGACATAGCCCGCCTTAGCGTTGGAGGGGAGCTGACCGTCGGTGATAGCGAAGGCAATCGTACGAATGTGGTCGGCGATGACGCGCATAGCGACATCCGACTTCTGATCAGCCCCATATTCGATCCCCGTGAGCGTGGCGATAGCCTGGATCATCGGGGTGAAGATATCGGTATCATAGTTCGACGTCTTCCCCTGCATAGCCATACAGAGACGCTCGAAGCCCATCCCCGTATCGATGACGCGCTTAGGCAGAGGCTCGAGAGAACCATCGGCCTTACGGTTGTACTGCATGAAGACGAGGTTCCAGATCTCGATGACCTGGGGGTGACTCTGGTTGACCAGCGTGAGGCCATCGACGGCTTTACGCTCTTCGTCAGAGCGGATGTCGATATGGATCTCAGAGCAAGGACCGCAAGGGCCTTGGTCGCCCATCTCCCAGAAGTTATCGTGCTTATTCCCGTTGATGATGCGCTCGGCTGGCAGGTGCTTTGCCCAGATAGAGGCTGCCTCGTCATCACGCTCAAGGCCTTCGGCAGGAGCCCCTTCGAAGACCGTCACATAGAGGCGCTCGGGGGAGAGGTGGAGTACCTCCGTCAGATATTCCCAAGCCCAGTCAATAGCTTCGTGCTTGAAGTAATCCCCGAAGGACCAGTTCCCAAGCATCTCAAACATCGTGTGGTGGTACGTATCATGGCCCACCTCCTCGAGGTCGTTGTGCTTACCGCTTACGCGAAGGCACTTCTGTGAGTCCGCCACGCGGCTATGCTTGATCTCGGCATTACCGAGGATGATATCCTTGAACTGGTTCATCCCTGCGTTCGTGAACATCAGGGTAGGGTCGCCCTTGATCACCATCGGAGCTGATGGTACGATCGTGTGGCCCTTACTTTGGAAGAAAGACTTATATGACTCGCGAATCTCTTTAGAGGTCATTGTGTCGTTATTGCTTACTATTATATGATACTTTATTTGTCCCGCAAAGGTACGCTATTTATAGGTAGTGTAGAAGCCCTACCCCACGAGAGGTCTTTGCTACCCGCCTCTACACATATAGAGAAAATGTACGCGCGCGAGGGGAAGCAGCCTTATCGAGAATCACTTCGTCGCAATGAGGATTGCATACCACCGCTATACGGTCCCCCTTCGCAACCCATATTGAGACTGTTGCCGCGAGTCCTGCCCGCTATTATTAGAGTGCAAAGGCATCGCGCGCCCAGCTCCCCGATATCCCTCTCCGAAATGATCGAGCAAGCCCTTCGCCTTATCGCAAGTATTCCTCTTATCCAGCGGAGGAAAAAGTGCTGTTTTCGTGAAGAAAAAGCACCTTCATGCAGTGGTTTTCCTCTGTCTATGTACGTAGTCTTAAAGACCAGGTACGTAAATCCTAATATCCACATACGTAGATATTAGAGCCACGTACATAGCCCAAACTTATCTACCACTCGTCCGCAACTTTTATCCCTACGCGGAGCAACAACCTATATATAGGTCACTTCACAAAGTTATATAGGGATCAGTCCAAAGCTATATAGCTTGCTTCGCCATCCCTATATAGCCCGACCCCGTACCCATATTGGTCGGCAGGCTGACCTATATAGGTTCATTTACCCAGCTACGGAGGCCCACTTCTTCACCTCGCATAAGACACTGATATACTTACATATAGGACAACTCCTTCGCTACCACAAAAATCGACGTATAGCCGCCCCATTTACTGGATAGGAAGGAGCCTCATAGCACAGAGCTACTCCCTGCGGTAGTCTGTGCCACTTTGGTTATCTTTGTCTTACTGTAAATAAGCACGATAGACAAAGCAACATACGCCTTATGAAGATCAACTATCGGATGGGCTTCGCCCTACCCGCCCTCATCGCAAGCATATTAGCCTTCGGCTCCTGCAAATCTTCCTCCAAGAACTCCTCTGTACTCCAGCAGAGCGCTATCGGGAAGCCAGGCGAGCTGATGCTCGTCATGGATAAGGACTACTTCGAGTCCCCCATGGCTATGCAACTCTATGACCTACTCGAAGAAGATGCACCTGCCCTTCCTCAGAGCGAACCCTCCCTGCGCATCTCGCGCGTCCCTACCCCATCCTTCGAAGGCTCGCTGAAGCTCGTCCGCAATGTCTTCCTCCTCGACATCGACCCTCAGCGCTACTCAAAGGTCTCGCTGAAGTACAGCTATGACGACTGGGCCAAGGGGCAGATCGTCGCGCGCATGACCTCACCCAGCGCCGACTCGGTACAGAACTACCTCAAGACTCAGGGCGAAGGGCTGATGAATCTCTTCATTCGCCACGAACTCTTCCTCTACGGCGAGGTTATCGCTAAGACCTACAGCCAGAAGGCTACCGAACTTGTCGACAGCCTCTTCGCTCATCGCATCAATGTCCCCGAGGATATTCGCAATAAGCGCGTCGGCAAGGATTTCCTCTGGATGTCCAACTCCTCCATGCGCTCTCGTCACGACATCCTCGTCTACACCTACCCCTATCACAGCCCCAAGGATATCAGCCTTGATGCTCTGGTTGCGAAGCGTGACTCCGTACTCAAGGCTAATATCTCAGGGGAATTCGAAGGCTCCTACCCCTGCACCGAGCAGAACTATGGTCTCCTCTACCGCCGTGTACAGCTCCCCGAAGAGGAGACAGCACGTGCTGAGCTCCGTGGTCTGTGGAAGATGGAGGGCGGTGCGATGATGGGTGGCCCCTTCGTCAGCCATGCTGTCGTCGACAAGGCAGCCGGCAAGGTCTATGTCTTCGAGGGCTTCGTCTACCGCCCCAACGAAGACAAGCTCCACCTCATCCGCA
>ERZ773072.1078-NODE-1078-length-13981-cov-6.361339_pt1 | contig 13981 bp, 16 predicted proteins | sample MGYA00580617_ERZ773072 | MGnify/ENA primary metagenome ERZ773072 (study PRJEB29015, sample SAMEA2737970) | human oral metagenome | biome: human oral; feature: human-associated habitat; material: dental | place: China | collected 2122 ... | reverse complement strand
CGGCTCGGTTTAGTTCAGCTCGGTAAACCCCGCCGCCTGCAGGCGTCGCGCCACGGTTCGCGCCGCCAGATATGAGACGGGCGAATCGCAGACGAACTGGGCGAGATCTTCGATATTTTTGACGGCATCAACGGTCATACTATGCGCCTACTTCTTGGGTTTGGGAATGACGGGGAACGCTGAAGTCCACGGTGAAGCGTCGGTTGATCCCTGCTTATGCGATTGTGCGGCTTCCGGCGAGATTTTCGGAATCGGAGCGGTAGCCCAGGGAACCTCTGAGGTGTTCTGGGATGCCTCCTGCTGAGCCTGCGAGGTTTGCGAAACTGCAGCCGAGCCGTCCGCAGCCGCATTCTTAGCGGATGCGCCCTGCCCGCTTTCCTTCTGCTGGGCAGCTTCTTTCTGCTGAGCTAGGGCCTGAGCCTTGGCACGCTCATAGGCTGACAAGGCATTTTGCACGGGAATGCTCATTGTGGAGGTATCCGGCGCGTAGTTCTTCGAGGAAGGGTTCTTCGTATCGTCTGCCTGCGCGGCGGATGCGCTAGCGGCTTCCTTCTGCGGCGCGGCTGTATTCGATGCAGACCCCTGCGCCCCGGAGGCACGCACAGAAGAATCGGCCCGATTCGAGCCCTGCTGAGTCTTCTGCGCGGAGGCGCGTGCAGCTTTCTGCGCCGCATCCAGATCTATGCCTGACGGAGCCTTTTCCGCTGCTGCGGGGGCAACCACGGCAGGCTTGAGCTCGTCGGCGATAGTCCTCGCCTGTGCAGACTGCGCGGGTTTATCGGCAGCAGGCGCTTCTTTCCCGGTCGCGCGGGCGGCAGTATTCGCGGCCGTCGGACGCTCCGTTGAACTGGCTGCGGCCGAACTGACCGCGTGAGATCTGGCAATGATGCCGATCTGCTGTGCATGCCGGGGGAACTCAGGAGACAAAACTGCCATGTCACAGACTTCGTCCGCTGAATCCTCTGTCACAGAGTACGTGATGAACAAGAAGCTTGGCGCCATTGCCATGCTTCTCTCCGCCACCGGGATGGGGCTCGTCGGCACCATCAGCCGTGGCACGACCGCCGGTCTTGCTGACGCCGACAAGTCCGTCATCGGATCGTTCCTTGCCTTCGGGCGTATGACCGTTGGGCTGCTCGGCTTCATTCTTATCCTGGTTCTCACTAAGAAGACCGGCTTGTTCCGGCGCACCCGCCTGAGCCCCACCGTGATCCTGGGAGGAGTAGCGATCGGCCTGTCCCTGGGCTGCTATATCTCCTCGACGCTGATGACGTCGATCGCCAACGCCGTCTTCCTCATCTACACAGGACCTCTGTTCTGTGCGCTGCTCGCACGCATCTTCCGCAAGGAAAAGATCAGCGTGCTCTCTGGAATTTTCCTGTCTCTGGTATTCGTCGGCATGCTGCTGACCATCGGAATCATCGACTTCAAGAACGGAAGTCTCACTTTCGGGCTGGATCTGTCGGCCTCGTCTCCTGAGTTCCCTCAGAAGAAACTGGGAGACCTTCTCGGTCTGCTGTCAGGAGTCTTCTACGGCCTGGCGATGTTCTTCTACGGCTATCGCAAGGACGTGGACTCGGTTGTACGTGGCGTCTGGAACTTCTTCTGGGCCGCCTCTGCTACGCTGGCGATGTCGGTCATCCTGAAGCCATGGCACGGCGTTGCGTCCTTCACGGTCACCAACTGGATGTGGGCACTGGCCCTCTTCCTCGTCTGTGGCCTCTTCGCCCTGGGATTCCTGGTCGTTGCTGGACGCAACCTCCCTGCCGTGGAGTACTCGACGATCTCCTACTGGGAGTGCCCGGTCGCCATTCTGTGCGGTCTCATCGTCTGGGGGGAGAAGCTCACTCCTGTGGGAATGGTCGGGGGGCTCCTCATTGTCGGCGGAGGGCTGGCGCCCATCATTCTGGACGCCGTCACTCGGAAGTCCCGCGCTTCCGAGGCCTGATCATCTGATCATCGTGCCATCCTGTCTGTCTACGGAAACAGGTCCAGAAGCCCCGTAGACAGACAGGATGGCAGGTACAATCGTCCCCACACGTATCTTCACGAGATGACACATAACATCATCGTCGACATCGACAGACCCGGAGCCATAGGCCATGAATACCGTCCACTCAGGAAGCCTGAACGACCATCACCTGGATCCCGAGCGAAGTCTCGCGCTGAGGCGTGCAGCAAAAGCTAGCTTCATCGGAAATTTCATTGAGTGGTTCGACTATGCCTCGTACGGCTACTTGGCCACCGTCATTGGCCTTGCCTTCTTTCCTGAAGCAGATAAGACTATTCGGTTGATGTCAGCATATGCCGTGTTCGCCATGTCGTTCATTCTGCGACCGATCGGGGCCATCGTGTGGGGAGCCTGGGGAGACCGATGGGGACGTCGTTGGGCTCTGTCTTGGTCGATCCTCATCATGTCCGGATCGACCTTCTTCATCGGGCTTCTTCCCACATACTCGGCTATCGGAATAGCGGGCGCCATTGGCCTGCTACTGCTGCGTATGATCCAGGGATTCTCCGCGTCGGGAGAATATGCGGGAGCTGGAACCTTCCTCGCTGAGTACGCACCACCTTCTCGTCGTGGAATATACACGTCGTTGGTTCCCGCCTCCACCGCTTGCGGCTTGCTTGCCGGGTCTCTCATGGTCACAGGGATGTTCACAGTTCTCAGTGACAGCGCCGTGAACACCTGGGGATGGCGAGTTCCCTTCCTCTTAGCCGGTCCACTGGGACTCATCGGCCGCTACATCCGGGTGCACCTGGAGGACTCCCCCGCCTACCAGGAGATGCGCGCAGAACTACCGCAGGCAGCAAAGTCGACAAAAGCTACTACTTCTATATTCCAGCGCATGAGCCATCACCGTCGTGGGATAGTAATATCCCTGGCGGCTATTTTAGTTCACGCAATCGCATTTTACGCCATAATTGCATATCTTCCAGGTTATATGCAAAGAGGGGTTGACTTAGATAAGTGGACCGCAATTGTCGTTGTAGCATGCGGTATCTTCGCTTACATCTGTACAATCTCTTTCACTGTTCGCATAACTGATCAACGAGGACAACGACAAAGACTTATTGTCGCCTTGCTGATTTTCATCCTGCCTGAATCGATCCAGGAACTTCTGAGTAATCACCGCCGGGAAACCGCCATCACGTTTGGTGTTTCTTGCCTCAACGCGGTTGCCTTCTACATGTTGCTTAGCTACATGCCAACCTATGTCCACGAAGAACTGGGGTTCTCACAGGATACTGCCACGTTAGCAACCTCTATAATGCTTGTTGTCTACATCGGCTCAATATTCGTCATGGGTCACTTGTCCGACTCTTTCGGACGTCGACAAATGCTCATTACTGCCTGCATCGCATTTCTCGTGCTGACCATCCCACTTTTCCTTATAATGACCAGGGTTGCTGGCATGTTCATAGCTGTTGTTCTGTGTCAGATCGTGTTTGCTATCGCTCTGACCGCCAATGATGGAACGCTGGCCACCTTCTTGGCGGAGTCCTTCCCGACCAAAGTGCGCTACTCCGGCTTCGCTTTGTCCTTTAATGGAGCTAATGCGATTCTTGGAGGAACGACACCATTTATCGTCACCTGGCTCATCAGAGTTACGGGCTCACCTTTAGCTCCCGCAGCTTATCTTACCGTAATCGCGTTGATTGCTATGGTGGCTATTTTCATGTCTCGCACGATTCACGGATCAGAACTAACCAAATAAATAGTATCTATATCAAGGAGGCTTATTCATAGAGGTGTTTAGGGTGTCTCATTGGTAATTGTGTGACGTTAAGCAAGGCGGCGACTCGTTCCTGAGAGAATCTTTGGTGGTCAAGCCAATTCAATCAAAAAACGAGCCGTCGTCCTGAATGGCAACACGAGAATCCTCCGCAGTGAGGTTCTGGACCTGTGCGAGATGATCTATGACATGGGCTCTCTGCCCGGTGTTCGGGGCCCAGGTGCTGGGTCCGTTCCTGCGCGTGCGCCTGACCCTGACCTACCTGAGGCACAACCTGCCCTAGGAACTGCTTGTCTAGGTCTACGGCGTCTGGCAGGCCACGACTTCTCACGTCATCAGCGCCTACACGCCCCTGATCGCCACCGTCCTCCATGAGCACGTGCCGGCGATGGAGGATCTGGCCCCCACGCCCGGGCGATCGTCGACGGCCCCTCCTTCAGCGCCGGTCCTGGGCCGATCACCTTGATCTCTACTCCAGCAAGCACAAAACCACGGGGCTCAATGCGCAAACCGTCTGCGCTCCCTCAGATCGCTTGACGCGGGTGTCCGCCCGTTACCTTGTTGGTGGTTCCTGGTGGTAGGTGCTGGGGCTGGGCCAGCTGCTGTGGGCACGGATGTCTTACCCCTGTCTTCTAATGATCTGGGGTGTCGTCACCCGTGGCAGCCGGGCACCGGTGACCGCTGATAAGGGAAACGACCCACCGCGTGTGAGGTCTTTCGTAGGTGTGGGTGCGGGACCGGCCCGTCCACCGGCCGGCCCCGCATCGGTTGAGCGAGAGGCGACGGAAAGACGGGTATCGGGGACATCGAGGTCTTCATCGGTACCGGACATCGGTAAGAGCCGAGCACTGGGCCACGGCCCTGAGTCGGGACGGGTGGAAGGTCTTTGACGGGGTCCTGTCCAACGACGAGACCGGCTGTGCGAGGTCTACCAGCGCCTACTGGGAAAGTGTCGGGTGCTGGTGGTGGATCAGCCCGCCACCATCGGGGCCCTGGCGGCGGCGGTGGTCCAGGACATGGGCATCACCGTGGGCTACCTGCCGGGACTGTCCATGAGGCGTATCGCCGACCTGACTCCGGGCAGCGCCAAGACCGACGCGAAGGACGCGGCCGTCATCGCCCAGGCTGCCAGGAGCATGCCTCACACCCCGCGCGCCGTCAGTACCTCGGACGAGGATACCGCGGCGCTGAGCATGCTGACTGGCTTCGACCTGGACCTGGCCCGCCCTCATGCGCCAGGTCCTGACCTCCATGCCCAGGATCGGGCTCCTGGCCGCCGCCGTCCTTGCTGGCCCAGACCCCGGGCAGGACCTTCGACACCGGAGCCCAGCTGGCCTCCTACGCCGGGCTCGCTCCCGTTACACGCCGCTCCGGCTCATCGGTCCGCGGCGAGATGCGTCTTCCACGGTGGCAACAAGAGGCTCAAGCGAGCCATATTCCTGTCCGCCTTCGCCTCCCTGCGCTCCGACCCCGTCCCCCGGGCCTACTACCAGCGCAAACGCGATCAAGGCAAAGCGCCTTGGGAAGCCGTCCTCGCCCTGGCCCACCGCCGCCGCATCCTGACCCTTCACGCCATGATCCACAACGGCACCCTCTACGACCCTCAACCAGCCACGAAGCTACCCGCCGCCGCTTGACACACCACATAGGGGCGCCCCCAGGACGGACGGGTCCACGACACCGAGGCGCTGCTCCGCTCTGGAATGCTCGACGCGCCGACAGCCAACATCCCAGACTGAGCGGGCTATCCTTTGCATATAGGCGACAAGGGGATATCGGGCTGGGCATGATCACCCCGAAGAGAAAACCCGCGAACCTGCCCCTTCATCCCGACGACAGGACTTACAACAGAACCGTCGACCGAGTCCGCTACAAGATCGAAAGGGTCATCGCGAACATCAGGATCTGGAGGATCCTGCACACTGGTTACAGAAGACCACTGGAAACGCTCCCAATACCCGTCACAGCAGCCCTCGGAATCACATTCGCCTACGCCTCATGAATAAGCCTCGAGGAGCCATTGGATTCTGCGCTATCCGAGGTGCCGTCACAAGTCCTCAAAAATGTCCTTGATCATCACAGCCACATCTTCCCTCCTGATGGCCGTCTGTGACTGGGGTCGGTCGTGGGGAGTAGTAACTGGATTTCGACACCCTCGACCGCCGGAACATCGAGGCAATGGGGTAAGAGTCTTCTTTGCGGTTGATGAGTTCGTAGCGCTCAGCCACGATCGTTCCTTGGCGAAGAAGGGGGCTGTTTTTCAGGAGCTCGTTCTCTTGACGCAACTCAAGGTACTGGGACACGTCACCCTCGATCCCAGAGCTATCACCACGATCACCACTGCAGCCCTGGTCATCCTCACCACGCACAAAGGCTTACAGTGATAAAACCTTAATATTACAAGTTCAAACTATACGATCATATTTACGAAACATACTTAAGACATCGTTTATACATTCTATACACAATCGTCTCGCGAGTGTAGTTTGGTTGATATGTCAGGAAAAGTCTGCGGTTTGTAGAGCCAGATGCACGATGCCCTCACTCGCATCTCAAGCAAGTTTATATTGGCGCTTTTCTCTGCAATAACAGGCATATCTCTTGGTGATCATCGGTTGTAGAGGCTAAACCGGGTTGCAAAGACTGATGCTTCGATGTAGTCTCGGTTATCGAGAAGCGCTTTTCACCATGCCGTAGCTTCGACTCACCATGAACGCGAGGGATCATGATACTTGGAATGAAGAAAACTGCTGTAGCAACTGCTAGCATTCTTGCTTTTGCCGGCGGTGTCTGTGCAATGGCGCAGCCAATCTCGGAGGCAGAGACGTGCAGTGGAACAACCGGACGAACCGTCGAGTCTGTGAATCCTCTTACAGGTGGAGAAACATGGAACGTAAAACTCGATTCCTGTAAGACTAAAGAACTTATCGACGCATATGGAGACGTAAAGGATGCTACAAGTTTGACAGGTCTGCTTGCCGCTAAGAAGTGGCAGATTGGAGTAGCTGCTGGAGTTGTTTATGGATGGGCCTGGAAGAATCAATCAGCGGTGAAGAGTTGCGCAGCTGGAGGTAAAGCGATCCAGTTTAAAGAGGTCAACGGCGTAATCACAGGATGTGAAGCTCAGTAATCTTTCGTGGGGGCAACTCACTTTTGGAATGATGGCGATTGCTTTTGTCTTCGAAGGATCAGTACGCTAGGCTTTCGTTTGGATTGAAGATCTTTATCGAAGAGAGTGTGGGTTTAGAATCTTTCATGCGAGGTGATTATCACCATCTTGTTACGGACAAGGTTGCGCGCTCGTCGTAGAATCAGCGGTATGGCTGATACTACCGATGCAGACGCCGTCAACGATAACGCCGCCGCTCGCACGCGCTCTCGTTCCGAGGTTCGGGTCACACAGCGGGGTGAGGATCGCCGTCAAGCAATTATTGATGCCGCTGCAGCCATCATCCGTGAATCGGGTCCTTCCGCGATCAGCCATCGTAGTGTCGCCAAGCGAGCCGGATGCTCCTTGTCCGCGACGACCTACTACTTCGACGGGCTAGAAGATCTCCTTCACCAGGCCGGACTGGTCAATATCGGGCTGTGGGCCTCCCGCGCTGAGCGTGTCGCCGACCGGGTGGAGGCATTCAAGGGAGTCCCGAATCTGTCCCAGCGGGTTCGGTTCATCCTCCAGGCGACCCTTCCCTCCCACGGTGGCTACTTCGGTCACTATCTTCAGCTCATCTCAGCCAGCCAGGTGGCGCCGGTCAAGCAGGCCTACCGCCAGGGCCGCCAGCGTCTCAACGCTGCGTTGCGCCGGGTGCTGCGCCAGCTCGACAGTCCGCTGGAGCCGGAGATGGTCATCGCCGTCGTCGACGGCGCAGCCGTCACTGCCCTCAGTGAGGGGTGGAACGTCAAGTCCACCGCTGCGGGGCTGCTGACCGATCTCATTTCCCTGGCCCACGGCATGCCGCCCTTCCAGGGGCCTGGTGCCACAGCGGACCCCACCGCGGTCAATGCAACGCTGCCTGGGACAGCGAATACAAGCAGTAACCGCTAGAACCGGTGCCTCTCAGGCATTGCGCCTAGCTTTTCTGCCGGCCGTCTCACCACAAACGGGTGGGATCCAGCTCAACACGCACCGGTGCCTCCCGACGGGCAGACCGGTCACGCAGTCTCACCCCAAGCATGTTCGCAAGTGCTCTGCCACGTGACAGCGGAGCGCGCACCAGCGCCCTGGCCACGCCAGGAGCCACCTGACCGTGAACCGGCGGTGGTGCCACCGGCCCCAGCACCTCAAAACCATCAGCCTCGGCCTGAGCCAGGAGAGACTCCACACCACGCACCGGTCCATCCAGGCGTGCCACCCGCCACGCAGGCGGAAGATGCAGCTCACCCCTCTCCATCAGCTCCCTGCGGGCAAAACCCGCATGATCCCATCTCACCAGTGCCTGTGCCGCCACCGGATCCGGGCCGCCCAGAAGAATGACTCGGGCCGCCGGTGCCGCCAGCACCGCAGCATTCGTCCACTGTCGCAGTGCCTCACCGGCGGCTCCCAGGTCTGGGCGTGAGGACAGGGCACCGCCGTCCAGCAGCAGCACGGCCCGGTAACCGCCCTCGGCCACCGGCTCAGCCCCGGGTGTGGCCACGACAAGACGCGGTGAGCTGTCGACCTCGTCCACGACACCGTGGGCCTCCCGTGCACCCGAGACCACCACAGGGATACCGGGAAAAGCCCGCCCGAGCTCCTCCCCCGTGCGCGTGGAACCGACCGTCACCATCCTCAGGGCATGACCGTCGCACTCGGGACAGGTCCACTGCCCCATCGTCCGAGCGCACCATCGACAGGCCGTGCGACCCAGGTGATCCATCGCCACCGGTCCGCCGCACGCAGGACAGTGCGCGGCGGACCGACAGCGGGCACAGGCCACCAGTGGCGCATAGCCGGCCCGCGGCACCTGGATGAGCACAGGTCCCTCCTGCAGTGCGCGCTGCAGCGCCCGGTGCGCCAATGACGGGATCCGGGCGGCACCGGAGGCACCTTCCCGGTTGAGCTCGGCCGGACCGGGAACCTCCGTGCGAGGCACCACTCCGCGCACAACATACCGAGGCGCGCTCAGGTCTTGGCACCATCCCTGCTCCACCAGCGACTGGGTCTCCACAGAGCGGCTGTAACCACCGATCAGCAGCCCGGCCCCTTCGAGAGAGGAGCGCAGAGCCAGGACCGTGCGCGCGTGAGCATAGGGCGCGTGAGGTTCAACCAATCGGTTGTCCCCGTCGTCCCAGATGGCCGCCAAGCCCAACTGGCGCACCGGCGCGAAGGCTGCCGCCCTCGTGCCCACCACCACACGAGCCCTTCCCAGCAGCAGCGAGACGAAGGCCCGGTAACGGCGCGCCGGCCCGTGCTCGGCCGAGAGCACCACGACCGGCTCGTCGCCCAGCTCCACGCGAAGTCTGCCCGCCAGGTCCTCGGCCTGCTCAGTAGTCGCCACGACGATAACCGTCCCTCGAGAGCCCGCCAGGCAGGCCTGCACCGCACGGGCCAAACACACCTGCCACGGCTCAGTCGTCAGGCTCGACCTTCCGACGCTGTCTGAAGAGGATCCTGGTTCGCTCAGACCGTCCTCGTCCCGGGCCGGCAGCGCGCACCACGCCACTCGCGGGGCGTCGCCGTCGGCCAACCGGGTCAGAAGCTCCTCGCCTCCCACATAGTGCTGCCAGCCGCACTCGTTCGAGGGCCGCTCCCAGGCGGGCAGATCACGTGGGGCCTTGTCCCGCTCGGCATTCTCGGTCGTGGCGTGCCTGGTGGGCAGGGCGAGTCGGACGACATCGGAACGCGTCCCGGCACTCCGACTGGCGACTGCCTCAATGAGCCGACGAGAGGATTCCGGAAGGACAGGAAGGTCGGAGACCACACGGCGCAACGGCGAGAGCCGACCGATATGCGTCGTTGTGGCGGCCCGCTCCCAGACCCAACCGCGCATCTCCTGCTCACCGAAGCGGACCACCACGCGGGTTCCTGGCAGTGCCTCCTGCGCCATCGCGGCGGGAACGACATAGTCGAAGGTACGGTCCAGATGCGGTACCGGTGAGTCCAGGAGGATCCTGGCGACAGGATCGGCGACACCCGCCACGGTCACAGGCCGCTCACCGGGCTCAGGAAGATCCAGCAGCTCGCCCTGCCTGCTCGCCCGGTGGCGAGGCACCGATCCGGCCGGCTCACCACGAGCGAGGGCATCGTCCTGGTGTCCGGTTGCCATACAAAGCCTCGAGAAGGGTCCTGCCCGGATACTTACGTCTCAGACGGCCTGGCGCAGGGCCTCAGCTCGGTCCGTTGCCTCCCAGGTGAAACCGGGACGCCCGAAGTGCCCGTAGGCACTGGTGGCGCGGTAGATGGGGCGCAGCAGGTCGAGGTCCCGCACGATGGCGGCCGGGCGCAGGTCGAAGACCTCGTTGACAGCGGCCAAGATACGCTCCTCGGGGACCGTGGCCGTTCCAAAGGTCTCCACGTAGACGCCCACCGGATGGGCCGAGCCGATGGCATAAGCCACCTGAATCTCGCAGCGCTTCGCCAGTCCCGCGGCGACGACGTTCTTGGCGACCCAGCGCATCGCGTAGCTGGCGGAGCGGTCCACCTTCGAGGGATCCTTGCCGGAGAAGGCACCTCCACCATGACGGGCCATACCCCCGTAGGTGTCCACAATGATCTTGCGTCCCGTCAGGCCGGCGTCACCGGCCGGGCCGCCGATGACGAACTGTCCCGAGGGATTGATCAGGACCTCGGCGTCGGTAGTGGCGAGCTCGGTTCCGGCCTCGGCCTCGGCATCCAGCACCGGGGCGATGACCTCGGCCTGGAGGGCATCAGTGAGCCAGGCGCGACTGCGGTCCTCATCGTGCTGGGTGGAGATGACCAGGTTCTCCAGGCTCACAGGACGCTGGCCGTCGTAGCCGATGGTCACCTGCGTCTTGCCGTCGGGCCGCAGGCCCGGCACGATCCTCTGCTTACGCACCAGCGCCAAGCGCTCAGCCAGACGATGGGCGAGGTGGATCGGCAGAGGCATGAGGGCGGCGGTGTCATCGCAGGCGTAGCCGAACATGAGTCCCTGGTCCCCGGCGCCCTGCAGGTCGAGGGGGTCGATGTCTCCGCTGTCCTGGCGGGCCTGAAGGGACTTGTCCACTCCGGCGGCGATGTCCGGGGACTGCTGGCCGATCGACACCGAGACCCCGCAGGATCGGGCATCGAAGCAGACCTCCGAGGAGGTGTAGCCGATGGCCGAGATCTCCTGACGGACGATCTCAGGAATCTCCACATAGGCGCGCTCGGTGGTCACCTCTCCGGCCACGTGCACCAGGCCGGTGGTCACCATGGTCTCAACGGCGACGCGCGCAGTGGGGTCCTGCTCAAGGATCGCGTCGAGGATGGCGTCGGAGACACGATCGCAGACCTTGTCCGGGTGTCCTTCGGTGACCGACTCGGAGGTGAACAGACGCAAGGAGGAACTCACCCGCCCATCGTAGTCACCGCCGGTACCGATCCATGGTGGCGTTACCCACGAAAGCGCACCGCGGGCTTTCAGGAACCGTGCAGCAGACCCGCAGTCAGGTCGATGAGAAGGCGGGCGACCTCCATCTTGCTGCCCTGCCCGCGAGCCACCTCCGAGCCCTGGGCGTCCAGGACTACCACCGCGTTGGGGACGTCCCCAAAGCCGAGGTCCTCCCCCACGGCGTTGACTGCCAGGAGATGGGCACCCTTCCGGCAGGCCTTGGCCGCACCGTGGAAAAGCACGTCGCCGTCGTCGTCCCCGGTCTCGGCGGCGAATCCGACGACGACTTGACCGACGCGAGGCGGGTTCGTCACCAGGCCGGTGAGTATGTCCGGGTTGGCGGTGAGCTCGATGGACATCGCAGGCTCGTCGTCGAGATCCACCCCGGCAGACGCCTGCTTCTTGATCTTGGCAGCGGCCACGGTGACAGGCCGGAAGTCGGCGACGGCTGCGGCCATGATGACGGCGTCGGCGTCCCGGGCGGCCTCACGCACGGCGTGGAGCATGTCGCGGGCGGTACCGGCAGAGACGACGGCGACGCTCGGCGGCAGTGCCTCGAGCAGCTCTGAGGCGACATGCGCCTGTACCAACGTGACCCGGGCCCCCTGCTCGACGGCAGCCACGGCCAGCGCGCACCCCTGGCGACCGGAGGACCGGTTGCCCAGGTAACGCACCGGGTCAATGGGTTCGCGAGTGCCACCGGCGGAGACCACGACGTGCCGTCCTGTCAGAACACCGCCATACTCACCCGCTCTGGCGCCATCCTTCGCCCCGGGCACCCGGTCCAGGACGGCCAGTGCCTCGGAGACGATCTGCTCCGGCTCGGGCAGACGGCCCGCCCCGGAGTCCTTGCCGGTCAGACGGCCGGAGTCAGGCTCGATCACGGTCAGGCCGCGCTCTCTCAGCACTGCCACGTTGTCCTGGGTGGCGGGATTGAGCCACATCTGGGTGTGCATGGCCGGAGCCAGGACAACGGGAGCCTGACTGGTCAGAATGGTTGCGGTGAGCAGGTCGTCAGCCCGCCCAGCACGTACGCGCGCCAGCAGGTCGGCCGAGGCCGGAGCGACCAGCACGAGCTCGGCCCGCTCGGCCACGGCCACATGCTCGACCGCGGCCGGGTCGTCGAAGACGCCGGTGGACACGGCCTGGCCGCTGACGGCTGCCAGTGCAGGTGCCCCGATGAACCGCAGCGCCGACTCGGTGGCCACCACCTTGACCTCGTGCCCGGCCTGACGCAGCAGCCGAACGACGAAGGGTGCCTTGTAGGCGGCAATGGATCCGGACACGCCGACGACGACGCGCCGCGGCCCCTCGGAGGCGGTCGCGGCGCGCGGACTCACAGCGGTGTGGAGCTCGTCCATACGAGCACGGCTCAGAACTGGATGTCGTCGAGGCTGGTGGGCGTCTCACCCTCCTCGAGGGAGACCGGAGCATCCAGGGAAATGTCGCTGAACATGTCGGCCTCAGCGGCACGGCGGGCCTCCTCGGCCTCAGCGCGGCGGGCGCGGGCGACATCCCCGGGGATGACCTCGAGCTTGTCCTCGGCGATCTCCCGCAGGGCGATGCCGAGCGACTTCTCGCCGACCTCGGAGTCTACCAGTGGACCGAAGAACTCGAACTGGTTGTCCTCGAGCTGCTGGGTGTAGGTGTTGATCTGGCGGGCGCGCTTAGCGGCCTCCACCACGAGCCCGTACTTGGAGTCGACCTTCTCCAGAAGGTCGTCAATCGGTGGGTTGGTGATGCCCTCGGGCTGGGGAGAGGTTCCGAGCATGTGGGTGCCTCCGGTTCATTCTCGATAGTGCTGCGCCGGGTTATTCTAACCGCAGAGCCCCATAAGTCTCTCAAGCTGAGCGGTGGCGCTCGCCACGGTGTCGTTGACGACAATGTGGTCGAACTCGTCCGCCGCCTCCATCTCGGCACGAGCTGTCGCCAGGCGCCTTTCCTGCTCCTGCGGGTCCTCGGTGCCACGACCTGCGAGCCTGCGGACGAGCTCGTCCCAGCTCGGCGGCGCGAGGAAGACGAGCCGTGCCCGGGGCATGGCCCGACGAACCTGGCGGGCTCCGGCCAGGTCGATCTCCAGGAGCGCGGGGCGTCCGGCATCGAGCTGGTCCTGGACGGGACCGCGGGGGGTGCCGTAACGGTGCACGCCGTGGACGAGTGCCCACTCGAGCATCTGGCCAGTCTCAACGAGGGAGTCGAAGTCCTCTGCGCCCACGAAGTAGTAGTGGACGCCGTCGACCTCACCAGGGCGGGGCTTGCGGGTGGTGGCTGAGATCGACACGAAGAGATCAGGGTGACGCCTGCGCAGCTCGGCGACAACGGTGCCCTTGCCCACCGCCGTCGGTCCGGCAAGGACTGTCAAGCGGGCGAGCGTGGGGGCGGACGAGTCTGCGGTGCCGGCGTCAGTCATGACCCCATCATGACCTACCGGGTGTCACCGACACGACCCTGCGTCTCAGCAGGCGTCCGTCCGGAGGTCTCAGCCGAAACGCTCCACCAGCGCCGCCCGCTGGTTCGCTCCGAGTCCGCGCACCCGCCGGGACTCGGCGATATGCACGTCCGTCAGGATGGCGTCGGCCGTTGTGGTCCCGACACGAGGAAGCGAAACGAGCAGTGCCCTGACCTTCATCTTGCCCAGGACCTCATCGGTCTCCGAGGCTGCGAAGAACTCGGAGAGCTTGAGCTCCCCGCTCTTGAGCTCGGATTTGATGCGAG
>ERZ773072.1073-NODE-1073-length-14026-cov-4.186458_pt1 | contig 14026 bp, 8 predicted proteins | sample MGYA00580617_ERZ773072 | MGnify/ENA primary metagenome ERZ773072 (study PRJEB29015, sample SAMEA2737970) | human oral metagenome | biome: human oral; feature: human-associated habitat; material: dental | place: China | collected 2122 ... | reverse complement strand
GCACCCTCATCAATGGTTCGTTTGCCCAGCTTATTGTTTTTAAGTTGGTCGATAAAGAGTTGTTTATTAAATAGTAGATTGAACTTGTATGAGTCCAAAGACTTTTCAACAGCATAGATAATTACATCCACCTTATTATCAGCAAAATATTTAGCCACTTCATTACCCTTGCGAATGGCACGTCCGTCCCTTTGTTGTAGGTCACTGGGTCGCCAAGGGGTATCTAAGTGATGTACAGCAACGGCTTTTTTCTGTGCATTGACCCCTGTGCCAAGCATATCGGTAGAGCCAAAGAGTACCCGTATCTTGCCCTCGTTGGTGTCGCTGATGAGTTGTTTGCGCATTTTATCGTTTTTAGCCTCTTGGATAAAACGGATTTCGTGGGCAGGAATGCCATAGTCTTCTACTAATTTGCGTTTGATTTCAGTGTAGGGATTCCATTCGTTGGGCTTGTAAGTACCCAAATCAGAAAAGACAAACTGAGTCCCTTTCTGCGCTTTGTACTTTTGATAATATTCATTGATTTTCATCGCACAATGAGAGGCTTTGTTATCGGGATGATCTTCATACTTATCGGAGATCATTCGCATATCTAAGGACATTTTACGGGCATAATCAGTTGCGATAAGCATTTTGGCTTTTTCCTCGGACTCGGATAGTGGCGCACGCCCCAAGAGGGTTGCATTACCCGTTTTGGCAAACTCCATTAGTTTTTGAATGAATACCTCTTGATCGGGTGTAGGGGGTATATTGTGTAAAATTTCGTTCTTTTCGGGTCTGTCTATCCCAACATCCTTTGCGGTTCTATAATCGGTTATTTCGGCATAAAACTGCGCTAATTCGGGTACTTTAATAAAGTAGCGGAAGCGTTCTTTCTGCACAATGTTGTTAGCCACTGAAAATTCGTAATCGGTGGTCTTGCGGGCATAGATTGCTGCCCACGCATCGAAACAGTGAATTTGTTGCTTTTCTAAGGCTTGAGGACGCAGGTACTTAAAGAGCAAATAAAGCTCAGTAAGTGAATTGGAAATAGTAGTCCCCGATAAAAAAGTAGCCCCCATATCCTTGCCAGTGCGCTCTTGAATAGTTCGCAAGGCAAAAAGCAGGTTGAGGGCTTTTTGACTGCCTTGAGAGTTTCCCAATCCTGCCACTCTATCGTGCCTTGTATTGAACATTAAGTTTTTGAACTTATGGCTTTCATCTACCAAGAGGTGATCAATGCCCATCATCTTAAAATCTACTGTATCATCGGTGCGCTCATTGATGTCGTGTTCTAAGGTTTTGAGCTTTACTTCTAGGTTTTCTTTACGCTTATACATTCCTTTAATCATCGCACGAGAGACTTCACTGCCTTGTTTTTCCAACTGCCAAAGACTCTCTTCAACATCTTGGAGTTCTTCTTGCAAAATGCTCTGTTGCACCTCGGGGGATTGCGGTATCATCTTAAACTGGTCGTGGGTGAGAATCACGCAATCCCAATCGTTGTTTTTGATGTCTCCAAAGATACGCAAACGCTTTTGAGGGGTAAAATCCTCCTTGCCAGGGTAAAGGATTTTAGCAAAAGGATAGGCACGGCGATAGGTCTCGGCTATTTCGTGTACATTGGCTTTAAGCCCTATAATCATCGGTTTATGCGCTAATCCTAAACGCTTCATCTCTTGAGCAGCACAGCACATAATAAGGGTTTTACCAGCTCCTACCTCGTGGTCGCAAATCGCCCCATTGTTGAGCTTTATCATCCAAATAGCATCTTTCTGACTATCATACAAATCCTCTATGCCTAAACTCTCTCTATCAAGTCCAGGGAAGGACTGAAAAGAACCATCATATTGCGGACGTACAAAACAGTTAAAAGACTGATTGTACTGCTCAGCCAAGCGGTCTTTAAACTCCTGACTCTGCTCTAAGAGCCACAGAGGGAAAGCATTGCGTATTTCATCAATCTTGCTGTTTGCCAGTTGAATTGCCTCCATATCGCGCACCTTGACTTCCTTGTCGTCTATCTTTATTTTCTTGGTAATATCAGGGGTGGTATTTACCAAGGCGTTTTTGAAGAGGGCAATACCATCGTAGGTTCTGCTCTCACTTTTTACAGCGTATTTCTCCCAGATATGTAAGTTCTTTTGTCGGCATTCCACTGAAAACTCATCGGTTTGAGCACTGTATTGCACACCTACCTTGGTATCGAAAAGCGAAGAGGCAAAATCACTATAGATTTGTGGGGAGATCCAACGCTCTCCCAAGTTAAAATCCAACTCTTCAAAAGGAATAGGGGTAGGAATTACCTGCCTGAGTCCCTCTAAAGCGTGCTCAATTTCTGATTGCTTAGGATGTTCAGGGTGAGTATTTTGATATGCTTCTACGGCTTTGATTTTAGTAAAGACATCCCCCGCTTGCCACTTTTGGGCAATTTGGTATTCGTCTTCTATAGGATTGTAAAAGAGTTTGCCCTGTAACTGTGCTTTGACTTCTTCCTCATTGGTGTTAGAAAGCTCAGCTATGTAGGGAATATCCACCCGCCCCAATTCACTTAGGGAAGTGAGTAGCGCCTCTTCAGTAGAAATGTTTTCATTCTTCCTCAGAGAGAATACCACAGGCTTGTGAAAGATATCTGCTTTTTGATAAACACCGTTTTTGATACGCTCTAAGTAAGGGATTTCAGCGCCTGAGGCATCGGTTTTTATTAGCTTGATATTATCAGCACTATTTAGCCGACCATAGTTCTTGACAAAAGTATCGTAAAGGGCATTAAGATTTTCTCTTTCCGTAGGATAAGGGGTATAGGTGGTAGCCTCTTTATGGTACAAGTCAGAATAAGCATCACGCAGAGCGATATAGGCAATGGCTTTTTGTCTTTCCAAAGAAGAAAGCGCAAGAGGCACAAAGGTAGCAGCTGTTTTGTTCTTATTGAGATCTTGCAAAAAGCCCACCGTATCGGCTTGTACTACCAAAGTATCTTCTCTGAAATGAGGTAAATATTCTCCCTCAAAAGGTACAGGTTCTTTTAGTAATGATACCGCAGGAGGCGTGTAATACAAAGCAGGAGAAGCTTTTGAAAGCACCTCTGTTTCATTCCCTTGATTGACAGGATAAGTAAAAGAAAACAAGTCCAACTTTTGAGCATTCCCTAATTGAGAGGTAGTTGTTTTCTTCTTTGTTTTCTTTTTAGCTCCTGTGGGTATAGTAGGGACTGTTTTAGCTGAAATGTTGGGAGGACTTGCTAAAGTAGCGGTGGCTTCCTGCTCTGATAGAAAATCAAAGAGACTTAGCTGAACGACTTTGGGTTCAACTTTTTGATTCTTAATTTCTTTTGACTCTTTAGAGGTGAGATTAGTATTGGAAATAGCAAAGGAAGGCTCGTTGATTTTGCTTTCAATTTCAATAAATTCTTGCCGTTCAACCTTTTTTACCTCAATTTCCTTTACCTCATTTTTTTGTGAATTAACCTCTTGTAGCTTAATTTGTGTTGTTTGGCTTTGTTGTGCTGTTTCAGGCGATAGATAATGTTTTTTAAAATCGCTTAGGATTCTTTCTTTTACCTCCTTGGCAATGCCTTCTACTCCTTCACTATGGGTATAGACCATTGCAGGCTGTCCGTATAGGTTGGTGCCTGCAAGAGCATCCGTACAAATAACGTTTTCTCTTTGTGAAAGATACTCGTTTTGTAGCATCCCCTGTGGTAGCCTTGCTGTATTGCAAAACTGCTCTTCTATAGGGTTTAAAGCGCCTCTTTGACTGTCTTTTTGAAGGATGATAAGATCGCTTCCTGCTTCGGTACCTGCATAATCGGTAAAGAGGTTGTTAGGCAGGCGCACGGCAGAGACAAGACGCGCACTGGAGAGCATCGCTTGGCGAATAATCTCATTTTGAGGACTATCGGCTACCCCTTGGGAGGTGATATAGGCAAGGATTCCACCTTCCTTTACCATATCCAAACCCTTTAAGAAAAAGTAGTTATGCACCCTACGGGAGGCTTGTACCTTAGCAGGGTCACTACTACGAGAGTAACTCAAATCAAAGACAGCGGTATCGGAAAAAGGGATGTTGCTGGTTACTAAATCAAACTGGTTTCTTTTCAGTGGGCTGATTTGTTCGAAGCCATCGATATGTACTTGCTCCTCTGGGTAAAGATGAGAGAGCACCTTGCCTGTGAGCAAGTCCTTTTCAAAAGCAGTAACCACAAGAGAAGGATGCTCTTCTTTAAAAGCACGGATAAAATTGCCTCCTCCTGCCGAGGGTTCTAACATTGTTTGCAGAGGTACGCCTGTTTCCTTTATTGCTGAAGCGATAGCCGAGGTAAGACGCATTGGGGTATAAAAAGCCGTTAGTACAGAATTTCTAAGGCTTTGTACATAGTTTTGGTATTGCCTTTCATCAGTGGAATGTTCTCTAATAAGGGCATACAGACTCCTTACATCTTGCCAAAAGACTTGGTCAGCTTTTGCCCAGTACTTTAAATCAGCTTCAGACTGGTGGGGATTGAGGATAAACTTCAATCCCCCGAAGCCTGAATAGTGTTGCAAGAGTTCTCGCTCTTCTTGGCTTAGAAGCGTGCGCTTTTGCTTCTCTAAATCGAAAGCCAATGCCAGTGCACGAGCATTGCGATTAAAGCTCAGTCGTTTAAGATATGCCATTTTCTTCTATCCATAGTTCGATGGCACCCGTAAGTTCTGTGTAGAGGGATTGATAGGCAGCGGAGTGCTGAAAATCCTCATCGATTTCATTCTCGTACTTTTTAAAGTAAGGAACCAGTTCTGGGAAGATTTTTAGAGCAAAGGGGCGCAAATCCTCATCAGCTAATTGAGTGTCGAACTCCTGAGAAACGACCTCAAAAACCATATCAAAGGGAGAGAAGAAGAGCCCATCGAAGAGTACTCCTGAGGCTATTTTATCACATTCAGGAATACTGATACCCGCCTCAAAAGCCTCTTGGTAAGCCTGCGCAGCATACTCACTTCTGTCCTTGATAAAGACAGTGTCAGCTAAAAGATTAGGGAAGCTCGTTTGTAACAGCTCTTTGAGTCTTAACTCGTAATAAGACAATGACCCTAAGGTACTGTCAGTGATCTGGGGTTTGGTTTGTGTTTCTTTCATTGTTAAAATTACTTTTAATGGGTTCAACAAATTTTAATTTTTACAAAGTGTCGTTCTGCAAAGATATATTTACCACGATTTTCCAAATAGGGCAAAAAGGCTCTCCTCCCTTTTCAGGAACATCTGTTTTTAAAAGGGTTCTTCTAAATTTTTTCCCTGTGCTAAGAACTCTCTCTTTGAGCCTCTCGGCCAGTTCTTCCTCCTTGATAAAAGAAAGAACATAGCCCAAGCGCTGGAAAATAGAGACAGGTGTAGAGAAGATTACCTCTGTAGGAAGTTCTTGCCAACTCAGATGTTTTTTAATCCTTTGAATTACCTCTACTGCTTTTTGAATGCCTCCTATCTCTTTTTCATAGAGGAGCAAATCAACCGCAGTGAGCTCCAAAGAGGCTACCCGCAAAGTTCTTTCCTCTATAGAAAAAGGTAAGGTTTTTCTTTTTACTCCTATTTCTCTTAAGTTTTTGATATCCTTTTTGACAAGGTAACGAATCTTACTTTGTCCCCTAAAGGAATCTCTCAGCGGAGGTAAGGAGGTTATCACTGTAATTTCATTTGCCTGTAAAGCCTCTTTGGGAGATAGATGTACTTCTACTGCACTGAGCAGGGCTACATAGTATTCCCTTTTTAGGTGTTGCATCAGTGTTTCAATGTAGAAATAAGGTTTTCCCTCTTCTCTGATAGCTTTGTTATCAGTAGCATTACCAATGTCCATAAAACGGACGATGCTATAGATGCCATTCCAAAGAGGCAGGAGCTTTCCTTGCTTTTTAAGTGTCCCTAAAGTATTGAGAATAGTTTTTTCTTTAAGGTGAGCAAATACCTCTTTTAGCTCCTGCATAGAAAAGCTGTAAATACCCTTTTCCTCCAATAATTGTATCCACTTTCGTATAGTTAGTCCCTTCATATTGGAAATATATATCGTTGCAAAACATTTGCAAAAGTACTATATTATTTATAAAGAGCAAATATATTGGAACAAAAAGTTATCAACAGGAGGACTAAACTTCACTTAGGATATGGTACATAATCCCTTGTGTTAGCTCACAGACTTTCTTTACTGAAAGTCTTTACCTAACCTTTGTTAGTATTTTCGCTTTTTGGAAGTTTTCTCTGGAAACTCAAAAGCAGTTTCACCATTTTCTTTCAGACGTATATAGGCATCGAAAGTGCTGCCTGATTTGCTTTTCATTCCTTTTATCAGAGGTGTTTTTCCTTTTTCAAAGAGCGTTTTGAGCAATTCATCAGTAATAGGTTTGCCACATACATTCCTAAAAAGCACATAACCACAGTCCTCATCAGGGCATTTGGCTACCTTTTCAAACAGTAATAAGGAAGCATTTCTGCATTTAGGACAGGTGATTTTAAGTTTTTCTTTTTGGGGTATATCCATAGCCAAAAATGTATCAGTAAGACTATGGGTATAGGCTTCCATATCCGAAGAAAAACTATCGGGAGAGAGCTCTCCTTGTTCTATCTTTTGCAATTGACTTTCCCATTCGCCTGTAAGGGCAACATCGGCTATAGTAAGTGATTTTACCCACTGATATACCTGCATTCCTTTATCGGTAGGAATAAGAGACTTTTGTTTGCGTTCAATATAATTGCGCTTTAAAAGCGTCTCGATAATAGCGGCACGTGTGGCTGGAGTTCCTATACCTGCTCCTTGCAATAGTTCACGTTGCGCCTTATCTTCTAAGGTCTTTCCTGCTGTTTCCATAGCCCCCAACAGTCCTGATTCGGTATATAAAGCAGGAGGTTGGGTGGTTTTAGAAAGGATTTCAACGGCTTTAATCTTTATACTTTCTCCTTGTACAAGTTCAGGCAGCACTTGATTGCTATCACCTTCATTGTCTTTTTCACTGTCTTTGGCAGTTTCATCAGAGTAAAAACCACCGATAGCGCGCCAACCCGCTTGTAACACTTGAACACCTTTTACCAAGAAGTCAGTGTGCAGAGCCTCCAGTAGAGTCTTTTGCACTTCTTTTACACAGGGTTCAGATACCGCTTCCAAAAGTCGGGTGGCAATCATTTTGTAAATAGTGTTTTCTTTTGCCGTAAGGTTGGTAGGAAAGCGCTCGGTAATAAGAAGTCCGTGATGGTCTGTTACTTTCAAATCATTAACCATCTTCTTATTCAGCGCCCCAATTTTTACAAGTCTAGCTTCGTTAGCGTATGCCTCACTTTCTTGTAACAAACGTATCAGCTGTGGGATTTCTTCCCATACATCCTCTGAGATGTACTTACTACCAGTACGTGGGTAAGTAATGTATTTTTGCTCGTAGAGACTTTGAGCGATTTGCAGGGTCTCATCGGCTGAAAAGTTCCATTTTTTATTAGCTTCTTTCTGAAGACCTGTTAGATCATAGAGCAAAGGAGGTTGTTCTTTTACCACTTCTTTTTCAGTGGAAATCACCTCGGCCATAGGAGACTTTTCTAATTGTTTTTGTAAGGCTTCAGCTTCCTTTTTATCCTCAATTTTAGCTGAGATACTGAAAAAATCAGTATAGCTTTTTTGGTGCTTGAGTCGCAATTGATAAAAAGGTTTCTTTTGAAAATGTGTGTGCTCTAAAAATCTTTTACAAACCATTGCTAAGGTAGGTGTTTGCACCCTTCCTAAGGAATAAATCCCTTCACCTACGGTTATACTCAGGGCTTGGGTAGCATTGATACCCACCAGCCAATCAGCCTCACTGCGTTTTTGAGCAGAGGCATACAGCAAATCAAAAGCACTTCCTTCTTGCAGATTGGCAAGTCCTGTTTTGATACCTTTTTCGGTTAAGGAGCTAATCCAAAGCCTTTGAAAAGGTTTTTGACATTGCAAATATTCATAGATATAGCGGAAGATCAGTTCTCCTTCACGACCTGCATCGGTGGCTACAATAATGGAACTACACTTCTTAAAAAGGCTATCAATGATTTTAAGCTGTTTTAAAGCCATAGGGTCTGACCTGTAGCCTTTCTTATCTTCAGGGATTTGTTTGGGTACCAGCACAAAGGGATGAGGTAAGATAGGCAGGTGTTCTCTGTGAAATCCTACACAACCATACGCCTCTGGAAGGGCTAATTGCACCAAATGTCCCAATGCCCAAGTAACAGCATAATCATTACCTAACAAATACCCATCTTGTTTTTCACTTGCCCCCACTATAGCGGCAATCTCTCTTGCCACACTGGGCTTTTCTGCTAATATAACTTTCATTTTTCTACGTGTATTGAGGTTAAAAATTAGAGTTATACTTTGCGTCCCTTGGACTTCTTAGCAGTTTCTTTTTGAGCTGTTTTTTCTGATTGCTTTTGAGGGCGTTTTTCTTCTTTGGCTTTAGAAGTTTCAGCTTTTTGTTTGGTAGAAGAAACTTTATCAGTAATGTCCTTTTGAGGATTGTTAAAGCTCATCTCTACCTTGCCTTTGTCCTTGTCAAAAGTAAAATAACCGCTATAAGTTTTACCGGCTTTGCTCTGTAAACCTTCTAAATAAATAGGATTACCCTTGCTCAGTTCCTTGTGTTGTTCTTCGGTAAGAGTTACCCCTCGTATGACTGTAGGAGCCTCAGTGAGTTTCTCTTGATTAGCGAGTTTAGGAGCTTTGTCTTCAAAGAGAAATTCCACATAACGCTTGTCGGCATTGAACTGCACGGTTGCGTTAAAAGGCTCTCCTTTTTTAGAGGTCATTCCCTCGACAAACAGAGGCTTGCCTTCTTTGAGTGTTTGTTTTTGCTCCTGGGAGAGTTTGACTCCTTTGATTTCATCGGGGACTTTGATGTGTTCACTGCGCAAGGCAATGATTTCATTGGTGAGCTTATCAATACTGATAATAGAAGGAATTTTTTCTCCTGTCTTGGTATTGGTAAGCTCAACTGTACGTCCCATATTTCCTGTGGTAAGCAGGTTCTTTTTATCCTCTTCTGAAAACTCGTGACCAAAGAAAGGATAATCCAATTGTGGTTCCTTACGCATCCCGTGAATGGCTACTGCTACTTTTCCATCAACTTCCCTCAGGGACAGACGAGCATCAAAACGGGTTACTGTAGAGCCTAAATTGAAACTAATAGGTACCAGTTCATTGGTTTTATAACCTTTCAAGAGGGGCTCTAATAGGTTCCTCTTCTCTAAAGACTCTCGACTCACCCCTAAGTTTTGTAGCGTTTCCCAATCAATAGCATCAGGGTTGTACTTGAGTTCCTCTTGGGCAGGAGTATTTTGGGATTGTGCCTGAGCAGGAGCTTCTTGTGCTTGCGCTTGAGCAGGAGCTTCAGGAGGGGTCTGAGCAACGGCAGTCTCTCCTTCTTGTTTTAGAGTAGCTGCTTTTTGCTCTTGTTTGATATACTGCTCAGGAGATACTTCGTACTTCTTGAGGTATTCCTTACCCTTTTCAGTGAGCTTTGCCAAATGGTTTTGGAGTTTTTCTATCGTATTTACCGATTTTTCTATCGGTATTTTAAAGAAAGAAAAACGAGAAGGGTTCTGGGCTTGGTGCATAAAGTTGCTAAAGAAATTAGACAGCATATTACCTTGCTTGTCTACTTTCATAAAGTCATCCAAGGATTTGCTGTCAGCAGGAGCCGTTTTTAACTCTCCTTTCTCATCAATTCCTTTTACAGCCTTAAGCTGTTTTTCTTCTTTGTCAAATACCAGTAGGATATCAGATAGTTGTTCATCCACTGGGATTTGATTGTCGTAATTTGCCGTATCGGCGTGTTGATTTTCTGCCATTATTTAAACATCTTTTTTAATTTGGGGGTAAAATTACTCCCTTTGTAAGACGTCTAAGAGAGGCTGTCCTTTTTAGGCATAGTATTTCCGTTTTTGGCTTTTAAGGCTGTTACTGGCACACTAAAATGTTCTCGGATAAATTGATGTACATCCGAAAGCTTGTAGTATATTTTGCCTGATATGGTATAATAAGGCAGTTTGCCATTGGAGCGATACCTCTGCAGGGAACGTGCAGAGATTTTAAAGGTGAGCATCAAGTCTTGATTGTCCAAGAGTTCCTCACCATCCAAGCTGTTTTTGCGTTTTTCAGCTTTGTCTATTTGCTCTTTAAGCAAATCAAAACGATCCATAATGCGTTCCATCCACGCTATAAATTCTATTCTGTCGATTTCCATTTTTTATATTTGTTTAATACTTCGATTGTTAGATCTTAATCTTAGAATATCTAAAAGTTCTTCTTATCCTTGTGAGTTCTTGTTATCCTCCAAAAGTTCTTTTAGCACACTGCCCATTCCTAAGAGTTGGTCATTACCCTCTTGAGGAACTAAAATGCCCATTTCTTTTAAGGTGCGGATATAACCTTTTGCGGTGCGTTCCTTTACATCAGTCCTTTTTTGAATTTCTATGTTCAGCTCTTGAACTGTCCACAAAGTTCGCTCTTTAAAAAGAGGAGAAACTAACGAGGCTAAGGTACTGGCTTTATTGGGTTTTTGGTCTTCGTTTTTCTGATTGCCTACATAACTGTGCATTCCCAGCTCATTGTTCCATCTAAAAAGTATTTGTGGGGTATCGCTAAGACTGCCATTGCGTATTTTCATCGGTTTGACCGCTGAGATAGGACTGTTCTTCTCCCTTTCGATAGAAAGCACTGCCGTTGCTTTGCGTTGTAGTTCAGAGCCTAAATGACCTCGGAGTTTAAGTCCGCTGGGGGTGAGGTGCAACACGCATACAATACAGGTTTTGTAGTTACCTGCCAAAAGGTAAAGCTCTTCTATGAGTTCCACGCTTTCTTGCTCGTTATTCACAGCTCCAATAAGGTCGGCTATACCATCGATGACCACCAAATGCACTCCTGCACATTGGTAGTAAAAACTCTCCAAACCCTCACGAATGACCTTTAATCGCTCTCTGCGAGGGAGTTGGGTGAGGCAAAAGGCGTGTAGCAAATCAGGAAGAGAGGTTAGTTTAGCTCTTTTAAGCAGTTTGCTGATGTTTTGATAGAGCTGGTCTTGAGACTGTTCTGTATCGAAAAATAGCACCACTTTATCTTTGGGGCAAGGCAGTAGCGTTGTGCCCAATGTGTCAATAGGTAGGTTCTTACTGTTAAGACAACCTGCAATGAGGGCACTTACATAATGACTTTTGCCTGTACCTTCGCCTCCTGTAATACCCAATAAACTACTCTGCACCCCCACAGGGGTTTTGCCAATGGAGATGATTGTTTCTTGTTTTTGAGGAGGTTTATCCCATTGGATTTCGCAGTTTTTAAGTAGTGATAGGCTTTCTTCATAGTGTTTGCTAAGGGTCTGATAAAAGAGTTGCAATAGGTCTCTACCCGTTTTACCTTGCGCAAAATAATCGGATATATCTTTATCCTTTTTAGTGCCTGAAAGAGGTAAGACCAAACGAAATACTTCTAAAGGTGCTAATTGGGCTTGTTGCTCTAAAGAGGCTCTTTTGCCTGTTTCGTCGCTATCGAACAAAAGGACTAAATGTCGGAATCGCATTTTTAGCTTTTGGAGTTTTTGTAAAGGAATGTGGGCTGTTTCGCTATTGAAACAGATAGCCGAAAAGCCTCTACTGGCTAAGCTCATTACATCTTTTTCACCTGCGGTGATAAAAAGAATGTCGCCTTGTAGTGGTAGCTGAGACTCACCAAAGCAATAGTTTTCGGGATTACCTCCATAGAGAAAGCGCAGTTTAGAAAAGGGACGATAGACCTTTAAGTGTTTTTTAAAAAGGTAGCCGAACATCCACTCGTTATAGGTGGAGGTAATAGTGTAAGGTTTGCCGTCTTTATTGGTGCTTGAATAGCTTTGCAGAGAGATCACGTTGTATTTGTTTAGGATTTCTTGGGTGATGCCGTATTTCTGCCAATAGGCTAATTCTTCTTGGGTAAAAGGTTTTTGGGTGAATTGGTAAGAGATAGATTTTTTGGTTTCTACTTGAGTACTTTCTATGGTGATAGTGGGAGGTATTTGAGGTTTTTGTGTAATTATAGAGGTGGATTGCTCTAAACCCAAATGTAAATCTCGATTGATAATCTTTAGAATTTCAATAAAATCGGAGGCATTTTGGCAGTCCAATTGATAGAGGTAACCTACTAAGAAAAAACAGTCACCCCTGAAAGTATCGTTGCCAAAATCTTTCATTTTATAAATGCCTTGTTTGTCCTTATAGATATTGCAGGAAGCATTTTTATCGTCATAGAAAGGGTTTTTAAAATTTTTACCTACCCGCCAGTTGCCTTGTAGATAGTGCTGGAAGACCTGTAGTCCTCCTTCGGTTCTACTTAAAATATCTTGCTTTTTCAACATAACCTTTGGCTTTTTGAGTGAGGGATTGCAGGTAGCTTTCAGTGTTTTCTACCGATTGACTGATAAGGAGTTTGCGAATGCTTCCCAAGGTATAGAAATATTGTCCATAGATTTTGGAGTAGGTGATTTCATTGCGTTTGCGCATTCGCCATAGGGTTTTCTCACTTAGGTGGAGATATTGACAGATTTCTTTTTGGTTGAGCCACAAACTATCCCACTCAATAGGCTCTTGCTTGAGTCGGTTTTCAATGCTTTGGAGTTGCTCCATAAGGGCTTTCCAAGCGGATTCTTCAATGGTGATTAAATTCATTGCGTATAGGGTTAAATTCTCGGCGGCAAAGTTCTGACAAATACCAAACATAAACTGCCAAGTACTACCCATTGAAATGTGCATTTTAACGCAGTTGAAGTGATTTTTATTTATTACGTTGATTATAAAGAGATTAATAGGTGTTTTGGAAGATATTAGAGATGTTTATAGGAAGAAATGTCTAAAAAATGCCAATGGGCTATAATGGGCTTTTTTTCAGAAATAGAGGAAAAAGTGTGTGTAGGGAGTTTCTATAGAAGAGTTAAATTGAAAATAATGAATATAATATTTGATTATAAATCCTTCTCCCTAAAAAAGGGAAACTGTCTATTTCCCTAAAAAACTGATTAAATAATGTTTAAACGTTTTTATTTGAAGTTAGCAAAACTACTTTTGGTCGGAGTTGTTTATATAAACCAGTAAAGAGGCTTTTACTTCATCAAGGAAAGGGGTGAGACTTTTTGAACGTCCTTTCATACGATGGAAAACATGGTACTGCTCTGCTAATTCTACCTTAAAGAGCTTCTCAAAGACTTTGGTAATCTGACTAATAGGGAGTTTTCCATAAGAGATACATCCAACAGAATGTAATCCATAGATGAGTTCTACTAGTTGGCTTTTTTTGCCTGTCCACTGAAGATTTAGTGCTTCTAAAAGTAGTTTTTCTTCTTTAACTTCAGTACGAAAAAAAAAGATAATCGGAGAGTTCCTTGGCAGCCCCTATCTTAGCAACTTCAAAGCTACGAAAAGTAGAAAAGGCTCCATCAAAAGAAAACAAATACCCCTCATTGCTTTGAGGAAGGTAGTCGTAATTGCGAGTAAAATACTCTACATCACGATTGGTTCTTCCTAAAGCAATGTAACTAAAGAAATCGGTTGCTTCTAAAGTCTCTGACTCTTTAAACCATTGGGTTTCTTTGTCTTTTAGAAACTTTTTAGCAGCCTCAGTAGAGAGTAAAGTTGCTTTACTTTCTATCTGGTAAACCTCATTGTAGAAAATGAGTCTGCTAACAATTTGAGGTTGTACCTCGCGGAAGAAATGTATCTCTTCTGCTTGGTCCGTAAAACCTCGTTGCAGTACCTCTTCCTTGACCTTCCTTAAAAGGTCTTTTAGGAACTGTACCATTTCTAAAGATTCTTTAATCACGGCGGATCCTTCCAGCGTGGTTTGGCGTTCTCTTACAGCCAACTGATTCAAAATTTGTTGAAACATAAATTAATTATTTAAATGATTTATTGCGCTATATTACAAAAAAACAATGATATACGCAAACTAAAAAAAATCTTCATTTTTTAAACAACTGGTTTGCAGGAGATTTACAATTAGCTCCACGCAAACGTGCGCTGCTGCATAGGCTTCTGTAGAAGCCTATGC
>ERZ773072.1071-NODE-1071-length-14033-cov-20.047932_pt1 | contig 14033 bp, 14 predicted proteins | sample MGYA00580617_ERZ773072 | MGnify/ENA primary metagenome ERZ773072 (study PRJEB29015, sample SAMEA2737970) | human oral metagenome | biome: human oral; feature: human-associated habitat; material: dental | place: China | collected 2122 ... | reverse complement strand
CGGTCCTCGCGTGGGGCGTGCAGTACACGATCTACTCCGTGAACGAGGCCTGGGGCGCCGACCCGACGACCTTCTTCCTGGAATCCTTCCTTGAGAAGGTTCCTGGCGACACGTTCTCCTGGGCGCCGGCATGGTCGGTGATGATTCCTCTTGCACTCGTGTGGGTTCTCGTCCTTTTCGTGATTGGTCGAGGCCTGTCCAAGGGTGTCGAGGCTGCGAACAAGGTGTTCCTGCCGCTCCTCGTCATCCTCTTCCTCGCGCTCGTCGTCCGTGCACTCTTCCTGCCGGGTGCCGTCGAAGGCCTCAACGCCTTCTTCACCCCGAACTGGAGCGCTCTGGCCGACCCCAACGTGTGGCTGGCTGCCTTCGCGCAGATCTTCTACTCGCTGTCCGTGGGCTTCGGCATCATGCTGACCTACGCCTCCTACCTCAAGCCCAAGTCGAACCTGACGGGCACCGCGCTGGTCGCCGGCTTCGCGAACTCTTCCTTCGAGATCCTCGCGGGCATCGGCGTGTTCTCCGCGGTCGGCTTCATGGCACACCAGGGCGGCGTGAGCGTTGCCGAGGTCGAGGGCCTGACCGGCCCGATCCTCTCCTTCGTGACCTTCCCGAAGATCATCTCGATGATGCCCGGTGGGCCCCTCTTCGGCGTGCTTTTCTTCTCATCCCTGGTCCTCGCTGGCGTGACCTCCCTGCTGTCCCTGCTTCAGGTCGTCTCCGGCGGCCTGCAGGACAAGTTCGGCTGGTCGCCCGCCCGCTCGGCTCTCGTCCTCGGTGTACCCGCGACCGTTATTTCGCTGGTGCTCTTCGGCACCCGCTCGGGCCTGAACAACCTCGACATCGTAGACAACTTCATCAACTCTGTTGGCGTCGTGTCCTCGGCAATCATGTTTGCCGTCCTGTGCGCTGTGGCCGGCCCCCGCCTCGGGGTGCTCCGCGCACACATCAACTCGGTGTCGAGCGTGAAGGTCCCCAGGCTCTGGGAACCCCTCGTCGGTATTGTCATCCCGGTCGTCCTCTTCGTCATGATGGCCATGTCCATCGTCGATCTGCTGACGAAGGGCTACGGGGAGTACCCGAATGGCTACGTGCTCCTCTTCGGTTGGGGTTCCGTGGCGGTCGCGGTCGTTGCATCCCTGATTTTCACTCTCATTCCGTGGAAGCACCGCCCGGTGGACGCTCAGGCGACGGTCGCTCAGATCCTCGCTGATGACGCTGACGAAACCGCTTCGATCGAAGGAGGCGCCAAGTGACCGCTCCCGCTATCGCTCTGATGATTCTGACGATCCTGCTCGTGTGGGGTGGCCTCGTGGCCTCCGTCGTGCTCCTGCAGGTCCTGTCCGTTCCCTCGGACGAGGAGACGAAGGCTGCTCAGGAAGCCATCGAGGCGCAGCTGGCTCTGCGCGACCAGAAGGAACGCTATGAGGCTTATCGCATTTGATCTTGACGATACGCTGGCTCCCTCGAAGTCGCCGCTGCCCGCCCGTATGGACGTGGCTCTGCGCTCGCTGCTAGACCACGTGGAGGTGTGCATCATTTCCGGCGGCCAGATGGGCCAGTTCCGCACGCAGGTGCTGGACAACCTGCACGCCACGGACGAGGAACTGTCTCGCCTGCACCTGATGCCCACCTGTGGTACGCGCTACTATCGCTACGAGGATGGCACGTGGGTTGAGCGTTACGCCCACGACCTGGATCCCGAGGTCGCCGCCCGTGCGATCGCTTCGCTTGAGCGTCACGCCCGTGAGCTTGGCCTGTGGGAGTCCAACCCGTGGGGCAACATCATCGAGGACCGCGGCTCGCAGATCACCTTCTCCGCCCTGGGCCAGGAGGCTCCGCTCGACGCGAAGCGCGCCTGGGACCCGGACGGCACCAAGAAGGCCGCCCTGCGCGACGCGGTGCAGCCCGACGTGCCGGAGCTCGATGTTCGCGGAGGCGGCTCGACCTCGGTCGACATCACGACGCGCGGTATCGATAAGGCCTACGGTATGGGCAAGCTGGTCGAGGAGACCGGTATTCCCGCATCCGAGATGCTCTTCATCGGTGACCGCCTGGATCCCGAGGGCAACGACTACCCGGTGAAGGCGGCGGGCTACGCGACGCGCGCCGTGTCCGGGTGGGAAGAGTGCGTTCAGGTCATCGACGAGCTCGTGGCATCCATGAGCTGACCGTTTGACCAAGAGGGACGAGGTCGGGGCTGGGTTTCCAGCTCCGGCCTCGTTTCGTTGCACCCGGGCAGAGTTGCGGCGAACGTCGCGTGCGTGGCGCTAGGAGGCGCCGATGCCGCGCGTCGCCCAGAAGACGACGGCCGAGGCGGCTGCGACGTTGAGCGAATCCACCCCGTGGTCCATGGGGATCTTGACGGTGTAGTCGGAGGCGGCGATGGTGCGCCGTCCCAGGCCGTCGCCCTCGGTTCCCATGACCATTGCTAGGCGTGCGTCGGGGCCTTGGAGGGCCGGCAGCGTAGCGAAGTTGTCGAGTGAGACGGAATCGTCCGAGAGGGCCAGGGAGGCGACGGTGAAGCCGGCTTCCTGGAGGGTCGTGATGTCGCCGGGCCAGGACTGCAGGCGCGTCCACGGCACCTGGAAGACTGTTCCCATGGAGACCCGCACGGATCGCCGGTAGAGGGGGTCCGCGCAGGAGGGGGTCACGAGGACGGCGTCCACGCCCAGGGCTGCCGCGCTGCGGAACGCGGCGCCGACATTTGTATGGTCGACGAGGTTTTCCAAGACGACGACGCGGCGAGCGGGCTCGCCTCCGCGCGCAGTCGCCAGAAGTTCATCGAGGCTTGGCAGGAGTGGGCGCTGCATGGCGGCCAGAGCGCCGCGGTGCAGGTGAAAGCCCGTCATCTGCTCCAGGATGTCCTCGGGCGCGACGAAGACAGGGACGTCCGCGCCATCGGTGGCACCCGTGGCCTGCTCGATGAGTGTTTCCAACGTTGGAAGCCAGCGCCTCGACATGAGGAACGAGCGCGGGTTGTGGCCCGCGCGCAGCGCGCGTTCGATGACGTTGGTTGATTCAGCCATGTACAGGCCGCGCTCCGGCTCGAGCTTCGAGCGGAGCTTGACGTCCTTGAGGCGCGTGTAGTCATCCAGTCGCGGATCGGCGGACAGATCGGCGCTGGTCAGCTCAATGATCATGGCGTCCTCAGGCGCGCTGGAGGGCGCGCGAGACCTCGCCCGGCCAGGAGGGCCCCTCGAAGATGAACGCGGAGAAGGCTTCGACCAGGTCGGCGCCCGCTCCGATCATGCGTAGCGCGTCCTCGGGCGATGAGATACCGCCGGTGCCGATGAGAATCTGGTCGTCATCAAGGTGGCGAGCGACCAGCGAGACAACTTCGAGCGCTCGGGGCAGTAGGGGAGCGCCCGAGACGCCGCCCTCACCCAGGTCGTGGTTGATTGTCGTGTTGGTGGCCACCACGCCCGCCAGCCCCAGTTCCTTGGTGAGCTCGACGACCGCGATGATGTCCTCGTCCGCCAGGTCGGGTGCGATCTTGACGAAGAGGGGCATGACGCGGTCGGGGGCGCCGGCCTCGCAGCCGCGGCGCGCGGCCTGCAGGATCGGGCGCAGGTGATCGACGGATTGCAGATCGCGCAGTCCGGGCGTGTTCGGCGAGGAGACGTTGACGACGACGAAGTCCACCCAGTGGGCCAGGGCGCGTGCGCAGTACTCGTAGTCCGCGGGGGCGTCGGCCTCGGGGGTGACTTTGTTCTTGCCGATGTTGGCCCCGACGATGGTGGCGCGACCGGCGCGGCTCGAGCGCAGCTCGCGCAGCTTCTCGGCGGCCGCGTCTGCGCCCGCGTTGTTGAAGCCCATGCGGTTGCGTAGGCCCCGCTCCTCCATGAGGCGCCACAGGCGCGGTGCCTCGTTGCCCGGCTGCGGGCGCGGCGTCACGGTGCCGATCTCGACGAAGGCGTAGCCCAGGGCGCACATGCCCAGGACGGCCTCGGCGTCCTTGTCCATGCCGGCGGCCAGGCCCAGGCGGGAGGGCAGCTCGCGGTGGCCCAGCATGAGCGGGACCTCGACGCCGCCGACGGTGCGGGTGGGACGGCGCCGGGGATCCATGTATCCCAGGGCTGCCCGCATGAGTCCTCGCGTGGGGGCGAAGCGCCCGGCGAGGGAAATAGCACCCAGACCCAGGTGGTGTGCCGCCTCCGGGTTGGAACGCGAAATGAAGTGTCGGAATGTCCAGTTGTACGCGCGTCGGATCATAGCTCCTAGGGTAGTTGATTAGTCCCACCATGCCCACCACCAGTGCGTGGATGATGAGTCTCGAAGCACAATACGCATCTCGTCGGGCGGGACGGCGTCGGCCCCCACGCCGAGCACCTCGGCAAGCGTGAGCCAATGCTGGAACGTCGGGAAGGCCTCGTCGTCGACGGGCCGGCCCGTGTGGGCAACGATCGCGCTTTCGGGGACGCACACGGTGTCGACGCTGACGCGTTCGTCCCATCGGGGAGCCCGGATGACGTAGCCCTCGAGGGTCAGACCGTCGATGCGGGTGGCTGCGCGTAGGAGCTGCGTCAGGCGCGGCGCGTTGTTCTGCCTATCTCCGCGAGCGAGCGGTGGCAGGAGCGTGCGCAGCCTGCGAGCGTCCGGCCCAGCAAGGTCGGCGAAACGGGCGAAGTCTCCCGTATCCCATCCCTCGCAGATGTAAGGAGAGAGGAGGGCCGTGATGTGGCTGTCGTCGAGCCAGTGCATCGGGCCGTAAAGGCCTTCGCGCAGGGGCCCCTCCTCGGTGGGGTCCTCGCTGGGAGGCTGGTCGTCGCTAGCCTCGCCCGAGGAGGTGGAAGCATCCGGGGGAGTGGAAACGCGTGCGCTCGGTGCTGCCTCGTCGACGGCGACGGTGCCTTGCGCCGCCGGTGTGGCCTCGTCGTCGAGGTGGACCTGTGAAGAGGCGGTGAGCGTGACTGATACGTGCATGTCGGTGTCCTTTCCAGCGGCGCGGCCTTGGTGCTGCGCCTCTTCCAGGATCGCGTCGCGAGGGACACCGTTTCCAGCGGTGATGCTGGTCTTGTGGACAGACGGGACGCGGCCAGGAAGGCTGTGGATAGACACAAGGAGGCCCCACGCCCTGTGCAAGGACGTGGGGCCGTGGACGGTAGACCCGACTACTTCGGGAACTGCCCGCGCTTGACCTGCGGGTGGGGGGAACGCCAGCGTCGCGGCATGATCATGCGCGAGAAGGTGTAGTAGCCGGTTCCGCGCGGGATCTCCTCGCGGGGGTGGCTCTCGGTGAACTTCGCCTTGATCGTGCGCCAGACGAAGAAGGCCTCGACGGCTGTGGCGATGAAGGAGCCGTACATGATGACCGAGGACGCCAGGAGAATGTAGTCCTGCCACTGCACCGGAATCTTGTTCGTGAAGATCGCCGGCAGCATCAGCATGATGAGCGAGGCCATCATGAAGGCGAGGACCCACTCGGAGCACGAGCGGCGCGCGTCGACGTAGTCGCGCACAAAACGCCGCGCCCGGCCCTTGTCGCGCGCGGGCAGGAAGCGTTCGTCGCCCGTGACCAGGGCGCGCTGTTCCGCGTCCCACCGGGCGTTGCGTGCGGCCCTTGCGGCACGCTTGGCTTCCTTGCGGTCGGCTGGTACCAGCGGGTGGATGCGCGCTGCCTCGGCCGCTTTCCGCTTGGGCGTGGGGCGACCTTTCTTGCCGGTGGGAGTCGTGGAGGCGGCCGCGGTGGTCGCCGCGTCGTCCTCGCTCTTGTTCTTGCTTCGTCCAAACACGCTTCAAGGCTAGCGGATAGGCCCCCCGCCGTGCACTTTCATGGTCTACCCTGATCGTATGGCTGATACTTCACACGCATTGTCGACGTCCGTTCTGCGAGAGCGCCTCGAGGCGGCGTTCCCCTCTTTGCTCGATGAGCTCACCCAGCTGGTGGCCATTCCGTCGGTGTCCTCAGATCCGGCGCACGCGGCCGACCTGGAGCGCAGCGCTGAGCACATCCGCGAGCGTTTCGCGGCCCTTGGCCTGCAGGCTAAGGTCCTCCGTGAGACCGCGGCTGACGGCACCGAGGGCAAGCCGGCCCTCGTCGCTCACACGCCCCACATTGAGGGCGCCCCCACGGTCCTGCTGTACGCCCACCATGACGTGCAGCCCGTCGGTGAGCTGGACCGGTGGAGCATGGATCCCTACAAGGCCGAAGTCCGCGGCGACCGCATTTACGGTCGCGGCTCCTCCGACGACGGCGCGGGCATCACCGTGCACCTCGGATCGCTGTCCATCCTGGGTGAGGACCTGCCCGTCAACGTGGTCGTCTTCATCGAGGGTGAGGAGGAGATCGGCTCTCCGTCCTTCACCGCATTCCTAGACGCTCACCGCGACGAGCTCGCGGCCGACGTCATCGTCGTGACGGACTCGTCGAACTGGAAGGTGGGCGAGCCCGCAGTGACGACGACGCTGCGTGGCAACGCGATCGTGACCGTGGACGTGACGGTGGCCGACCATGCGGTGCACTCCGGTGCCTTCGGCGGTCCCCTCCTCGATTCGGTCGCGATCTCCTCGATGCTCATTGCCTCGCTCTTCGATGAGTCGGGCGACGTCGCGGTTCCCGGCCTGGGCGGTTCGGATCACGCGGACGTGGACTGGCCGGAGGAGGAGCTTCGTGCCGCCGCCGGCATGGTCGAGGGGCTCCAGCTGGCCGGCTCCGGTGACATCGCCGCGCGCATGTGGACCAAGCCCGCGATCTCGGTCATCGGCTTTGACGCCCGCCCCGTGGCCAACGCTTCTAACACGATTGCCCCGCACACGCGCTTCCGCCTGTCGATGCGCACGGTCCCGGGCGTGGATCCCACGCAGGCCCAGGCCAAGCTGGTTGATTACCTGCTTGCCAACGTTCCCTTTGGCGCGCGCGTCGAGGTGACGTGCGAGGACGCGGGTGCCGGCTACCAGGCGGACATGGACTCGCCGGTCACCAAGACGCTGCACGAGTGCCTGACCGAGGCGTGGGGAGTGCCCTCCGTGAACATTGGTGTCGGCGGCTCGATCCCCTTCATCTCCGACTTCCAGCGCATCTTCCCGGGCGCCCAGGTGGTCGTCACGGGCGTTGAGGATCCGCTGACCAACGCGCACTCGGAGGACGAGTCGCAGTCTATCTCGGACCTGAAGGCAGCGATCCTCGCCGAGGCGCTGCTGCTGACCCGCCTGGCCTCCCTGTGAGGCGAGTCGTCGTTGCCGGTCGGTGGGATGGGGCCACACCCCTCCTCCCGACCGGCGTCGCGTTGGAGCAGATCGGGCGGGGACTGGCGGACGGGGCCCGCGGCCTCGATGTCGTGTCCCTTCCCTTTGGCTCTGGGCCCACCTTCGACGAGGCCGTGGCCGCGTCGCGCTCCCAGGCCTCGTTTGTGCGCGTGCCCACCGAGGCCTCCTCGACGCGCGAGGCGGGCGAGCGAGTCGCCGACGCGCTGGGCGACCGCATGGTCGTCGTTGAGGGCGGACACGGTGAATTCCCCGACTGCGGGCGCGGCTTCCTCGCGGGGATGCTTGGCGTCGCCGACTCTGAGGTCAGCGGCGAGGGGTTTGGCCCCGCACTGACGCGTGCGGAGGACGTGCTTGCGAGCAGCGGCACGGACCTCGTGTGTGCCGCCTCCACGCCGCGACCCCTCCTCGGACTTGACTCGGTCCTGGCGCTGCGCCCCGACCTCGATCCCATTGAGGAACAGGACACAACGCTGACGGCCGCCCTGACGCAGGCTTTCGCGCGCAGGCCCCTGCGACGTCGGCAGCTGCTGGGCGGACAGGGCGTCCACCCGGCGCGCGTTTTCGGCTCCGGCGCCGGAGGCGGGGTCGGCGCCGTCATCGTGGCCATCGGTGGGCGTATCGCCTCGACGGGGGAGTTCCTTGCCGACCAACTCAACGTCGATAAAGCGCTCAATGACGCCGATCTGCTGGTCGTGGCGGAGCCGGAGCTGGCGTCGCCGCTGCTGGCTACCTCCACGCTCGACGCCCTCACGGGCGCCGCCGCCCAACTGGCGTTACCGGTTGTCGCGGTGACCGTGCGCTCGAGCCTGTCTCACTACGAGCGCGCGCAGTGGGGCTTACACGGCATCTTCGAGACAGAGGCGTCCGTCACGCTTTGCGATGTTGGGCGCCGTATCGCGCGCACCTGGTTACGCTGAGCGCGCACCCCACCCCTGGCGCCAGGCACGCGCGGGGGAGTACTGTGTCAAGCGCATACGTCTCTTCATTACCGTTAGGAGCACCATGTCCGAGTCCGCAACTCAGGCTCCCACCCACGAGGTCACCCTCACCGATGTCGCCGCCGCGAAGGTGAAGAGCCTCCTCGAGCAGGAGGGCCGCGACGACCTGCGTCTGCGCATCGCCGTTCAGCCCGGCGGCTGCTCCGGCCTGATCTACCAGCTGTACTTCGATGACCGCACCCTCGACGGGGACGCCATCCGTTCCTTCGACGGCGTCGAGGTTGTCGTCGACCGCATGAGCGTGCCCTACCTGAGCGGCGCCACGATCGACTTCGCCGACACCATCGAGCGTCAGGGCTTCACGATCGACAACCCCAACGCCCAGAACACCTGCGCCTGCGGCGAATCCTTCCACTGAGCCGAAAGAGACTCCACCCTATGATGTCCCCCCTGCGCCGCCTCAGCGCCCTCGTCGGCGCCGCCGCGCTCGTCCTCGGCCTGGCCGCGTGCAACGACCTGACCTCCTCGTCGACGTCCTCTGAGGTCGACTACGCGGCGTGCGCGACCGACGATTCCGAGCTGCAGAACCAGAACGTCGACCGCACCGGCACGGGGAACTTCCCCGACGTGACCGGCGAAGACACCCCCGTCATCGCGGCCGGCAAGGGCAGCGAGCCGACCAACAAGGTCCTGGTCAAGACCCTTAAGTCCGGCGACGGCGCGCTCGTGTGCCCCGGTGCCACGGTGAAGGTCAACTACGTCGGCGCGCTGTGGAACGGCACGGTCTTTGACTCGTCGTACCAGAAGGGTGAGCCGATCGAGTTCTCCCTCGACCAGGTCGTCAAGGGCTGGACCTACGGCCTCGCCCACGCGCACGTGGGCGATCGTCTCGAGCTGGTCATCCCCGCCTCCCTGGGGTACGGCAACCAGGCACGCGGAAACATTCCCGCGAACTCGACGCTCGTCTTCGTCGTCGACGTGCTCGGCGCATCCTCCACGAACCTGGCGGACGAGTCCGTGCTGACCGGCGCGACCGCGACCGGCGAGGTCCTTCCCGCGGGTGTCACCGTCTCGGGCGCCCCCGGCTCCGAGCCGACCCTTTCGATCGATGAGACCGTGGCGGCTCCGACCGAGCGCGCCACGTACACGATCTACAAGGGCAGCGGTGAGACGCTGGCTGAGGGACAGAACTTCCTCTACAAGTACGTGGTCGGCGGTTTCGGCGCCAACGGGCAGACCCAGTCCAGCTGGTCGCAGGACCCCCAGTCCGAGTCCGCGCTTGAGGCCGAGCTGGTCGGCTACACGGTCGGCTCGCGCGTCCTTGTCGTGATTCCTCTGCCTGACGATCCCGCACAGTCGGGCCAGTCCGGTGCCGCGCCGCGGGCCAACATCCTCGTCGTCGACATCGTTGGATCGTCTTCGATGCAGTAATCGTCGCGCGACGTTTCGACGAGTGCGGGCGGCTCCCAGTGGGGGAGCCGCCCGCAAACCGTTAGAATGAGGCCAACGCGTCGATTACGCCACATACTCAAGGAGAGCTTTCATGAGCGACGAAACCGTGTCGATCCTGGTTTTCAGCGATGACAAGGACAAGCGTGCCGCCGTCGTCAACGGCGTTGGCCTGCGTGCCTCCAAGGACACGCCCCGCATCGAATGGGTGGAGGCCGCCACCGGTTTTGGCGTGCGCGACGCCTTCGACCAGGAGGATTTCGCGGTCCTCATTCTCGACGCTGAAGCGAAGAAGGAGGGCGGCATGTCCATCGCCCAGGACCTTCTGGAGACACGCGAGGATGTCCCGCCGATTATTTTCCTGACGGCTCGCGCCCAGGATGAGTGGCTCGCCACCTGGGCCGGTGCCACCGCCACGGTCTCGGATCCGATCGACCCGATCATCCTGCAGGAGACCGTCGCCGACGTGCTGCGCGAGGCTCGCTGATGACCCAGTGCGAATGGGCGCCGATCATTGCCGCGCTGACCGCCGGTCAGGCCGTGGATTACGACCAGTCGTACTGGCTGATGGATCAGGTGATGAGCGGCGAGCTCGGCGAGGCGCGCCTCGCTTCCTTCCTGACCGCCATGGCGATCAAGGGGGCCACCGTCGCAGAAATTCACGGCCTGGCAGACGGTATGGCCCACCATGCCACCAGCGTCGACCTGCCCAGCCGCGCCCTCGACATCGTCGGCACGGGAGGCGACGGCTACAAGACCGTTAATGTCTCGACCATGTCGGCGATTGTCCTGGCGGCGATGGGCATCCCGCTCGTCAAGCACGGCAACCGCGCCTCCACCTCCAAGTCGGGTTCCGCCGACGTCATCGAGGCGCTGGGGGTTAACCTGGATGTCGACACTGACCGGTTGCGCGCCATCTTCGACGAGGTGGGCATCGCTTTCCTCTTCGCCAACAAGATGCATCCCTCGATGCGTTTTGCCGCTCCCGTTCGCCGCGCCCTCGGCTTCCCGACGGCGTTCAACGTTCTCGGTCCGCTGACGAATCCCGCCAAGGTGCAGGCCTGCGCGGTCGGGTCAGCCAAGGAAGACAACGCGCGCCTCATGGCGGGCGTCTACGCCTCCCGAGGATGCTCTGCCCTCGTCTTCCGGGGGGCCACCACGGGACTCGACGAACTGACCACCGCGGACACGAACCAGGTGTGGATCGTGTCGGGCGGTCGCGTAACCCCGACCGACTTCGACGCGCGCGATGAGCTCGGCATGGCCGCCAGCGCGATCGATGACCTGGCCGGCGGAGAGGCATCGTACAACGCCGCGGTGGCGCGGGACGTCCTGTCGGGTGGGGGATCGTGCGCAGTGCGCGACGCCGTCGCCCTCAACGTGGGCGCCGGCATCGTGGCCTGGGAGGGCCTGGATCAGCCCGTGACCGCGCAGGACTTCGCGCCTCGTATGCGCGTCGCTGTCGAGCGTGCGGCACGTGCTCTCGCCGACGGCACCGGAGCGCGCCTCGTTGAGCGGTGGGCACAGGTCTCCAACGGCTAGACCTCGCCGGGCGCCGCCTAGTGCTGCGCCTGCTGCCTGGGATGGGCGGTTGCTTGAGCCAAAAGCTCTCGCAGCCGCCCATCTCGTAGGGGGCTTTGCATCGGTAGGGCCCACGGCAGGGGAGAGTTCCACTCGATCAGGCGAGTGCCGGGTTCGCACAGCTGAGCGGAGATGAGTGAGCTTTCAGACCAGGACGCCACCCTGGCGGCGAGCCCTGCCGTCTCCACCGGCGCGGTGGCTGTCGCCAGCTCAACCCAGGGGGCCGGATCCGCCTGTGGGGGCACCACGACTGAGCTGAGGTGTCGCCCAAAAGAGGCGACGTGTACGATCCACCCAGCTTCTCCCGCGTCCCGGCGTCTGCCCCATACGATGCGGGGCGCCGCCAAAATGGGGCGCATCGTGGAGCGTTCCACGCCTGCCATGTAGGCGCTCAGGCCGTCGCGTGCGCGTGCCGCAGGCTCGAAGAGGCCCTGGGCCGCCAGTCGCGTCATCGCCTCGGTGATCGCGGTGGGGACAGCCAGGGAGGTGCCCGCCACGGCCTCGTCGATGAAGGCGGTGACGTCACGCGCCCCCGTCTCGTCAAGGGCCCGCATAATGGCGTCGGCTGCTCGTGTGGCGTGTGTGCGCGTGCCGAAGGGGCCGAGTGCGCGGGGTAGCTCCTCCAAGGAAACGGTTGAGGTGACGACCGTGCGGTGTCCGTCGCGCACCACCCAGTGCTGGCAGGCCTGGCGGCGCGATGCGGAGTTGTAGGGGGGAGCCAGAGCCGCGATGTCACGCAGCTCCCGGATACGCGCCTCCAGAACCGATGAGGTGGGGAAGGATCGGATACCGGAGGCCAGGGATACCATGCGCTGGACCTTCGGGCGCTTCTCTGCGCGCGTGTAGTAGCTGCTCACGCGCGAGCGCAGCGACGAGGCAGACCCGACGTAGAGCGTGTCGCCCGACAGGTCGACGAAATGGTACACACCGGGGCTCGTGGGCAGCTTAGACACGAAGGGAGGCGTGCTCGGTCGGTGTGAGGGTGCGGCGTCGCTCAGCGCCACCAGATCCTCCACGTCCGTCGCGCCCGCCGAGGCGAGCAGGTCGATGAAGCCGAGGAACACCTCGGCAGTGGCGCGCGCATCCCCGAGGGCGCGGTGCTCCGGCGTGGTCGCGGTCCCGAAATACGAGGCGATCGTCGCGAGCTTATGGTTGCGCACGAGCGGGCGAGGCAACGCCAGGCGGGCCAGCGCAAGCGTATCGGCGACGCGCGGCTTGGGCCATGGGCGCCCAGCGGCGCGCGCAGCCCGCCGCAGGAAGCCCACGTCGAAGGAGGCGTTGTGTGCGACGAGGACGGGGGCGCCCTCCGCGTCGAAGCCCGACCAATCGATGAAACGGCCGAACACGGAGGAGATCGGATCCGCGTCTGCGACCATCGCGGGCGTGATGCCCGTCAGTGAAGTGATGAACGGGGGAATGGGACGCGAGGGGCGAGCGAGGGAAGAAAACTCGTCCGTGATCCGCCCGTCGCGCACACGAACCGCGCCAATCTCCGTGATCTCCGCGCCCGCGCCGAGGCCCGTCGTCTCCACGTCGACGACCACCCAGTGCCCGCGCGAAGCCGGTGTTCCCACCTCGTCAAGGCTCAGCTGGATTTCCGATCTCGCACTTCGAGACAGGGCGTCAGAAACAACCGCGCGAGCATAGCGTTTGTCAGACTCTTGGGGCGCGATGGTTTCCCCACAATTGCGCACGGGAGTCTGTTTCGTCATAGAGTTGATACTAATTCGAACGCGCGCCCGCGCGCCCGCTGACAATCGAGGAGTCACAGTGGCGTTCTATCAGGCACTCAAGGCGACCGGCAGCCCGATACTCAAGGCTGCGTATCACCCGTGGATTCGTGGCAAGGAGAACATTCCCGCCGAGGGGCCCGCCATCCTGGCTTCCAACCACAATGCCGTGTGGGACTCCGTCTTCCTCCCGATGATGCTGGACCGCGAGGTCGTCTTCATGGGTAAGGCCGACTACTTCACGGGCACCGGTCTCAAGGGTTGGATGACCAAGGAGTTCATGCGCGCCGTGGGCACCATTCCTGTCGATCGCACGGGTGGGCGCGCCTCCGAGGGGGCGCTCAACGCCGGCCTCAAGCGCCTGCGTGAAGGCGAGCTCTTCGGCATCTACCCCGAGGGGACGCGCAGCCCTGACGGGCGTCTCTACCGTGGTAAGACCGGCGTTGCCCGCCTCGCGTTGCTCTCCGGTGCCCCCGTCATCCCCGTCGCCATGATCGGCACGCATGCCGCGCAGCCGATCGGCCAGAAGATCCCCTCGCGTACCAACATCGGTATGGTCATCGGCGAACCCCTCGATTTCTCACGCTACAAGGGCCTGCATAAGGACCGCTACGTGCTGCGCGCGATTACCGACGAGATCATGTACAACCTGATGCTCCTGTCCGGCCAGGAGTACGTCGACCTGTACGCCGCCGACGTCAAGGCCCAGCTCGCCGCCGAGGGTGCGTTCGAGGGGCCGGTTCCCTCCAACGGCCGCCCCGCGCCGGGTGGTCGCACCGCTCCCGACGTCCCCGTGCCGACCGCTCCCGAGCAGGAGAGCGATGAGGATGAGAAGGGTTCCGATAAGGAGTAATCGACGTCGACTGACCTTGGCGGTTGGTGGCGGGCCTCGGTGTTTCGTGGGACGGGCGTCCTGGGCGAAACGTGACGTGGGCCAGGTAGAATGAACTGTGCCTCGCGCATGCGCGTGTCCGCACATCAGGCAGCCCCATCGGGCAGCCGGGATGTCGCGGTCCGTGCATCAGCGCGGGCGCTTACCTAACCAACCTGAGAAAGGTGACATTCATGTCGGTTCGTCGTGTTGCCCTGCTGACCGCAGGTGGCTTCGCCCCGTGCCTGTCCTCCGCCG
>ERZ773072.1067-NODE-1067-length-14077-cov-18.893168_pt1 | contig 14077 bp, 9 predicted proteins | sample MGYA00580617_ERZ773072 | MGnify/ENA primary metagenome ERZ773072 (study PRJEB29015, sample SAMEA2737970) | human oral metagenome | biome: human oral; feature: human-associated habitat; material: dental | place: China | collected 2122 ... | reverse complement strand
TCGTCGACATTGGCCCCGGTGCCGGTGAGACCGGCGGCTGGGTCGTACACTCGGGTCCGCTGTCTGAGCTGCTCACCAACCGCAAGTCGCTGACCGGCCAGTACCTGTCTGGCAAGCGCCGTATCGTCCTGCCCCCGACTCGCAGGCCAATCGATAAGAAACGCGTCGTCACAGTCAAGGGCGCGCGCGAAAACAACCTGAAGAATGTCGATGTCTCCTTCCCTCTGGGCATCCTCACGGCCGTGACCGGGGTCTCCGGATCGGGCAAGTCCACCCTCGTCAACGGGATTCTCTACCGCACCCTGGCCTCGCGCCTCAACGGAGCACGCATGGTGCCCGGACGTCACCGCACGATCACGGGCATCGAACAGCTCGACAAGGTCGTACACGTGGACCAGAGCCCGATCGGCCGAACACCCCGCTCCAACCCGGCGACCTACACAGGCGTATGGGACCAGATCCGTAAACTCTTCGCCGAGACGCAGGAGGCGAAGGTTCGTGGCTACGGCCCGGGCCGTTTCTCCTTCAACGTCAAGGGTGGGCGCTGCGAGTCCTGCAAGGGCGACGGCACCTTGAAGATCGAGATGAACTTCCTGCCTGACGTGTACGTCCCCTGCGAGGTCTGCCATGGCGCCCGCTACAACCGTGAGACTCTCGAGGTTGAGTACAAGGGCAAGACCGTCGCTGACGTGCTCAACATGCCGATCGCGGAGGCCGCACAGTTCTTCGCGCCGATCTCGCGCATCGCCCGCCACCTCAACACTCTCGTCGAGGTCGGACTGGGATACGTCCGCCTCGGCCAGAGCGCGACGACCCTGTCGGGTGGCGAGGCTCAGCGCGTGAAGCTGGCCTCCGAGCTGCAGCGACGCTCGACCGGCCGCACGGTCTACGTGCTCGACGAGCCCACGACGGGCCTGCACTCCGAGGACATCCGCAAGCTGCTCCTGGTCCTCCAGTCACTCGCTGACAAGGGCAACACCGTGATCGTCATTGAGCACAACCTTGACGTCATCAAGAGCGCTGACTGGATCATCGACATGGGTCCGGAGGGAGGCGCCGGCGGCGGCACGGTCGTCGCGCAGGGGACGCCCGAAGAGGTCGCCACGGTCGAGGAATCCTTCACCGGCCGCTACCTCGCAGAGGTCCTTGCGAAGGAGGCCGAGCGAGACACCGCCAATGGTCAGAAGTGATGGTTAGTATGTATCTCACGACTCCCGCATACGGTCTGTACGGCTTTTACTACTTCTGGCCCGCATGGCTCCACCTCGTCGTGGTCGCGCTCATGGTGGTGTCCGGCGGCTTAACTCTCAAGGCACTCGTTGCCCGAAGCGCTGGTCGGCCCCGGGTCTACGGCTTGGGCTGCGGTTTCGTCGCGAGTCTCGGTAACCTGTGCCTGAGCGTGCTGGCCCATGCCGAGGCTCGCCACGTGTGGCAGCTCGGAACGGTCATCGTGATTTATGCGGTCGTCGCCGTCTTCCTGGTCGCGACCCTCGTGTCCCTGTGGCGCGCGGGGTCCCACGGCTTCGGGTGGTCGCGTGCCTTTCACCTGTTGCTGACGGTTGGCGTGGCCGTCTTCGCCGCCCTCGAAATCGCGCGGCGTATGCTTTTCTGGATTCCGGTGCCTGTCTTGGGAGCGATCTTCCTGCTCGCTGTCTTCGCAGCCTTTGTCCTGGGACGCAACACCGCCCCCGAATGAGCGCTCCAGAACGGGAGGTGCGAAGCGGCCCCCACCTCACTTGTGAACGAGGCGGGGGCCGCTTGGTCTGTGCGACGAGCGCGGATAGCCCGGGTTACTCCTGGTTCTTCGCGGCCTCACCCGACGCGTACAGGGCCTCAACCTCGTCGGCGTAGTCGGCCAGGACACGGCGACGCTTGAGCTTCAGCGAGGGAGTCATGTAACCGTTCTCCACGGTGAACGCCGCATTGACAATGCGGTAGCGGCGGATAGACTCGGCGCGCGAGACGGCCTTGTTGGCCCGAGCGATCGCCTTCTCGAGCGAGTCGCGTACCTCGGGCAGATTCGCGGCTTGCGCCGCGTCGACGACGGGCAGGCCGTGCGTCGAGAGCCACTCGGGCAGCATCTCCGTGTCGAGCGCGATGAGCGCGCCGATATAGGGGCGGTTGTCACCGACCACGATGATGTTCGCGATGAGAGGGTGTGTTGACAGGGACTCTTCGAGGATCTCGGGGGAGACGTTCTTTCCCCCCGCGGTGACGATGAGTTCCTTCTTGCGCCCCGTGATGCGCAGGTGGCCACGGTCGTCGATGGAGGCGAGGTCACCTGTCTTGAACCAGCCGTCAACGTAGGCCTCGGACGTCGCTTCCGGCAGGTTGTGGTAGCCCTTCGATACGGAAATGCCCTGGACGAGCAACTCGCCGTCGGGGGCGATCTTCATGCGGTTGCCGGGCCAGGGGAAGCCCACCGAGTCCGGTGGGAAATCCTGCGGGGTCTCCACGGAGATCGGGCCGGTCGTCTCAGACAGGCCGTAGCCCTGTAGGAGCGTGATACCCAAACCGCGATAGAAATTCGCCAGGTCGAGAGCCAGGGGAGCACCACCGGAGATGATGGTGTGCAGGTTCGGGCCCAGGATTGCGCGCACCTTCGAGAGGACGAGGGCGTCAGCGATGCGGCCGCGCAGCTTGAGCGCCGCGGATGGCCCGGGGGAGGGCATCGCGGAGGCGTCGGGGACGGGCGTCGTGTCGGGTCCGGGGCCCGCGACGGCGGACTCGGGTAGCGGAGAGTCCACGTAGGCGCTGGCCATGGACAGGGAGCGCGCCTGCTTGGCGGCCCACGAGAACATGCGGCCCTTCATGCCGCCACCGGCCTTCGCGGCGGCAGCGTTGTAGACCTTTTCCATGACGCGCGGTACCACGAGGAGCATCGTCGGCTTGAAGGTCGCGATGTCGTTGACGAGGTTGCGCGTGTCGGGGGAGAAAGCGGTGACTCCCTGCCCGGCGAGCAGGCAGTACATGACGAATCGTGCGAGCACGTGAGCGACAGGCAGGAAGAGTAGGGAGCGCGATTTCGGGTCGTTAATGAGCAGGGGAAGGAAGTCGTAGGCCTGCAGCATGGGCGAGATAAAGTTGCCGTGCGTGAGGACGACACCCTTGGGCATGCCGGTGGTTCCCGAGGTGTAAATGACCGTTGCCTCGTCGGTGAGCTTGACGGCATCGGTACGCTCGCGCACCTGCTCGACCGTCACTCCCTGTGCGGCGCCCGTCAGGACGCGCTGCGCGCCGCGGTCAAGGGAGAGAATGTGGCGCACGCTTTCGGTGCGCACGGACTCGACCAGCTCGGCCTGCTGCGTCGTCGCAGTGATGACGATGCGCACGTCGGCGTCGGCCAGGATGTGCGCGATCTGCGAGGCAGAATCCGTCTCGTAGATGGGTACGGTGACCGCGCCGCAGGACAGCGCCGCCACATCGATGAGCGCCCACTCATACGAGGTCGGGGCCAGGATCGCCAGGTGGTCGCCGGGCTCGAGTCCGATGCCAATGAGTCCACGTGCGATCGAGTCGACCTCGCCGAGGAATGTCTCCATGGTGACACTACGCCATGCGCCGACGTTGGAGCGGCGTTCAATCGCGACCTGCCCGGGGTGAGCTGCTACACGCTGGTGGAGCATCTTGGGCAGGTTCATATCCTCGGTGGCTTCTCGCGTTGCGATGGACTCCCATGAGCCATCCGCGAGCCTGCGTACCGTCATTGCGGTCCTTTCGTGGGGTGGGCGTTGTGTGCTGAGCGTGCCGGGATCAGTTCTTCTTCAAGCGGCGGAAGAACCCGCCCTTCTTGGGCTCCTCGGCGGAGACCGGGCCGCCGTACAGGGCATCGACCTCGTAGGCGTAGTCGGTGATGACCTTGCGGCGGCGCAGTTTCATCGACGGCGTGACGTACCCGTTTTCGACGGTGAAGGTAGCGTCGATGATGCGGAACTTACGGATTGACTCGGCGCGGGAGACGGCCCTGTTGGCGCGTTCGACGGCCTTCTCGAGGGAATCGCGCACGGCGGGCAGCTCGGCGGCTTCGGTAGGGGAGCACTGGGGTAGGCCGTGCTTGGTGAGCCAATCGGGCAGCATGTCGGCGTCAAGGGTGAACAGGGCTCCGACGTAGGGGCGCTGGTCGCCGACGACGATGACGTTGGCGATGAGCGGGTGCGTGGCCAGGGAGTCTTCGAGCACCTCGGGAGAGACATTCTTGCCGCCGGCGGTGACGATGAGTTCCTTCTTGCGGCCCGTGATGGTCAGCTGGCCCTTGCGGTCGATTGAACCCAGGTCACCCGTGTGGAACCACGTTCCGTCGGGCATGACCTCTGCGGTCTGTTCGGGGAGGTGGTAGTAGCCGGGCATGACGGACTGGCCGCGTACGAGAATCTCGCCGTCCTTGGCGATCTTGATGAAGTTTCCGGGCAGGGGCATGCCCACGCCGCCGACGGGATTCTTGCCGATGTGCTGGACTGCGATCGGGCCGGTCGTTTCGGACAGGCCGTAACCCTGGATGAGCGTGATACCCATACCGGCGTAGAAGTGAGCGAGGTCGGTGGCCAGGGGTGCGCCGCCCGAGACGATGTAACGCAGGTTGGGGCCCAGGACGGAGCGGATCTTCTTGAGGACGAGCGCGTCGGCGATGCCGTGACGCATCTTCTTCAACATGCCGGGACCGAAGGTCTTCTCGGAGGCCATGGAGAAGGTCCGTGCCTGCTTGGCGCTCCACGAGAACATACGGCCCTTGAAGCCGCCGCCCGCCTTGGAGGATGCAGCGTTATAGACTTTCTCGAGGACGCGTGGCACGACGAGCAGCACGGAGGGCTTGAAGGCCTGGATGTCCGGCAGCAGGTTCTTGACGCTGGGGGAGAAGCCGAGTACGCCCTGCCCGGAGAGAATCACGTGCATGACGAGGCGCGCGAGGACGTGGGCAACGGGTAGGAAGAGGAGCAGACGGGTCTCGGGGGAGTCGATGACCTCGCTGAGGATCTGGCGTGCGCCGAGCGCGGTGGCCACGAAGTTCGCGTGGGTGAGGGCTACGCCCTTGGGGTTCCCGGTCGTTCCCGAGGTGTAGATGATGGTGGCGATATCCGAGGAGGAGATGGCCGCTCGGCGCTGCTGGACGTTCTCGATGGTGATGCCGGTGGCGGCGCGGGCGATCAGGCGCTGGGCTCCGCGGTCGAAGGAATCCACCGAAACCGTGTACTCGGGGGCGACGGAATGCACGAGTTCGGCCTGCTGGGTCGTGGCGGTGAAGACCCGGGTAACGTGGGCGTCGGTGAGGATGTGCTGGATCTGGGCGGCGGAGTCCGATTCGTAGATCGGGACGGTGATCGCGCCGATGGACAGGAGAGCGAGGTCCAGGAGAAGCCATTCGTACGAGGTCGGGGCGAGGATCGCGACTGCGTCTGCTGGCTGGACGCCAAGGCCGATGAGGCCGCAGGCTGTGTACTCGACCTGACGCTGAAGCTCGCTCGCGGTGAGCGAGCGGGTGGAGCCCACGGAAGAGCGCTGTTCGACCGCAACCTGTCCGGGGTGCAGGAGCGCTCGCTTGGCGAGCATGTCGGGCACGATGTCGTGTTCGCCAACCTTGTAGGTTGGCTTGATCGTGTACGAGCCATCGCGCATCCGCTTCATCGTGTCCTCCGGGATATCGGTTCAAAGGCTGAACAACAGGTTCGATGAGAGTCTACTGGGTATGTAGTGGCCCCCGCCCCTTAACCGGGGTGGGGGCCACTGAGTGACGACTAGATCACAGGTCGTAGTACATCTGGTACTCGTAGGGGTGCGGGTAAGCGCGCATGGGGGCGACCTCGTTGGTCTCCTTGTACTCGAGCCACGTGTCGATGAGGTCCTGCGTGAAGACGTCGCCCTCAGTGAGGAACTCGTGGTCCTCGCGCAGCGCGTCGAGGGCAGCCTCGAGCGAGCTCGGCAGCTTCGCGATGTCCAGGTACTCGGTGGGGGGGAGCTCGTAGAGGTCCTTGTCGATCGGCGCAGCCGGCTCGATGCGGCGCTTGATGCCGTCGATGCCTGCCATCAGGCAGGCGGAGAAAGCCAGGTAGGGGTTCGCACTCGGGTCCGGCACGCGGTATTCCACACGCTTGGCCTTCGGGGACGTGCCCGTCACGGGGATGCGGATGCACGCGGAGCGGTTTCGCGCCGAATACACGAGGTTGATCGGGGCCTCGAAGCCGGGAACGAGGCGTCGGAAGGAGTTCACCGACGGGTTCGTGAAGGCGAGGAGCGCGGGTGCGTGCTCGAGCAGCCCGCCGATGAACCAGCGGGCCGTGTCGGACAGGGAGCCGTAGCCGCGCTCGTCATAGAACAGAGGCTCGCCGTTCTTCCACAGCGAGATGTGTGTGTGCATGCCCGAGCCGTTGTCGCCGAACAGGGGCTTGGGCATGAAGGTTGCTGTATGTCCGAACTCGAGAGCGGAGTTCTTGATGACGTATTTGAACTTCATCATGTCGTCGGCCGCGGTCTGTAGGGTTGCGAAGCGGTAGTTGATCTCCTGCTGGCCGCCCGAACCGACCTCGTGGTGGGCGCGCTCGATCGTTAGGCCGACCTCCTCGAGGAGTCGGCTCATTTCGTCGCGCACGTCCGCGTACTTGTCTGCGGGGGAGACGGGGAAGTAGCCGCCCTTGATGGGCACCTTATAGCCCATGTTGCCGCCCTCCTCGACGCGTCCGGTGTTCCAGTACGCCTCGGGGGAGTCGACGGAGAAGAAGGTGTTGTGCGGCGTGACCTGGTAGCGCACGTCGTCGAAGAGGTAGAACTCGGCCTCAGCACCAATGAAGCACTCATCGGCGATGCCGGTCGAACGCAGGTAGGCCTCGGCCTTTGCGGCCACTTGACGCGGGTCGCGGGAGAAAGGCTCGTCCGTGAAGGGGTCGACGATCGAGAAGTTCACGACGAGAGTCTTGCGATCACGGAAAGGATCTACGAAGGCGGAGGAGATGTCCGGGACGAGCTTCATGTCGGACTCGTGGATGGCGGTGAAACCGCGCACCGAGGAGCCGTCGAACATGAGGCCGTCCAACAAAGCGGCGTCCAGGAATTCGCTCACCGGGATCGTAAAGTGCTGCTGAACACCGGGGACGTCGCAGAAGCGCACGTCGACGAGTTCAATGTTCTGCTCGGAGATAAAGTCTGCGACCTCTTGGGCGGAGGTGAACATGAACGTCCTTCTTTGCGGGAGTGATATCTACTCAATGGTCAAGAATCAGTCAATTCGCAACCAAGTCCAGTATATGCCCACGGGTGGTGTCTGCGTGTGTTGGTTCTAGTTTTTGATGGATTCATGACATAGCGCACGCCCAAGGTGGGCGTCGGGCACTCCCTGCCCAGGCCTCGTACCCTGGGAACGTGGCAGATCCTTCGACGTACCGACCCCGCACGGGAGACATTCCCACCTCTCCGGGCGTCTACCGATTCTCAGACCCGCGCGGCCGCGTCATCTACGTAGGCAAAGCGAAGAACCTGCGCAACCGCCTCACCAACTACTTCCAGGACCTGGCGAACCTACACCCGCGCACCCAGCAGATGGTGACGACCGCGAGCGCCGTGCAGTGGACCGTCGTGCGTTCCGAGGTGGAGGCCCTGACGCTGGAATTCACGTGGATTAAGGAATTCAATCCGCGTTTCAACGTCATGTTTAAGGACGACAAGTCCTACCCCTACCTGGCGGTGTCGATGGGGGAGCGCTACCCGCGCGTCCAGGTGACACGTGAGCGTAAGCGGGCGGCGTCGCGCTACTTCGGCCCATACACTCAGGTGTGGGCGATTCGAGAGACGATCGATCAGCTGCTGCGAGTCTTCCCGATGCGCTCGTGCTCGGCGGGAGTGTTCCAGCGTGCGAAGGCTCAGGGACGCCCCTGCCTGCTTGGATACATCGACAAGTGTGCGGCTCCCTGCGTGGGGCGTATTTCGATGGAGGAGCATCGCGAGCTCGCCGAGGGCCTGTGCCAGTTCATGGAGGGGCGAACGGGACCGGTGATCCGTGACCTTGAGGAGCAGATGCGCCAGGCGTCGATGGAACTGAACTTCGAGCGTGCGGCGAAGCTGCGTGACGACGTCAAGGCGCTGCGTACCGTGCTGGAGCGAAACGCGGTCGTGCTTGATGACGGCTCCGACGCGGACGTGTTCTCCCTCGTTAGCGACGACCTGGACGCGGCCGTTCACGTCTTCCATGTGCGCGGCGGACGCATCCGAGGCACACGCGGTTGGGTGATTGAGCGCGTGGACGGGGCGGATGACGCGGCCCTGATGGCTCGCCTTCTTGAGCAGGTCTATTCCTCGGCATCGCCGGACGAGGCCGGGACGGGGAAGACGGCAAAGGTGGCAGCAGTGAGCGTGGACGACGTCGCGCACACGCCGACTTCCGCGATCCCGCGCGAGGTGCTCGTCTCCGTCGAACCCGAGGAAAAGGAGACGATCGGGCGCTGGCTCGCCGAGATTCGCGGCGCCTCCGTGTCGATCCACGTGCCCAAGCGCGGCCCGAAGGCACAGATCATGGAGACGGTCACGGAGAACGCCCGGCAGGCCCTTGCCCTGCACCGCACGAAGCGCGCCGGCGACATCACGGCGCGCTCGAAGGCGCTGGAGCAGCTCGCCGAGAACCTCGACCTGCCGGGCGCGCCCCTGCGCATCGAGTGCTACGACGTATCGCATACGGGCGGCGAGAATCAGGTTGCCTCAATGGTGGTGTTCGAGGACGGCATCCCGCGCAAGGACGCCTACCGTACCTACAACATCCGTGGCGAGGACGGGAACGGCACCCCCGACGACACGAGTGCCATGAATGAGGTCCTCACTCGGCGCTTCTCGCGCCTGCTCGCCGAGGAGGCCGGCGTCGACGGTGAGGACGAGGATGGCGTTGCCTACGCCTCGGGACCGATCGATGCGATGACGGGACGCCCCAAGCGTTTCTCATACCGGCCCGATCTGGTGGTCGTCGACGGTGGCCTGCCCCAGGTCAACGCAGCCCGCGCTGCCCTGGACGCGGTGGGCGCGGACGTTCCCGTCGTGGGTCTGGCCAAGCGTCTCGAAGAGGTGTGGATCCCCGGCGATGACTTCCCGCTCATTTTGCCGCGCACTTCCGAGGCGCTGTACCTCCTGCAGTACCTGCGCGACGAGTCCCACCGCTTCGCCATCACGAAGCACCGCAAGCGCCGCTCGAAGGCTCAGCGCCGTTCGGTCCTGGACTCCATTCCAGGGCTTGGACCCGCACGCCAGGGGGCGCTGCTCAAGCATTTCGGCTCGGTGAAGCGGATTCGCCAGGCCTCCGTCGACGAGATCGCCGCGGTCAAGGGCGTGGGAGTCAGCCTCGCGGAGACGATCCACGATAGGCTAGCGACATCGTCGAGGGAGGACACACCATGACAACGATGCTTCCGGTGCCACTGCCGGCACGCGTTCTGCTGCTCGGATCGGGCGAACTCGGCAAGGAAGTGACGATCGCCCTGCAGCGCTACGGATGCACTGTCATCGCCTGCGACTCTTACCCGAACGCTCCCGCCATGCAGGTTGCTGACGAATCCCGTGTCTTCGACATGAGCGACCCACAGGCTCTGCGCGAGGTTCTCGACGCCGTGAACGTCGACATCATCGTCCCCGAGGTCGAGGCGATCGCGACCGACTGTCTGAGTGTTGACGAGGAGCGCGGCGTGCGCGTCGTCCCCAACGCCTTCGCCGTCCAGGCAACGATGGACCGCCAACGCATCCGCACCCTTGCCGCATCCGTGCCCGGGGTGCGCACCAGCGCGTTCCGCTTCGCCCGTAGTGAGGCTGAACTGGCTGCCGCGCTCGACGAGGTCGGTTATCCTGCCTTCGTCAAGCCCACGATGTCGTCGTCCGGGCACGGACAGTCCCGCGTGACCGGCCCCGAGCAGGCAGCCTCCGCCTGGGCGCACGCGCAGGAAGACGCGCGCGCCGCGACCGGCGTCGTCATCGTCGAAGAGGGTGTTGACTTCGACTACGAGATCACCCTGCTGACCGTGCGCTCGTGGGATGGTGCCTCCGGCACGGTCACGACGAGTTTCTGCGCACCCATCGGTCACCGCCAGGAGGGCGGAGACTACGTCGAATCCTGGCAGCCGATGGCCATGAGTGAGGCTGCTATCGGCACGGCGCAAGATATGGCCAAGGCCGTCACCGATGCCCTCGCACAGGCTGGCAACGGCCCGTGCCTGGGTATCTTCGGCGTCGAGTTTTTCGTCCGTGGCGACGAGGTCTGGTTCTCGGAGCTCTCGCCGCGCCCCCACGACACGGGCATGGTGACGATGGTGACCCAGCACCAGTCCGAGTTCGAGCTCCACGCCCGAGCGATTCTCGGCCTGCCCGTCTCCACCGCGCAGTCCACGCCGGGCGCGTCCGCCGTCATCAAGTCGACAAGCGCCGTCGATGCCCCCGTCTACAACGGTGTCTCGCACGCCCTCGGATCAGCCGACATTGTGCGTCTGTTCGGTAAGCCCGTGAGCCGCGCCGGCAGGCGCGTTGGCGTCGTTGCCGCGACCGCAAGCACGCCGAAGGAAGCGCGAGTTATCGCCAGGCGCGCTGCCGCCGGCATCACCGTCGACGAGGCCCCCGCGCCTTTCGCCTAACCGCTCCCAGCACCCGACCCGTCAGGAGGACGCCATGCCCGACCACACGCTCACGGACGCTTGCGATGCGCCCGAGGCCCCGGCCTCGTCTATGAGGGAAGAGAACCCGCCCACGGTTCCTGAGGGCATCGCCGTGCGCGACATGGTCCGGGTCAAGTACGAGCCGCGCGCCTCCAACGAGGTCCTCATCATCACCGGCTACTCGGGAGCGGGCCGCACCGGCGCCGCCCGCGCGCTCGAAGACCTCGACTGGTACGTCGTCGACAACTTGCCGCCGACGATGTTGCCTGCGTTGGTCGGCATGATGTCGAACGATCCGGCCGCGGGCGTGCATCGCCTTGCGGTTGGCGTCGACGTGCGCTCGCGAACCTTTTTCCGTACGCTCGATGCAACCCTCGAGCAGCTCAAGGGCGCGGGCATCGTCTATCGCGTCATCTTCCTCGAGGCCAGCCCCGAGACCCTCGTGCGCCGCTACGAATCCAACCGTCGCCCCCACCCCCTCCAGGGTGCCGGGACACTCATGGACGGCATCAAAGCCGAGATGCGCCTGCTCGCGCCCCTGCGCCGCGCAGCCGACGAAGTCATCGACACCTCCACGATGAGCGTCCACGACCTCACCCGTCGTATCCGCGACATCGTGGCGGGGGAGGAACGCCCCCTGCAGGTCACGGTCGAGTCCTTCGGCTTCAAGCACGGTCTACCTCTCGACGCCGATCACGTCGTCGACGTGCGTTTCCTGAAGAACCCGTACTGGGTGGATGAGCTGCGACACCTCACGGGTAAGGACGAGGCCGTCGCCGACTACGTGCTCTCTCAGCCGGGCGCGCGCGAATTTGCTCTCGGATACGCCGACCTTCTGGCCCCCATGCTCAGCGGCTATCTGGCAGAATTGAAGCCGTTCGTCACGATCGCCGTCGGATGCACGGGCGGAAAGCACCGTTCCGTCGCGTCTTCTGAGGCGATTGCGCAACGCTTGCGCACACACGGATATACGGTTCGCGTCATGCACCGTGACATTGGGAGAGACTGATGCCTTATCTTGATGCAGCCGGCTGGGTTCAACGCGGAGAATCCGGCCAGAACATCGTCGCCCTGGGCGGCGGCCACGGCCTGTCCGCGACACTGCGGGCGCTGCGCCACATTACCCGTGCGCTCACCGCCGTCGTCACCGTCGCCGATGATGGGGGCAGCTCCGGCCGTCTGCGCCAGGAGATGCCGATCCTGCCTCCGGGCGACCTGCGCATGGCCTTGGCCTCGCTCTGCGAGGAATCCGAGTGGGGTTTGACGTGGCGCGACGTCATGCAGCTGCGTCTGGATACGAGCGGTCCCCTCAACGGACACGCTCTCGGCAACCTGCTGATCTCCGGCCTGTGGCAACTCCTTGATGATCCGGTCGAGGGCCTCGACTGGGTGGGCCGTCTCCTCGGAGCCCAGGGACGCGTTCTGCCCATGTCGACGACGCCGATAGACATTGAGGCGGACATGAATGACGGCGGCCGCCGCTACGTCGTGTCCGGTCAGTCTAAGGTCGCCGTCGCCCCCGGCACCGTCGAGCACGTGCGTATCACGCCCGAGGCCCCGCAGGTGCCCTCCGCCGTCACCGAGGCGATCTCTGAGGCCGACTGGGTCGTCTTGGGTCCCGGCTCCTGGTACACCTCCGTCATTCCACACCTGCTCGTCCCCGAGATCAACCGTGCGCTCGCCACGACCGACGCTCACCGTGCGCTCGTGCTCAACCTGGCGCGTCAGCGCGGCGAAACCGACCTGATGTCGACCGCCGACCATGTGCGCGTGCTGCGTGAATACGCACCCATGCTCAAGCTCGACGTGGTCGTCGCCGACCCGACGGCCTGCGACGACATCGACGACCTCATCGTCGCGGCCGAGGAGATCGGTGCGCGCGTCCTCCTACGGCAGGTTCGCACGGGCGACGGTGCGCCGCATCATGACCCGCTGCGCCTAGCGGCGGCGCTGCGTGACGCATTTGACGGCTTCCTCGGCGAGGTCGGACAGCCCGAAACGTGGTTACCTTAGAACCTGTTGCCTGCTGACAAACGACATCACATACCTGGAGAATCCGTGTCCCTGACATCTGACATGAAGGACGAGCTGGCGCGCGCGGTCATCACGACGCCGTCCGAGGTCGCCGCCGAGGTGAGCGCGACGTTGCGTTTTGCGGGAGGACTACACCTCGTGGGCGGCCGCATCCTCGTCGAGGCCGAGCTCGACTCGCCCGTCGCTGCTCGCCGCCTGCGTACCTACCTCCAGGCGCTGTACAACGCCGAGTCTACGGTCGTCGTGGTGTCCGGTTCGTCCCTGCGTCGCGGCAAGCGCTACGTCGTGCGCGTCGTTCACAAGGCCGACGAACTCGCACGCCTCACCGGCCTTGTTGACTCCATGCGTCGGCCCGTGCGCGGGTTGCCTCCGGTTCTCGTGGCCTCCGGTACCGCTCAGGCCGCCGCGATCTGGCGCGGCGCGTTCCTCGCCCGCGGTTCCCTCATGGAGCCCGGACGATCCTCCTCTCTCGAGATCACGTGCCCCGGCCCCGAGGTCGCCCTCGCTATGGTCGGGTGCGCGCGCAAGCTCGGCGCGGCCTCCCGCTCCAAGGAGGTGCGCGGCACCGACCGCGTATCCGTGCGCGATTCGGATGCGATCGGCACGCTGATTTCCGCCATGGGTGCGCCCCAGACCTTCGCGGCGTGGCAGGAGCGACGCGAGCGGCGCGAGGCCCGCGGTAGCGCCAACCGACTGGCCAACTTTGACGACGCGAACCTGCGTCGCTCTGCGCGCGCTGCCGTTGCGGCCGGTGCCCGCGTCGAGCGTGCCTTCGAGATTCTCGGGGAGGACGTGCCCGCCCATCTGCTCGAGGCCGGCACCCTGCGCCTGCAGCATAAGCAGGCGTCCCTTGAGGAGCTCGGAAAGCGCACGACTCCGCCCCTGACGAAGGATGCCGTCGCCGGACGCATCCGCCGGCTTCTGGCTCTCGCGGACAAGGTCGCCCACGAACGCGGCATTCCCGATACGGAATCAGCGCTGACACTCGACATGCTGGAAGAGGACTGAGGTCCCTGAATCCTGCCGCTTTGTCTCAATCCAAACGAGAATTACCCCACGTGAAGATTTTCAAATTGGACTGTGATGGAGTCCGCTTTCGGGTGTAGAGTAGGGATTGCTGGAACCGCAGACATCTGCGGGCCGGGCAGGCAACCCGCAGGCCCGGTTGCATCGAATACCGTGCCCCGTGTGGGGCACGAGCAGGAGGAACATAGTGACCACCCGCGTTGGCATCAACGGCTTCGGCCGCATTGGCCGTAACTTCTTCCGCGCCGCTCTCGAGCAGGGCGCGGACATCGAGATCGTTGCCGTTAACGACCTCACCGACAACAAGACCCTCGCTCACCTGCTGAAGTACGACTCGATCACGGGTCGCTTCCAGGGCGAGGTTTCCTACGACGACGAGGGCATCATCGTCGACGGCAAGCACATCAAGGTGC
>ERZ773072.1045-NODE-1045-length-14205-cov-3.054629_pt1 | contig 14205 bp, 7 predicted proteins | sample MGYA00580617_ERZ773072 | MGnify/ENA primary metagenome ERZ773072 (study PRJEB29015, sample SAMEA2737970) | human oral metagenome | biome: human oral; feature: human-associated habitat; material: dental | place: China | collected 2122 ... | reverse complement strand
ACCTGATGGTGCTGGGTGCTCCCTGACATCGTCCAATACCACGATGCAGGATCTTCCAAACACATAGTCTCAATGCACGTGATGGTGCTGGGTGCTCCCTGACAGGTCGACCAGATCGCTTCCAGTATGGGCCTCGACGGTCTCAATGCACCTGATGGTGCTGGGTGCTCCCTGACCAGGAGATAGCAACGGTGACGGACAGGTCAACGGGTCTCAATGCACCTGATGGTGCTGGGTGCTCCCTGACATCACCATCGAACCCGGGGACGTGAGGCGCGTCTAGTCTCAATGCACCTGATGGTGCTGGGTGCTCCCTGACCACACCGTCGGATTTGTTGCACAACGCGGTTTGGCATGGTGTCTTAATGCACCTGATGGTGCTGGGTGCTCCCTGACTGAGAACAGCGGTGAGGTCACCCAGCAGCCCCGCGTGTCTTAATGCACCTGATGGTGCTGGGTGCTCCCTGACGTAAACGAGGCGACTCCCACGGAGAAACTTCGGGAGGTCTTAATGCACCTGATGGTGCTGGGTGCTCCCTGACTCCGCTGGTCGATGGCGGTGTCGTGGCACTCGGCGCCGGTCTTAATGCACCTGATGGTGCTGGGTGCTCCCTGACACCCCACCAGCAGGGGCGCACAGTGAGCGCGCCCTACTACGGTCTTAATGCACCTGATGGTGCTGGGTGCTCCCTGACCCTCGGCGTGTCGAAGGGCAGCTGACCTGCACAAACGCCACACAGAATCGCCAGTGGCCGAACAGGGAGCCCTTCGACCAGCGAGCACAGGTCGATTCTAGGGGACTTTTCGTTGCGAACACAAGGGTCGCCACCGACGCCCGAATCAGCTCCCAGTCTGCCGCTTTCCAACCGCTTTCCAACGAAAAGTCGATGTCAGCACTTGCGGAAATGTTGCACAAGTCACCCTGAAGGTTGTAAGGTAAGTCTATAGGTGTTGCACAACCACAGCGTGAGGACGGCCAATGAACACCGACGACCCCAACCGCATTATCGCGCTCATCGCAGCAACCGAAACCCTCGCCAACGCATGGCAGACCATGCTCGCATCCAACACCTCAGACCTCGACCCCGCCACCGTCCAAACCGCCAACGCCGACCTCGACGCGACACTGGCCCACGCCTCGTCGCTCATCCACGCACTCGCCTCGGGCAGCGGCGAACCCACGCCGACCCGCCTCGAGCGCCGACTCATCGCCAGCGCCATCACCCACACCATCGGCTCCCGCCTGGCACAAGAAACCTCGCCCGCCGCATTCCCCACCAGTGGGAGCGCTACCGCCCTCTCCGAGCGCATCACCGGCATGCGCGCCGACGGGCGCGTCAAAGTCTTCCGCTGCTGCCTGGCGCCCATGACCGTCCGCCGCATCATCCAAAACGCCAGCGACACCCTTCCCTCACTACTCGCCGGGCCCATCACCACGCTGCTCAGTGCCATCGCGCACACCCGCCATGAGCCCCAACTGGTCGACGCCCTCCGCAACGCCGCACTGGCGCCCATCGACAACGCCATGACCGACGCCGGACACGGCTACGCCCGCTGCGGGCAGTGGATCCTCATCTGCGAGCCCGACGACGCCCGCCTCGGTGCCGCCGTCGCCCTGCTGGTCGCCACCCTGGCCGCCCGCGGCCTGCTGCTCGACGGGGCGCGAACCCAGACCACCAGTTTCGACGAGGAGTTCTGCCACCTCGGCACCGACTACACCGCCACCGCCCCAGCCCCACGAACAACCAGTGCGACACCCGAGGCGAGCGCCGACCGCATCGTCTACGTCGGCAAAGACGGGACGCGCATCCACGTCGCAAAAGGCAGGCTCCTGGTCGACAGTGCCTCCGGCGTCCCCCAAATGTCCCTCCCCCAACGCAGCGTCACCCGCATCGTGCTCACCGGCAACGTCGGCCTGTCCGCCGGAGCCCGCTCCTGGGCACTGCGCAACGGAGTCGACGTCGTCTGCCTGTCCAGACGCGGAGCCTACCAGGGCCAACTGGTCAACACCGCCGCCACGGGGAACGCCGCCCGCCTGCTTGCCCAAGCCTCGTACACCATAGACGAAACGGCGAAACTGCCACTGGCCCGCGCCATCGTCAACGCCAAAATCCGCAACCAGATCCACGTGCTCAACCGCATCGCCAGGCGCGACCCCGCCCAGCACCTCGCCGACACAGCCGCCCGCATGCGCGCCTGGCGCGAAGAAACCGCACATGCCGCCGATACGGACGAGCTCATGGGCATCGAGGGCGCCGCCTCAGCCGCGTACTTCGACGCCCTCGCCATGTGCGCGCCGCCCAGCGTCGACTTCAACGGGCGCAGCCGCCGCCCGCCCCTCGACGTGCCCAACGCCGCGCTTTCCTATGCCTACGCCATTCTGCTGGGCGAATGCGTCGGCGCACTACACGCCGCCGGCCTGGAGCCCTCACTCGGCGTCCTGCACGCGCCAACCGACAAGCGCCCCAGCCTGGCCCTGGACCTCATGGAAGAGTTCCGGCCCCTACTGGTCGACCAAACCGTCATGGCGCTGCTGCGCACGCGCCGACTCCGCTCCGAACACGGCGCCCCCGGCCCCCAGGGCGAAGGTGTGTGGCTCAGTGCCGACGGCAAGAAAACCGTCGTCGACGCCTACGAGGCAACCGCACAACGCTCAGTCACCGGCGCCCTACCCGGATTCAGCGGCAGCTGGCGCAGACACATCCACCACGAGGCACAGCTGATGGCCCGCGCCATCGCCGAACCCGACTACCAGTGGACGGGCATCATCTGGCGGTGAGGCAAGGGAGTAGCCGTGATCTACATAGTCGCCTACGACATCTCCTCCAACAGGCGCCGGACCAGAGTCGCCAAAGCCCTGCAGTCCTGGGGCTACCGCATCCAGGAATCCGTGTTCCAACTGCGCCTGGACGCCGCAGGGCTCAACGCCATACGGGCCCGGCTGGCAGCCCTGATCAACGAGGCCGAGGACGTCGTGCACATCTACCCCATATGCTCCACCTGCGCCGAGCGCGCAGAAATCCTAGGAGCAGCGGTCGCGCTCGACGACGTGGGGCTATGCCGGGGAGTGTGGTGAACTTGCGGGACCTGCCGCGAATTTGGCCAGCAAACGTTGCTGGAGTCGCGGTGGAACGTCCAGGTTATGGCGTGTCCCCAGTTTCAGGATTGGGCGTTGGGCGAGATGTGGACAATCTGGAGCTATGTGACGTGGGTGCTGTCGGAGACGATGCCGAAGTGATCTATAGATCGTTACTATCCTCCTCAAGGGCAACGATGCTCACCTTGGGTTCTTCCTCTTTTGCGCGGCTTTTCTCGGAATCCGTGAAAAAAGTGATGATTGGGGATAGGTCTTTGCTATCAGCGTAATCGGGAGGATAGTAGGAGACCGCATCCGCGTCTATCTCGTCTCCCTGCGCGGTTCTGTCAGTGTGATCCCCTGGCCAACCGTAGCAGGACCGTACAAATGCTCTCACGGCAAGAGAGCGGTCAGCACCCGTGAACTGTCGAGGAAGCGACGAGCGGACCTCGGCTGCATTCAACGCAGTATAGTCATTGGTCCAATCGAGCGTTCTGTATCTCTTCGCGATCTGTTCTCCTGTTTCTACCTGTACTGGCGTCCCAGTGACTTCAATGGCTCCCAGTCCGTAGGGTTTTCCCAATCCGATGTGAAGGTATCCTTTCCTCTTACTATCAGGAGCCGGTACCAGATTCTTCGGATCGAGAAGCCATAATAGTACAGCTAGTTCCTCCCTGTTGAGGCCTTCAAAGCGAAGTGAAGCGATGAAGTGTGCTTTTGGCTTGAGATAGGAACCGATTTTGACTTCGGTGCTATCGAGGCTGGGGCGTTCAGCACTATCCTGTAAAAGGTGCGGAGATGGTGTGCCGCGATCGGTCAAAAACCGATGCGTGGGATATGTCTTCCTGATGAGAGTCTGTCCCCGTTTGTAGCAGGATCCGCGCGTGAGCGTCTTCGTCAGGGGGTGGCCTTCTTCGTCCCGCAAGTACGGTTGAGCTGTGCTGGGCTTAGGGGAAGCAAGGATCGGTAGTATCCAACCCGGTTGGTCGTTGGGACCGAAGCCCTTCTTCGCCCGTTTGATTGCAAGGATGCTATTGCGGGGCTCAGGGTCGGCGGGTCGTGCACATGAAAGAACAATACGCCCCCTCAGTCCGCTAAACGAAGTCGCATCCTTCTGTTGCGGAACAAAACCCCATAGTCGGTCCGCTGGGCTGGCCTCCTCCAAACGTTGAGGCGGGTAAACGGACATTGGAAAGTGGGGAGTGGCTTTGGCCCAGTCCTGGGATGTAGTGTCGCCTCCTAGCTTAGCGAGATCCTTCGGGGAAAGGGTACCGGTCATCATGCTGCGCCCTGCGGTGGTCGCTGAAAGTGACGTGATGATCCAAGAGTCATGAGACTTGTGAGCCGTTGCGAACAATGGCACTCCGGGATTGTTCTTCGTGCTCTGTGATGTTGATGCCTGCTCGATGAGAAACTGGTAAACAGTATGTCGCGTCAGTGAACGGTTCGGGGAGTCGCCAATATACCTCATCAGTTGCCATGTAAGCATGTTTGGCAAGGGGGCGTCCTCTTCGTTGGCGCTTTGCTCGTAGTTCATCGCGGAGGAATAGAGAACTTCGATGAGAGAGTCAACCAGCTCCTTGTCAACGTCAACCACTGTCCTACACTTTCCGGCGTTATAGAAGATGAATTCACTGCGTTTGGTGTCGACTAGTGCGGTTCTGCCGTTATCCGAATCGTTAGCCTCAAGTGGTGGGGTTGTCCTGACGACGTAGCCAACCTCTCCAGTCTTGCGGGTGACAGTTTCAGCCTTTCTCTCGACGACTTTCTGGGTCTTACCGCTTTTACGCCTATCCCAAACGACTCCTATTCTGATGTTGGATCCCTTGTCCTGTTTCTTCGAAATCTCCTGAACGATCACGCGTTCCTGTGTAAAAAAATGAGACTTAGCTGCCTGGAACGATACCTCCTCCATGTGTGGCATCTTCTTCCGAAGATCTGACAGCAGTTCCTCTAGTTCGGGACCCGAACTGTGAAAACTGATATCCGCATCTGGCGAATCAGGAAGGTACGCGGCGCAGATATAGTCTAAGCCTGCCCGGTGTTCTTCTGTTGAAATACTGTTATGTCCGAACATGAGTTCTGCTCTCCAGGAGGGCTCCGTCGCTCCGGAGCGACCCGGCGTTCGGCGCAAGAACACGGGAACGAGCTCTGTGGCTTCAGAAAGCTGCCGCCGGTACGTAAAAGGATGTGAGTGGTCGGAGAATACTCGGAGTCGGGATTCGGATACTGCCTCATATGCCGACGCGAGCATTCCTTTGAGTGCGGTTGCGGGAATGGTCGTATCCGCACTGTTTTGCGCGCCTTCCGGTTCTCCTAAAAACGAGGGGACAACTATTCGACCGTGCTTATCCCTGTGTCCCGTAATCGTAGGGGACTTTATGATAATGCTCAGATCAATCTTTCCGGAATAGGTTTCACGGTCTATATGGTCGAGTGAGTTAGGTGAATGGTCGTCAAAGTATGTGTCGCTACTGCGGCTTCCTTCGTGAGTAGATTGGAGGAGTCGTTCTTTCTGGGCGCGAACGGTGGGTATGCCGTTATATGCATTATGCCAAGCCATTGTTAACTCCAAACTCCTGTCATGAGCTGGTCGAAGTAAGCCAGGTTTCCGTGCTCGGTTTCTGTGAAGACTTCAATAGCCTCCATCGTGCCGTGCGGTGCTCGATCCTTTTGGTCACTGGGAGCGGGGCGCTTGACAGGCCCTTCCGTTTTCTGCGAGTGCTGCAAGTAGGTTACTCGATGAATCCAGCACCTCTGCTCCTGCGGTTCGTCTTCAGGGCTGCTGTCGTCACAGGGGCTTCCGGGTGAGTCTGGGAGCCCAGTGTCGTCGGTCCCGCAATTCACAGTCAGGTGGACGGCGCCCACGCCGTTCACCCAGCGGAACTCCTCAGCCGTGCGCGCGGAGTGGGGCCCGGCCCTCCACAGGCGGAGCTCGTAGACGCAGCGGAAGTCATCAGCCGTTAGATGCTCCAGGTCTCCTGGTAGGCGTTTCACCCCGTCAGTCGTCCAAGCGAGGCCGGCGAAGCCGCTTCCGAGCTCGCGAAGAGCGTGTTCGTAGACGGGCTTCGCGTCGGCGTCGTCACATGGGAGTGTGCGTATGCGCGCTCTCTGGAGCTTCAATAGCTGGTCGAATCGGGGCGGTACTTGCTGGCTGCTCATTGGTCGACACTTCCTCTACCCGTTTTGCTGCTATCGGAGTTCTTTCTCTTCGGACATAAAGATTTGGCCCACTCTTTGTAGCCCCGCCCGTCGACCTGGGTCTCTGGCTCCGTGGTCGCTCCGCCTCTTAGGTACTTGAGAACGTCCTCAGCGCCTCTCAGGTCTCCAGTGGGCTCGTCGACAACGACTCGTTTCTGCGAATCGTCGGGATTCCGCCGACCGCAATTGTGGATCCTCAGGCTGCTCACGGTAACTTCACCGAGTCCCCGTGTTGTTCTCCCGCCCAGGGGGAGTGTGCCCGTGCACAGTTCCGCGAGAGCCAAACAGAGCAGGCACCACGAGGCGCGCGCACGGCCAAGGGCTTCAGCGTCGTCGATCATCGTGTCGGGCGAGTCGATCCGCACGTTGCGTTTCAAGCGTTCAGGGTCGATTTCGATTATGATCGGCTCCCACGTTGCATTCGGGTAAAGCAACTCTGAGAACAGTGCTCCGTCTGCGACTCCGCCCGTCCAGCGGTCAATGGCATTGTGTGTGATCTGGATCGGTTCGCCGATCTCCGAGGTCTCACAGTCATGCACACGAATCGCGCCCCGGAACCGCGTGGTGCCGAACATGTAACGCACCAGATTCGGTTCCAATTCGATCTGACGATGAATGCCCTTTGAAGTGACCCCGTCCTCCTCAATGACGGGAACGGGATCGGGCATGTCCTCTATATTGGCCATAACCGTTCTGGCTATGCGGGAACAGCGCGAGCGCAGGGCGCCTCGGATCGATGACCCAGGGAGCAGGAGTGAAGACCTGTCATACTCGTTCCTCCTGTCTCGGAGTGCTTCCGCGTACTTGTCCCCCTGCTCGTCGGGAAGCTGCCCTTTCCGCCAGTTCCGCATGGGAACCGCGGGTGTGGTGTTCCCCTGCTCGGCGGCAGTTTTCTCCTTCTTCCGCTTCTCCTTGTCCTTCTTCTCTCGGGGCAGGGCGACGAACACGCCGCTGGGGGAAGTCCATTCGATCTTGACCGATACGGGACGGTACAGGCCGGAGGAAAGGTCGAGGGCCCTCGTGAAGTCCGCGCGGCTACCCGCCGGAGTGCTTTTGACCTTGTTCAACGGCGTGCCCGGCCCGATGAGACTGCTGAGGACGCGAGAAAGCGGGGTCGCCGTGCCCGCATTATCCTCGCTCCTGGAGGCGTCAGCGCTCGTTGAAGAACAGACTCCGACTATTCGTCTCGTGCCGGTGACCTCTTTGTCCTCGTCCAAGCTGACCCGCCCCCAACCGGAGCCCGTGCGGCCGCCCAGCGAGATCACGCCGTCCTTGAACAGCGTGACGATGGCCCGCAGGGCTTTCTCCACCTGCTCGGGCGCGGCTGGCTTGGTGGAGTTATCGCCGCCGGTCTTGGACTGGGCGTTGTCCGTCGATGGGGCGCCGGCCTCGTCCCGGGGCGGTGTAGTGGGACTGGCATCGTCCCCGTCCCGCGCCTCGGCGCTGATGCGGATCTCGAAGGTCGTGCCCACCGGCAGGTACTCGTAGGAGAACAACGCCCCGTCGGCGGCGCTTCCCCACGCGCGGTCGATGGCCGTGCTCATACGGTGGGGGAGGGCCCCGTCCGTCCACAAGACCGCGTGGTGGAAGGTGAGGGCGCTCGCCCGCAGCGGCAGGTCGGCGTCCGAGCTCATTCCCCGCTGCTGCTTGGAGGCTCCCACGTGGCGGCGCAACTCACCGCCCCACAGGCTCTTCAGGGCCGGCTCGTCGACTCTGCCGCCGGGATCCGCGAAGCCCAACGCAACGGCGTGCTCCTCGAAGGCAGCCCGCACCGCGCCCTTGAGGGACCGGCCGGGCAGGACCGCCTCGCCCAGGCCGTTGCGGACGAACTCGTTGGGTTGGGCGGTCCTGCCGTCCTCGTCGACGTACTCGCGCTCGGGCGCCTCGTCCACGCCGCCGGAATGCAGCGCTGACACCACCTTCACGGGGATCGTCATCTCGTAGCGGTAGATCGTCATCGGCCTTCTCCTTCCTGAGCGGGCTCCTCGCTTTTCTCCGGGGCGGTGAAGCACTCGCTCTTCGTTTTGACGAGCGGCAGGACCGGTTCGCACAGGGCCGGGTGGTTCACCTCGAAGCGCCCGTAGCCCTGTGGAGTCAGCTCGCCGACACCGATGCGCCCGAGGACGCGCAACGCCGGAACAGTGCTCTTCGGGACTTCCAGTTGGACCACGGATCCGGCGATGATCGCCATCCGCGTCGCCCGGGGCCCACCATCGACAGCCGACCAGGAGTCCACCCTGCGGTGACGGATCGCGGTCTTGACCTGTTTGCGGTTCCTTGGGGATTTCGTCTTCTTGCGCTCGTCGGGTCCGTCTGAAGACTCTGCGGGTTCGTCAGGGCAGGGCGACGAGGGTTCCTGGTCTGATTGCGACTGCGGCAGAGCGCTGTCCTGGGCGGGCGCCGCCGCCCCCTGGCTCTCCGCCACCGCTTCAGCCTTCTTCCCGGGATTCTCGCCTGAAGACGGGGAATCCCCCTGGCGAACACCGTTGGATGGGATGGCCAGGCCTGCCCGTTCGAACGCCAGTTCCAGGTCCGTCATGGTCCCGCCGGGCCCCAGCTCCTTCGAGCGGGCCAGCACATCCGAGGTGAACCACAGCGAGACAATAACGTCTTCGCTATCCGGGCCTGGGTCCGCTGGCCTTGTTTCGTCGGGGACTGGGTCTGGACATGGGGGTGCGGTGAGCTCTGTGAACGTGCCGAGGCTGCAGGTGGCCTGTCCGAACGTGCCCGTGAGTCTGCGGGAACCCAAGTATGCGTGTTTCCCGCGAATTCCAAGGTCGAGGGCGGGAGCCCTCCCATCGGCGTCAGAAACGGGTGCCCCGGCCAGCGCCTCGAAAAACCTCCGCGAGATCACGGCCTTCGCCCGCAGTCTCAGGCCCGCGGGCAGAGCGCGCACCAGGAACAACTTGCTCTTCCACGCCGCGCCAGTGTGCGGGTCGATGGCCGTGGACTGTCGTCCGATCAGTGCGGGCTTCCCGATCCGTCCATCGAACGAGGCCGGGGCCGCGCCGCAGGGACCAGCGCCGTCATCCGCTGCGGCGCCATTCGCGTCAGCGGGATGCTGCTCCTTGCGGAGGAACACGTAGGCACCGCGCGAGGGGACAGTGTGCTCACCGCAGTGCTGCTTGCCGATATCAATATGACGGTTGAAAAGGGTAACGGGCTGGAGGCAGTCCTTCTCGTTGTCCCCAGGTACCTCGTCCTCAGGCACCTTTTCTTGTTCGAAGACCAGGGGCACCGGCAGGCCCGGTGTGCCCTGGTAGACCGGGAGGGCGTCCGACACCCGCAGATCTCCCGAAACGACCGCAGACCTGATGAGGTCCTCGTCGCCCTTTTCGAGCGGAGTCCCATCGGCCCGGGTGCGCAAATCGCGCAACTGCCTGTGAAGCCACGGGATCAGCACCGTGCCGCGCAGGAAATCAAGGGACCGCACCTCGTTCGAGAACGGCACCTCATAGGACACGACGGGGGAGTCGAGCACAATGTCGAGGGTCGCCTCGAACCAGTTCGGGGAGTCGACAGCGGCCGTGGCCTCGGCGGCAGTGCCGGAAATGACTGGGCTGGCATTGGTCTTCGTCCGGTCAACCAGAAAAGAGGGAGGCTGCTCCGCGAAGGATGAGCCGTCCAGGCGCGCGAATCGTATTCTCTGGAGCTCGGCAGCGAGAGCGCGGATGTCGTCGGAGGAGTAGGCGGGTTCTTCCTTCGGACCTTTCCTCACTTTCTTCAGGGCCTGTTTCGCTGTTTTCTTCGACTCTGCGAGCTTGGTCGCGCACACGGGACCGGCGATCATCGTGCACTCGCCGTCGCCCCCGCTGCGGCCCGAGCCAATGCCCTGGACCATCAGCCCGGCCACGCCCAGCAGGAAGTGCGCGTACTTGCAGTACTCGTCCCCGGCCTCGTCGGTGAAACGGTAGGTTCCCGCGAGGACCCCGGGAGCGGCGCGCTCGGTGAAGCGCAGCATCTGGTCGCGCGCGGCTCCCGTGGTCGGATCAATGGAGAGCGACACGGCGTCGTGGACGGGGAGGGAATACGGCTCCTGGTTGAGCTCCCCGTTTCGCTGGGAATACCGAACCGGGAGGGCGTCGGAGAAAACGACGTGGCGGGGATTGTTCCCCTCGTCCCCGAACAGCCACCTGGCGAAGCGGCTCCACGGGCCCCCCTCAGAGGAGCCCCCAGAGCCGTCCGAATCCTTGCGGCCGGTCGAGGAAGCGGGCACAGCGGCGTCAAGAGCACGGGCCGCGATCATCGCCTGCTCGCGCAGGACGCCCGCGACTACTGTCCCGCGCACCACTGGCAGGTCGCCCTGCTTCTCGAGCGTGGAGTGGGTGCGGCCCGCCTCGCCCACACCGGTCGAAACACCCCAGTCGGACGTGAAGACGATCGTGACGTGGCCGTCGGCCGGGGGTGTGGAGGTTCCGTCAGTCATTTCGAAACTCCTTCGTCAGGGGACGGGGTGGAACGCGGATCGTCGTCGGGCCGTGGGGCCTCCGGTTCGTCAGATGTGCTGGCCGCATCCTCTCCGAGGCCGGTCTCGTGGAGAGCGGAATAGGACTGGACGTACCCGGCCGGAAGGTTCTCAGCTAAATCCAAGATGTCCAGGAGCCATTTGACATGTTCGAGCGCAGTGCGGGAATCGCTGCTAGGAGTCTCCTCCGCTTGAGAGGATGGCTCGGCCGAGGCGACGGCGTTGGGGGTGGACGCGGGGGCGTTCACGGCCCCGCCCTCCGTTTGCCCATGTGAGGCCGACGCATCCTTCGGAAGAACGCGCGGAGGGAGCTCCCTCAGTTCGTCATAAAGGCGTCGCGCCGCGGACGTGTTCTTCAGAGCGTCATTCCACTCGCTGAGCGCTTTGCCCTCGTCTCCTTCAGCGAGGAGCTTGATAATGCGATTCGCCCGCGTGCGCGGGAAGGGATCGGTGAGGGATGCGCCCGGCTGGTCCGGATCCTGGCCGTTGAAAGCGGCCACGGCCCTGAGGACCTGCTTCCACTGGCTGCCGTTGGCACTCGGTCCAGCACTCCCGTCAGCGGCTCCGGGCTCGGCGTGCGCGGTCCCGGTGATGCGCCCCTCGGAGTAGTGGCCGATAAGGAAAGGACGCTGGGTGCGGTCCTTGTACTCCGTGAGCGTGTCGTCCGGGTCCAGGACCGTCGTGTCGCGCAGGATGTGGAAGTCGAGTGTGGAGCACTGCACCTCCCCCTTCTTCTTGCCGAGCTTCTTCCCACGGGAGACGAGCTTCTCAGCGAGGTCGTAGGCGATGTGGAACGGGAAGTTGCGCCCCACGATGGCAACGCCCGCCGAGGCGGTGAGGGGGCCGGTCTCCGCGTCCGGGAGAGGTTTGTTGACCACTACAGCCAAGTGCCTAAGAACTTCATCGGCGTTCGTGAGTTCTTCGTAATGCCGAATGTACGCTTCCGCGAAGGGGATCGCGTAGTCGCCCGCGATGTAGACGGTCAGGTCATCACCACCGACCAGGACGGGGACGATGGGGATTCGAATGTGCTTCTTGCCACTCTTGGTTAGGGAGCCGGAGTCAGTTGCGGGGATTACATGTGGTTCATTCGCGGTAGCCGCACTGGAGTTGAGGTCGGTGGGATTGGCGTACTTTTCCACGTCCGCCCACGCCCTGGAAACCGACCGCCTCACGGCCTCGTCGAGACGGTGGTTCACTTCCATGATGAACCACTGAAAGTCGTCGAACGTGAAACTGGCAGGATTGTGGTCTGAACTGTGTTCCACTAGTTTTCGAAAACTGTCTGCGGGCAGGTGCTCCCGGACCTTGCTATAGACTTTCTGAAGATCCCGCATGACCGCGCCCACGCCGTTGCCGTCGATGTGGATGACGCCGACGGAAGAGAGCTCGCAGGGTGTCGAGGAGGTCCTGTCATCGCCTCGCGTATCGGCTTCCGCGTTTGGTGCGGTAGCGCCATCAGACGCAGGAACGTCCTGGAACGCCTTCTCTAACTGATAGGGGTCTTCGAAAAGGACTTCGATGTTTGTGGGAGCTGTCCGGTCTGATGGCCACCGTGCGATCACGTCCTGGAGCTGATGGCGGCGTGCCGCGCGTGACCACGCGCGCTTGACTCTTGACGGCAGGGAGAGGGGGAGCGGGGCATCATGACTGGTCTGAGTGGGGAGAGTGCCATCCTTGTCATCGTTGAGTATGGGGATACTCAGTTTTCTTGCGCGTTCGCGGATGGCTTTCAGATCGGAAGGGGACAGCTCGTGCGCTGCGGGGAGCGCCGACTCGGCTCCTCGCTCCAAGAAGGGGAGCTGCGGGAACCGCGCTGCGGCCGGAGGCCTGTTGAGCGAGTAGGCGTTGAACTCGCGGTCGAGGGCGTCCAAGCTGTCTTGTGTGACGGCCTCGTCATCGGTCATTCCGTTGTGTGTGCCGACCGCGTCCTCGGGCGGCGTGAATACGCCGGTCACGTCGAGGCCGGGTGCCTCTTCGAAGGCGCGGCGCGTGACGGCGCCGATGAGGCTGCGCGCGAGCGCTTTAGGCTCCTCGTCGTTCCCGGTGAGGCGCACGATCACCTTGCCGGAGGAGCTGGAGACCCGGAAGGAGCCCGGCAGGGACCCTCCCTCGGCGACTTCGAGCAGCTTTTTTGCCTCCTCGTCGACCCATCGCGAGAGCAGAGTGATCTGGAAGGAGGCGCCGATCTGTTCGCGCAGTCGCGGCGACGAATAGATATACGCCTGGTTGCTGTTCGTCTGCAGCATGACGAGGACATTGTTCATTTGGCGTTAACCCCTCAGCAGTGGACGACGTGGATCAAGAACGGGGTGGAAGCGTCGTGAGCAGCGAATGGATGTCGCTAATAGCGCGTCCGCGCCAGTTCGCCAGAGTTGAGAATGAGCGATCGAGCGCAAGGTCGGTTTGCGTTGGTGGTTCCTCCGGCCGTCTTCTTCTCTTTAGCGTTCCGTCCGTGTATATTATGAGTGCGGGGTGTGTGTGGCTATGTTCAATCAATTCGAGGATGGTGCGGATTTGGTTGTCGCAATTGTCTTGCCATTTTTCAAGCTCCGGCTCGTTGTGGCTGTAATGCAATGTAAGGACAATTAGGTCGATTCTGTCTTCTATAAGAGACCTTAGAGTGTCGTTATCGTAGTCTATGGGCCGTTGGGTGCGGCCGTCGCGGGGGGTCACATTATTTGCAGATATGAGTTTGGAGCATTTGAGATCGTTAATAAGGGCCCCGCCAAGTTCATCGTCGCCGAGGATGAGCACCTTTCTCTTAGAGAGTCCGTAAGCGATGCGGGCGTTGTACTTTTTAATGATATCGTCTGCCATGGTGCTGACAAGGGGTATCGCGAGGCATCCTGCGATTAGTGCACAGATGAGAGGGAAGAGAAGGCTTTCGCATAGACCTCTCCATGTCTGGTCTGGGATGAAGATGTAGCAGCAAACGATGGGCCCGGTCAAAATCGCGGTGGTCAGTAGTACAGTTAGGGGTATGCCTTTAATGCCTTTTGTTGATGGGTCTCTCATCAATGCTCTCCTTTGATACTTGCTTCCTCGGTAGCTTTCTCAGTATCCGGTGCCCCTCACCCTAGCACTGCGGCGAGCGCGTGTCGATGGGTTTGACAGACCACTTCCGTCGGGATGCGCAAGGGACTGTCTCTCCGCGCTGGTCACGGGGTGTTAGCACGAGTCCGGTAGGTGCAAACACGCCGGACTCCGGACCGCCTCGTCGGCAGGGCAGACACCGGAACCACTCCGGTCACCCCACGGCCACCGCGTCGATGACCCCCATGCCGTATCCGGCGTGCGAGCCGACGTTCGTGTACGCCGACAGGGCCATGAGGCGCGAGAAGTCCGCGGTCTGGGGCGCCCCCTCGACCCCGCTGATGCGCAGCGCCCCCTCGTAGGCGGTGATCGCCCGCGACGGCGACCAGTGCCGCTGGTGCGGTGTCGAGGTGTATTGGCCTGGCAA
>ERZ773072.1044-NODE-1044-length-14216-cov-36.248711_pt1 | contig 14216 bp, 8 predicted proteins | sample MGYA00580617_ERZ773072 | MGnify/ENA primary metagenome ERZ773072 (study PRJEB29015, sample SAMEA2737970) | human oral metagenome | biome: human oral; feature: human-associated habitat; material: dental | place: China | collected 2122 ... | reverse complement strand
GGGCATCATCTATGCGTCTTGCCACTGCTCCGATGCCTCCTACCAGGACATGTACTTGTGGCAGATGGACTCCAGTTGGTCGCGTGTCGACGAGATCAAGTGGGTCGGTGCGTGGGATGCTGCCACCGGCGAGAACCTGAAGTGGACTCCCTTCGAGCTCTCCTCGCGCCGCAAGACCGGCGCCTGGGCGCTGGCGACCGATAGCTACGGCAATCTGTGGGTGGGCGGCGACTTCACCCTCTCCCACACCGATGCCACGCGCACCCAGTGGAACGGCGGCTTTGCCCGCTACGATAACCGCGACAACGTCGCGCCCGAGGCGCCCTCCTACCTGCGCTCCTCCGCGTCCAACGATTCCACCGTGACCCTCGCCTGGAAAGGCATCGCCGACGCCGTGTCCTACGAGATCCTGCGCGACGATCGGCCGATCGCCACCTCCGAGACCACCACCGTCGAGGTGCCGCGCGGCGGTGAGAACCGCTACTTCGTGCGCGCCGTTGACGCCGAGGGCAACCGCTCCGCAACCACCGCGGTCTACACCGCCCCGGCCCCCGGCCAGGTGGACGCCTCCAACCCGGTCCTCCTCGAGGCCGATGCGACGTGGAACTACCGCTCTGACGCCAGCGCTGCCCCCGAGAACTGGGCCCAGGCCTCGTTCGACGACTCCGCGTGGCCGACCGGCGCAGCCCCCCTGGGCTACGGCGATTCCGCGATCGCGACCCAGGTTGCCGCCAAGGGCTCGCGCCCCGTGACGACCTACTACCGCACGCACTTCCGGGTCGCCGACGCGAAGGGCCTCAAGGGTATTAACGTCAAGTACCTGGCCGACGATGGCGCCGTCGTCTACATCAACGGCGTCGAGGTGGACCGCACCCGCATGGGTGCTGGCGCGGTGAGCTACACGACCCGTGCCAACGCCGCTCCCAACTTCGCTGCGGCCTCTGCATCGCCCTCCGAGATCTTCGTGCCCGCGTCGGCCCTGAAGACCGGTGACAACGTCATCGCCGTGGAAACGCACGTCAACTACATGCGCACCGCGACCGTGGCCATGCAGGCCTCCATCTTCCGCGTGGAAGGCACCCCGGACGACAACAGCTCCGTTCCCTCCGAGCGCAGCACCGAGCCGACCGACGCGACGCAGCCGATCAACGCGGCCTCCGTCAAGTCCGGCACAGTCATCCACACTGGCGACGAGTGGAACTACTGGACCTTGACGGATGCTCCCGCCTCCGACTGGGCCACGACCGGCTCCCTCCAGAGCTGGAACCGTGGCTCCGGCCCGATCGGCTGGGGAGACTCCGCCGCGGTAACCGCCCTCGATATTGCCAAGAAGGATCGTGCGATCACGTACTACTTCGCGCGCGACATCGACCTGGGCCCGATCACCCCGAACACCACGCTGACCGTCAAGGTGCGTGCGGATGACGGCGTCGTCCTGCGAGTCAATGGCAAGATCATCGACACGAAACGTATGTCCGATGGCAACATTACTCACACCACCTACGCGAACTCGGCCGTGAGCGCCGCCAAGGCAGCCTCCGATCTGCTCGAGGTCACCATCCCCGCCAGCCTCTTGACGAGCGGCGTGAATCGCATCGGTGTTGAGGAGCACCTCAACTACAAGGGCTCGCCCTCGATGACCTTCGATCTGAACGCGACTCTTGTGAAATAAGGGAAGAATCGTTCTTCTTCGCCTGCGTTTGTGTGAGGCATGAGCCAGAGAAAACCGTTCATTCCAGCTCGTGAACCGTGCTGACAAGTACAACCCCCACCTTTTTGGCGGGGGTTGTACTTGTATGTGGTAAACGGCTCCCACCTGGTCCTAACCAAGTGGTTGAGTGGTGGCAACTATCGTGACACTATAGAAGTAACCATTTACACGATACCTGTGAGGACCCCATGAGGTTTATGCGCCGTTGCTTGGCGCTCGGACTGGCATCAGTGACCAGCCTGAGCGTGCTTGCGTTCTCCCCGGCTGCCCACGCCGCCACCGACCCGCTCCACGATGGCCTGAGCGCGGCCACGGCCGCGGCCTCGTGCTGGGAAATCAAGCAGAACGACCCGCGTTCCCAGAACGGAACGTTCTGGCTGCAGACCTCCACCATGGACGCGCCCGGCCAGTTCTTCTGCGATCAGACCACTGACGGCGGCGGCTGGGTTCTCATCGGTCGTGGCCGTGAAGGCTGGGAGACGTGGAGCCAGGGACAGGGCGACCAGGAGAAGCTCAAGATCCGTCCGCGTACCGCCGGTGACTTCGAAGTCGTGCAGGCCTCACACCAGACGGTCAATGGGCTACTCGGCGGCACCTCTGTCTCCGACCTTGAGGACGGCCTCATGGTCCAGCGTGCCTCGAACCACAAGGGCACCGACTACCAGACCGTGCGCATGCGCTTCCCGAAGATGCGTGACTTCATCTGGCCGTTCAAGAGCGCTCACCCGGTGGATGTGAAGTTCAACCACGAATGGTGGGTCCAGGGCGGCATTGTGTGGGCAGGCTTCGGTACCAACACCTCCTGGGGCTACGTCAACCTCATCGCCTCCGCGCAGAACAAGTACACGCTCGGCTGGGGCTACGGCCCCCTCGCCACGTCCTGGTACGACACGTCCTCCTCGACGTCGTACTTCCACCGCAACGGCTCGATCATCAACCCCTACGCCGAGGCCTACGTGCGCCCGCAGCTGCGCTCGACGGACGCCAGCTTCCGTGCCATCGGTGACGGTGGGACGCCCGCCAAGAAGCAGAAGGCTACCGCTTCCGAGTTCGCGTCCCCGATGTCTTGGGGCGTGGCCGGCAACCTCAACGGTTCCGTCCAGGAAGGTAACATCCAGGTTCAGGCCTTCGAGCAGATCGGCTCGACGATGTACGTGGGCGGTAACTTCACCGGCGTGAAGAAAGGCAAGAACGGCCAGGAAATCGCCTCCAGTGGTCTCGCAGGCTTCGATGCGACGACGGGGGAGTGGAACGGTCAGACGTTCTCCTTTAACAACCAGGTCAAGGACCTCGTCGAGTTGCCCAACGGCAAGCTCCTCGTGGCCGGCGACTTCACAAAGGTCAACGGTGAGACCCACGTCGGCACCGTTCTGATCGACCCTGCGACCGGCCAGATCGACCCGTCGTGGACCCTGCAGGCGCGCACCGGCACCAACGGTGGCCGCGTCTCGGTCAAGTCCATCAAGATCATCAACGATCACATCTATCTGGGCGGTATCTTCACGCACTTCCAGGGCAACGGCGCGTCGTGGACCTACGCCCGTAACGGCGCCCGCCTCGACATCAATGGCAAGCCCGACCGCTCGTGGAACCCCGAGTTCAACGGCTCCGTCATCGATATCGACGTCGACGAGAACGAGGCCTACTACTACGCGGCCGGCTACTTCACCCGAGCCCACGACCGCGTCGTCGAAAACGCTGGCCGCCTGTCCACGGCAGCCGGCGCCGAACTCGACCAGTCCTGGACCTTCCGTCACTCCTACCTGATCGGCAAGTACCAGCAGACCGTGACGGCCGCCAACGGCCGTGTCTACTTCGGTGGCTCGCAGCACTCGCTCTTCGGCTACAACTCCGACACGATGACGCGCACCTCGGGCTCCATCACCATGTACAACGGTGGCGACATCCAGGCCTCCACCCGGTCCGCCACTGGCGTCGTCTACGCGTCGTGCCACTGCTCCGACTACACCTTCCAGGACGCCTACCAGTACCTGACGCTGGGTACCACGTGGACGCGAGCTGACGAGATCCAGTGGGTCGGTGGCTGGGACGAGGCCACGGGCCGCCAGCTCGGCTGGACCCCCTACCGCCTCGGCTCCCTACGCTCCACCGGCGCGTGGGCCCTCGAAATGGCTGACGACGGTGCCCTGTGGGCCGGCGGCGACTTCAACTACTCCTACACGTCGCTGACCTCGGGCCAGTGGTCCGGCGGCTTCGTGCGCATGCCCGCGCGCAACACCACCGCCCCCGCGGTCCCCGCGAACCTGCGCGCCTCCGACGGCAACTCCAAGGAAGTCACCCTCAAGTGGTCCTCCGTGCCCGGTGCCGTCTCCTACGACATCCTGCGTGACGATCGTCCGATCGCCACCACGACCTCGAACTCTGTGACCGTGCCCCTGGGAGGCAAGAACCGCTTCTTCGTGCGCGCGGTGGCCTCCGACGGCCTGCGCGGTGCCTCGACCCACGTCTACACGGTCGACTCCAACGGCAAACCCGCCCAGCCCGACGGTGCCACGCTGCTCGTCGACGAGGATGACGCCTGGGCGTACCACTGGTCGACCGATCCGGTCGCCGAGAACTGGGCCCAGACCTCGTTCGACGACTCCGCCTGGAGTCGCGGCGCCTCGCCGATCGGCTACGGTGGCCCCGGAATCAACACGACACTGACCCCGGGCGCGGCCAAGAACCGCCCTGTCACCACTTACGCGCGCATCAACTTCACGGTCGCTGACCCGACCGCCATCGTCGGCGTGAACGTTGCCGTGACGGCCGACGACGGAGCCGTGGTGTACGTCAACGGCAACGAAGTAGCCCGCCAGCGCATGGACGATGGAACGGTTGACGCCTCGACCTTCGCGAACGCGTCCGTCTCGACGCCCGCCGCGCGCGCCGACCGACAGCTGGTCTTCGTCCCCGCGGACAAGCTGGTCGCCGGTACGAACACGCTGGCCGTCGAAACGCACCTGAACTACCGCTCCAGCTCGTCGATGACCATCGACGGCATGGTCAAGGTCATCACCAAGGGTGACGAGCCTGCTCCCGCACCCGCACCCGATCCGGAGCCGGCACCCCAGCCGCAGCCGGATGTTCCGCTCACGCCCGACCCGGACAAGCCGCTCGAGGTCCTCGACGTGTCTGCGCTTAACTTCGGACCCTTCCTGTTCCCCGGTATGTACTGGAACTACTGGAACTCCAAGGAAACTCCGGACCCGGCGTGGAACTCCACCGCCGACCTGTCCTCGTGGAAGCACGGAGCCAGCCCGCTCGGCTGGGGCGACCGCGACGCCGGTACGCCCTTCACGATGCCTGCGGCGGACCGAGCCATCACGAACTACTTCGTGCGTGACGTCAACTTCGGTACCCTCAGCGCCGACTTCGAGGTCACCCTCGACGTCCGCGTTGACGATGGTGCAGTCATCTACGTCAACGGCACCGAAATCAAGCGCGTGAACATGCCTGAGGGCACGATCGACGCCAATACGCGAGCCTCCTCCAACGTGGGCCTCGCTACGGCGAAGAACAACATTGTGCGCATCGCGGTGCCTCGCAAGGTGCTCAGGGACGGCGTCAACCGTGTCGCGGTTGAAACGCACGCCAACTACGCGAATGCGGCATCCGTAACCTTCGATCTCAAGGCAAGCCTGGTGAGGTGATCTCCATGACCGCGACGTCAACTCCCGCCGGCGGCTCGGAAGAGGCCAAGGCCGCCGGCGCGGTCGGCGCCCCCGCGACCGACCCCGCGTTCGACGCGATGGCACAGCGTGTGCTGACCCGAGGGCACACGACCACGTGGCTGAACCACTGGTCCCTCCTGCACGCCGACTTCCGTGCGCTTGCCCGCATGCACACCGTCGGCTTCGATGGGACCCTCCTGCAGATACGTCTGCGCGCAGCAGGCCACGAGGTCGCCCGCACCTCCGCGGACCTCGTCCTGCCGCACGTCTTCGAACGACTCGAGGATGGCACCCGCATCACCCTCATCGGGGCTGTGCCCGAGGCCGGTCAGGCCGCAGCCGAGCGCCTGCATCGCTTCGATGTACAGGTCATTGACGGGTATGAGGGGCTTCGTCGGCTGAAGGCCGATCCTTCGGTGCTCACTGCCTTCGATCCGCGCCTCGTGATCGTCGGCCTGGGGGCCGGCCTCCAGGAGGTCGTCGCGTCGTTCGTTCTCGACCTCCTGCCCGAGGCGTCCGTGTGCACCGCGGGCGGTTGGATCGACCAGTACGCGCGCGCTGCCGACGACTATTTCCCGACCTGGGTGCACGCCGCCCGCCTCGGGTGGGCCTGGCGCATCGCGCACGAGCCCAAGCGGCTCATCAAGCGCTACACCGTCGAAGCCCTCGACTTCGTCGCTCACGCGCCCGAGCTCATCTCGCGGCTCGAGGCAATGGGTAGCTTCGACGATCTCGGACTGGTTGGTGGTGTGACGTTCGCTGACCGAGGTTGACGCTAGTCGTTGTGGAGGAGACCGGACCCGCAGGGGTCCGGCCTCCTCCACGTTGCCGAATAGGCTGGCGCTGCCCACTGGTGGGTCGTGAAGGATGCTGGCGCGTAGGGGCTGTTGTTTCTACCTGCTGTCATCTGGCATTGTGTGCGCCTAGTGTGGTCAGCCCCCCGTCTCTGGCGACGTGCGCTTCAGGCGACTGCAACGGGTTGTTCTGGATAGGAACGGCAGATCTGGATAGGTTATTGTCCTATCCAGATCGCTCCAACCTATCCAGATCGCCATAACCTATCCGCATCGTTATGGCATATCCTCCCTGCCCATGCCCGCGCAAGTGGGGCGCGAGGCTCTTATCGGTCAATCCTGTCGTCCTGTGTCTCGCAGCTCGGTCACCAACAGGGTTTGCGTGAAGGTGCGCGCTCGCAGGTCAGGGTCTCTTTCGTGTGAGTGCCTGGTCGGCTTTCGGGAGTGCACGAGGGACGCGCGTGGGGAAGGGGGAGTGGCGCTGAGCGTGTCTCAAAACGCTTCCGGATGGATGCTTGAAAAGGGTTATGCAGTGAATGGTGTAGCCCACACTAACCATTATGAGGGTGTGACGGATCCCTGTGATGCGGGTGGCAAAGGCTGCTCCTGTGTGCCGGTGTCAAACTCTCGTGAGACTTATGAACTGCTCATTGTGTGAGCACTGCCGTGAGGTACTGCGATGGGGCCTCGCCGCGCTGTCCAAGCCGGTGTGAATTGCCCAGTGGTTGCGGTGATGTGCGGCCGTGGTGGGGCGTGAAAGATAAAGGTGTGGCCCGAGCCAATTGGCTCAGGCCACACCTAATCACACACAGAGAGGAAAGGCTTAGTAGGCCCCCTCGTGACGCAGGATCGCGGGGATGGTCTGAAGCGCGATCCACGTGTCGAGGGTGAGGGAGCGGTGCTGGGCGTAGGAGAGGTCCAGGTGGACGGTCTCATCCCAGGAGAGGTTCGAGCGGCCGGAGATCTGCCAGAGGCCGGTGATGCCGGGGCGGACGGCGAACTTACCCATCACGCGGGGTTCGTACTGTGCGACCTCGCTGGGGAGCGGGGGGCGCGGGCCCACGAGGGACATGTCGCCACGCAGGACGTTGAATAGCTGGGGCAGCTCGTCAATCGACGTCTTGCGCAGGAAGGCTCCGATGCGCGTAATGCGCGGATCATTGGCCATTTTAAACATGATCGAATTTCCGGCGGAGGAGTCGGCCTCGTTGGCCTCCATGAGGGAGGCCTTGAGCTCTTCGGCGTCCACACGCATGGTGCGGAACTTAAACATGGTAAAAGTCTTGCCGTTGAGGCCGACGCGCTCCTGAGTGAAGAAAACGGGGCCTCCGTCGTTCAGGTGCACCATCGCGGCGACAATGATCCACAGCGGGGTCAGCAGGATAATGCCGAAAAGAGCTGCGAAAATGTCGCACATGCGCTTGATGGCGTTGTCGGCGGAGGCGGCAAGATTCGACGCGTGCTCGAATGCGAGAGCCGTGGATGCGGCTCGTGCGGTGGGCTTCGTCAATGTTGTCATTTGTGCGCCTTCCTTCTCCTTCATCAAACTCAAATGCTGCATGTCGGTTAGAGGCGGAAAACCGCTCTAGACTGGGATGTCTGCTAGGCAAACGTCCCTGGTGCAACTCAGTCACCGTTAGGTGTTAACCCTAGTCTATCCATATGGTTAGCTTGGTTGCTAACCGAAGGGTCAAGTACAAGCAAAAGTAGGCTGTGATTTCGTACACCTGACGAGTTGTGCAAGTCAGACCTGAACGTTACGTGACCAGCTGGTAGCTTGCTGACACCATGGAAGAATGCGCGCAAAACCGCCGAGCGATAGACTGGTAAGCGTGTCGTGACTGGCGAACAGGTGGGCCACCACCGGGGAGCGACGCGTCGGCATCGATAGCCGCCCGCCTGGGCTTGAGGCCACTGCCAACCATCACCGGATGATCAATAGGAGAACCCCATGGATTCCCTCAATGACATGACACTGGCGCAGCTGGATCCTGAGATTCAGGCCGTTCTGGACGCCGAACTCGGTCGTCAGCGTGACACGCTCGAGATGATTGCCTCGGAAAACTTTGTTCCCCGCGCTGTGCTTGAGGCGCAGGGCTCGGTCCTGACGAACAAGTACGCAGAGGGCTACCCGGGTCGTCGTTATTACGGCGGCTGCGAGTTCGTGGATGTCGCTGAGTCCCTCGCCATCGAGCGTGCGAAGCAGGTCTTCGGCGGTGACTACGTCAATGTTCAGCCCCACGCGGGCGCGCAGGCCAATGCCGCCGCCCTGATGGCGATGGCGAACGTTGGCGACACCATCCTCGGCCTGTCCCTAGCCCATGGCGGTCACCTCACTCATGGCATGCGTCTGAACTTCTCGGGTAAGAACTACAAGGCTGTTGCCTACGAGGTTGATCGTGAGACCATGCGCATCGAGCCCGACAAGGTTCGAGAGGCTGCCCTCGCGGAGCGCCCGCGCGTCATCATCGCAGGCTGGTCCGCCTACCCGCGTCACCTTGACTTCCAGGCCTTCCGCGATATCGCGGACGAGGTCGGCGCCGCCCTCTGGGTGGACATGGCGCACTTCGCCGGCCTCGTGGCCGCCGGCCTGCACCCGAACCCCGTCCCGTTCGCCGACGTCGTGACGACGACGGTCCACAAGACCCTGGGCGGGCCTCGTTCCGGCATGATCCTGTCCTCGCGCGGCGAGCAGTGGGGCAAGAAGCTCAACTCCTCCGTGTTCCCCGGCCAGCAGGGTGGCCCCCTCATGCATGCGATTGCCGCGAAGGCCATCGCCATGAAGGTCGCGCAGACCGACGAATTCAAGGATCGCCAGCGCCGCACCCTCGAGGGCGCGCAGATCATCGCCGCCCGCCTGGGAGCCGACGACACGAAGAAGGCAGGCATCAAGCTGGTCACCGGCGGCACGGACGTGCACCTGGTGCTGGTCGACCTTGTCGAGTCCGAGCTCAACGGTCAGCAGGCCGAGGACCTGCTGCACGAGGTCGGCATCACCGTCAACCGCAATGCCGTCCCCTTCGACCCCCGTCCGCCGGCCGTCACCTCGGGCCTGCGTATCGGCACCCCCGCCCTCGCGACGCGCGGCTTCGACGCCGAGGACTTTGCGGAGGTTGCGGACATCATCGGCACGACCCTGGCTCAGGGTGCCTCCGGCGGCAACGTTGAGGTGGACGCCCTGCGCGAGCGCGTCAAGAAGCTGACGGACAAGCACCCGCTCTACGCCGGGCTCGAGCAGTGAGGGCTCCCTGGGAGGGCCCCGCCGGGGTTCTGGATGGCAAGGCGACCGCTGCCGCTATCAAGGCAGAGCTGAAGGCGCGCGTCGATCGCCTGCGCGAGGCCGGGGGCGTCCCGGGCCTCGGCACGATCCTCGTGGGTGAAGACCCCGGGTCCGTCGCCTACGTCGCCGGAAAGCACCGTGACTGTGCGGAAATTGGCGCTGAGTCTATCCGCGTGGACCTGCCCGCCGACGCCACACAGGAGCAGGTGGAGGCCGCGATCGATCAGCTCAACGCCGATCCTGCCTGCACGGGATACATCGTGCAGCTGCCGCTGCCGCGTGGAATCGATACGAACGCTGTCCTGGAGCGCATCGATCCCGCGAAGGATGCGGATGGCCTGCATCCGATGAACCTCGGGCGCCTCGTGCTGCGAGGCTCGGGTCCCATCGACTCGCCGCTGCCGTGCACGCCGCGCGCGGTCATCGAGCTCATGGAGCGCCATGGGATCGACCTGGCCGGAAAGAACGTGTGCGTCATCGGTCGAGGCGTGACCGTGGGCCGTTCGATCGGCTTGCTGCTCATGCGCAAGGAAGTGAACGCGACGGTCGACGTGTGTCACACGGGCACGACCGACCTGGCTGATCACGTGCGCCGCGCGGACGTCATTGTGGCGGCGGCGGGATCCGCTGGGATCATCACGCGCGACATGGTGGCCCCCGGCGCCATCGTCCTGGACGTTGGCGTGAGCCGCGTACAGGGCGAGGACGGCAAGGCTCGTCTGATGGGTGACGTTGCGGACGGCGTGGATGAGGTGGCCAGCTGGCTCAGCCCCAACCCCGGCGGCGTTGGTCCGATGACGCGTGCCCTGTTGGTCACGAACGTCGTTGAGGCTGCCGAGCGCCAGGCTGGAATCAGCGCGAACTGACAGGTGCGCGGCCTCGTCACACGAGGGGACGCGCGAATGCATGGAGGCGCGGTGAGGATAACCATTCCTCGCCGCGCCTCCTCGTTCATCTAGACTGAAGAAAACTCTTGTTAAGGAGAAAACGATGACTCTGACGGTGACCACCGTGAACCTGAACGGCATCCGCGCCGCCCATAAACGAGGCTTCCTTGAGTGGCTTTCGGCTTCGGATACGGATGTGCTGCTCATGCAGGAAGTGCGTGCGCCGGAGGAGATTTCTCGCGAGATCATGGGCGATGCCTGGGAGAGCGTGTGGGTTCCCTGCCGTATCAAGGGGCGCGCGGGCGTGGGCGTGGCCGTGCGGCGTGGCCGTGCTTCCTTCGAGGGGGAGCCCCGCCCGATCCTTGACGATGCGGAGACGGACGTGGATTCGGGTCGCTGGCTTGAGGCCGTCGTGCGCCCCGAGGGTGGCAATACCCCCGTGCGAGTCGTCTCCGCCTACTTCCATTCGGGCGAGAAGGATACTCCGAAGCAGGAGGCCAAGATGGCGCATCTGCCCCGCATCGGGGCGCGCATGGCCGAGCTGATCGCCGAGGAGGCGGCCGGTGGCATATCCTCGCTCGTGTGCGGGGACTTCAATGTCGTGCGCTGCGAGGCCGACATCAAGAACTGGAAGCCAAACCACAATAAGCGCGCCGGCGTCCTCGATGAGGAGATCGCCTTCCTCAACCAGTGGGTGGAGGAGGGGTGGCGTGACACCGTGCGTGACCTGGCCGGCGACGTGCAGGGCCCCTACTCGTGGTGGTCGTGGCGCGGCCAGGCCTTCGTGAACAACGCGGGCTGGCGCATCGACTACCAGTACGCGACGCCTGCCCTGGGGGAGCGTGCGCGTAGCTTCGAGATCGGACGTGCGGATGAGTATGCGGAGCGCTTCTCGGATCATGCGCCGGTCTCGGTGACCTACGAGATCTGAGTTTCGTCGACGAGGCCGTGGCCTGGGGGAGTACGTCCCGGGCTGCGGCCTTTCATGTCTGCGGGCGACCTGTTGTATGAGCTGTGGCACTGTTTTCTAAAATTATGCACGTAATTCGTTTGGGTGAAGTTTCAACAATCGCTGGAAACGTTGCAATTCCAACAGTGTGACTTCAAAATTTGAAGTAGTCGCGAGGGAATTACGTGCGACATTGAGGGGGTTTCGGGGTCAATGCGCATCCGGATAGGTAACGAACATCCGGATAGGTAACGAACATCTGGATAGGTAACGAACATCTGGATAGCTTAAAAACCTATCCGGATGTGCATAACCTATCCGCGTGCGCGCAACCTATCCGGATAATGCTCCGAAGATGGGGCCGACGGGATCGTGCCGCGCGGAAAGCAGCAGTGAAAAGAGCGCGCGAAAGCGTGGCGCGCAGGGGCTCAGTGCCCGGAGGCGTCAAAGTCGAAGAGTGCTATCGAGGAGTAGATGCCTGAGGGGTCGATGCGGTCCAGGCGGAAACCGGGAACGATCCAGGAGGCCTCGACGGTGGCGCCGATGTCGAGCGCAAGATCCAGGGCGATGTCGTCGACGTCCTGTGCCAGCGTCACGTGCGGATGGTAGGGGAATCGTGTTTCGTGGTCGAGGGGGCCGGAGCGTATCTCTTCGGCGATGTCGATGCAGGCGTCGGCGCCCTCGGCCAGGGTCATGAAGGCGACGTTGGAGATGGGCCGGAACGAATCCGTGCCGGAAAGGGTGATGCGGAAGGGCGCGTGCCGGGCGGCGATCGTGCGCAGGTGGTCGATGACGTCGGCGCGCGCGTCGCGGGCGACTGGCGTGGGCGGCATGAGGGTGATGTGCGCGGGGATGCGCGAGCCTGCGAGGTCGCCGAGGCGCAGTCGCAGGTCGGTGAGCTGAGAGACCCAGGGCTCGGGGATGGCGACGACGACGCCGAGCCAGTCTTGGCCGGGGAGTCGTTGGGGGAGGAACATGGTGCCTGCCTGTGTCGCGTCGGTGGGTCCTCCCACTGTACCGGTGCGTTGGGGTGGGACAGCGCTTGAAGGTTGTGAGGGCGTTCACGTAGCCTTGAGTCAGTGCGACCAAGGAGGATCTTGTGACTGATCTCGTGTGGGCCGATGCTGCTACTCCCGATGAAGGGACTGCGCACGCCACAGCCCTGTTCCGTGAAGCGTTTGGCTACGAGCCTCGCGGTGTGTGGAGTGCGCCGGGCCGCGTCAATATCATCGGCGAGCACGTGGACTACAACGGCGGACCGTGCGTGCCGATCGCGCTGCCGCATCGTGCGTTCGTGGCGCTGTCGCCTCGCGAAGATCGGACGATTCGCCTGATTTCGCCGCAGACGCGCGAGGCGATCGACGTCCTCGACCTGGATGTGATCGGTCCGAAGGGGACCCCCGGTGAGGTGGCAAACCACTGGACGGCATACCTGGCGGGCGTCGCGTGGGCCCTCGAACAGGCGGGATACGGGCCTCTGCCCGGTTTTGATGCGGCCCTGTGGTCCTGTGTGCCACTGGGGGGCGGACTGTCGTCGAGCGCCGCGCTCGAGTGTGCGACGGCTGTGGCCCTGGATGAGGTGTGCGCCCTCGGCCTGGCGGGCACGATCGATGCTCCCAACGACGAGGGACGCAAGGTGCTCGTCGACGCCGCGCGCGCGGCGGAGAATCAGATCGCGGGCGCGAATACGGGCGGCCTGGATCAGACGGCGTCCCTGCGCTGTCGGCAGGGGCATGCGCTGGCCCTGGATTGTCGGGACATGTCGACGCGTCAGGTTCCTTTCGATCTGGGTGCCGTAGGCCTGGAGCTCCTTGTCATCGATACGCGCGCCAAGCATTCGCTCGCGGATGGCCAGTACGGGTCGCGCCGTGCGGATTGCGAGGAGTCGGCGCGGATTCTGGGCGTCGAGCAGCTCGTGGATGTTGAGGACCTGGACGAGGCCATGGCCGCGTTGGGTGACGGGCGCCTGGCCGCGCGCACGCGCCACGTCGTCTCTGAGATTGCCCGCACGCGGGCGTTCATTGATCTGCTTGACGAGGGGCCGCTGGAGGGCACGCGCCTGGCGGTCGCGGGCGCTCTCCTGAACGATTCGCACGACTCGCTGCGCGACGACTACGAGGTCTCCTGTGAGGAGCTGGATGTGGCCGTGGAGGCTGCCCGCGCCGCGGGCGCGCATGGTGCGCGCATGACGGGCGGTGGCTTCGGCGGAAGTGCGATCGCGCTCGTCGACGCGCACGCCGTGGAGGGTGTGGCACGAGCCGTCGCGGCCTCCTACGCGGAGCGAGGCTGGGAGCCTCCCCACTTCATCCGATCCCTCCCGGGAGCTCCCGCCGGACGCCTGGACTGAGCGATCTGTGACAAACCGAGGGGCCGGTGCTTCAGCATTTGAAGCACCGGCCCCGGCCTCGTTACACTGAGGATCAGCAGACACGAGGGAAGGACACTCCGATGGGGATCAGCAAACGAGCATGGCAGGTAGCGGGCGCGGCAGCCGGCGGTGCGAGCCTCTTTGGCGGCGGCCTGGCGATTGGACGCCTCCTGCGGCTGGATTCCCAGCGCGGTGACTACCGCAAGGCATGGGAGAACCACAACCTGGCGACCCTGGACCGCCTGCGTGAGCTCGACGAGCATCCCGAGGGTGAGCGTCCCTACCTGATCGTCTCCCTCGGCGACTCCTCCGTGCAGGGTGTGGGCGCCTCGCGCGTCACCGAGTCCTACCCGGCCCGCCTCGCCTCCTCGATCGCCGCTCAGATGGATCGCGAGGTCCTTCTGCTCAACCTGTCCCTCTCCGGGGCCACGATCGAGTCCGTGGAACTCACTCAGATCCCGCAGATGCGCGGCCTGGGCCTCCTGGACGGCCCCTACCGCCCCGACCTGGTGACGCTGACCATCGGCGGCAACGACGTCATGACCGAGGACAT
>ERZ773072.1032-NODE-1032-length-14298-cov-5.487116_pt1 | contig 14298 bp, 20 predicted proteins | sample MGYA00580617_ERZ773072 | MGnify/ENA primary metagenome ERZ773072 (study PRJEB29015, sample SAMEA2737970) | human oral metagenome | biome: human oral; feature: human-associated habitat; material: dental | place: China | collected 2122 ... | reverse complement strand
ACAATGAACCCATGAGTATCGGCATCGACATCGTGCACATCCCCAAATTTGCGGAACAGCTCGACATCCCCGGCAGCAGATTCGAACAAGTTTTCACCCCCCTGGAGTTACGGATTGCCGCCACCAAACCAACCAGAACCCGCAGGATGGAGCATCTTGCCGGCCGGTGGGCGGCCAAAGAAGCCTTCATCAAAGCGTGGGGCCAACAGTCCTACGGCAAACCACCCCTCATAGGCGAAGACCAGGTTGACTGGTCGGAAATCCAAGTCACCCCGGACAGGTGGGGGCGCACCATCATCACCCTAAGCGGGGCCATCGCGCAACAATGCGGCCACACCAACATCCAGGTGAGCATCAGCCACGACGGCGACTACGCCACCGCCATCTGCACCCTCCCCACGGGAAACCAACCCGGCTAGCTGGTTGCCACCGCAAACAAGTAGGCGATGAGCATCCGCTTAATCTCATCCACCGTGGCATGAAACATATGATCCGTCATGTGCTCATCATGCACCGAATAATTCAACAACGACACCATGGTGTGCACCAGCAGCCCCGCAATGGTCAACCGCTCATTCCGGCTCGCATTCGGCGCCAATGGCCGCAACACCTCCGCCAACAACGCCAACACCGGCTGCTCCGTGGCCGCCGCCGTCGCCCGGGTCGCCGGGGTAGACTGCACCGCATGCCACACCGCCCGCCGGGAAGGATCCGCCCGCCACATGTCGGCCAAATGGTCGATCAACTCATCAAGAATATCCGGCCATTGCAGGGCCGGAACCTGGTCAGCAAACCTCTGCAACTCGGCCACCGTGTCGGCGGTGTCCTCCCGATCCAACTCGCAAATCAGCACATATTTATTGGCAAAAAACTGGTACAACGTGCCAATGGGTACCTCGGCCCGCTTCGCCACCTCGTCGAACGTAAACGACTCGAACCCCATATCAACAAGCACACTCCGGGCGGCAGCGAGTATGCGGGAATACTTCGCCCGGGATCGTTGCTGCGCCGGCCGCCGGCGAGGTTGAAGAATCTTCTCCGCCGCATTCAGATCCAAGTCATCACCGCCCATCACCAGACTAGTTAAAACCAAGCTCCCTTAATACCCGCGCCACATGACCAGTGGCACGCACGTTATATAGCGCCTTTTCAATCGTGCCATCAGCCCCCACCACAAAAGTGGACCGGATAACACCCTGCACTACTTTACCGTAATTCTTTTTCTCCCCAAATGCGCCATACGACCGCATCACCGCCTTGTCGACGTCGGAAAGCAACGGAAACGTCAACCCATGATCCTTCCGAAACTTCGCAAGCCGTTCCGGCGAGTCCGGCGAAATCCCCACCACCGCAACCCCCGCACCATTCAACTGCGCCAACGAATCTTGAAAATCACACGCCTCCTTCGTGCAGCCGGGAGTGTTCGCCTTGGGATAAAAATAAACGATCACCCGCTCACCTGCATAATCAGCCAATGACGTGGTCTCACCCGCATCATTCGGGAGGCTAAACGCCGGGGCAACAGCGCCAGGTTTCAGACGCATATTTTCACTCATGCGCCTAACTCTACCTGTTTGTCCACATTTCCTGAGTTTTTGGCTAAGGTGTAGGAGAAAGAAATACACAAATGACCAACAGGGAGTTTTTCCGTGGCACGCAATATTAATGATATTCAGCGCGATATCGACCGCAATCGCCGCAATCTGGCCCAAACGCTAGACGAAATTATCGATCGCGCCAAGCCCACCAACGTCGCCGGAGACGTCAAAACAGTGATGGTCGCCAAGCTACAAGACCCAGAAATCCAAAAAATTGTAGCGGGCGTGAGCGCCGTCGTGGTTGGCCTCGTGGTATTGACCATGGCGCGCTCGGCGAAGCGTCGTAAAGAGCTCAAAGAACTCCGCCAACTACTTGTCGCCCGCGATAGTTAGCCCTTCCGTTACGCCAACTGGGCCCCAGCGCCCACCATTTCTTGCAGCGCGGCCTCACCGGTCTCGTCGGCCACAGCCGCCACCAAATCGGTGAGCACCCGCACCTCAAAACCCTCACGCAGCGCATCCAAAACCGTGGCCCGCACACAATAATCCGTGGCAATCCCCACCACATCAATGATGTCCACATCATGCGCCCGCAACCAGTCGGCCAACCCAACACCATCATTGGTTGCCCCCTCGAAACCCGAATATGCGGCCGAATGCTGCCCCTTGAAAAACGCTGCGGTCACCGGCACATCCGCCAACGCCGAATGCAACTCGGCGCCGGCCGACCCCGCGACACAATGCACCGGCCACGAATCCCGAAAATCCGGCTCGGCATTAAAATGCGCACCCGGATCAATATGCCAATCCTGGGTCGTCACCACCACCGGATAATCCTTCGCCTTCACCCATTCGGCAATGCCCTCAGCCACCGCCGTTCCGCCGGCAACCCCCAAGGCGCCGCCGGGACAAAAATCATTCTGAACATCAACAATTACTAATGCACGCATGAGCTCCAGCATAGTGGAGGATAACAATCACCGATTAGGGGCATGAGGAGTTCCTGGCATCCCATAAGGTGCACGTCGTCGGCCCACGCGCCGGGTGAGAACGGTGCGTGACCTTTGCGGTTAGGGTGACGACGATGCCGCATTTTTGTTCGGCACTTGTCCGATAGGGAAGGGGGAAGTAGCAGTCGGTTATCCCACCCCCATTATGTCTGAGCAGTGCTGTGGGATAAACCCCTGTATATTGCCAGAAACGGGGGTGAAAATATATAATGGCAAAAAGAAACCCCGCTGGCCACATGACCTAACGGGGGTAAAAATCAATTTGTGCGCCATCAGGGACTCGAACCCCGAACTCACTGGTTAAGGTCTTCTAAGGTTTCTATCAGTAAAAACGTAGCCTAACTTTTCATAGCGTGACCAAAATAGATAATCTACTACAGGCGTGGCGTGACGAACTGTCGGCCCTTGGTCGATCGAAAGGAACTATAATGTTACGTTCGTCACATGTGCGTCGGTGTTTAAAATCTATAGGAAAACCACTGGATAAAATCACCCGCCAAGATGTCATGAAATGGATGTCTACCCAAGAATGGGGGAGGGCGGCCCGTGCGTCGGCACGGGCGTCGCTACGTACGTTTTGGGCGTGGGCAGTGGCCACGGGCGCCACGGCAAGCAACCCAATGGCGGGTGTACCGCCCGTCAGGCAACTTCCGGGTGTGCCGAAACCTATGCCAGATGCGGTGATAGCAGAGGCTCTTTCCCATGCACCTGCTGAGATAGCGTTAGCCGTCGAGGTTATGGCCATGTGTGGCCTACGGCGGGCGGAATGCGCATGCCTGAGGGCGTGTGATATAGAGCCCGTAGGTCAGGGTTGGATGCTACGAGTGACAGGGAAAGGCGGGCGGACACGTATGGTGCCGTGCCCACCGTTGTTGGCGCGGAAGTTGAAGGCGCGGGGCGGGTGGGTGTTTCCTGGTGCACAGCAGGGGCATATTTCGCCTGGTTGGCTGGGCAAGTTGATTAGCCGGTATCTACCAGTTGGCTGGACGCCACACAAGCTTAGGCACCGCTACGCTAGCGTCGCCTACGCCAAGGGGCACGATATCCGTGCTGTCCAGCACCTTTTGGGTCACGCATCGGTGGCCACCACACAAATGTATATAGCATTGGATGATTCAGCGGTGAGGGAAACAGCAGCAGGGGCATGGTACCTAGCTAGCTAGCCAAACAACCGTCCCGACGTAGTAGGTGTCGGCAGACAGGGGGGTCTTAGGATTGCGCTTGATATAACCATCGGGGTCAATAATAAAAGCCGTAATCGTGGGTTCTAGCAGGTCAGTTATGCCGGTAAGCGTGAAGGGGACAGCTGATTTCGGGCGGTGAAAATCAATAAGCCTGTCACGGAAAATTTCAGGCGCCGTTGTGAAATTCGGCGTTTTAAATTCCACCGTAAGCATGCACACTTTTCCTACCCGTTGTACGCTACTGTTAGCGTTTTTGAGGCTCTTATCCAGCGAAAACCCGACACTGTAAAGGTGGTGAGTGGTGGCGAGTTTATAGGCGTTAGCGCGCTGGATTGCTGGAAAGTCTTTTACAGCGTCGGAGCCGTCGGCGTTGAGGTACCAGATTCCATCTTCGTCTTTTGTGGCCATAGGGTTAGTTTCCTTTCCAGGTGTGTTTTTGGGTGGCCCACGTGCCGACCTGGGCGGCCCAAACGGTGGTGTCGGTTTTGCCCCAAAGACAGGTCATATCGTGTTCTACGTGGTCATGGTAGATGCTGAGAGTGCCGCCAATAGGGATGTAGTCTTGCACAGCGCCGACAGCGTTTTTCAGGGCGGCGGCATACCTATCTCCCGTGATTTGTAGACGCCTATTCGGGTTTTCCCAAGTGGCCCAGAGAGCAGCGGAGGTGATAAGACGAGGTGTGACGCTGCTGTCGAGAGTGAAACGGCGGGGGCTTGTGAGCTGGGCTTTCACTAATTCAATGTGTGGCCTAGCACGGTTTAAGGTAGAGCCGTTTTCAATCGTGGGGCAGTATTTATTGGTGATGGTAGTCACATAGCCGCGGTCCCACTGGTCGAAGGTGTTGCGGATAACGGCATCGCCGGATGAGGCTTTGTCAGTGCCGAATATGCCGCCTTCTTGGTAGATGATCGTGGTAGGCCACCCGGGGGCATCGAAAGATACCTCACCGCCCGAGTCGATGACTTCAGCGGCGGATAAGTTGGTGGCCACCGCGGGGCGGCCCAGGTCGTAGGTGCTGGGCGCTATCGTTTCCCAATTGGGCGACCACACTGGGAAAGCACCTGGGCGGCAGACCAGGGATTCAACGATCTGGCGTGTGGTAAGAAACGAATTACCAGGTTCGCGGAGGTCGACGTCGTGCCCGTCGAGCACTTCTAGCTGTGGAATTGCCTCAAGAACCCGGTTGAGGCGGGCGCCATAGCTGGTAAGCGATTTCGCCCCACCCTGTTCGCTATTAAGCACATTTGACCAGGTGGGGGCCTCCGTGGCGGTGATAGTGATAAGCCACGGCGGCTTACCAGGGATATCAATGGGTTGAATGCTGATACGGTCGATGCGCCCTTGGAATAGAGGCTGGTGGGGGCGATGGTCAAACTTGACACTCACAGCGATTTGGGCACCAACCCAAGTGCCAGAAACCCCTTCCATGATCTGCGGAATCGCCAAGTATTGCACCTGTAGACGACGGTTTGCCGGTTCGGTGAACAGGCTTTCTCGCCCCCAGGTGATGCGGATTTCTTCGAGGGTCAAAAAGTTGTCGAAGGTAAATAGAAGGTAGCCTGGTGCTTTGACGGTGGTTTTTATCATTTCCGATATGGTCATGGTTACCACCGTTGGCGTTCTTGGTAGTCGCGTAGCAACTTTTCTAAATACCGACCAGTACTTATAGGATCTACCGCATCATTGACTGTAATGTAATAGTTGTTGGTTATTACTGGTTGTACAGTGGCACTAAGCCGTCCAAAGGCGTTCACCTGGGCGAACGGCGACCTGAGTTGTGCGGTGATACCAGGTGTCGGCGTGCCAAACAGCTTGGCGGCGGCTGGCGGTACACCCTTCAACGTGGGCGGCGGCGCCGACGCCGTCAGCATGCTAATCGGGTTCACCTTGTCGCCAAACGACGTTACCCAGTCCCAGGCTTCTTTGATCTTGTCGATCACCCACTGAATGCCTTTGCCCACGCTCTTAAACCCGTCGACGCAGAAGCGCACAGCCTTGTCTACGCCATTTCTGAACCAGTCGACCTTTTCGTAGGCCAAGATAAACCCCGCGGTCAGGGCGCCGACGGCGGTAACCACCAGGCCTATCGGGTTAGCTTTCATGGCCACATTCAGCAGGATTTGGGCGGCTTGCCATGCCTTCACGGCGCCGATAATGCCGTGGGCGGCACCCGTGAGGGAGATAATCGCTACAGCAGCAGCCTGAAACAACCTGGGATGGTCGCCTATCCATTGGGCTAGCCCAGCGAACCTTTGGGCTGCGTCACTAACTACGGGGAGTAGCGCTTCACCCAGCGTGGCCTTCGCGTTCTCCCAAGCGGCCTTGGCGCGTTCCTGCTGACCAGCGGCGGTGTCGGCTTCACGAGCGAAAGCGCCCGTGGCGTCGGCGGATTGCTGGGTCAATAGGTTCATGATTGCCTGGGTTCGGGCGGTTTTCGCGGCTTCGCCTTCGAGTTTGTCGAGCCCCATGGCGGCTAGCTCGGCCTTGATGTTGGCTTCCTTAATGGAAATGCCGTAGCGTTCGATGGGGTCAGTCTCGCCTTTGAGTAGGGACGATAGCGCGTTCACGGCGTCGCTGGTGGTGCCGCCGAAGGTGGCGGCTAGGTCGGCGCCCTTCTTAATCAGCCCATCGGTGGTGCCGATAAGTTCGGTTTGGCTGACACCCATGTTCTTGAGCTGTGCCCCCATGATCGACGCTAGCTCTTGATAGCTGTTTTTCGACAGGCCTACCGCCTGGTGGGCTTTGTCGGCCAGTGCCTTAATCTGGTCGCCTTGGCCTTTGAAAATCGCTTCGACGGCGCCCGTGGACTGCTGTAGCGCACTAGCTGAGTCGAATGCTTGCTTGCCCATGGCCACCACACCAGCACTGGCCACGGAGAGCCCCGCGGCGGCTTTCTGAGCCCCGGCTTCTAACTTGCCTAATTTGCCGTGGGTTTCGTCTAGCTCTTGGGAGGCGTTCTTAGCGTCGGCGAGGATTTTAATGGACAGGAAGGCGGTTTTACTCATGGTTATGGGCTTTTTCTAGAATGTCAATAGCGGTGGCGATATAGGTGTCGTCCTTATCGAAAAAGTGGTCAGGGTCGGTGCCCCAGGCCTTGGCTAGGCACATGAGCTGATAGGCGGTACTGTCGGGATCAAAAGGGGGCGGGCGCTGTGTCCTCGGTGTCGGTGGTGTCGGAGTCGACGTCTTCGACGGTCTCTAGCCAGGTCTCAAAATCCTGGTCGGTTTTCTTCTCGCGTTTGAGAGCGGCCCAGGCGCAGAAATGCAGCGCTAGGAAGGGGGCTTGGGTGGCCTGGGGCCACCCCATGCGGTTGCTGTGGATGTCGTAGCGTACCCGGTCAGCGCTGATGATATTGGTGGTTTGGGTGGCGGGAGTAGTGCCGTCGATATACGTCACTGTGATGCTAGTCATTAGTGTCTCGATGTTCCTTCTATCTGGTCCAGTATTTTATTGACGTGGTGCTCATACAGTCTGAGCCATGCGGGTTCGGTTTCCTGGGCGGCGTGGCTGACGAACGGATTAGCTTTGATACTGCGCTTTGGCCACCCCCAGTGGATGGGAGCGGAATAGGGCACGGGCTTGGCGCCTAGGCGGATTCGGGCGCGGGTTTGCGTGGCAAAAACTCGTATCGTGTCGCGTAGGTGCGTGCGCTTGTTTAGGGTGCTGACTGGGGCTTTACCGCGGGCGGCACGGGCGACAATCTCACCCGCGGCCTTATTCACCTCGCGCATTTGCTTCATGTCGGCACCAGCCTTACGGAGGCTGCGCCTGAGCTCTTTAGCCCCGTGGATTTCTACCGCGGCACCCCCGCTAGCCATTAGGGCTCCATGCCGTTCACCTTGGTGGCTGGGGTGAACGTAGGCTTGGAAACGAACTCTAGCGTTAGCTTGGTGGTGTCGCCTTCACCAGCGTCACCGCCGACGTCGGGCGGGTCGAGGCGAACTGTGCCCTCAAATTTCGCCCCGTCAATTTTGTTGGGTACGAATGTGATTTTTGCGGTCTCGCCCTGGTGGGCGTACAGGTAGCCGACGGCGCCCTTGAGGGTGAGGTTTTGGATAACGGTAGCAGTCAGCTTATAGGAGTAGACAGGTTGGGACTGACCAACACCACCATCGAGGAAATTCAGGGTCTTACCAGCCTTAACACTGGAGTTTAGGATACAGTTAGTGACCTGTGGGGCGATATCGAGGCCGGAAGCGTTTTCGCCGATGACGAGAGTGCCGGGGCCGGTAACGCCAATCTTGTTCTGTATGGCCATGGGATTCCTTAGTTTCGTGGCGGTTGGATAGTGAGTTTCATAGCGGGGCAGACGGCACCTGAGGGCATGGTGATGTTGGTGGCAAGGTCGGTGTCGGTGACCATGCCCCCTACCACGCTGAGGGCACGCTGGAGGAGGTCGTCGAGGCGGTCGACGGCGACGGCGATATCGGCCTCGGGGGTGATGAGGTAGATATCAAAGCTGATCTTCAGCGTGCCGTCGAGATACTGGCCTTCGATCGACCTAGGGCTGACCCACGCACAGTCAGGATTGAGGTATTGGGGGTCGTAGTCGGCTTCGACACCCGCGGCGGTAAGCCGGTCGCAAAGCTGCTCTAGCTGGTCTTTTATCATGCTCACGGAAGTGTCCTATCCGACGCTTGGCGGGGCGTAGCTACCGATACCCAGCAGCTGGGCGATATCGGGATCGTAGCGGGCGACGTAGATGGTGCCGATGTCGCCGAGGGTTTCGACGCCTGTGCTGGACTGGCGCCGACGCCATAGGCGGGCTGCTAGCATTTCGGCGCCTAGCTTGACGGCGGCACTATCGTGCTGGGTGACAGGCACCCAGGCGGCGACCAGGGCATGCACGGCATCGCAGATAGCTTTGAACCGGTTTTTATCGGCGTCTATCAGGCCTAGTTGTCGTGCTACGGCGTCCTGGTCAATGATGCTTAGCGCCATGTTATGCCTTGAACTTGATATAGCCTAGGGCGTCGGGGCGGGCGACAACGACGGCACGGTAACCGAAAACGCCGTCGTCGACTTGGCCCTTGGCGATGTCCAACGCCTCGGCACGGATAGGGGAGCCGGCTAGTTCGCCGTGGATAATGCCGGCTTGTGGCCATGCGAAAATCTTGCCTTTGGCCACCTGGTCGGTGGGGATGATGATATCCGGGTTGATTTTCAGGGTTTCCATCAACGCGGGGAGTTCCAGCTGCTTGATCTTAGATAGGGCTAGCCAGTCTTCGTCGTTGACAGCAATGGCGTCGGCATAGACACGGGCGGCTTTGTACACGGCGTGGTTGGCGTAGGGGATAGCTTCTAGCAGGCCTAGGCCCTGGGCGGTGAGGTCTTTTTCGGTGGCCTGGGCAATAGCGTCGGCTAGGGCTTTGTTGTCGGATTTGACGGCGTAGTCCTCGGCCATGCCCAGGAAGTATTGTTCGATCAGGTTCACTTTCTTGAAGTGCACCCACTCAACAGGGAGTTTGTTAGCACCTGCTAGCCGGGTGGCTTGCACCTCGACAACTTCGAAACTGGCTTCGTTGCTGGGTACGTCGGTGCCGCTACCGTTCCATTCGTCGACGGTAGGACGAGTTTTCCAACGGTTAGCCTCCAGTTTTAACCCAGTCAGGTCTTGATGAGTCATCTTGTCCACGAACAGGCGTTTGTAGGGTTGCCCGTCCCATAGCTGGTCGATCCACTGCGGAGAGGTCAACAGCGGGGATTCGGCAACTTTCATCTGTTTCAGTGCCGCGGTGAGTAGCGTTTGGTCGGCGGTGGGGTCGTCGAGGCGGCACAGGGCGTCGTAGATAGCACCCGCGGTAAGCGGGGTGGTGCGGGGCGTGGCGGTAACCGTGGGCGGCATGGTCAGGCGCCCCGCCTTGCCACCAGCGGCGGCGTTGCCCTGGTGGGAGGCGGTGACCTGGGTGATACGGGAGGCAGAAAACGCGGGGACGGCAACAATGGCCACGGCGGTAAGTTGCCCAGCGGTGAGTGTTTCGCCACTTATTTCTTGACCGATAATCTCCATGCTAAGGGCGTCACGTACGCCTTCCTTGATGTCCTTCAGGGCGGTATCGCCGTCGGGGGTGTCGGCGATGTGGAAGGACGCCACTAGGCCCTTTTCGGTGTCTTCTACCTTGGTGGCGTAGCCGACGGGGGTTCCACCAGCATCGGAGTGGTCGCGGAAGAGTTTTAAGTGTTTGGTGTCGGCGGGGACTTGGATGCTACCCCGCTGGGCGGTAATGAGGCCCACGGAGGTGTAACCGGGAGTGCCCCACGGGACGATAATGCCGGACACGGTACGGCTTGGGGTGTCGGTATCGGCGTTGTGGGCGGCGGTGAGGGTGGTTTGCGGGTTGAAAATCAGCGGTTCAGCGTTGTTACTGGCTGTCAGAAGCGGAAGCGTCATTGGGGTATTCCTTGAGGTGTTTAGGCGGGTGGTTGTCGGTGCTGGTGGTGGTTTTTTCCGGTGGTGCCGGAGAGAGAACAGGAAGGTATTTATCCAACCAGGCGACCACACTGGCGTTGGCGAGTACGCGGGTGACGGCGGCGGTAACGGCTAGGGTTGTGGCCACCCAGGGGATCGTTTCTATTCCCAGCTCATGGGCTACCACTGGGAGAAGGGGGAGAATGCCGACGGTGGCGGCAATGGTGGTTCGAGCAACAGCGCGCCATGGGTACTTCACTTGCGTAGAATTCATTTGCCTAGTTCTTTTTCGAGCATGGCCATGATGGTGGCCATGCCGACGATAATGCCCAGGATGTGGGCAGCAAGGGCGATAAGTATAGCGATGAGCATTACTTGGCCTGGGCTTTGAGGTCGGCGAACCCGGGGATTTTCAAGGCGGCGCCGATAGCAGCTAGGGCGTCAACGACGGTTCGGCCCCCCAGCTGTGGCCAACCAGGATAGGCGCCAAGGCCTGGTGCCCCAGTGAGCTGGGCTTTCACGTCGCGGAGGTACAAATCATCATCGTTCATAGAGTTTCCTTTCGGGGCAGGGGTGTCGGCGTAGGCGCCGAGGTAGCCGTTATTGAGGCGTTCGGCGAAAGCGTGAACACGGGGGTCGCTGGGCGGCAATCCGATTTGGTAGTGCATTTCGTCGGGATAGTCCCAGTCGGCACCCCAGAAGATCACGCCCTCGAACTTCGCTAGCAGTGCGCGTACCTTGGCTTTTGTGGCGGGCGGCATAGTGCGCTGACCCCACGGGTACTTGGGGGCGCCGATATCAACGGCGGTGCCGGACATGTGGTTGCTGTTCCAGATGTCGTTATCGGCACTCCAACCCCACACCTGGGAGGTGATGGGCTCTACCAAGCGGTTGTAGAGGATCAACCAGGCGTTAAGGATGGTGGCCACATCACCAGCACGAAGCGGCACCGCCTTAGCAGCTGGTACCACCATCTCGCTGACACACGCGACGCTGGAACACATCGGCCAACCGTTCTCGCTGGGCACGCCGATTTGGGCTTGGTATCGCATTATTCTTGGGCTTTCTGTTCTGTGGGGAGCTGGGCAGGAGCGGGCATGGGGGAGCTGGTGTTGTCGTCTTGGACGTTGAGCTTGGACAGGAATTCCACCATCTCGCTAGCGTCAACGCCGATGCTGGTGCCCCGCGGGACCACGTCGTCCATGCCCATTCGGGCGGTTACGCAGGCCAGAAGCGGGAGGACACCGAAGGCCAGCAGTTCGGCCATACGCAAGCCGGCGTTGGAGTAGTTGATGCTGCTTCCCTGAATACTGGCGTCGATCATGGAAGCAGGGATTCCGCAAAGGCGCGCTAGATCAATGGCGTTAGCGTTGCGCCCTTCGATCAGCAAGTGTTCGGCAAAGCTACCGTGTTCTTTGATTTCGGTGTTTTTCGAGGTGAACGCGACCCCGCCGTTCTTTCCTTTGCGGGCGGCTACCCACCCCGCCGTGAGGTTTTGTTTCTCATCTTGGCTGAGGGGGCGGTCGCCTGTGTAGTGGATTTCGAGGGTGGCGGCTGGGGTGTTGGTGGCGGTGGTGACGGCGCGGGCTAGCGCGTTCGCTTCGGGCATGGCGTTGGTGCCATGCCATAAAATGCCCTGGTGGATACCAGGTATCAGGACGTACTGGTCGGCACTGGCGGGGTGGTCGCCGACGGTGATGGTGTCGTCGGCGCTGATTGCCCAGGCCTCACGGATTACCCGGTCTGCGGTGAGGACGTGCCCGTCAAAATCGCGGGTGACACGCCACAAGCTGGAACCGTAAAACAGCAGGTCGTCGATGGTCCATAGCATGCGGTGATAGGGCGGTAACAGCCCGTCGGTGCGGTTGATCCACTGGGGCTGTGGGTCGATCGGGGTGCCGTCTTTTTGGGCGATGAGAATGGCGCGGGCAGCAGTGGTGCACAGTAGGTTTCGGGCGCGGCAGATAGCGGGTATGGCCATGGCCTGCTCACGGGAAATATCGCTACTGAGGGCTGCTAGAGCGGTGGAATCTACCTCGGTGAGCACACCAGTGGTGAACGGCGATGACACGTCGTTGACCATCGCTTTAAGCGCTTTCCAGCGGGCGAATATTCCCATGGCCATAACATAAACAGCGCCGAAGATACGGCGCTGCATTCACGATCTGACCAGGGGCTACGGTATAAAAATCTCGGGTGGTTGATCTTCGATGTGGCTGTCGAGCCCGTGCAGCGCCAAGGTGGCGGCTTCAAGGGCGGCTATCGACCCATGAGCCCGTTTCCTGTCCCACACCCAGGAGTCGCCAAGGTCACGGGGGACGGCAACCTCGGCAGCGGCATCGAACGCCTGGTCAGGCCAAAACCGTACCTCGGGAACAGGGCTGGTCAGGCGGTTGAAAAGGTTGCCGCACGCTGCGGATAGTTCGCGGGTACGGATTTTGGTCACGGGGAATGTTGCTTTCTTCATGCCTTCGTTCAAAACGTCACTGGCGCCTACGGCGTCGTAGACGGCAACCCCGCCGTGGCGGATAATCAGGTCACTTAAGCGGGGGATTACCCAACGATAACCAGGGCGGGTGTCGACGACCTCGAACGTCGGCGTCGTGCCGACGAGGCCACCCGCTACTATCGCGGCGCTATCGCGGTCGGCGCTGACGGCAACACCCCAGGCCGGTTCAGCATCGAGCGGGATAGGGTCGATAGCACGGGCGGCTTCCCACACGGCTTCCGAGATATGGCGGCGGTGGCTGGTGGTCTCGCGGTTGCCGTAGGCACGGGCGAACTCTTCGGGATTGCCCATGTCGTTGTAGGCGGCGACCAGGGATTCCAGCGACTGGGTGTAGCCAACAGCGGGGTGACAGGCAGCCACGGCGGCAATGTCGGTGGCGTCAACTTCCGCCCCAATGCCCCAGTCGAGCAGGGCGCCTTGGCGTTTGCCGCTGCGAAGGTCGTCAACGTAGCCGTGGAACCAGCTACTGTCGGCGTCACCGCGGGTGCTGAGAATGATAGTCTGGGCGCCTGGGCGGGTCGCGTGCGTAGGCGTTATACCCTGTATAATTGCCGCCCCTTCGACCTCATCGAACACCCAGGCCTCGTCAACGACTGATAGGTCGCTCTGGTCGCCGTGACCGGCTTTCTTCCCTGGTGGGTGCGGGGTCCACACCGACCGGAGAGGTCCTACGATCAGGGCTTCGGCCCCCTGGGATTTGTTTCTGCTGAACAGCGATTCAAGGGGAAATGCTGGGTCGACTAGCTCGTCGGTAAATTTCAACCAATTTTTACGGGCGTATTGTCCGGTCTGAGCCGTGTAATCCGCAAAGCTCTTTCGGTGTTGCATGATTCGCTGGAGACAGACGGCGCCGATGAGGTGGGTTTTACCAGATTGACGGGGGACGCTGATAACAACCAGGGAGTGGCGCCGAAGGCCAGTGGCGGGGTCGATTTCGCCGATAACGTCGGCGGCGTATTCTTGCCACGGCATGGGCGGGGTGCCCATCATCTCTAGGATGCGGCAGATAGCAGGCCCATAGGTTGGCCCTGTCGGCCTAGGTGTTGCGAACCGCGGGGGTGCCGAAGCCCTCAAGGGCGGCGAGGATTTTATCATCGGCGGCTACCTCACGAGAAGCCGGAGTCAAACGCAATTCGCGGAGAACGTCAAGATAGGGCCCCGTCAGCTGTGCCACCGCATACGGTTTTCGTTGCCACAGCGCAAGGTCAATCGCCTGGGCGTTAGCCAATGCCAGACCGGCTAGCAGGTCGTCGAGGGCGTCAATTCGCCCTTCTTCGCGGGCTTTCTGTAGGGCTTGGGCGGCGGTCTTTCGGTGTTCGTCGGCGGGGCTGGTGCATTCGGGGTCGAACAGGGTGGTTTGGGTGGTCATGGTTCTGATCTGGGGTTTTCCACCCCCGGGGGGGTCGGAACGGGGGGAATTCTATGGCGGGGCGCAGGGTGGCCTGGGGGCCGTTTTTAAAAAACGGAGTCACCAATCCCTTGACGGCTTGGATTTTCGTTTCGGCAACGGATGCGCCTTGAACCATTGATCGAGCGGCATGTCTTTTCGGCTTGCATTGCAACTGAGATGAGCAGGCCTGAGGTTGTCGAGGCTGTTGCAATGGTATGCCACTGGTTGGCTGTTGTTGCTGCGAAATCCTTATCTG
>ERZ773072.1028-NODE-1028-length-14302-cov-7.192883_pt1 | contig 14302 bp, 10 predicted proteins | sample MGYA00580617_ERZ773072 | MGnify/ENA primary metagenome ERZ773072 (study PRJEB29015, sample SAMEA2737970) | human oral metagenome | biome: human oral; feature: human-associated habitat; material: dental | place: China | collected 2122 ... | reverse complement strand
AGGTGTCTTCCTACGTTCTGAAGCAGCTCAAGGGGTACTTCAAGCTCGCTGATGAAACAGTCGGTTGGGCCTATGAGGTCAACCGCGATCTCACTGGCTTTGAAGACGGCACCGAGAACCCAGGTGCGCTGGAAGCACCTGGACTGGTCGGTGTTCCTGCTGGTCAACCTGGTGCCGGCTCGTCTGTGTTGTTGTTCCAAAAGTGGAGCCATCGCATCCGTGAATGGTCCAACTTGTCTGTGGATAGGCAACAGGACGTGATCGGTCGCACCAAGCAAGACAGCGTCGAATTACCCGACGATGTTAAGCCTGACTCTTCACATGTTTCTCGCACTGTGGTCGAAAAAGACGGAGAAGAACAAGATGTGTTCCGCCGCAACACCTCCTACGGGGAGCTGGAGCATCACGGCACCACATTCGTCGGGTTCTCGTTCGAGCAATGGCGTTTGGAAGAAATGCTTCGCCAGATGGCCGGTGCCGACGGTGGCCCACGCGATGCCCTGACCTACTTCACCGATGCTGAAACCGGTTCGTGGTACGTCTGTCCTTCAGTGGCAGGCTTGCTGGCTATCGCTGAGCCATTTATGGAGGATGATGACGACTAGTTAGATAGCAGCTCGACTTACCATCTAACGTACCCCTCACTGCCCCTGCGCCATGCGGATGAGGTCGTTGTAGGCGCGTTGGATGGTTACGAGTGCTGCGTCTTCGGCGGGGGTGAGGGCGGAGAGGGATTCCATCTGCGCCCATTGGAGTTTCTGCTGGGCGGTGTTCACTACGTCCCACATTGATGCCGTAACGGGGAGCCCAAGTTTTTCTTGGAAGGTGTCTCCAGCGATCAGTCGGGTTAGTTCTTGGATGAGTTGGGTGTTGGGGTTGGTGTCTTGGACTGCTTTCAAATCCAGGAGCAGGAACACGGTGATCAGGCGCGGGTCGGTGCGCATGGTGGAGACCAGGTTGAGTATTTGGTCTTTGGGGTGTTGCCTACTAAAAGCAAGGCTTTCTATTTCTTTGACTATGCGCCCCGCGCGGTGTGTGGTGGCGAATTTGCCAAAGCGCGTGACCAGTAATTGCCGCAGCTCAGGTACACCGGATTTGGTGGTGGCCCATTCGTTGAGTTCGCTGGCACCTCGGCGGGCGACGTTGCGGGCGCGGAAGAGCCCGTATTCGCCAATGAGCCCTACAACGCGCCTGCAGATCTCCTGTTGCTGCGTCCCACCGGCACCACCCGCACCGGCACCATCACCGCCGGTGCCACCCTCAACAGCGTCACCTCCAGAAGCAATGATGTCGATGAGGTCAAATTCGGTGGCCTCAGCAAGGCTGGCCATGACGCGGGCGTCGTTTTCCGTGATTACACCGGTGTGAGAGGTTTCGGCGAGCAATCCAGCAACGGGGATAACGGTGAGCACGGAGCTTGAGAGTTGCGCGGCCAGGGTGTCGGCGTGTTGGCGTGCGTGGTCGAGGGGGTCGCGTTCGCCGAGTGCACCTTCACCGAAGGAGTCAGCACGGGAGAGCACACCGAGGGTGTTCAGGGAGGTGAAGCCCAAATCCTTGATGAACTTCACTTCATCCATGCGCGGGGTGGCATCGAACAGGAAGACGGCGGCGTCGGCATCCACGGACATGGCTTTGGTTTGTTCGTAGCCGTCGATGAGGATGCGCCGGGTACGTTGTTCGTTTTCCACGGTCAACGTGGCAAGACCGGGGGTGTCGATCAGCGAGAAGTCTTTGATGGAGGCGGTGGGCATCCAGCGGTGGATGAAGCTGATTTCTTCGACAGGTGCGGGGAGCGCTGCCACTTCGCCGCGCTGGATGGTGATGGGCAGGCGTTCGCCGTTCAGAAGAACGGCTTCGGCGCGGTCGGGTGCGCCGTATTGGAAGACGGTGACCACGTTGGTGGCTTCGAGCGCGGCGGTTTCGGCCACGGGAGCGCCGATCAGGGCGTTGACTAGCGTGGATTTGCCTGATTTGAGGCGCCCGACCACCACAATGCGTGGCGGGGCGTCGAGAGTGTGGCGGATGCGTTGTGCCTCGTCGTACAGCGCGGGGCTGAAGGTGCCGAGGTAGTCGAGGGCTTGGTTGAGTGCGATTGATGTGAGGTCCATCTCGGCTTATCCTTGCTGTCCGCGGCGGGCTACCTGCGAGGTGAGTTCGGTGATCATTTTTTCCGCCGCGGTGATGTTTTTGTTGATGATGGTGATGTTCTTTTCCAGCGTCTTTTTGCGCTTCTCGCGGCTGGCCTGATCGGCTTTGGCCACACGCTCGGCTTCCTGGATTTGTTTTTGGGTGGTGTCCAGCATGTCTTTGAGGTATTCGCGGTAGCGGAGTTGGATGGCGGGCCGGGCGTTGGCAATGGCTGCTTCAAGGATTTTGGAGGTGAACATTTTGGAGGTGGCGGTGGTTTCGCGCATCCAGTTGAGCAGGTTGGTTTTGCCGGAGCGCATGGCGCGGAAGCCCACGTTGAAGGCCACCCAGCTGACGCCAACGATGGCGCCAAGGCCGGTGAAGCTCACCATGGTGCCGATCACCCCGCCGAGCATGGAGCCGCCGGACATGCCCATCATGAGCATCATGGGGTCGAGAAGCCCTTGGCGTTTTGCCTGCACAGTGTGGGTTTGTAGTTCTTTTCCGGTGAAGGCGGAGCTGACTTCGTTTCTGATTTGTTCCCAGATGACGTCGGAGTCAACGAACCTGGGTTTGACGATCCTGTTTTCCAGCTCGGTGGAGAAGTAGGTGAGTGTTTCGCCGATGGCGGTCTGGAATTCGCGTTCCATTTCTGCGGTGAAGTACTGCGGGTTTTTGCGCAGCACGGCCATGCCGTTTTTGTTGATGCGCTCGGTCCAGGATTCGCGGATGGCATCGAGTTTTTGTTCCAGCTGGTCCATGGACTCCTGCCGGATGAGGGTGAGGTCGCGGCCGAGGTAGTAGTCCCAGCTTTCGCCTTCTTTTTTGAGCTGTTTGAGTTCTTCGAGCCGGTTGGATAGGTCGGGGACGGCGGCGTCGCCTTCCCGCAGAATCTCCAGCCGTTGCTGCAGGTCCTCGCTGAGGTCGCGGAGTCCTTTGGTGGCGATGCGCAGGCCATTGGCCAGCGGAAGATGCTCGGCGATGCGGAATTTGCCGGCGATCAGCGCATTGAGGTCGTTGATGCCGGATAGTTCCAGCACTTTGCCGCCACCTGCCGCCATGGACATTTCCGAACCAATCACTGCGAGCAGGCTGGACACGCCCACCACGGGAATATCGCGGCCGATGTGCTCACGCAGGAGTTTCTTGTTCTGCTCCACGATTTCCTGCCAGCGCACAAGGTGCTTGTCGGTCTTGGTGACGGCCACGATGATGGCTTCGATTTCGGAACCGGTATCACGGATAAAATCCATCTCGGGCTTCGTGATGGTGGTCGACGCATCGCACACGATCACCAGCACACACGCCTGGTCCACTGACACTTTCGCCAGCGCCGACAGCTTCGGGTCCAGCCCGCCCACACCCGGGGTATCCACAATGGTGACACCCTCCAGCGGCATCCTGCGGATCGGAATGGTGGCGCGGGTGGGCAGGGAATCCGCGTCCTCCTGCGCGGCACGCACGGCACCAGCATTGATCCATTCACCCACCTCATTGAGGCGCACGATTTTTTCACCGTCGGGGTAGAACAGGCAGGCTTGGCCCTCCCGTAACTCATCCGTCTCAGAGGTCAGAGCAATCGCCGTTGATGTTGTGACATTCACGCCCACAGGTGAGGCGTTTCGCTTGCCGACGATCGCGTTTACCAGAGAACTTTTGCCGCGTTTGACCTCTCCAACAACAACGACCGATCGTGTTTGCTGCGTGCTTGATGCGCGAGCAACGGCAAGATCGCTAATGTCATCGAGCTTGTATTGACGCAGGATTTTATCGGTAATGGTTGTCAGGAGCTTGGTTGCACGGTCTTCAATGTCGCTGTGATCAGCCTCTTGACCTGTACGTATCTCTGTTTTCACAATGTGTCACTTTCGGTGATGGCACGATTCGCTTATTTACCCTATCGAAAAATTAAGGTGACTGTAACCTTTCGCACGTTATGCGCATCCAAGCAAATGTTGAGGGCTGACAGCCTAAGATGTTATCTGTACTTTTTATCTCAAAAAGGAGACGCCATGAAGAAGCTGAAGGCCAGCGTCGTAGCTTTGCTCAGCGTTACGCTGCTATCTGCTTGCGGAAACTTGCCTAACCCGTTAAGCAAGTCTCAGGACGGCTCGACCGGGCAGACATCCACCGCTACCGACGCTGTCGGCGCAGGAAAGGAGTCGGACGCCGCCAAAGCTTTTGACACCGGCGGATTCAAGACGGAGCCACTCAAACCGATACCGGATCCCACCCCAGAAACTGGTCACATTACTGAGTCGTTTTTGCTGGCAGAGTATGTGCCCATGCCGTATGAAGTTGATCCTGTGTTGAGTAAAGGTAAAGGTGGCCGCGCAGTTTTCGGTGCGGGTAACTTGGGGCTGATTGCATCCAATCGGGCTGTCAATATGTTGAAAGCGTATGACGACAGATTGCAGTCCGGCTACTATAACTCGGCGGAAGCTCCCAAAGCTCGGGCTGTGGATCCAGCGACGACCACATTTCAGGTAGTGCTGCGCTATGACAGCCCTGCAACCGCGCAAGAGGTCGTGCAGAAGCTGGCCGAGGAAATTACCGCGCCTGTCGCCGAAAATGAGTTGGCTGTGTCTTATGTACCAGACTCTATCCCCAACATGCCCAACACTTACGCAGCGCATTATACATCGGAGAGTACAGGAGAGACAGACTATAGCGCGTTTACTCCCTACAATGAGTATGTAGTCTATACATGGACATCGACGCCTGTTGGTCAGGAACAATGGAGTCGAGACTATGTCAAAAAATCCTACGACAAGCAGATTCCATTGCTGGAGCAGTTCCCGGGCATAAAAACTCCAGCAGGATACGGTAAAGCTACAAAGTATCCACCCCACGATCCCAACAACATTGCCATCTATGCATTGCAAAAACGTGAGGGGGATTCTGCGCAGGTCCCAGGTACGTATGGTCCGCGTGGTACAGCAGCGTTGTACTCCAATACCAAAAACATCTACGACACTATTACGCAAGCTGGATCAGTGAAGAATGGTAAGGCGGTCTCGCTTGTGTTCCGTGCCGATAATGATTTTGGTGCCCAAGCGATCCTCAACTCCTTCATGTCCAACGATCTGCAAGCCGGGGCAAAACAGTACGATGAACCGCAGGGCGTTCCAGGTACTAGCTGTACCGAGAACGAAGAGGTGAATGGTACTCAATATGCTTGTTACGTGACTAATGGCCGTTATGTTGCTGATGTTAGCGACCGCACCTACACCAACAAACCGCAAGACAAGGCTGAAAAGAAGCAGCTAGTCTCACAGATGGCCGCAGCACAGTATGAGATTCTGAAGAAAGCTGATCAGAAGATCGAAAACGTCAAAAACTAGAGGCATCGGGAGACCCCGCTGGTAGTTGGGGTCTCCCTGGTGTTGCGTTTATCTACAAAGAACATTGTGAAAGGGCGGCTACATGTCCGGGACAAACTGGACCATTGGCATTGACTTTGGAACCTCCAACACGGCGGCGGCGCACACAAACCCCGTCAAGGGAACCGTTGAGGCGGTGAATCTTAGCCACAACCGCACTACTATGTCCTCGTCCGTGTACGTCGAATCACCTGAGCAGATCGACGTTGGCGACGTCGCTATGGACAAGGCCGAGTCCAACCCTGCGGGTTTCATTCCGGCACCCAAGCGCGTGATCCCGCAACAAATGTTCCAGGTCAACGGCTATGATCTGTCCGCCTCCATGCCGGTTGCTGCGGTGTTGTCCTCCGTAGTGCAGCGCGTGTCCCGCGAACATGGCAACGTACAGCCTTCAGAACTGGTGCTCACTCACCCGGAGGCGTGGTCCTCCAATGAGATTAAGGTTCTGCTGGATGCCGCTGCCCAACTGGGCTTGTCGGCAGCGAAAATCACCACCATTTCCGAGCCTCAGGCTGCCGCGCACTACTATTCCCGAGCAAAAGCCCTGCAACCGGGGCAACGCATCGCTGTGTTCGACTTCGGTGGCGGCACGTTGGACGTTGCGGTGCTGGAAGCCAATGACAATGATGCCTTCGATGTGATTGCTGCCCGCGGCGATAACACGCTGGGTGGAAAAACCTTCGATGCGATGATGCGCAGGTGGGTTGACCAGCAGCTTGATGACCGCAACCCAGAACTCCTGGATTACTTCCGCACCCAGGCACCTCTGCAGGAACGCCACGCGCTGGAAGATTCCATCCGCCGTGCTAAGGAACTTCTCTCTGAGGCTTCCTACGCCACGGTAGTGGTCAGCGGCGGTGGTGAGACCGAACGTTTTCAGATCACTCGCGCCGAATTTGAAGAGATTATTTCCCCGGCATTGGATAAAGCTGCGGCATTGACCCAAGCCACGCTTGCCGACGCGGGAATCACCAACGCTGAGGATCTTGTTGCGTTATATCTCACCGGTGGCTCGTCACGTATTCCGCTTGTGCAAGACCGCCTCAAGAATTTTGGACCACTCGCCACATTGGATGACCCGAAAACCGTTGTGGCTCAAGGAGCCATTTCCGCCTTAGGCCCCATCATTCGCGGCATGACCCCGCACAACATGGGTGCAGATGCCCCGACTATGCAAGAACCGGCTCAGGGTGGAGTGGACTTCGGGTCATCCGGCTATGGTACTCCGAACTATGGCACAACGAATTACGGTGCATCAGCGCCCACTGCGACAGCACCCGCGGGGCAGGTAGCCTCGGTGACCCCTGCGGCGTCGACAAGCGCGCCCACGAAAACCCGCAGAAACCTGATCATTGCAGCAGCAGCGGTTGTTGCAGTGGCAGCGATTGGTGCAACGACCTTGTATCTGTTGGGCAACCGTAATTCGGAGGAAACGACCACGACACAACCAACCGCAGCGGCTACTAGCAGTGCAAGCGCGGGCAACTTGATGAGTCGTGAGGCAGTGATTGCCGCTGCCCCGTCCAAGTTCAGGGAAAGTCTGGATAAATGCGAACTCGACGGAACTACTGAGACTGGTCGACTGAAAGTTAAATGCCAGATCAAGGAAGGAAGTTCCGCGTATGGTTATTTCGCTGGGGACTCGACATCGGTTCCCAGAGTAACGTTCAACATTGACCCTGACAGCTCGGATATTGAGCGTCGTCGTATCACTGAAGGCTGGTACGACACACGCAACAAAGACACCGAAACCGTGGAAAACGGCAACAAAACCGCAGCTGCGTTTATCTACTCTGACACCGCAACGTCCGGTAGCAACAACAAATACTCATTGGCCTACTCCAGTACTGAGACAAACCTCATCCTGACCAGCTTTGATCTGAAGGACAAGGAATCTGCAAAGGCCTATCTCCAGGCGGCCGGACTGATGTAGCTAGGTTCCCAAAATAAAAATGATCATCGGTTGTAACTTTCTGTAGCTACGGCGTGTCTAAGTAGTGTCCAGCAGATAGGTTCGCCAGCGCTGACGGTCATAACCAAGACCGCAACAAGCGGGACCTGCCAACAAGAAAGGAATATTCATGAGCGACAATCCAGTGCAGGGTATGCAGGAAAACATCGAGGCAGCTATCCATGGTGCGCAGAGCGCGTTTAGTAGCTTTACCAGTTCAGGTGGCTCATCTGCCGGTTCTTCTGACGTTGCTGGGTCATCCGCAGGCTCCTCAGGCGACGCTGAAGCAGCAGCCGGTTCTTCTGCCATCCACGATGCAGCCGGTGGTTCCTCGGCAGGCTCCTCCGACGTTGCAGGATCGTCCACTGGCTCCTCCGACGCTGCAGCCGGCTCTTCTGCCGCTGCTGGTTCCTCAGCTGGCGCAGGCTCGGCCGGTTCAGGTTCAGCAAGCGCAACTCCTGTCGATCACATGCCCGGCCAGCCTGAACCAGATATTTCGAACGGTTTCAGCCCGGACTACTCCCAGGATGATGTTCTGATCGCAGACCCGAATCCAAGCAATGCGCAGAACGTGTCCAGCCGCGATGTTGATGGCGACGGCAGCATTGACGTAGTGCATTCCACCACCGATGGTGTGCAGCAGATCGATTATCTCGACGGCCAGGGTGAAGTTATTCTCACCGATGTTGACCTAGATGGCAACGGCACGTTTGAAACGGCCGTCACCACTGCAGAGGGCAATGTTGTGGTTGCATCGTCCGACATTGACGACGACGGTGACATGGACGTGATCAGCTACGCCGACGGCGCAACCGGCCAAGTGTTTCAGGAAGACACAGTTGAGGGCAATGTTGTTGTTGATTCTCAGATCGATTTGGACGGCGACGGCATCACCGATGTGGAGCTGATGGACGACAATAAGGACGGCACTTTTGATGTTGCTGCTGTCGACTCCGACATGGATGGTCACGCAAACGTGCTTTATCACGATGTAAACGGTGATGGAAACTTCGACTACGCAGCTTTCGACTCCGACGGTGACGGCATCATGGACACCAACGTGGATGCTAGCTCGTACGCCAATGGTTCGGTTGGTTCTGTGGATAACTTTGACAACCTCGGACACGACGCCGTCCAGCACGATGCTGGTATGGACGGCACTTTCTAACAGCTCGACCTTCACTCCTCCCTTCCCACTGCAACACACAAGGAAATAACGGTAATGACCTCCATGGACGGATATGACGACCACTCCATGTTCGATGAGTTGAACTCGCTCATTGACCCGAGCGACCTCGGAGACGATTCTTTCAATGAGTCCTTCGACGATATGGGGCATGATCACCCCTTCGCAGATCCGTTCGTGGATCCCATTGCCGACGACCCGGCTGTCAATATCCCGGATGACGGTCTCCCTGTTGTGCCTGATCTGCCCGATCATCCCATCGATCCGACCACGCACGACCCCGCCGTGCAGGACCCCGCCGTTGCTGACCCCAACATGGTGGATCCAGATACCGTGGACATTGACGATGCTGATCCCGGTCATGCCGACCCTGCCCCCGCACCGGAAGTCCACGACCCAACTACCCACGACCCAACTACCCATGATCCGGTTATCGACGCCCCCGCACCCGACCCTGGGCCCGAATCCGACCCGTCCCTCGATGTTCCTGCTCCAGGGGAGGAGCCCGCACTGGACGATGATGGCGTGTACGGCAATTCCTACGAGTGGAACTCTGACTGGTTCTACCAGCAGGTAGATGGTTATTGCGGCCCCACCTCCGTGGCCATTATTGCCAACGAGTTCTCTGACGCTGGCATCACCGACCCGCAGGTTATGGTGGACCAGGCGTACAACATGGGCCTCACGCAGGACATTTCCGAAGGCTTGTATATGGAGGATATTCAGACATTGCTGGATGCCTCCGGCGTGCCCTGCGAGACTGTTACAAGTTCTATGGATGACCTCGCCGCCCGCCTTGACGCTGGTTGTGGCGTGATTGCCGCCGTGGATTCCGGCGAGCTGTGGGGCGATTCCGCTGATGCGGCTGGCGAAGATAATATGCCAGATCACGCGCTCGTCGTCACTGAGATTGATACCAATACAGGCATGGTCACCCTGGAGGATCCGGGTAACCCTGATGGAAACGGCACTCAGGTCCCGATCAGTCAGTTTGAGGATGCCTGGGCAGACAGCGGCTTCCAGATGGTGGCCACCACTGAGGGCGACCCTGATCTGGGTGGTGCTAGCGACAACCCGCAACTCGCTTTTGTTAACGTGACAGGTAGTGATGTTATTCAGTAACGTTGCGGTAAAATGCACATGCTCTGGAGTTGATGGAGGATGACGATGCCACACGATGATGCGGCTCCCTTGACCCCTGATCTTTCGTTACCAGTGGATTCCCTGGACCCAGCCGTGTGGGACCGAATCCTCTCCGACGCTCTCGCCATGCCCGACGAGGACATTGATGCCTCCATCGTCCCCGACTATGACGAGTCGGATGAAATCACATTGGACGACACCGACTTCGACAGCATCATGCTTATCGACGCCGATGCAACCGATGATTCCACGGATGCCGACGATCAGGTTCATGACGAGGTCACGCATGACGACGTTGATGATACGGACAACGGGGACAATACCAGCGACTTCGGGCAGCACGATCTCACGTTTGACGTGTCCCATGACGACACTTTTCACGACAACGCCGATGGCCACCACAGTGCAGTCACCTATCACAATGATGACAATGGATTCGATGCTGACGACATAGACATTGACTTTGACATCAATGGATAGCATAAAAGCTGTATGCATTTGTCTTCAAAATAGGTTGAGCTAGGCTAAAGTTGGTAGGAGGTTGATAGGCGGCGACGCCACTCTATTTGTGGTGTGCGCATACGAGTGAAGGTTTGTTTGGGTACATGAATGATGATGCTGAGCTTCTAAGCAAAGCACGCGAGGGTGACGAGCGTGCCTTCGCGGAACTTGTCACCAGGTATCAACACATTGCCTGGAGCGTGTGCATGCGCATTACCGAAAACCAGCATGATGCAGAGGACGCACTTCAGCATGCGCTGGCCTCCACGTGGAAAAATCTGTCTCGCTTTCGAGGCGAATCGAAATTTGGCACCTGGTTCTACCGCATCGCCAGCAACGCGGCCGTAGCGTTAGTGCGCAAACGCAAGCAAGAAAAACCCATTGACGACGATGAAGACGGCTATTTCATCCAGCTGGAGGACACAGCAGCCGCCTTTGAAGAACAACTTGCTGACCATGACCGACTCAGTATCGCACTGCAACAGATCAATGCTGATTCCCGCGAAGCGCTCGTCCTCGCGGAAGTGGCGGGGCTAACATACGCAGAAATAGCGGTCCACCAGAATGCTTCCCTCTCTGCGGTAAAAGTGCGCATTCACCGCGCAAAGAAGAAACTGGCGGACCTTCTGGAAAAGTAGCGGCTAGCTAAGCGCGCGGTTAACCGCGGACGTCACGGCCTTCAAGGAAGCGTAGGTGATGGAGCGGGCGATCCCCACACCCCAGACCTTCTGGCCGTTGACCTCGGCGTAGATGTAGGCGGCAGCCGCGGCGTCGTCACCCGCACTCAGCGCATGCTGCGTGTACTCCTGAACCTCAACGTCCACCCCAATGGATTCCAGGGCGTTTGCATATGCCGACACCGGGCCGTTACCCGTGCCTGTCACCGTCACGTCCTTGCCGTTGAAGCGGATCTGGGCGGTAATGGTGGCGGTGTCATTCTCCGTTTTCGCGGCGTCAACCTGCATGGACACCTGCTCCAACGGAGTGGTCCGATCCAAGTACTCCTGGGCGAAAATGTCGAACATGTGCTTCGACTCCACCTCGCCGCCTTCGGCATCAGTGACGTTCTGAACCACGGAGGAAAACTCCACCTGCATGGGACGCGGCAGGGTCAAACCGTGATCCGTCTTCATGATGTAGGCGACACCGCCCTTGCCGGACTGGCTGTTCACGCGGATCACGGCCTCGTAGGTGCGGCCCACATCCTTCGGGTCAATCGGCAGGTAGGGAACCTCCCATTCAATATCCTGCAGTTCCTCCCAACTCACATCGGTGTGGCTCGCGCCGGGGCGCAGCTTCGCGGCCATGGCGTCCAGACCCTTGTTCACGGCATCCTGGTGGGAACCGGAGAAGGCGGTAAACACCAGGTCACCGCCGTAGGGGTGGCGTTCCGGCACGCGCAGCTGGTTGCAGTACTCCACCGTGCGGCGGATCTGCTCAATGTCGGAGAAATCGATTTGGGGGTCCACACCTTGGGTCAGCAGGTTCAAGCCCAAGGTGACCAGGCAGACGTTGCCGGTGCGTTCACCATTGCCAAACAGGCAGCCCTCAATGCGGTCCGCGCCCGCCATGTAGCCCAGTTCCGCAGCGGCAACACCCGTGCCACGATCATTGTGGGGGTGCAGCGACAAAATGATGGAATCCCGACGATTCAGGTTGCGGTGCATCCACTCGATGGCATCGGCGTACACGTTTGGTGTGGTCATCTCCACAGTGGAGGGCAGGTTCAGGATAATCGGATTCTCGGGCGTGGGATCCATGACCTCCACCACGGCGTCACACACCTCCTTGGCGTAGGCAACCTCCGTGCCGGTAAAGGACTCGGGGGAGTACTCCCAGCGCCAATTCGTGTTTGGGTACTCGGTGGCAATCTCCTTGATCAGCTGCGCCGCGTTTGTAGCCAGCTTCTTAATGGAGTCCTTGTCTTTGCGGAACACCACGTTGCGCTGCAGGATCGATGTGGAATTGTAAAAGTGCACAATCACATTTTTTGCGCCCTCGCAGGCTTCAAAGGTGCGCCGGATCAGATGCTCACGGGCCTGTACCAGCACCTGGATGGTCACGTCGTCGGGAATGAGGTTGTTTTCGATAATGTCCCGCACGAAATCAAAATCAGTCTGGGAGGCAGAGGGGAAACCCACCTCAATCTCCTTGTAACCCATGCGCACCAGCAGTTCAAACATGCGGCGCTTGCGCTCAGGGCTCATCGGATCGATCAGGGCCTGGTTGCCGTCGCGCAGGTCCACCGCACACCACTGCGGTGCGGAATCAATCACCTTGTCTGGCCAGGTACGGTCGGGCAGCTCGATTTTCTCCACCTCAACCTCAAACGGCTGGTAGCGCTTCACGGGCATAGAGGAGTTGCGTTGTTTATTCCACGCGGGCTGGCCGTCGGGTCGGGGGCCGGCCGGGGTGGAAATGTCACGCGGGGCGGAGATAAATGCATCAGAGGGGGCCATGGCTTAAAAAAATTCCTTTGGGGATTGGTTGGTTACCCAGTTTCCTATGGGCCACGGCTGGCGCGCCTGAACTCCGCGACGGGGTGCCAGCCGTGCTCTAGACCGTTGACCCGCCGCGGCACAGAAGGAGGAGACGTGCGCGCAGCATGTTGTTCAGCCTACAGTATCTTTCCGTGATATGGGCAAAAAGCTAGAAAGCTACCATAGAAATGGGATCAGGCATGGAGATTTTTCGCCCGACCCCACTTCCAACGGGGATAGCGCTTAAGGGATAATGGGGCAGTGTCGCAACAAGCCCCAGATCCCCCGGATTACCCAGCCCTGGATCACACAGCCCCGGTTACCGCAGGTCGCCCGGCGGGCTTAACTCGAGTGGACTGGCTGTGGGCTTTCGGCATTTTCAGCGTTGCCTCACTAGTGCGACTGGTGATCATGGGCATGATGGCCACCGCCAACGGCTACACACTGCATTCCCTGTTCTACCGTTGGGACGCGGAATACTATGTGAGCATCGCGCGTGACGGCTACTTTGCCATCACAGAACCCGTGGTGGAGGTGCCTGTTTACGAACGCTCTCTGGCGTTTTTCCCGGGGTTTCCATACCTGTTGCGCGGACTGCATGCGGTGCTGCACCCGATCACGGGGCTTCACCATGAAACCATTGCGTATGGCGTGAATTTCCTTCTCGGTGTGGTGATGATCGCCGGTGTCATGGCCCTAGTCAACCGCATTCCCAGCATTAACCACTGGGGCGCTAAAAGCCAGCGCGCCCGCATCCTCGCGGCTGTTCTTATTGCCGGTGTGCCCATGGGCATCACTTTCAATATGGCGTATTCGGAATCCCTGTTCGGGGCGCTATCTATTTGGGCTCTCGTGGCCATTATGGACCGCCGCTGGTTGCTCGCCGGGCTCCTTGTTTTTGCCACCGGCCTGACCCGCATTACCGCCGTGGACGTGATGTTGGTGCTGTTCCTGGCCGTGCTCACCACCGACCGGAAAAACTGGCGAGGTTGGCTCGCGACTCTGCTTTCACCCCTGGGTTTGCTGTGGTATTTGTGGTGGTCCTCCAGCTACCTCACCCACATTGGCGGCTATTTCGGCATGCAGCGCGAGGGCTGGAATTCCGCGTTCGACTGGGGCATAGCCACCTGGAAATTCGCCACCTTCACCATGTTTGCCTCCCGTGAATTAGGCTACTTCCTCTCGGTGGCCGTCATGATCGCCTTTGTATTCATTGTTGCCGGGAGTTTCCGCAAACTACCGTGGCAAATCTGGGTGTTCAGCGCCGCCGTCGCCGCCAACATCCTGCTTTCCGACGGCATTATGCACTCCCGCCCACGCCTACTCATCCCGGCGTATCTACTGCTCCTTCCGCTGGTGTTCTTCTTTGCTCGCCGCTTATCGACGCCCGCGCAGATCACCATTGCCGTCAGCTGGTTACTGTGGGGCGCGTGGTTTGGGGCCTACATGCTGGGCGTCTTCCCCTGGGCGATCTGACGGATAACGATCAGGCCGGTGAGCACGGCGATCTCCGCCGCGAGAATCCAGCATT
>ERZ773072.1027-NODE-1027-length-14309-cov-5.404167_pt1 | contig 14309 bp, 17 predicted proteins | sample MGYA00580617_ERZ773072 | MGnify/ENA primary metagenome ERZ773072 (study PRJEB29015, sample SAMEA2737970) | human oral metagenome | biome: human oral; feature: human-associated habitat; material: dental | place: China | collected 2122 ... | reverse complement strand
AGTCAGGTTTTAGTGCTCCACTAAACTGTGCTGGCACAATTGTAGGATTACCACAGTATGGGCAACTTGTCGCAGCAGTGTTCTTATCTGCGATTAACTGTGCTCCACAAGAAGGGCAGTTATATGCACGCAAGTTTTGCGCATCTTCTTCACTCCACTGTAGCGTATCTTCTGCACTATATTCTTTTTGTCCTTCTTCAATGGATAGAGTTACTTGTTTGTCGTAGTGTTCCTCGATTTCTGCAGGTGCAAAAGCACTACCGCAGTTACCACATTTTAACTTCTGACTTCCTGGATCAAAGGTAAGAGGACCATTACAATTTGGACATTGGAAATTTGTTAAAGCGTTATTTGCCATGATTTTCCCCTTTCATTTGAGAAAAAGAACCCGATAGAACGGGTTCTTATCGTTTTGGATGATTATTCAGGTTTCTTTGTTCCGCAGTTAGAGCAGAAGTTTGAGTGGTTTTCATTACCGCAATCTGGGCAGAACCACTTGTCACCGCTGTTAGCAGCCTTTTGAGCCTGACCTGCTTGGTAAAGTGCGTTAGCATTTACACCACCAGCACTTTGTGCAGCGTTCATTCCCATGAAGCCCATCGCAGCACCATTAGCATTCTTGGCAGCATCTTGCATTGCTTGTGCTTGTGCACCAACAAGTGTAGCAGCAGCTAAGTTTGCGTCTGTGTATGCAGCGTTACGTTGCATTTGCTTGAGCATTTCTTCATCAGCTTCATCAGCTTTGATAGAGGATACGCCGAAGTTTACGATTTCGATACCGCGTTTTTCTCTCCACTTACTGCTGAGTTCTTCATTAAGAGCATCAGCTAATTCAGCTGTATGAGCTGGAATCTGAGAATAACGAATACCTTGTTCGCTTAACTTACCAAATGCTGGTTGTAAAGCAGTGAGTAATTCTGTACGTAACTGATCGTTAAGGTCACTTAACTTGTAGCTATGTGATACGTTTCCACATACATTTGTATAGAATAATACTGGATCACATACATGCAAGCTGTATTCACCAAAGCACTTCATTGATACATCAATATCGATACCTGCACGAGCATCAACAACTCTGAATGGAATTGGGGCAGGAGTGCCATACTTCACGCCAACTAATTCCTTTGTATTTACATAGTAGATACGTTGATCTGTAGCAGGAGTTCCACCGAATGTGAAGCGGCGACCAAATTCTGCAAACATTCTCTTAACACCTTCACCAAGGCTACCTGTAAATACAGATGGTTGTGTAGATGAGTCGTATTTGAATTCACCAGGTTCAGCACAAATATCAACGATTTGTCCTTGCTCAACGATAATCATTGCTTGGCCATCAGCAACAGCAATAATTGAACCGTCAGTAATAATGTTGTCGCTTCCGTTATTGCCACTGAAGAATCCCCCAGAGTTTCTCTTAACACCTTTCACAACAAATACATCAGATGGAATAGCATCACAATAGAAATACTCTTTCCAAGAATCGCTAAGTGTTGAACTAGCGGATAATAAAGCAGTAGAAATGAGACCCATATAAGTTCCTCCTTATAGTCTTCTGACTGTACAACTATATATTAGCATTGAATTGACCGCCAGTCAATAAATAATTTCAAATATTTTAAATCAACTTTTCTGCAAATAATGAAAAAAGGTGTTGCGATGATTATATAGAAATGGTAATATAGTCACGTGCCTTAATAGCTCAGTCGGCAGAGCGAGCGGCTGTTAACCGCTAGGTCACAGGTTCGAGCCCTGCATTCGGCATCAAATGATACAAGACAAAGCCCCTTGTGATGGGCTTTTTTTGCTAGTTTAGACAGAATGGTTGTTAGTAGATATAGCTTTCCGTCTGGATGAAAGAAAGCTCTGAATACATGCAAAAATCTATAAAATTGGCGAGTCGGTTTTTGGTTCTGGACGGTCAAATTTCCCTTTGTAGATCAGCTTTTGTAGGACTAGCCATAAATCTTTTTTATACCTTTCATAGTTAATATATATTAGTCAGAGTGGAGGAATCGTAGTAGAATAACTATCAAAATAGAACAAAGGAGATGCGAATGAAATTACGTACATTATGGTCTAAGATTTCTTTAGGAATCCAACTCTTGATTGCCTTAGTTTTAGGGGTGCTGGTTGCCCTTGTTTGGCCACAATTTGCCAGCTTCTATCAATTTTTAGGGCAAGCCTTTATTAGTTTGATCAACATGGTGATTATTCCCCTTGTCTTTCCGACTGTTGTTGTAGCAGTTGCAGGAGTAATTGGTAAAAAATCCTTTGGAAAACTCTTAACTAAGACGCTCCTTTATTTCTTTGTCGTAACGACGGCCATCACTTTTATTTTTGTGTTTGCGAGTTACTTCCTTGGCTTTGGTCAAGGAGTCAACATTGGGCAGTCTGGAGGAAATATTGAAGGGATTGCTAAAAGCATCCATCTGGATGAGTTTCTTCTTGGCTTTATTCCATCAAATATTGTGAAGTCTTTGTCAGAAGGGGCTTTACTTCCAATTATCGTATTTGCTATTTTCTTGGGGTACGGTGTCGGTAGTCTAAAAGATGAAAAAACACAAAAAGTAATTGAATTCTTCCAGATTTGGATTAATGCAATTTATAAAATTGTTGGTGTTATTGTTAAATTGTCACCAATCGGTATTTTTGGTTTTATTGCTAAGGATGTTGCCACTACAGGGCTGAATAAACTGGTTGGATTGGGTCATTTTGTGGCAGGGACTTATCTAGCATACGCTGTGTTGGCTCTAGTCATCTTTCCTTTGATTACTTTTGCATTTAGAGTACCTTATTTGATTACCTTTCGTCAGATTTGGAGTCTCTTAACTCTAGCATTCGTGTCAGGTAGTTCTAGTGTTGTCTTACCACCACTATTGAAAGATTTGAAGAAACAAGGTCATGATGAGCATGTCATCGATTTGGTTGTTCCTTTAGGCTATACTTTCAATCTTGAAGGAGCAGCAGTTTACTTTTCTGTAGCAACTGTCTTTATTGCCCATGCTTATGGGATTACCTTTTCTCTCTCTGGTCTTATCTTCACTGTTTTACTATTAACTTTGATTGGAAAGACGGCAGCTACAGTCCCTTCAGGGGCAATAGTTGTTTTATTAGCAGCAGCACCTCAGTTAGGCTTGCCAGTAGAAGGTGTTGCCCTGATCTTTGCAGTTGATTTCTTTGTGAATGCAGGGCGGACCATGCTCAATGTATTGGGACAAGTCATAGCTGTTAGCGTCATTGAAAAGACAGAGGGTCATGTTTTAGAGGTGAACCAAGCTGGTGAATTAGCTGTTCACTATTCGTAAAGGAGAAAAAATGAGTCAAGCAAAAGTGTATGTTATTCATGAAAATCTTGAGTGGACAGAACATCTAGTGAAATGGTTGAAAAAGGAAGAAGTCCCTTATGAATTGTGGGATTTGTCGAGTGGGGTATTGGATCTTCAGAGTCCGCCTCCGCTAGGAGTCTTTTATAATCGCATGTCTGCTTCTTCCCATACAAGAGGTCATCGCTATGCTCCTGAATTTACGGAGCAAGTCCTGACTTGGTTAGAAGCGCATGGTCGTAAAGTGGTGAATGGGACGGGTGCCATTAATCTTGAAATTAGCAAGATTAAACAATATCTAAAATTAGGGGAATCCGGCATCGCCTCGCCAGAAACAGTAGCTGTCTTAGGAAAAGAAAATATTATTGAAGCTGCTAGAAAATTAAATATTTATCCCTTGGTTACCAAGCATAATCGTGCTGGAAAAGGGTTGGGAGTTCAGTTGTTTCATTCAGAAGAGGAATTGGAAGCTTATGTGAATAGTCCAGTTTTTGAGCCTTCTGTTGATGGGATTACCTTGCTACAAGCTTATATCAAGCCAGCAGATGGTCGTATTCGTCGTTCGGAATTTATTAACCGCCAGTTTCTTTATACCGTATCGATTGATTCATCAGATGGCTTCCAACTGTGTCCAGCAGATGGGTGCCAAATCGGTCATGGACCAGCTCAGCTAGAAACTTCGGATAAATTTCAAATTACGGAACCCCTCCCACTTGATCGCCAACAAGCTTATGAAGACTTTTTAACAGCAGCAGGAATAGATGTGGCAGCCATTGAGTGGGTGGAATCTGAAACTGGTCAGATTTATGTTTATGATGTCAATACCAACACTAATTACAATCCGACGGCGGAAGAAAAAGCAGGAGTATTTGCACATCAACATCTTGCAAAGTATCTGAAGGAAGAGTTGAATCGCTTGTAGTTAGAGTGATTTGCTGAAAGACGAAACCTCTTTAACTCTCTGCAGGTCAGTGGATGAACCACTAACTTTCAGAGATTTTTCTTTTATGTTAATTTAGGAAGACAGTGGGAGAATGGCTGATCTTGGAATTGATAGAGTTGAAAGAAGTTCAACCAGATAGTCCGATAATTTGACCGCTTATCCAAATTTCCTTGTCACCCTTGCTTTTGTTTGTTATAGTAGGATTATCAAAAGAAGCCAGTCTTCTGATAACATTACAAAAAGAGGTAGTATCATGAAAAAATTAATCGGTGTTAGCTTTATCCTTGCTGCTCTAGCAGTCATCATCTTTAGTCTCGTAGGCTATCCTACTATTGATGTCAATCTTTGGCCCTTGGTTCCAGTTGTCTTGTTTGCTTTCTTTACGCTTGAAAATGCACTTAAGAAAGACTACAAGTCCACCTTGATTTGTGCCATCATTGGCTTCATCATTGCCAATGCTATCTATGATCTTCTTCCGATTTCAAATGGGGTCGTGATTACTGCGGGTGTCTTGGCTTGTCTTGGTCTCGGTTTTCTCTTTCCAGACGCACCAAAAGAAAAATAATGCTTCCAATTTTATTCGCTCCAGGGGCTTGGTATGAAGAGATTTCTTCAGACCGAGTCCTTTTTAGCTGTCTGAAAGAACCACTTAGGGGCTGAAAAGAACCACTTACCGAAAAGGTCTTGTAAGATTTTGAACACCTGTTATAATGTTACTAACAAAGGTTAGGAAAGGAGTCCTATGAAAGTTCGCATCGAATTAGATCCGCAGATGGATGAGCCAGAAATGATCATTCGGGCTCCTCGATTGACGGAGGATGTCGCCCGCTTGCAACAGCTGATCTTGGAGCAAAAAATGACGCCCTTGACCTTTTACAAGGATCGAAGCGAGTACTTTGTAGATGTGTCAGAAATTCTCTTCTTTGAGACAGATGGTGAAAAGATCTATGGACATACAAAAGAAGAGGCTTACGAGGTCCGTCAAAAACTCTACGAGTTGGAAGAGATCTTGCCGATTGCTTTCTGTCGCATCTCCAAGTCGACCATCGTCAATACCAAGCAGATTTATTCCATTGAAAAATCTTTTTCGGGAACCAGTACAGTAAACTTTTATCAAACCCATAAGCAGGTACATGTGTCCCGACACTATTATCAACTCTTAAAAGAACGGTTAAAGGAAATGAGGTAACAAAATGAAAAATAAATTAATTGGGATTTTCTTAATCTTCCTAGCAGCTTTGGTGCTCTTACAAGGCTATTTTGTAAAATGGGAGATCAGTATCTGGACGCTGGCTTGGGTTGTCTTGCTCGCATTCCTTTCCCTCTCTAGTTTCCTGAAGCGCCACTTTGGTTGGGGCTTCCTATATGGGATTTTGGCCCTCTTCTCCCTTAACGGCCAATACCATTTTCTTCCAGTATCCAATTCGGTGGTCATCTTTTCTTCTATTTTAGCGGTGATCGGCCTCAATATTCTCTTCAAGCCTTCCAAAAAAGCAAAAGCTACTTGGAACTCCTACTCAGCAGGAACATCTTCCCAAACTGCTGGCAATGACATCGATGTCTCCTTTTCTACAGTGACCAAGTATTTGAATGACCAGAGTTTTACGGGCGGAAGTGCGGATGTGAGCTTGGGAGAAGCTTCTATCTATTTTGACAATTGCCGGATCGAAGGGCCGTCAGCCCAGTTTGCGGTGGATGTCTCCCTTGGAAGTTTGAGTCTCTATGTCCCGAGCGACTGGCGGGTTCATGTCAATGTAGAAAGTTCTCTGTCAGCTATCCAACACCAGGAAAATCCTAGCAATTTAACCAGCAAAGACTTTTACATCGTCGGAGAGGTCTCACTGGGGAATCTAGAAATCATCTATGTAGGTGAGAATAACTTTTCATAAGCCGATCTAAGAAAAACTTATTCAAAGGTCTTGCCAAGAGAAAGTTTTTTTGGTAATATAGTACGGTATGTGGTGCTAGCACATCCGTAATATTAGATCTAATAGGAGGCAAAACAGAATGGCTAAAGTATGTTATTTTACTGGTCGTAAGACTGTATCAGGAAACAACCGTTCACACGCGATGAACCAAACCAAACGTGCCGTAAAACCAAACCTTCAAAAAGTAACTGTCCTTATCGATGGTAAACCTAAAAAAGTTTGGGCTTCAGCTCGTGCATTGAAATCTGGTAAAGTAGAACGCGTTTAATCAGAAAGTAGGATCTCTTGGAGGTCCTTTTCTTTTTTCTTCATTTTTTCTCTTTTTGGACATTTGTATCAACCGATAGGAGAAAGGTGTATCCCTTTTACACGCGCCCTCTTTTATGGTAAAATAGAATATAAAATACTTTTGAGGTAGAAATTATGACAGTAAAAATCAATACAAAAGATGGTCAAATTGAATTGACTGATGATGTCATCGCAACTGTTGTAGGCGGTGCAGCTACTGAAATTTTTGGAGTGGTTGGAATGGCCAGCAAAAACGCGATTAAAGATAATTTCCAAGCTCTCTTAGGTAAGGAAAACTACTCTAAGGGTGTAGTTGTGAAGACAACAGAAGCAGGAAGTATTGCGGTTGATGTTTACACTGTTTTGAGCTATGGTACAAAGATTAGCGAAGTCTCAAAAAATATTCAAGAGCGTGTCAAATTCAGTTTAGAAAATCAACTTGGAATCACAACGGATACAGTCAACGTCTATATCCAAAACATTAAAATTGTGGGAGAATAATCGTGTCTAAAATTACAACTAGTTTATTTCAAGAAATGGTCCAAGCAGGGGCTACTCGCTTAAATAAACAAGCCGAGTATGTCAATTCATTGAACGTTTTTCCTGTACCTGATGGTGATACTGGAACCAACATGGGGATGACCATTGAAAATGGTGCAAAAGAAGTAGCCGATCGCTCTGCTTCAACTGTTGGTGAAGCAGCAAATATCTTTGCGAAGGGGCTTTTGATGGGAGCGCGGGGAAACTCAGGAGTGATTACTTCTCAGTTGTTCCGCGGATTTTCTCAAAGTGTCAAAGACAAGGATGAATTGGATGGGGCAGCTCTTGCGGCAGCCTTCCAAGCAGGGGTTGAAGTAGCCTATAAAGCGGTTATGAAACCTGTAGAAGGAACTATCTTAACGGTTTCTCGCGGTGCTGCCATCGGTGCCAAGAAAAAAGCAGAATCAACCAATGATGCAGTAGAAGTCATGCGTGCAGCCCTTGAAGGAGCTAAAACAGCTCTTGCCAAAACACCAGATATGCTTCCTGTATTGAAGGAAGTCGGTGTGGTGGACTCTGGTGGTCAAGGTTTGGTCTTCATCTATGAAGGATTCCTATCCGCTTTGACAGGAGAATTCATCGCTTCTGAAGAATTTGTGGCGACTCCAGCAACCATGTCAGAAATGATCAACGCAGAGCACCACAAGTCCGTAGCGGGCCATGTGGCAACCGAAGATATCACCTTTGGTTACTGTACAGAGATCATGGTCGCTTTGAAACAAGGTCCAACCTATGTCAAAGACTTTGACTACGACGAATTCCGTAACTATTTGAACAATCTTGGGGATTCTCTATTAGTCGTCAACGATGACGAAATCGTCAAAGTCCACGTCCATACTGAAGATCCAGGTCTTGTTATGCAAGAAGGATTGAAATATGGTAGCTTGGTCAAGGTAAAAGTTGACAACATGCGCAACCAGCACGAAGCACAAGTTGAAAAAGAAGAGCGCCAAGCGAAACCAGCTGAAGCAAAAGAATATGCGATCATTGCAGTCGTTGCGGGTGACGGATTAGCGGATATCTTCAAAGCGCAAGGAGTGGATTACATCATCTCTGGTGGTCAAACCATGAACCCTTCAACAGAAGACTTTGTCAAAGCTGTTGAAGAGTTGAATGCGAGCAACATCATCATCTTGCCAAACAACAAAAACATCTTGATGGCGGCTCAATCTGCAGCAGAAGTCATTGAACAACCAGCAGCAGTCATAGAGACGAAGACCATCCCTCAAGGATTGACCAGTCTTCTTGCTTTTGATGAGAGCAAGTCGATCGAAGAAAACTACGAACGCATGAGCGCTTCATTGGAAGATGTTGTTTCAGGTAGTGTGACGACAGCTGTTCGTGATACCACTATTGATGGTCTTGAAATCCATGAAAACGACAATCTTGGAATGGTCGATGGTAAGATCGTCGTTTCCAATCCAGATATGATGGAAACCTTGACAGCTACCTTTGACAAGATGTTGGACGAAGATAGTGAAATTGTCACTATTTATATCGGTGAAGATGGTAAAGAAGATCTAGCCAATGACTTGGCTCAAAACTTGATGGCTAAATATGAGGATGTCGAAGTCGAAATTCATCAAGGAAATCAACCAGTTTACCCATATTTGTTTAGCGTTGAATAATCAAAAAATTTCAAAAATAGTAGGAAAAAGAGCCAAAAAATGATTTTTTGGCCCTTTTTTTGATAAAAAAAGCTTTATGAAAGCGATTAAAAAGGTGTTTTTAGACAATTTTTATTTGATATGTTATACTTTAGAAAAATAGAAATAGGAGAAAAAAGCAAATGAAAAAGGTAATCTGCTTTTTAGGAGCTTTGCTTTTGGTGATGACAGGGTGTGCTACTAAGTCTCAGTCCACAGAAACATCAAAAAGCTCAACCACTACTTCGATAGAAAAAAGTGAAACTGTTACAAGTGAGGCAAAGGAAGAAACCAAGGTTCTCACTGCAGAAATCAATGGCAATCAACATCGCTACACCATCACGACAAAAGGTGATAAGGTTCAGAAATTAAAGTTAGATGTTTTATCGGCCCTACCAGAAAAAATTGCCACTAACTCAGCTAATCTAAGTCCTGAAGAGATGACAAAAATTATCAATGAAGGTTTGCAGTCAGATTCAGAATACAAGGCTCTGAAAGACACAGCTGGCTTCAGTATCGAATATAAGGTCACTCCAGAGAAAAAATTAGCCTCAACAGTCTCTGTTGATATGGAAACCATTGATTGGGACAAGGTTAAAGATCTATCTTACTTTAAAGACCTTGGTATCGGTGACCTAAAAGACATCAAGGCATCTACTGTTTTCACAGGATTAAAACTCCACGGTTTCAAAGAAGAAACCCCAGCTCCATAGGTTCGGACTCTTGTCCGGCCTTTTTTTTATTTTCCATGACATTTGTCATGTGAGCCAGTGACAAAATCATCTAGTGGCCTGTTATTCCTTTCGCTATAATATAGTCAGAAAGTAAGAGGTAAGGAAAAATGAAACAATGGTTCTATAAAGTGTTTACGTTAACAGTGGTTGGGATGGTCGTCTATTTGATCTTTTCAAAGGATGATAGCCTCTATTACCATTTCCCTTGGGAATTGTTTGCTGGGATTGGAATCATGAGCTGGGCGGTCCAAGAAGGTCTAAAAATGATCAAGGCTGTTAAAAAGGAGATGGAGCAATGAAAAAGAAGTTTGAAATTGGATTGGTAGCTGTTTTGTGTTTGCTCCTTTGGGCAACTGAGATAATGACGGGCTGGTTTTCTGCCCATTTTCCTAGCTGGTTTTTCCAAACGGTTTGGGGAGTGACCTTGGTCGTCTATGTCATCATTCCAGCTGGCCAAATCTGGTTGAAAGGAGAGTCTCATGAGTGTCATTAGAGTAGAGAACTTGAACAAAAGTATCAGAGGAAAAATGATTCTAGAAAATCTTTCTTTCAGGGTTGAACGGGGAGACTGTCTGGCCTTGATTGGGCCAAACGGGGCAGGGAAGACAACCTTGATGGATTGCCTCCTAGGAGATAGGAAGGCGACTTCTGGGATCATTGAAATAGAGGGTAAGGCTTCTGGTCATCCTCAGTTAAAGGATAGTGTCTCTTATCTCCCTCAAGAGAATGCCATCGTGCAAAAGCTAACCGTGCAGGAACTGATCAGTTTCTTTCGCTCCATTTATCCCAACCCTTTAACGGTCAATGCCATCGATGATTTATTGCGTTTTACTCCAGAACAAAAGAAGCAATTAGCCAGTAAGCTGTCTGGTGGGCAAAAGCGTCTCCTATCCTTTGTGTTGACCTTGATTGGTCGTCCCAGTCTTCTGTTTCTGGATGAGCCAACTGCTGCCATGGATACGTCCACTCGCCAACGCTTTTGGGAGATCGTAGGGCATTTAAAGGACCAAGGTGTGACTATAGTCTATTCTTCCCATTACATCGAGGAAGTAGAGCACACAGCTGATCGGATTTTGGTCTTGTACCAGGGCCATTTGCTTCGGGATACGACACCTCTCGCAATGAGAAGCGAAGAGGTAGAAAAACATTTCACCCTGCCTTTGCGTTACAAAGCTCTAGTGGCCGAGATGGAAGGCGTTGGTCAAGTGACGGTCAAACCCGATGCCCTTCAGGTTGTGACAGGTGATGCCAATCGTTTGTGGAGGCGATTGCAGGAAGAAGGATGTTCGATCCAAGAGATCGAGGTGACCAATAGAAGTTTATTGGATTCTATTTTTGAAAATACAAAGGAAGTAGGTAGAGAAGATGAAACGCATGAAAGCTCTCGGCGTGGTTGAGTGGCATTTGACTAGACGCCAAGCCATTTATTACTTGTTATCAATTGGGATGCCAACGGCCTTTTATCTCTTCTTTTCAGGGATGTACCAGGAAACACCAGGAGCACCTGCTCACTTTATGAGGGATTATCTCCTTTCTATGACGGCATTTTCTATGATGTCTACGGCTATCTTTTCTTTTCCAACAGTTCTTGAAACCGATCGACTCAACAATTGGCAAAAAGTCTTGCGCCATACCCCGGTATCTATGGTAGAATATTATCTAATAAAGGTTGTGGGTCTCTTTGTCGATTTTCTCCTATCGATTGGAGTTGTCTTTACCGTGGGCCATGTGGTGCGCCATGTGAATATGTCCCTACAAGATTGGATTTTGTCGGCCTTTATTCTCATCCTAGGAAGCCTAGCGTTTGTGGCTCTCGGTCTGGTTTTGACCTTGCTTCCTTCTAGTCAATTGATGTCTGTTGTGGGCAATCTCCTTTACATGGGGTTGGCTGTCATGGGTGGCCTTTGGATGCCGATTAGTCTCTTTCCAGAATGGATGCAAGCCATCGGCAAATGCCTACCAACCTATCAATTGATGGAGCTGATCAAGACCTTTTTAAACAAGGGGGAGATCAATGTTCTCGCTAGTGTCTATTTAACCTTGTTTACCCTGGTCTTGTTTACCCTTGTCATTGTTTATCGTCGTCATTCTGAGGTTCGTTCATGATTGAAAAACTCAAGCGTATCCATTATATGTTTTACGCTAGCCTAGTCTTTATGGGCTTTCCCTTTATCTCTATTTTATTAGGGGAGGTCCCCTACTGGCACTTCTTTTTAGCCCTCTTGTTTATTGCTTCCTATCTAGGAATCTTGATTACTGAAAACAAAAAGCTGACCTGGATTTGTTGGCTGTACCTCCTAGCCTATGTAGTAGGGAATACTCTTTTTATTAACGCCAACTATTTTTGGTTTTATTTCTTCATCAGCAACCTATTGGTCTATCACTTTGAGATTCGCAATTTTCGCTCTCCCTATCTTTGGACAGTTTTTCTATCGCAATTCCTGTTTTTTGGGGCCATCTTTTTCAAACAGAGTGCGATGGAGTATGAATGGGTATTTTTAATCATCATTTTCTTTTTTACCCATGCCATGACCTACGGAATGATCCGGATTCGGATGATGGAAGAGTTGAAAGCTGACCATGCCAAGCAAAATGCCCAGATCAATCTTTTGCTGGCAGAAAACGAGCGCCATCGGATTGGTCGCGATCTGCATGATAGTCTAGGCCACACCTTTGCCATGCTCAGTGTCAAGGCAGACCTGGCTGATCAATTCTTAGCATTGGGTCAAGTTGAGAAGGCGCAGGAGCAGGTGCAAGAGATTCAAACCATCAGTCAGGAGTCCATGCACCAAGTCCGAGAGATTGTGGAGAACTTGAAGCAGCGAACCCTGGCAAGAGAGCTAGAAACCGTCAAGCAAATGCTAGAAGTGGCGCAAGTAAAAGTGAAAATCCAAAACAATCTCGATACAGCCAGTATCTCGCCGATCCTAGAGTCTGCTCTGGCCATGGTGTCTCTGGAACTAGCCACTAATATGATCAAACATGCCAAAGCAACGCAAGCCCTTCTCTCTTATCGCTCCACTGAAACAGGTGTAGAAATGATTGCAGAAGACGATGGGATCGGTTTTGAAAAAGTCTCCGACAAGGACCTGCACTCGATTCGCGAACGGATTGCCTTGTTGGGAGGAGAGCTGGAGATCAGTCATCAATACAAGCCGACCCGCATAGAAATACGGATCCCCTATCAAGAAAGGAAATAAGATGCGCTTATTAGTTGCAGAAGACCAAAGTATGCTACGCGATGCCCTCTGCCAGCTCTTGCTTTTGCAAGAGGATGTAGAAGAAGTCTTGCAGGCCGGAGACGGGCAAGAAGCTATTCGCTTACTCGAAACCCATCCAGTTGATATTGCTATCCTAGATATTGAGATGCCCATCAAAACAGGGCTAGAAGTGTTGGAATGGGCCAAAAGTCAACAACCCCAGCTCAAGGTTGTCATCGTTACCACCTTTAAGCGGCCAGGTTACTTTGAGCGGGCCCTGAAGGCAGGAGTCGATGCCTATGTTCTAAAAGAACGCCGGATCACGGACTTGATGGGCACCCTGCATACCGTTTTGGCAGGTCAAAAAGAATATTCTCCTGAATTAATGGAGGGAATCTTGACCCATCCCAATCCTCTAAGTTCTCAGGAGCAAGCAGTCCTAAAAGAAGTCGCCAAAGGAGCTTCCAATCAAGAAATTGCTGATCGTTTATTTCTCTCTAACGGGACCATCCGCAATTATATGTCAGCGATTCTGACCAAATTGGATGCAGAGAACCGGACCGAGGCAGCAAAGATTGCCCAAGAAAGGGGCTGGCTATAAGCAAGCAAAGTTTCTAGGATTCCTAGAGACTTTTTTTGATTGGATTGTTCTTTTTTCAGGAAATATCTCATTATTCGGATTTGGATAGAAAATTCAGAAAATTTGTGATTTTTACTTGAAATATTTTCCAAAAATGATATGATAGTAGCATGCTCATTTGATAATCAAAGAAACAGAAAGGAGAGACATGGAGAAAATTACCTTAGAAACTGCAAAGACAGGTTCAGAGCTTGTGCTAGAAACGCTTCGAGATCTTGGGATTGATACCATTTTTGGGTACCCAGGTGGAGCAGTTTTACCCCTTTACGATGCTATTTATAGTTTTAAAGGGATCAAACACATTCTTGGTCGACATGAACAAGGGTGTTTACATGAAGCTGAAGGCTACGCCAAATCAACTGGAAAGTTGGGTGTCGCAGTCGTCACTAGTGGACCTGGGGCAACCAATGCCATTACAGGTATTGCTGATGCCATGAGTGATAGTGTCCCTCTTCTTGTATTTACTGGACAGGTCAACCGTTCCGGTATCGGGAAGGATGCCTTCCAAGAGGCAGATATTGTTGGGATTACCATGCCAATCACCAAGTACAATTACCAAGTGCGAGAGACAGCAGATATTCCACGGATTATTACTGAAGCGGTCCATATTGCGACAACTGGTCGTCCAGGCCCTGTCGTCATTGACCTTCCAAAAGATGTCTCTGCCTTAGAAACAGATTATATATTCAACCCAGCAATCAACATTCCAAGTTACCAGCCTACCATTGAGCCAAATGAATTGCAGATTAAGAAAATCTTGAAGCAATTGGGCAAGGCTAAAAAACCAGTCCTTTTGGCTGGGGGTGGCGTTAGCTATGCGGAAGCAGCAGAAGAATTGGTAGCCTTAGCAGAACGCTATCAGATCCCTGTAGTGACTAGTCTTTTAGGTCAGGGAACGATTGCGACAAACCATCCTCTCTTCCTTGGAATGGGTGGGATGCACGGTTCATTTGCGTCCAACATTGCCATGACCGAAGCGGATTTCATGATCAGTATTGGCTGTCGTTTCGATGATCGTCTGACAGGAAATCCAAAGACCTTTGCGAAGAATGCCAAAGTCGCTC
>ERZ773072.1023-NODE-1023-length-14329-cov-22.032437_pt1 | contig 14329 bp, 12 predicted proteins | sample MGYA00580617_ERZ773072 | MGnify/ENA primary metagenome ERZ773072 (study PRJEB29015, sample SAMEA2737970) | human oral metagenome | biome: human oral; feature: human-associated habitat; material: dental | place: China | collected 2122 ... | reverse complement strand
TGGCGCGCTCCCAGGTGTCGCCCCAGTAGCCGACGGCCGCGCCGACGACGAGGCGTCCGCGCGAGTCCTTGGTGGCGTTGGGGTACTGCTCGGTCTTGACGAAATCCTTGACCGTGATAAGACCGGTCAGGTGGTCGTTGTCGTCGACGATGGGCAGCTTCTCGACACGGTGCTCAGCCAGCAGGTGCTTGGCGTGCTCGCGGGAGATGCCGACCTGGCCGACGACCAGCTGGTCGCGCGGGGTCATGCAATCGCGCACGCGCAGGGTGGACCACTCGTCCTGGGGGACGAAGCGCAGGTCGCGGTTCGTGATGATGCCCAGGAGGGTGCCGTCCTCGGTCACGACGGGCAGACCGGAGACGCGGTAGTGTCCGCAGAGGCTGTCGAGTTCGTCGATGGTCGCGTCGGGGCCGACGGTCACCGGGTCCTCGACCATGCCGGATTCGCTGCGTTTGACCTGGCGGACCTGCGCGGCCTGTTCCTCGATCGAAAGGTTGCGGTGGAGGATGCCGATGCCGCCCTGGCGGGCCATGGCGATCGCCATGCGCGCCTCGGTGACGGTGTCCATGGCGGCGGATAGGAGCGGGATGCGCAGCGAGATGTTCTTCGTCAGGCGGCTGGACGTGTCAACGGATGAAGGGACGACGTCCGTGAGCTCGGGAAGGAGCAGGACGTCGTCGTAGGTGAGGCCGGTCAGGCCGAAAGGATCATGTGTAGCGAGTTCTCCCATGGGCCAATTGTAGGCAGTCGGTGGCCCTTTCGCGCAGTCGCTTTCGCGCACGCCACGAAGCCGAGTACCGAGGGACGAGACCGGTCCCCTGACAGATCATCAGCAGGAGGCACTCGCGTTGGCGTGGGAGGCGTAGCGGGCAGCAGTCGCGCCGGTGACTGTGAGATGAATCGGCGCGGAGCCTCGCGCCAGCATGCGGGCGGCGGTGAGGGCATCGGGGCGTCCCTCCCACACCAGCATGGAGACGGAACCGTCGGCGGCAACCTCGTGGATCCAACGGCCAATTCCGGCGCGGGCATGGGAGTCGGCCCATGCCACGGCACGGGCATAGTCGACGGCGAGGTCGTCGGCTCGAGTTGGATCCACGACCTCGGCGAGGACACGCGCTGCGCTGGCGGCCTCACAGACGACCCAGTGCATGCGCTGGGGGGCCGCGATGACTCCGGCGGGATCGAGGGTGTAGACGATGCCGCCGACGCCCTCATCGGTCCAGCCGTCGGCGAGAGCACGGTCGTAGAGCGCAGTGGCGGTATCGATCATCCACGGGCCGGGTTCTTCGCCCATGTGGACGAGAAGCGCACAAACCTGTCCCATGAGGCGCGCGGCCTTGAATCCGAGACCGGGCAAGGTGTCGCCGGGGCGGATGAGTTCGACGGGGTCCTGGTCGGCGGAGGCGGGCAGGGGCCGCCATTCCTCATCGTAGAGGTCGGGCAGCGCGAAACCGCAGCGCGCGGCGATCTCGCCGACCAGGCGCAGGATCGAGCGGGCACGGTCGAACCAGACGCGGTCTGAGGTGGCTTCCCACGCGGCCAGGTAGGCCTGCGCGGTGTCGAGGTTGGTGGACAGGCGGCGCAGCGGCAGTCGCGAACCGCTGGAGGCATCGATCTCCTCGCGCACGGCTCCGGCGCACGGATCCCACCAGCGCTGATCCTGGTCTCTTTCGAGATCGACGAGCAGGTCGCGCGCCTCCTCGTGTCCGGCCATGGCGGCAGCAGCTGCCGCCCCGATGATCGCAGATTGGGCACGCTGAGACAGGACTGCATGCGGTACGGGGGTGGCGCTGTGCTCCGAGGTGGGAACGACCTCGGCGTACCAGGACCCATTCGGGGAGCGCAGGGGGCCGGCAAGGGCGGCGAGGCCATGACTGACGAGGTGCGCTGCGCCTTCTATTCCCCGCATCTGTGCGAGGGCAAAGACGTGCGTCATGCGCGCGCTGATGCGAGCGTCGAGCGGACGACCGAGGTCCACCTGACCGTCGGCGCGCAGGAAGGCGAAACCGACTCGCGCCTTCGACCGGGAAGCGAAGGCGACGAGCGCGTCAAAATCAGCGTCGAAAGCACGGCGCAGGTCTACGTTCTTCCAGGGGGCGTTCATGACTGTTCTCCTGCCTGTACGTGTCTTCACGGTAGCATCTGACAAGGCGCTGCGGGCGGAGGTGAGCGCCACGAGTACGCAGTTAAGCGGACGATTGGTCTCGGTCCGTCACACGCGTTAGGAGCGGCCGACCAACTGCAGATCCGCCTGGGGGGCCAGCAGCGCGAGGACTTCTTCGACGCAGGCGCTGATCGTTCGCACGCGCTGGACGTGGGGCGAGAGGACGTCGGGAGAATCTGCGCCCACCATGATCACGGGGACGCCGTAGCGGGCGACAAGGCTTTCGACGGTCTTCTCGCAGGAGGATCCACAGCCCAGAACGACGGTGAGCGCGGGTACGCCGGCGCGCACGTAATCGCGGAAGCGCTCGGTGGTACTGACGCCGCCGTAGTTTTCGCTGGAAAGCACGCGCACCTCGCACCCGTACCAGGCCAAGGCCACGCCCACGACCTGGGCAGGAGTCTCGTGCAGGGCATCGGTGATGATCGCGATACGGTCACCGCCAACGAGGGCGCGCGTGGGGCGCGACCGGTAGACGGATCGACAGACGCGTTGGAAGGCGTTGGCGAGCATGATCGCAGGAGTAGTGCCGACCGGGTCCGCACCGGGTGTGGTTCGCAGGGATTTCAGAGCGGGGTCGACGAAGCGCGACCACGTGTGGACGAGGCCGTGGCTGGCTACCGCCGCTTCGAGCACCTCCTCGAGGCGGTCGTAGTCGTCGGAGAGGACGACGGTGCGCAGCTGCGCTGCGTTATCGGGGCAGGTGGAGTGAGACAGTCGCGATCGTTCGGACAGCGCACGCTTGGCGGCCTCAGCGGCAGGCATTCCGGCGCGCACATGATGGATCATGGTGCGCAGCCGCTCGATGTCTTCGGGCAGGTAACGGCGGCGCGCTCCCGCTTCTCGCCGGGCCGGGCCGAGGCCGTAGCGACGTTCCCAGGTGCGCAGCGTGGACGCCGACACTCCGAGTTCGTCGGAGACCGAGGAGACTGTACGGGAGCGGTCTCCCAGAGCCGACTGCTCGATGAGCGCTCGCGGCATTTCCTTTCCTCTCCTTGACACATCCGGGCTGATCCGGTACCCCGATTGTTGCGTGTTAGGCGCTGCCACGCCACAGGAAAGTCATCTCACCAGCCACCCTAAGTTGTTCATAAAGTTATTCATTGCTCATTCAATGCGCACAACGTAGCTTTTTCCGGGTTTTAACAGCACAGATCCCCGCTCCTTGAGAAGTGGATCATAATTCAAGAAAGATCCTTGAATAACTACCGCACAAGTGTCTATTCTTGCCGACATCGTGTGCCGAAAATGTCGGCACGACAGACATGAAGGAGGCACCCAATGACTGACGTCTCCCGTCTGCCCGGACCCATGATCGACGCGTGGGAATGGCAGTACGAAGCGGCGTGCCGAGACCTGGACACCGAGCTGTTCTTCCACCCCGAGGGTGAGCGCGGTTCCACGCGTAGGCGCCGCGCAGCAAACGCCAAGGCGATCTGCGCGACCTGCCCGGTGATCGAGCAGTGCCGGTCCTACGCACTAGCCGCCCAGGAGCCCTACGGCATCTGGGGTGGAATGACCGAAGAAGAACGACGCGAAGAGATCCGCTCCTCCGGGCGCGGCCGCCGCGTCTCCTAACGCGCATCCATCGCTCGGTGCGGCATCGCCACCGCGGTGCCGCACCTTTTTACTGCCCAGCTATTCGCCGACAGCACCCTGGAGTTCACATGACCAGCAACGACGCCAAGGCCTCGCACGAGAAGGCCGAGGACGCCCCCACCACCCCATACAAGACCCTGTTCTTCATCACCGCGCCGATCACCGCGATCCTCGCGGGCGTCTGCGTGTGGATGGGTATTCAGCTCTCCTCTACTTCTCCGGCGAGCCAGGCGACCCCCGCGGCCACGCAGACCGAGGCCGCACAGATGCCGCAGAACAAGGAGACAGCAGCCCCCAGCCAGACAAACGCCCAGAACCTGGCGATCATGAACTCTTTCGTTCGTCACCAGGCTGATGACCCGAAGGCCAAGGGCGACATTAACGCCCCCGTCACAATGGTCATCTTCTCCGATTTCGCTTGCCCCTACTGCACGAAGTACGCCCAGGAGGTCGATCCCGCGCTGGCAGACCTCGTCGCTGATGGCACCCTGCGCGTCGAGTGGTACGACCTGGCTCAGATCACCGAGACGTCGCCCCTGGCCGCGCAGGCGGGCATCGCCGCTGGCGAGCAGGGAAAGTTCTGGGAGTTCCACGACGCCGTCTACGCGGCGGCTGACCCGACCGGGCACCCCCAGTACTCCGAACAGGCCCTCGTCGACCTCGCAGCCAAGGCGGGGGTGCCCGACCTGGACAAGTTCCGCGAGACGATGCTCGCCGACCACACCGCCTCCACGGTGAAGGCAGCCAAGGAACAGGCACACCAGGCCGGCATCACGGGTACGCCCACGATGTTTATCAACAAAGCGTTCATCAGCGGCTACCGCGACGCCTCGTACATCCGCAACACCATTGTCGAACAGGCCGCGCAGTCCGCGTCCTGATGCGAGGCCCGCAGAGGAATCACCCTCACCACGGGCACGGAGCATATGAAGGGGCGGCCCGGAAGGATTTCTTCCGGGCCGCCCCCTTATGCGTCAGCGTGCGAAGCGCTCAGCGCTCCACGACCGCCAGCACGTCACGCGAGGACAGGATCTGGAACTCCTGGCCGTCGTACTTGACCTCGGTGCCGCCGTAGCGCGAGTAGATGACGACGTCGCCGACCTTGACGTCGACGGGGATACGGTTACCGTTGTCGTCCACGCGGCCGGGGCCCACGGCGATAACTTCGCCTTCCTGCGGCTTCTCCTTGGCGGTGTCCGGAATGACCAGGCCGGAGGCGGTGGTCTGCTCGGCCTCAACCTGGCGGATGACGATGCGGTCCTCGAGGGGCTTGATGGAGATCGACATTGTCGCTCCCTTTCTTCTTTGTCACGAAGGTGCTCGTCCTTTCCCTGCCGTCGCGGGGGTCAGGTGCAGGACCGGTCGCGGGTTTTCCCGCGCTTCCTCCACGAGTGTAGGCACGCTCCTGGCACTCGAGCAAGCTGAGTGCCAGGAGCGTTCACCCTCGGCGATGCTTTCTCCCCGCATCCCGAGACGGCCGCGCGCCGCCTAGGGGGCTTCCCCCTCGCGAAGATGGGACAATGGGCAGGTGAGCACCCTAACCCCCATCCTTTCCTCCCCCGGCTGGGAGCTGCTGGAGTCCCTGCAGGCCAAGCAGGCACAAAATCCCATCCCGCTCTCCGAGCTTGGATCCGCCCTGCGCGCCTCCGGCCTCGACGCGGAGCTGGTGGCCGCCGTCCTCACGCAGCTGGCACTGCGCCAGGCGGCACGCGCAAAGTTCGGACCTTTCGCCTCCCAGATGGTGTTCACGCGCGACGGCCTCGAGCAGGCGACACGCCTCGTCGTAGCTGCACGTCACGCCCAGCGCTTCAGGGACTGCGGGGCGACGCGCGTCGCAGACCTGGGCTGCGGTATCGGGTCGGACGCACTGGCGATCGCTGGCCTCGGAATGAACGTGCTGGCCGTCGACATCGACCCGGACGCTGCGGGAGCCGCGGCCGCGAACCTGCGTGCTTTTGAGAGCGCCGAGGTCCGCCTGGGAGATGTCACCGACCTCGACATGGGAGAGCTTGCCGCCGAGGGCGTCGACGCGATCTTCGCGGACCCCGCCCGCCGCACGGGTGCCTCGCGCGGGTCGGCGCGCATCACGGACCCACAGCAGTGGTCTCCTCCCCTCTCCCTCGCCCTGGGCTGGGCGTCGACGATCGAGCGCGTCGGCATCAAGGTGGCCCCCGGCATCGCCTACGAGCACATCCCGTCATCCTGGCACGCGCAGTGGGTGAGCGTGGGCGGCGACCTCGTCGAGGCATCGCTGTGGTCCCCCGCTCTGTCCCCCGAGGGCCGAGGACGCTCGTGCCTCCTTGTGGACGAGGCCGGGGCAGCACACTCGCTGTCCACCCCCGAGGGGTATGCGCCCAACGCACCCGCGCCTCGCGTGGATGTCACGCCCCTGGGCTCAATGGTCGCCGAGCCGGACAGCGCAGTCATCCGATCGGGGCTCCTGGGACGCCTCGCGGAGGATGTCAGCGCAGGCATCGTGTCCGACAGGATCGCCTACCTGACCGCCGATAGCCTGCCGGATTCCCCGTTCTACGACCGCTTCGAAGTCCTCGCGGTGACCAATCTGCGGGCGAAGGCAATTTCCGCCGAGCTGCGCTCGCGGGGCGCAGGAAGCGTCGAGATCAAGAAGCGCGGAGCAGACATCAACCCCGATGACTTGCGCAAATCATTGAAACTGGGCGGCGGAGGCGAGCAGCTGACCGTCATCGCGACGCGCGTGGACGGACGACACCGCGCGATCGTCTGCCGGCGGTTGGCAAACAACCTGTAAGAAAGCTCTCCGCCGACACCGCGCGTCGCCCTGCAACAATGGAGGCAGTCAGCGAAAGGATCGTCATGTCTTTGCCCTTCGGATCTTCCCAACGCTCCACGATCGGCGTCGAGTGGGAGCTCCAGCTCGTCGACCGTGACTCCCACGACCTGCGTCAGAGCGCGGACGCGATCATCGACCGCGCGACGACCGACGGGAAGCTCTACCCGGGCGTCCACCGCGAGATGCTGCTCAACACGATCGAGGTGGTTTCCAAGCCTCGCGCGACCGTAGCAGAGTGCCTCGCCGACCTCACGGACTGCGTCGACTACCTGACTCCCCTGGCCTCGGACCTGCGCATCGACTTGGCGACCGCGGGCACGCACCCCTTCGCGCGCCCGGGACGCCAGCGCGTGACGGATTCAGAGCGCTACGCCCAGCTGGTCGAGCGCACCGCCTACTGGGGCCACCAGATGCTCCTGTACGGCGTCCACGTCCACGTCGGCGTCGAAGACCGCGCGAAGATCCTCCCGATCCAGGCCGCCCTCACCGCACACCTGGGCCACCTGCAGGCCATCTCCGCGTCCTCCCCCTTCTGGGCGGGCGAGGACACCGGCTACGCGTCCAACCGCTCGATGGTCTTCCAACAGCTCCCCACCGCCGGCATCCCACGCCAGTTCGACACGTGGGAAGACCTGGAGGCCTACACGAACGACATGATCCGCACGGGCGTCATCGAGAGCTTCGACGAGGTCCGCTGGGACATCCGCCCCTCGCCCGCCTTCGGCACGATCGAAAACCGCGTGTACGACGCGGCGACCAACGCGACCGAAGTTGGCACCTTCGCGGCCGTCACCCACGTCCTCGTCGAACACTTCTCACGCCTCTACGACGCGGGCGAGCCACTTCCTTCCCTGCCGGACTGGTTCGTCGCGGAGAACAAGTGGCGATCGGCCCGCTACGGCATGGACGCGACCCTCATCGTCTCGCGTGACGGCACGACCGAGAGCGCCCGCGACGGTATCGCTCGCTTGAAGGAGGAGCTGGCTCCCGTGGCCGCTGACCTTGGTTGCGCACGCGAGTTCGCCGGCCTCGAAACGATCCTGACGCTCGGCGCCTCCTACGAGCGCCAACGCGCCGTCGCGGCGGCTGCGCGCCCCGGCCAGGGCCTCGACGCGGTCGTGGACCTCATGCGCGCCGAGATGAGCGCGGGTCGTCCTCTGGCCCTCGCCGAGTTCGCTACCCTGCGCGCTTAAACATCCTTGCTTCGTTGCCCCGCGCCGCTGCGCGACGCGGGGCAACTTCTTCTGGCTCCCATCTCCGTGACAATTCTCAGGTGACTCTCAGCGCACGGTATTATCGTTGATGCGGCAGGAACCAGAGATCTGAAAGGTAGTCCCGCGTGGAACAGGAAGCTGTTGGCACCCCAGAGGCTCAAAGCGCGCCATCCACCCTGGTCAGGATCGCTTCCCGCATCGGTGTCACTGCGAAGACCCTCTGGCTCCTTCCTTCCTCGTTGGCGCTCCTCACCATCCGTTGGCTCTCGCGCTGCCCCGGCACGGCCGTCCTCACCATCGCCTTAACGGTCATGTCGGCGACATACTGGGTGTGGCGCGACCAGTTCACCGCACTCGAGGCTTCTCCCTCAGCTCCCCACTGGTGGTCGATCCTCTCCTCCGTCGGCGCAGTTCCCGGTAACTTCCTCGCCACCGCCGTGCTCGGCATCATCACCATGATCATCGCGGGCGGCGCAGCCGAGAGACACCTGGGAACGCGCGCGTGGATTGCCGTGGCCGTAGCCGGCCAGGTCGCCGGCGTTACGGCCACATGGCTGACTCTCCCGGCACTCACGACGGTTTTTTCCATGTGGGGACTAAGCATCGACGAGGGAAGTCTGTGGGGCACGAGCCTGATTCTCGTTGCGCTCGCGGGCGCTGCCGCTCAATCACTGGCCTCTCACTGGCGCTGGCGTGCGCGTTTCCTCCTCATCGGAATCCTCATCCTGTCGGCGGCAATCCTGGGATCGGCGCTCTCGTACGCGAGGGTGTGGGCCCTCCTCGCGGGCATGGCGGCCGCTCGCCTCGCGGGTGTGCGCGGAGCGCACAGCGGCTCCGGGGACGAGATCACGATCGGACGCCAGCTCGCTTCTGTCGCCGCTTTGTGTTGGGCCTGTGCGGCTGCTCTGACCGTCGTCTCCTCTGCACCCGAGGGTCCGCTCGCACAGATGCGCTGGTCCCTGGGGCCCGCCTGGTGGCTCGAGGGCCGAACGGGTGTCATCACGACTCTCCTGTGCCTTGCCCCCATCACGCTGCAGCTGATCTTCGCCTACGGGCTGCGCAAGGGCAGGCGCGCCGCATACTACGGAACTCTCGTCCTCCAGGGCGTTCTCGGCCTGTCGACCGTCGCGTCGACGGCCGTGGCACTGGCGCAGGGCACCGACGAGAAGGGCATGGCAAGGCCCGAGCTCATGACCACCGCATCGTTCCTCCTGGTCCCGGTCATCCTCAACGTCGCGCTATGCGTCATCGCCTGGTGGGTACGCCATTCCTTTACGATCCATGCTGAGCCCTCCACAACCTCGACCCTGCTGCGCCGTTGGATCCTGCTAATGGTGGGCTGCGCGGGCGCGGTCCTCGTTCTCGGTTTTCTCACCAGCGACTCATTCGTGCCTCTCGCTGCTCTCACCTCCGGCGACGAACTCGCCGTCACGGACTATGCGACTGTGTTTCAGGTCCTCCACGACTACACGCTCGCGTTGCTCCCCACGGCGACGGCCTCAATCTTCGAGCCCTCCCTGGTTCCGATGACTCTCTTCGCTGAGGCCCCGGTCCTGTGGGTGCCTCTCGTCGCCTGGGTCGGTACCCTCGCGATCATCCTCAGTGCGCTGCTCGCCCGGCCTCGCATCCCCCTGTCCTCCCCGCTCGACACTCTCACGCCGCTCCTGCGCTCCCACGGCGCGGGCACCCTCGGGTGGATGCAGACCTGGGAGGGCAGCCAGGTGTGGGTCTCGCCTTCCGGCGAGGCAGGGGTCGCCTATCGCGGGTCGGGCGGCGTCGCGCTGACGGTCACAGACCTGGCCTACAGGCCGGGCGCGGCATCCGAGGCGATTGCGCAGTTCTCTTCCTTCGCCTCCGCCTCGGGCCTGACCCCCGCTCTCTACTCGATCCACGAGGAGCTCGCGCAGGCCGCGCGTGAGGCGGGCTGGACGATCATGCAGGTCGCCGAAGAGTCACTGCTGGATCTTCCCGGCCTCGCCTTCAAGGGCAAGGCCTACCAGGACGTGCGCACCGCCATGAACCACGCGACACGCGAGGGCGTCGAGGCCGTGTGGACCACCTGGGAGGAGTGCCCGGCGGGCTGGCGCGACCAGATCACCGTCATCTCCAATTCGTGGAGTGCTGACAAGGCGCTGCCCGAGATGAGTTTTACGCTGGGAGGCGTGCGCGAGCTCGCGGTTCCCGAAACACGCATCCTGGTCGCCATCGACGGGGAATCCACGATCCACGCCGTCACCTCGTGGCTGCCCATCTACCGCGACGGACAGATCGTCGGCCTGACCCTGGACGTCATGCGCCGACGCACAGACGGGTGGCGTCCAGCGATCGAGTTCCTCATCGGAAAGGCCGCCCTGGACGCGCAGGAGGAGGGCCTGAAGGTCCTCTCGCTCTCCGGCGCTCCCCTGTCGCGCTCAGCGGAGGATACATCGGCCTTCGGGCCGCTCACCGACGCGCTGGCCGCCATCATGGAGCCGCTCTACGGCTTTACCTCACTGCACGCGTTCAAGCGAAAGTTCAAGCCGCGCACGCAGTCCCTGTACCTGGCGGTGCCGGATCCGGCGTCCCTCGCGACCGTCGGCCTGGCAATCTCGCACGCCTACGTCCCCCACGTCTCCCCCGCGCAGACCCTCACGCTCGTCGCCTCGGTCGCCAGTGGCCTCGCCAAGCTCGCGGCCAAGGGTGTGGGCGACCTGCGCTCCACGCGCACTGCCTCGCGCGGCAGCGCCTCCTCCCACGCGCATGAGCCCTCCGAGGCCTCTCACGCCAGTTCCTGAAAGCATCACCAATGAGCATCATTGCTTCCATCCCGCTCACATCGATGAAGACCCTCGTGGTCGTTACCATCCTCGCGGGTGTTTCCCTCCTCACGGGGGCCGCGCTCCTCACACGCTCGGCACCCGCGCGCAGCTCTCGGCGCACGGCACGCTGGCTCGGCCGTACCGTTATCGTCCTTGTTCCTACGCTGCTCGTTGCCTCCGCGAGCGCCCTCGTATTCAACCGTTCGCTTGGCCTCGTCAAGACCAGCGGAGACCTCGGCAAACTCCTTGCCTCCGCCGTCGTGGGGCCACAGCCATCCACGGGGGGCGAGGCCACCATCGATGCCCAGTCGGCCGCCACGTCCGATCTCGATGCGACATTCACGCGCACCGAGGACGGCATGCTCACGACCACATGGACCGGCCCCACGAGCGGCATCACGCTACCTGTCTTCGTCATCACTCCTCGCGACTACTCCCCCAACGATGGTAAGACCTACGCGGTCATTGAACTTCTCCACGGGTACCCGGGCGAGGCCGACGGCACCACGCAGGGCGCGCAGGTGCAGCAAGCCCTCGACGAGGCCGTCGACGCAGGTATCATTCCCCCGACAATCGTCGTAGCTCCATCCCTGAGCGTCGACGAAAACGCCCACGATTGCGCTGATATCGAGGGACGGCCTGCTGTCTACACGTGGGCTGCACACGAAATTCCCGAGATGATCCGCCACAACTTCCCCAACACGACCGACAACCGCGACGCCTGGATGATCGGCGGCTTCTCAGCGGGCGCCTACTGCGCGATCTGGACTGCGCTGCGTACGCCCGAGACCTTCGGTGCTGCTGCCTCTCTGTCCGGATACGACACGCAGATCGAGGGGCAGATGACCAACCAGGGCGAGCAGTACCTGGCGGATAACACGCTCTCGACGATGCTGGCGAATCGCACTGCCGACGGAATGCGCATCTACGCGATGGCGGCCGGCGACGATGCGGTTGGCGGTGCCTACACCGCCCTGAAAATGGCCGCGGCTGTCAAGGAGCCCGACACCGTGACGACGGATATCCCACCGACCGGTGGACACGCGGGACCGCTGTGGCGCGAACACATTCCAACGATGCTGGCCTGGTGGGGGTCCTCCGACCGCGTTGCCCACGCTGTGGGGGCCGCTTCGACTTCCGCCACAGCGCAGTCGTCCGAGGCGAGCACCTCGATTGTGCCAGCGACGACCACGACCCCAACGACACACCCCACGGCTCCAAACAGCTACCTGGTACTGGCGGCCACTATCGTAAGCGCATTCGTCTCGCTTCTGCTTGTGTGGTGCTGGGCACCGCGATGGTACGTCCAACGCCACGAGGACGATGCCGAGCACTCCGAAAGCCGTAGCCACGCACGTCACCGCGCGGATCGCGCGGCTGCTCTCGGTTCTCTCCCTCGCCCGCTTCGCTCCACGCTCGCCTACCTGGCTCGGCTCACTTCCCTGGGCGCGGCAACTGCTAGCGCCGCGATGCTCATCGGCGTCGCGGGAAATATGGCGGGTGGCTTCTACACCTCGTGGGGGTCGGTCGCACAGAGCTTCATGGATGGCCTGCGCTAGGCGCACCCCGCGCTCTTAGGCGCGCGGCGCGAGGTACGTCGTCGTGAGTTCCATGCTCGAATCCGGGGAGAAGTCCCAGTCCGAGGGGGCCAGGCCCGCCGCGACCAGTTCCGATCCGATCGCGGCGATCTGAGCGCCGTTGTCCGTGCAGAAACGCAGCGGAGGCATACGCACGCTCACGCCCGCTGCCTTGGCACGCTGCGCCAGTAGCGTACGCAGGCGCGAGTTGGCTGAGAAACCTCCGCCGACAACAATCGTGCGGCAGCCGGTATCCAGAGCGGCACGAACGGCCTTTGCACTCAGAGAGTCGTTAACGGCCTCCGAAAAAGCCGCACACACGTTTTGCTTGCTGACGACCTCGCCTCGAGCATTCGCGCCCTCGACGTAGCGGGCGACGGCGGTCTTCAAACCCGAGAAGGAGAAGTCGTACTTGTGGCGTTCCTTGTCCTTGCCGGCGGCCAGGCCGCGCGGGAAACGGATCGCCTCGCGGTCCCCCTGCTGGGACAGGCGATCCACGTGCGGGCCGCCCGGGTAGGGCAGGTCGAGGAGGCGCCCCACCTTGTCGAAGGCCTCGCCGGCCGCGTCGTCCAGCGTGCCCCCGAGTTCGACGACGTCCGTCGCGATGTTACGGATGTCGAGGATGTTCGAGTGACCGCCGGAGACAACCAGGCCGATGAAGTGCTCGGGAAGCGGACCTTCTGCGAGCTTGTCAACCGCAAGGTGACCGATCACGTGATTCACGCCGTACAGCGGTTTGCCCAGCGACGACGCCAGGGCCTTGGCAGCGCAGATACCGACAGTCAGCGAACCGACGAGTCCAGGGCCAGCCGCAACCGCGATGGCGTCCACGTCAGCGAGGGTCACCCCGGCCTCGTCCACGGCAGCATTGAGCGTGGGTAGGAAAGACTCCAGGTGAGCGCGCGAGGCAATCTCCGGGATGATGCCGCCGTAGCGGGCGTACTCATCCATCGACGTGGCCGTGCGGTCGGCAAGAAGCTGCGTTCCGCGCACGAGGCCGACGCCGGTCTCATCACACGTTGACTCAATACCAAGGATCAGGGGTTCACTCACGTCCCCTAGTTTAAGCCGCAGCGTACGTCGCCGCCGCACACGGCGGCAACGAGGACCAATAAGGCTCAGCAGGCGGCGTAGGCCTAGGTGCGCTGGCGCACGTTCGCGACGAACATCGCACCACCGGCGATCGCGAGCACCACCAGAGACCACGGGAAAAGCGAATCTGCGATGGGACGGATCGCGGGCGATCCGAGGACGACGCCCAGAACAAGCAGGATGGAGAGGATCGCGAAGACGAGCATTGCTCCAATACCGATCGTCGCGCTCACCCAGTAACGCCGCGTATGCGTGTTCGGGCCGGTCTCATCGAATTGCATGGCAGAACTCCTCTCTGAGCCCTCGATGCATTCATGATACGCCTCGGCGGGTCCGTGCATGTGGATCCGAGCCGCGACTCTCGCAGATCGTCGGCCAATCCGGTTGCGGCTCTCAGGAGGGAAACATTGACGCCCCGCACCCGGAGCAGAACCTGGCGTCCTCGGTCTCCAGGTATCCACAGGAGGAGCAGCGAACCCTGATCTGCGTTTCCCCACCGGCGCCGCGCGCGACGGCATCGCGGATGATCGGTACCTCTTCGAGGGCATCCTGCAACTGGGCACCCTTGGAGCGTTGCCACGGCTCGGCATCGCGTGCCTCGCCCTCGGGGGAGAGGACAACGCCCGAACCGGCTAGCCCCTGACGCCCCACCGCACGAAGACTCTGCCCCGCCAGGATGAGGAAAAAGCCCACGAACCCCACGGGAAAAGCCCGAAAGGCCGCGAAGAAACCGGGGCCGGGACCGCCTGGCCCCGGGGCAAACGTACTAAGGAAAGAGAAGACGGCAAGAAAAGGGACGAAGAACAGGATGAAGCCAATGGCGACTAGGACAGCGCCCCCGTAGTACGCGGCCTTGCGCCAGGGTTGGACGTCGTAGCGACGCTCCTCCTGCGACTCGTATGGAGAGCGCTCGGCCCCCTGTCGGCTCGATCTCTGATGCGCACTCATGCTGGCCTCCCCCTACTGGTGTCTAACAGATCAGTGTATCCGACCAGCGCCTGCTCGCTGAGACCAGCTCCGAGTGGTTCACCCTCACGGGGATAAGCGCGGGAGGGCCCGACGCATACGCGCCG
>ERZ773072.1022-NODE-1022-length-14348-cov-7.637585_pt1 | contig 14348 bp, 10 predicted proteins | sample MGYA00580617_ERZ773072 | MGnify/ENA primary metagenome ERZ773072 (study PRJEB29015, sample SAMEA2737970) | human oral metagenome | biome: human oral; feature: human-associated habitat; material: dental | place: China | collected 2122 ... | reverse complement strand
TTTAAGGAATTGAAACTATTGCCGAGAAAAGATTTTTCGACAAATGGTTGGATATCAATCGCACCATTTAAGGAATTGAAACGATATAGGCTTCATCTATGTTTGAAAATTTGTTCAATATCAATCGCACCATTTAAGGAATTGAAACTCTAATGATTGTTTTATTGTGTTCATATTCTATTAATATCAATCGCACCATTTAAGGAATTGAAACAGTACAATCTGTATTATCATTGTACTCAGCACTAAGATATCAATCGCACCATTTAAGGAATTGAAACCGAGTTCTCCAAAAGTTATTTCTGGTACGGCTCTATATCAATCACACCATTTAAGGAATTATCCTCCCAAAAAAAGGCTCTAATAAATCAGAGCCTTTTTATTTTCCTATCTATTTTAGAGATACTATTTTATAGATTAATCACCTTTCCGCTTCCACGCATTTATCATTTCTCGTTTCCCTGGTGGACCATCTTTTTTCTCAACTTCCAAGCCGAGCTCTTTAAGTGCTCGCCTTACGCTGCCTTTGGAGGAATAAGTTGTGAGCAATGCCCCCTCTCCCATCCGTTCGGTTACAAGCTCAAACAGGGGCTTTTCCCAGAGGTCTGGTTGCACTCTTGCTCCAAAGCAGTCATAATACACCAAATCAATTTTCGGAATACTGAGCTCGGGTATATCAAAGAAATCTGTATTGAATTTCGTAAAGTAAAAATTTGGGAAGAGTTCTATTTCTTCTCCCCAATCAGCTTGATGAGCTTTATTATAAATTTCTTTCACATTTTCAAAGCCAAAGAGATGAGGATAATCCAATTTTTCAATTTCGGAGACTAAAACGGGATATTTCTCAATGGTAAAATACCTAATCGTATTTTGGGATTGATTTTTTATATAATTATCAATCGTTACTAAAAGATTAAGTCCTGTCCCAAAACCCATTTCTAAAATATGAATTTCTTCTTTTTTTACGAGATTTATTCCATTTTTAATAAAAACATATACCGCTTCCTGTAATGCACCGTGTGTGGAATGGTAACTTTCATTCATTTCACTGATGAATAGCGTTTTACTTCCATCTCCTGTGATTTTTATTTCTCTTTTCATAGAAAAAATTTGCCCAAAATTAGTTTATTTTTCGGTCTAAGAAAATTATTATATATTTGTTTCAACCAAAAAAAATAAAAGAAATGATAATTCAAAAAACCTCTTCACCAAGGTTACCAGACTTTGATCCTAACAACTTTTCGTTTGGTAACACCTTCACAGACCATATGGTTATTTGCGAATACGAAAATAGCAAATGGGGAGAAGTAAAAGTCGTTCCCTACGGTCCATTATCCTTCACTCCCGCTATGATGACGCTCAACTATGGGCAGGCGTGCTTTGAAGGAATGAAGGCTTATAAAGATAAAGACGACAATGTTTTCCTCTTCAGAGTAGATAAAAACTTCAGCAGAATCAATAAATCTGCACAAAGGCTCGCAATGCCTCAGCTTACCGAAGAAATCTTCGTAGAAGGGCTAAAAGCATTTGTAGATGTAGATAGGGGCTGGGTACCTCACGGAGAGGGAATGTCTCTCTACCTGCGACCATTAATTTTTGCTACTGAGGAAGCACTGAAAGCAAGAATTTCTGAAAAATATATGTTTGCCATCGTAGCAAGCCCTGCTAAGAGTTATTATTCCGAGCCTGTAGCTGTGAAAATATCCGACTACTATTCCAGAGCAGCGAGTGGCGGTGTAGGTTTCTCCAAAGCAGCGGGCAATTACGGAGCTTCCTTCTACCCTACCCAACTGGCGAAGGAAGAGGGCTACGACCAGATTATCTGGACAGATGATGCTACGCATACCAAGTTTGAAGAAAGCGGTACGATGAATGTTTTCGTACGAATAAATGATACCATCTACACTCCTGCAACTTCGGATAAGATTTTAGATGGAGTTACCCGAGACAGCTTCATTCAATTAGCAAAGAGAAGGGGTATAGAGGTCGTAATAGGTGATATTCTCGTAGATGATGTACTGAAAGCTCACGCAGATGGCAGCCTGAAAGAAGTTTGGGGCGTAGGTACAGCTGTGGTTACAAACACCTTTAAAGCAATAGGCTACAAAGGGCAAAGATTTGAGCTCCCTCTGCTCTCTGAGGAAGAAAGCTATGCACTCACCCTTAAGAGAGATTTGCTAAACATCCAAACCAATCTGGCAGAAGACCCATTCGGTTGGAGATGGCCTGTGGAGCGAAAGTATTAATCCATTCTTTATCATAATAAAATCCATAGCTGAATATCGGCTATGGATTTTTATTTGTCTCAGTTCTGGAGCTTATACATTAAATCTAAAATGCATTATATCCCCGTCCTGCACTATATATTCTTTGCCTTCTACCGAGAGTTTCCCCGCTTCTTTTACTTTCGCTTCTGAGCCATAGGATACGAAATCATCAAACTTAATAACCTCTGCGCGGATGAAGCCTTTCTCAAAATCGGTATGGATAACGCCCGCTGCCTGCGGAGCCGTCCAGCCCTGTTCTATCGTCCAAGCTCTTACTTCCTTTACACCCGCCGTGAAATAGGTTTGAAGTTTCAGTAGGGCATAGGCTTTTCGGATGAGGCGATTTACGCCTGGCTCTTCCAGACCGAGCTCTTCAAGGAACATCTGCCTTTCCTCAAAAGTTTCAAGCTCATTGATATCGGCTTCTATCTGTGCAGCGAGGACAACTACTTCCGCACCCTCATTTTTTGCCATTTCCTCTACTTTTTGTATCCACTCATTACCGTTTTTTATCGAGTTTTCATCTACATTACAAACATAGAGAATCGGTTTTTTCGTCAGCAGCTGTACGCTATCTACAATCGGTTTTGTGAGGTCATCTGTGGCAAATTCCCTTGCATTTTTCCCATCTTCTATAAATTTTTGAAGGCTTTGAAGGGTTTCATAAGTCAAAATATCCTCTTTTTTTCCTGATTTAATGAATTTCTTTGCCTTTTCTACCGCCTTGCCCAGCGTCTCAAGGTCTTTCAGCTGGAGTTCTATATCGATAATCTCTTTATCTCGAATGGGGTCTACCGAGCCTTCCACATGCACGATATTTCCATTCTCAAAGCATCTCAGCACATGGATTATCGCCTCGCATTCTCGGATATTTGCCAAAAACTGATTGCCGAGCCCCTCGCCTTTGCTCGCTCCTTTTACCAGCCCTGCGATGTCTACAATTTCTACTACAGCGGGCTGTACGCGCTCTGGTTTTACCAGCTCTTCCAGCTTCACCAGCCTTGGGTCGGGTACAGATACGGTGCCTAAATTCGGTTCTATGGTGCAAAATGGATAGTTTGCCGACTGTGCTTTTGCGTTGCTTAAACAGTTAAAAAGGGTGGATTTACCTACATTCGGTAATCCTACGATTCCGCATTTCATTGAATGATATTGATATTAAAAATTATTATTTCCGAAAAACAAAAGTAAATAATTATCGTAGAATCGGCAAATCAAGGCATATTCAGTCCATTTTTATCATTTTAGAGGCTGTTTTTTTATGATTATTTTTATGTCTTTATTACCAACTTGCATGTAATACTTGGAATTAAAATAAAAGAAAGATATTAGTTATAAAAAACTCCTGCTGTAAAAACAACAGGAGCCAAAAAAGAACAATTAAAAAGATTATTGAATGATGAGCTTTGCTGAGTGCCGTGAGCCATCATTTTGGATAATTCTAACAAGATATGCCCCTTTGGGATAGCCTGTGAGGTTAATTTCAGCAGTATTTGTCCTAAATTCTTTCCTCAAGAGGAGGTTTGCTGTAAGGTCATAGACCTCAGCCGTAAATCGGGATACACTCGTAGGCAGCGAGAGAGAGAATTTGCCAGACGATGGGTTTGGAGAGATGCTAATCGCTGTACTATGCTCCACATCAGTGGTTGCAAGACGAGGTACCTCTATAGTTAGGGACTTTTTGTTGGATTTCACCCCATCCGAATACAAGGCGTAGACATCGTAGGTATAAGTACCCGTGCTGGTAATCCCCACATCTGAGAAGCTAAGCGCTTCCACACTGGATGTTTCCCCAATTTTACTACCGTTTTTATGGATTTCATAGCCCGTAACGAAAGGCAGATTCGTCATACCAAACTCTTTATTGAAAATCTCCCCCTGAGGTGCGAGCACAGGAGACTCAATGCGAGGGATACGAAGCCCTGTTCGCTCTCTGTAATCTATCTCTTGGTAAGCTAATCTTTCAGGTATCTGTTTGCTCTCGGCTTTTATCGAGTTATCGTAGCCAACAGCGATATTATCAATCACGAGGTCTTGGGAATTATCGGTATCCTTCGTCCTGTGGTGGAAGGCGATGAAGAAATCATTTTTTGCTTCATTTTTAATATTAAAGCTCTCGGTAAAGAAGTTGTGAGCGCTTTTGCCTCCGTCATAGGTATAGACCTTTGCTCCTGCTCTTAGCTGATTGAGATTAGGTACGGAGCCATCGGCAGGAGCAGGGATAATATAGACATCATAGCGCTCTTTGTACTGCATACGAACGCTGTATTTTAGGGTCTCGGCACCTCCTCTTAGCTTAGGGGTGATGAGCCAGTTATCCATAGTATATGCCTTACCCTTTCGGTAGCTGTAGGAATAGGCAGCAAAGTTGTCTTCAGTCGCCATAAAATCATCTACCTTTCTCACCTCCCAGTTGTTTCCATCGCTGTTGGCATTAATGCTGGTCATCCCCGCTGGCATTATCAGCGCAGGGAAGTCTTCATTATACTGAGGTTTGAGGTTGGGTCTATCCCAACGGAGATGTACGGTATGAGTGTTTTCGTCATAATTTCCTTTAAGGTTTTTAATACCTTCATATGAACCATTAACTCGGATAAGGAATTTCTTCTCCTCCGTATGGGTATTAAGAGGCGATGAAGCTTTTAATGAGACAGAATAATCACCGTATGTATTGAACTTCGCCATTAAGTTAATGGAGTTTGGAGATGATGAGCCTACGAAAGACACGCCTTCGCTTGGGTGGATTGACCATTCGTACTGCTGAGGCGAAGGATTACCCGTGGAAGTGTTTGTAAATGCCACCGTTTGCCCTTCAGAAATCTCGGTAGTTGATGCCCTGAAATCAGCTTTGGCTGGAGTATTTTTCACTGTAATGAAATCCTCTTTTTGGAGGATACTCTCGCCCTCAGTGTTCGTAGCTTTTAGGCTTACAGAATACTTTCCTTCAGCAAGGAATCTCAGTTTAGGGTGGGCAGAGATTTTTGTAGTACCGTCCTTATACTCCACTGTAGCAGGGCTAAACGACCACTCATAAGCAGCAGGCTGAGTAGAAGCAGTAGTGGTTTCATTGGTAAAAGCTATGGTCTCGAAAGAGTTGATATTTTGCTTAGTGGTAGAGAAATTTACCGCAGGTTTGCCTTCAGCATATTTCACACTGAAATCATCTATCCCGACCCAAACATTATTTAGAGAAACTTTGTTTTGAATACCGATGTAGGCAATACCATTATCTTGAGCAATAAACTCAAATGAAAACTTTTGATGGGCTTCTTTATTTACTACCAAACTGCCTACTTTTTGTGCCATAGAAGCTATTACAGGATTTTTTCCAACAAAAATCTCGAGGGGTTCATTCTTGCCATCGTCCATTGTACGGGCATAGAATTCTATTTTATATGGTTTTCCCTTGCTGAGTTTTAGCGGATTGGAGAAAAGCCAATCATCGGACTGAGAAGCGGTAAAATTGAGTGCAAAGCCAAGTCCCGAATGTGCTGCCTCTGCCGAGCCATTGAAGATTTGCCAAGTGGTACCGTCTGGGGCATTGTCTGCAGTAGACCAACCATTCTTTTCAAACTCACTCTCGAAGCCGTATTGGTAAGCGGATTCCTTTTGGGTAAGGTCGGCAATAACGCCATAGGCACTCACTTGTTTTTTATTGTTATTCTTTACTCTATCGCCTTCGGCCACTACCTCTGCTACGATTTCATAATGAATAAAGGACTTTGATAAATCGAGATTGAATGATTTGCTAAGCGTCTCACCTTTATTTATAGTTTCAAGGCTAATTTCCCCTGATGCTACTATCTTTTGGGTATCATCCTTTTCATCGGAATTGATAAGCTGATATTTGAGTTTAGTTCCTGCTATTGGCTCTTCGGCAATATTCTCCACCTCTACCGTTACAGGTGTAGCAGCTGAAAATTCTATCGGCTTAGGCAGATTGATAGATTTGAGAGCTAAGTCCTTAGTAACAGCATTATTAATCCCTGTAACAACCATTGAGAAGTTTTGGCTCTGAGCATCTACAAGGCTGATACGCTCCCCCTGCTTTAAATTTTTCCTTAAATCCCTTTTGGAACTCACCGTAATGGTGTATTCCCTACCCGCCACAGGGTGGTCTATAATGATTTGCTCTACATTATCCCTTGCATTATCCTCTCTCGTAGCTGGTTCTGTGGGTTTATCAGGATTGAGTACCCAAGGGTAGAAGGTCTCGACGCCATCGGTAATGCGCAAATCTAAGTCATTAACCAAAACCGATTGCCTGTTATTAAGAGTATAAGCAGGCATATTTTCGGTGGCAGGTGCGGGATCATCCCAAACAATAGTTACCTTTAATGGTTCAGTGCTGGAATGTGCCTTCACCTTAATTTCATACTTAGACCTGTTTTGCAGAGTATTTTCGTTTATAAAAGAAAAATTATCTTTCACTGAAAGAACCTCTACTGCTTTAAGGACATTGAGCAAGCCCCATCCGAATTTATAATTAGGACCGGCATGCTCACCTGCTTCATTGGCGGTGTGTATTGTCAGGGCTTTTAATGTATTTGCCCTCATAAAAGGCTGTGCGGTAGTGCTGTAATTCTTATTGTAATACTCTTGAACCAATGCCAGAGAGCCTGTAACATTAGGTGATGCCATAGAAGTTCCACTCATCTCTTCGTAGGAAGAATCTCTATCGGAATTTGCAGAGAATACATTAACGCCAATGCCGACCAAATCAGGTTTTATACGACCATCATTGGTAGGACCAAATGCAGAGAAGCTGGCTGCCTTTACATCTGAAGGGGTTTTATAACCGCCCACAATCTTATGAACCGCTCCTACGGTAATGATGTTTTTCCATTAGCACCTTGGTTGATGCAGTCGTAGCCCAAATCTCCTCCATTTTTTTGTCTGACTTTTCGGGAAGTCGTCCATCCACTTTGGAGGTCATCAGGATCTATCAGCACGAAATGAGAGCCACCAGGCTGTGGACCATCTCCCCTTGGATTTCCTGCAGCTCGCACGGGTAAATAATAAGGGGCATTGTAAGCATATAATCCCAAGAGGAATCTATACTGCCATAATGCCCATATCCTATATATTCGGTATCATCTTTACCTCCAAACCAGTACCATCCAAAAATACCATTGAAGAAATTTCCTTGTACGAAGCCTCCATTTACCCCCTAGGAGTGGTTGGAAAGGAGCGCGCCGCCTAAGGCTGCCGTTGTCATCTCTTCGAGGTCGTTATTCCAGTCATAGGCATTGAGCTTAGCCTTTGGAGCCATACCCTTAGCCCGCACATTGATACCTGCACCTATGAGAGTAGCCCCTACATGGGTTGCATGGTCTATTTCCTTCTGTGGGTCATCTTTCTGGGTAGCCCTGCCACCAAACTCTCTGTGGGAAGTACGCACTCCCCCACCATCCCACTCGTGTAGGGTGATGTTTTCGCCTTCAAGGTTGTAGATTTTTAATTGGTGAAGCTGATCTGCCCCAGTACCAATAGCAGCATCTCGGTTATAAGTAGTATAATAAATAGGCTTGCCCAAAGTATCAAAACCCATTAGCTGGAAATAAGTACCATTTACCTTTCCAGAAAAAGTGAGGTTCTTCTGCATAGCTTTCTGCTGGAGTTGCTTTGCAGAAAGTGTATTCTTTTTTAATTGCCTACTGAACTTATTGAGGGAGTGCCTATCGGTACTCTTTTGTAGCAGTTTGATTTCGTCTGCGGTCTGTGCCCATAACGAAGTTGCAAATAAATAGCAAAGCGCTATCGGGAGCTTTGCCATCCGTACTGAGGTATAAGGAGTATTTTTAGTATTCATTTATCTTTATTTATTCAAATTTAGGCGGCAAATTTAAACCAATCTCAATAATGGCAAAACAATAAGGAGCTAAAAAGCCCCTTTAAAATGATACTAAAAGATGATTTTTATCAGCAAATCTAGTTGAGCAGCTTGTCGATCGTCTGCTGAATTTCTGGGTCATCAGGAGTGATGGCATAGTACTTCGCGATTTTTCCTTTTTGATCAACGATGATAAATCTCGGAATCCAGTTGAGGTCTATATAATGATTAAAATCATTCTTCCAGCCGTCTTGGAACCAATAATTCTCCTTGTCATTAAGCTTGTATTTCTCCAAGCCTTTTTTCCATTGCTCCTCATTCCTGTCCAACGAGAAATAGACTACAGCAATATTTGGATTCTCAGAGAGGAGTGTATTGGTCTTCGGCAATGCAGCGATACAATCCTTGCACCAGCTTGCCCAAAAGTCGATCAACAGGACTTTTCCCTTATGCTTTTCAAGAATTTTCTTTACCGTTTCTTTATTGCCCTTCTGGTTTAAAAGCTGCTGCTGAAGAGCCTTTGGAGAAAATTCTGTCTTTAAAATCTTGGGCACCTCCTGAGAAAAAGCCCAACTATAAATACCCAAAACCGCCGTTATAAATATCTTTTTCATCTGATGAATTTTAAAAACTGGGCAAAGATACAAAATAGCAATTGGCTTCTAGCTTTTGGCTTTTAGCAGTGGGTGGTTAGTTTGTAATAATAGCTTTAACTGCAAGGTGCGGCAGGCAATTATTTCATTTTTACTTCCGATGCGGAGAGAAACGAAAAACCCCTTACAATACGAGTAAGGGATTTTTCATCTATAATTATAAATAACTTTGGGAACTATCCTAATAAGAGCGTGAGAGGCTGCTCTAAGTAGGTTTTCAGCGTTTGAAGGAAAGCCGCCCCCGTAGCACCATCGATTACCCTGTGGTCGCAAGCAAGGGAGAGCTTCATCGTGTTTCCTACTACAATTTGCCCGCCTTTCACAACAGGCTTCTCTATAATCGCACCTACGGAAAGGATTGCAGCATTCGGCTGATTGATGATAGAAGTAAAAGTCTCGATACCAAACATACCCAAGTTTGAGATGGAGAATGTGGAGCCTTCCATTTCATTAGCCTTAAGACCTTTGTTTTTAGCCCGAGAAGCCATATCTTTTACCCCAGCAGAAATCTGGTTGTAGTTCATAAAATCTGTATTTTTCAGCACAGGAACCACCAAGCCGTCTGGCACTGCCACCGCAACACCGATATTGATGCTTCCGTGGTGGATAATCTTATCGCCCGCCCAAGTAGAATTTACTTGCGGATGCTTGCGAAGTGCCATTGCCGTAGCCTTAATCACCATATCATTGAATGAAATTTTGGTATCTGGAAGGGCATTGATTTCTTTTCTCGCTTTAATGGCATTATCCATATTGATTTCTACCATTAGGTAATAGTGAGGTGCGGAGTATTTAGACTCTGAAAGCCTCTTAGCGATGACATTTCTCATCTGAGAGTTTGGCGTTTCAGTAGTTTCTCCCGCTACGAAATTCACCGCAACCTGTGCTGCTGGAGCTGCTTTAGCAGGTGCTTCGGAAGGAGTATAGTTCTCGATATCCCTTCTTACAATTCTACCATTTTCGCCTGTACCTTTTAGAGTGCTGATGTCTATTCCTTTATCGGCAGCCATTTTTCTGGCTAATGGAGAGATGGCAATTCGCCCTCCTGAAACGCTTGCTTGCGCTGCTACCTCCTGCACAGCCGGCTGAGAAGGAGCAGAAACAACCTCTTTCTTAGGTGCTGAAGCCTTGCCTCCACCAGAAATAATAGCAGAAACATCTGTACCCGCAGGGCCTATGATGGCTAATACCGTATCTACTGCTGCTGCACCGCCTTCTTCTACTCCTGTGTAGAGGAGGGTACCGTTAAATTCGGTTTCAAAATCCTGAACGGCTTTATCGGTTTCAATCTCTGCTAAAATATCGCCTTCTTTTACGGTATCACCTACTTTGAAGTGCCATTTAGCCACTTTACCTTCGGTCATTGTATCTGAAAGGCGTGGCATATTGATCACCTCTACTCCTGCTGGAACTTCCACAGATACTTCTACGAACTCTTCAGTAGCTACAGGAGCTTCAGCTTTTGCCTCTGCAGGTGTAGAAACTCCTCCACCGATAAGAGATGAGATATCCTCACTCTGCTTACCGATAATCGCCAAGATGGAATCTACTGCTGCTGCACTCCCCTCTTCTACTCCTGTATAAAGGAGTACGCCGTTGAGTTCAGATTCAAAATCCTGAACGGCTTTATCGGTTTCAATCTCTGCTAAAATATCGCCTTCGCTTACAGAATCTCCGACTTTTTTGTGCCATTTAGCCCCTTTACCTTCGGTCATCGTATCCGAAAGGCGTGGCATTGTAATTACTTCTGCCATAATTTTCTTATTTCTTTTTTAAACATAGAAAAACCAAGAGTAAAAGTTTCTTGTACCTTGGTTTTTATTTGTAAATATTAGTTATTTTCTACTTTATCAAGGAAAGGATAATCTTCCTGAGCATATACATATTCGTAGATTTGTTCCTTGTCTGGGAATGGAGAGTTCTCCATAAACTCTACACATTCTTCTACGAAATTTTTTGATTTTTCATCAATAGCTTCTAATTCTGTTTCGCTTGCCCAGCCATTGGCTAAAATCCTTGACTTCACGAGTTCGATAGGGTCTTGCTCTTTATACAAACCAACTTCTTCTTTGGTTCTGTAAGGCTCTGCATCAGACATAGAGTGCCCCCTGTATCTATAAGTTCGTGCTTCTATAAAGGTAGGACCATCACCTCTTCTTGCTCTTTCAATAGCCTCGTAAGCGCCTTCGGCTACTTTCTCTGGATCCATAGCATCTATAGCGTAGCAAGGCATTTCATAGCCGAGACCGAGCTTATAGATATCCTCGTGGTTAGCGGTTCTTTTCACGGAAGTACCCATTGCATACTGGTTGTTCTCTACTACAAAAACCACTGGGAGTTTCCAGTTCATCGCCATATTGAAAGTCTCGTGCAGAGAGCCCTGACGAGCGGCACCATCTCCAAAGAAACAGATATTTACTGCCTTTCTATCAAAGTATTTATCTGCAAAGGCAATACCTGCTCCCAAAGGAATCTGCCCCCCTACGATACCGTGCCCACCATAGAACCTGTGCTCTTTACTAAAAATGTGCATAGAACCACCCATACCGCCAGAAGTACCCGTAGCCTTACCGCAAAGCTCTGCCATAATCCTCCTCGGATCTACGCCCATAGCCATAGGGTGTATGTGGCATCTGTAAGCGGTAATCATACTGTCTTTGGTCATATCCATAGCGTGGGCAAAGCCTGCTGGGATAGCTTCCTGACCATTATACAAGTGTAAAAAACCTCTGATTTTTTGTTTTAGATAGAGGGAGCGACATTTATCTTCAAATCGTCTCCACATTGTCATATCAGCATACCATTTCAGATATACTTCTTTAGAAAATTCCTTCATAGTTTTTAGAAATTATGGCGCAAAAATATAAAAAGTATTTCGGTTATTAAAGATTATTTCATTTTTATTATCAATCTTATTTTTTCTACTCTTTTAATTTTTTATTAACCTATACCACAATTTAAGGCTCAGAGTTTTTTGGAGATAAAGATGCTAGTATAATTAACAAAGAAAAAATAATCACAAATCTAAAGATAAAGAAATGCCTCAAGGAGAGATATAATAAGTTTTAAGTAATAATCAACAAAAGCAATTCTACTTTTTATAGAGTTGCTTTTTAATTGTCTCTATTTTCACCCTCTCCCCCATTCTGCAATCGTTTCATAGAGAAGATAAAGGTTGAGGAGGATAATAATGATAGAAATCACCCAAGCGAGGATTTTTATAGGAATTTTATTGACGAAAACACCCATTTTCAACTTATCATTAGTAAAAAGTACGAGTGGAACAACCGCAAAACTCAGCTGCATAGAGAGTATAACTTGGCTAAATACTAACAAATCAGCTGTTCCTTTTTCGCCATAAGCTATGGTGATAATCAGTGCGGGGATTACGGCTATCAGGCGTGTGATAAGCCTCCTGAGCCAAGGTTTCAGGCGTATGTTGAGAAAGCCTTCCATCACGATTTGCCCTGCCAGAGTACCTGTAAGCGTAGAATTTTGCCCCGATGCCAGTAGCGCCACTGCAAAAACTACGCTTGCAAGGCTGGTACCGAGTATAGGTGCCATTAGCTCGTGGGCATCGTAGATTTCTGCTACTTCGCGGTGACCGCAATTTCCAACGGCAGATACGCCCAAGCAAAATCACGTCCGGCACGCGGCAACGCATCCAAGCCCTGAGCCGCCAGTTTCATCTGTTCGTAAGCCAACAGACGGCGCACCAACTCGGCACGCGGATCCGCCTCTTCATCCTCAACTTCTTCAGGACGCGGCAACAGCAGACGCGATTTAATTTCAATCAACATTGCCGCCATCAGCAGGTATTCCGCCGCCAAATCAAACTGATACGCTTCCATTTGGGCAATATAGTGCAGATACTGCTCGGTAATCTTTACCATCGGAATATCAAGGACATCGATATTTTGCTTGCGGATAAGGTACAGCAGCAAATCCAACGGCCCTTGGAAGCTGCTCAATACCACCTTCAACGCATCAGGCGGAATAAACAAATCCTGCGGCACATCGGTAACAGGCTGACCGAACACCCACGCAACGGTATGTTCAGACGGCGTTGCGGCAGTGGAAGAAATAAGGTGTTCTGAAGGCATGGTTAAAGGGTCTTTTTCTTTTTAAGTTTAGTAAGAAGTTTCATCAACAAAAGGCCGTCTGAAACAAGGACAACCCGTTTTAAATATAAAAATCAACGTTTTTTACGATTGATTTGCAAAGAAACAATGGCGACGGCAAAGGTCTGGGCCAAGGCCATACCCAACAGCGGCAGGCTGGCGAAAACCGTACCCGCCAGTACCGAGCCAACATCTCGGGACAACACAAAACCATCCCTCGCAAGCATCGCCACTATCAAAGCCAACAGCAGCAAACTTTCGCAGCCGACCAAAAACCAAATCATTTTAACCGAACGGCGTTTGCGCCATTTCATAATACCGGCGTGCAAAAGGCTGAATATCACGACGGACAGAAACGGATAAAGAAAAGTGGTGAATGGGCGGTCATAACCGCTTTGCACACACAAATAATCGCCCGGCAGCGTATTGCATTCCATCACATCGAGAAACATCGGATCGACAGCATACATCAATACGCCGAACCATACCGCATAAATCAGACTGGCAATAAAGTAGGCTTTAAAAAATCGGCTCTTAACCATCTTCCCCTACCCCTCACTTCCGCCCCGCGATATGCTCCACCGCCGCCTGCGCGGGACGGTGTCGGAGGGGTTCGTCCGTTCCGCGGCGCTCGACGACCGCTGCGTCTACATGGACGACGAGGACGAGGCCGTCAGGGACTACCTCGACGGGCAGGCGGGATACCCCTGCATCCGGCCCGTGGAGGAGCTGCGCCGGGCGTTCCTGATGTACTCCTTCTCGCCCGATCCCTCCGCGTCCCCGCTCTTCCGGGAACCGATCGAGGGCGTCGTGCTTGACCGCACGCAGCATTTCATCGAGGCGCGTCCGGCCGGGACCTCGAAGTGGAGGGGCATCCTGGAGGCCGCGCACCGTCTCGGGTTCGCTCCCGGCGACGTCGTCGCGTTCGGCGTGCCGGTCTGCGCGGGGGAGGCTGCACTCGGTTGGGACGTGGGCGCCGCCGGTACTGCTGGTGTGCTCGAAGCGGCGTGCTTGGGCGCTCTGCTCGGCATGGCGTGCTTGGGCGACCTGGCAGGCTTGGCCGCCGGTGCGCCGGGCTCGCCCGACCCGGCGGGGCTGGTGGGTTCGGCCTGTTTGGCGGGCTCCGCCGTCGATCCGACGGGTTCGGCCGGCCGCACGACGGTGCCGTCGGGGGAGACGACCGGAGCCGTGACGGCTATGGTGTCGCTGGATTCCGAATCCGATTCCGAACTCGCCGCCCCGCTGGCGTAGGACGAGAGTGCAGAGGCCGGCAGGACTACGGCGGATGCGACGAGCACCCGAGAGGTGATTCTTCTTGTTCCCATGCGAGCTCCTAATCCGATTGGCGGTGTGGTCGGTCTGAAGTGAGGTTCCAGGATCGCCGTGCTGTCGATGCCAGGCGCCCATGCGACGCGTGAACGCCAATATGTGTGATTTCGCACCTATAGAACACATCATATTGTCACCGCATCTT
>ERZ773072.1016-NODE-1016-length-14411-cov-25.269783_pt1 | contig 14411 bp, 11 predicted proteins | sample MGYA00580617_ERZ773072 | MGnify/ENA primary metagenome ERZ773072 (study PRJEB29015, sample SAMEA2737970) | human oral metagenome | biome: human oral; feature: human-associated habitat; material: dental | place: China | collected 2122 ... | reverse complement strand
AACGCTCGCGCCCTACGTATTACCGCGGCTGCTGGCACGTAGTTAGCCGGCGCTTCTTTACCCACTACCCTCACCACAACCAATGTTGCGGCTTGACCATGAGCGAAAGAGGTTTACAACCCGAAGGCCTCCATCCCTCACGCGGCGTCGCTGCATCAGGCTTTCGCCCATTGTGCAATATTCCCCACTGCTGCCTCCCGTAGGAGTCTGGGCCGTATCTCAGTCCCAATGTGACCGGTCACCCTCTCAGGCCGGCTACCCGTCAAAGCCTTGGTAGGCCATCACCCCACCAACAAGCTGATAGGCCGCGAGCCCATCCCCCACCAGAAAAAACCTTTCCACCAACCCCCATGCGAAGATCAGTGAATATCCAGTATTAGCACCCGTTTCCGGGCGTTATCCCAAAGAAGGGGGCAGGTTACTCACGTGTTACTCACCCGTTCGCCACTCATCCACCCAGCAAGCTGAGCTTCAGCGTTCGACTTGCATGTGTTAAGCACGCCGCCAGCGTTCGTCCTGAGCCAGGATCAAACTCTCCGAACAAAAACAAAAACGTTAAAGCCCAGAAAAACCAACCAACCAAACAAGGCCAGCCAGCAATCCCAACCAAAAACACTCAAAAACAAAAAACAGGCATAAACAAAAACAAACAAACACACTATCGAGTTCACAAACAACACCCACACACCCAAACAACCAGGAAAAACCCAGCCACCCAAGCGGTGAACCACCACCACTCACTCACTCACAAGCTCGCGGCGACAGGTGAATAATCTACTCACCCCCCACCCCAAAGTCAAACCAAAACCACGTGACCCCCAACACACACCACACAAACCCCACAAACACAACGAAAAGAGGGCGCCCGATGCAGAACGGACGCCCTCTTTCTCAGAAGAATCAGCTCAGCTCGAGCACGGCAAGGTTCTTACGACCCTTACGAATGAGAGCCAGTCCACCAGCGAGGACGTCCTCCGCACGCAGGACCGCCTCGGGATCCTCAACCTTCACGTTGTTAATGGACGCGCCGCCGGAGGAGATCGTGCGACGTGCTGCGGTCTTGCCCTTCTCGAAGCCGAGAGCAACAAGAGCGTCGGCCACGGTCGACTCACCAATGGTGAGAGACGCGCGAGGAAGGTCGGCGGTCGCAGCGGCCAGGGTCGCCTCGTCCAGGTCGCGGATGTCGCCACCGCCCCACAGTGCGTCCGTTGCGGCAAGGACGCGGGCGAGCTGGTCCGCCCCGTGCACGAGCTCGGTGACGGAAGCTGCCAGCGCCTTCTGCGCGGCGCGCTGATGGGGACGCTGCGCCACCTCAACCTCGAGAGCCTCGATTTCCTCGCGAGACATGAACGTGAAGATCTTCAGGAAACGCACGACGTCGTCGTCCGCCACCTGCAGCCAGAACTGGTAGAAGGCGTAGGGGGTCATCATCTCCGGGTCGAGCCAAATGGCGCCGCCCTCGGACTTTCCGAACTTCGTACCGTCGGCCTTGGTGATGATCGGAGTCGTCATCACATGGGTGTCGACGCCCTCGACCTTGCGGATGAGGTCGACGCCGCCCACCATGTTGCCCCACTGGTCGTTGCCGCCAGTCTCGAGGGTGCAGCCATTGCGGCGGTACAGCTCGAGGAAGTCGTTGGCTTGCAGAACCTGGTAGGAGAACTCCGTGTAGGAGATGCCCTCGTCAGAGGCGATGCGGCGAGCGACGATGTCCTTATTGAGCATAGTGCCCACGCGGAAGTACTTGCCGATGGTGCGCAGCAGGTCGATGGCGCTCATCTCCTGGGTCCAGTCCAGGTTGTTGACCATCTGCGCGGCGGCCGGGCCTTCGAAGTCAAGGAACTTCGAAATCTGCGCGTGAAGACGATCCGCCCAGCCCTTGACGACCTCGGTCGACTGAAGCTGACGCTCGCCGCTTTGACGCGGGTCGCCAATCTGTCCGGTGGCGCCGCCAACCAGCGCAAGCGGGCGATGCCCGGCGAGCTGGAGGTGACGCATGACGATGAGCTGCACGAGGTGGCCGTGATGCAGGGAGGGCGCGGTGGGGTCGTAGCCGCAATAGAAGGTGACAGGTCCGGCGGCCAGGTGCGCGCGAAGCGCCTCAAGGTCGGTGTGCTGCGCGAGCAGCCCACGCCACTGCAGTTCGTCCAGGATGTCTGTCACGAAAGTTGTCCTTCCTTGCGGATTCGACGGGTTCTTGTCCCTGTAGTGTATCGGCTTCGTGTCTCCGAGCGTTAGCGCAGCGCGGTGGCCGCCCACTGACGGGCGTCCGCGAGGCCGGCCAGGGCCTCGTCGAGCTGCTCGGCGACGCGCACGGGGGCTGTTCCGCCGCGACCCAAGCGAGCACCGACCGATCCTTCAACGGTGAGGACGCAACGAACCTCGGGGTCGAGGTGGGGCGAGGCCTGGGCGAGCTCCGCGTCCGTCAGGTCGGCCAGCTCCACTCCCCTTGCCTCGGCAAGGCGCACGCAGGCGCCCGAGATTTCGTGCGCGTCGCGGAAGGGAACCCCGCGCTTGACGAGCCATTCGGCGATGTCGGTGGCCAAGGAGAAGCCCTGAGGAGCCAGCTCGGCGAGGCGTTCCAGGTGAATTGTCATGGTGTCGATCATGCCGGCGACCGCGGGGCACAGCACGTCGAGGGTGTCGATCTGGTCAAAGACCGGCTCCTTATCCTCCTGGAGGTCACGATCGTAGGCGAGAGGAAGAGCCTTAAGGACGGCAAGGAGTCCGGTGAGATCGCCGATAAGGCGACCGGCCTTGCCGCGCGCAAGCTCGGCGACATCCGGATTCTTCTTCTGAGGCATGATCGAGGAGCCGGTCGAGTAGGAGTCGTCAAGCGTGACGTAGTCAAATTCCTTCGTGTTCCAGATGACGATCTCCTCAGACAGTCGCGAAATGTCGATGCCAATCTGGGCGCAGATGAAAGAGAACTCGGCGACGACATCGCGGGCAGAGGTGCCGTCAATCGAGTTTTCGACGGAGTCGGTGAAACCGAGGGCCGCAGCGATACGGCGCGGATCCATTCCGAGAGTGTTGCCGGCGAGCGCGCCGGAGCCGTAGGGCGAGATGGCGGCACGCTTGTCCCAGTCGCGCAGGCGCGCAACGTCGCGCAGCAAAGGCCAGACGTGGGCAAGCAGGTGGTGCGCAACGAGCACCGGCTGGGCATGCTGCATGTGGGTACGCCCTGGCATGACGGCGTCACCCGCGCGCTGCGCCTGGCTGATGAGAGCCTCGGCAATGTCGAGCACGCGCCCGGTCAGGTGTCGGGCCTCCTCGCGCAGGTAGACGCGAATAAGCGTCGCGATCTGGTCGTTACGCGAGCGCCCGGCGCGCAGCTTGCCGCCGAGGGTCGCGCCGGCACGATCGATCAGACCGCGTTCTAGGGCGGTGTGCACGTCCTCATCGTCGGGGCTGGGCACGAAGGCGCCGGAAGCCACGTCGGCGTCGAGACTGCTCAGTGCCGCATGCATGTCCTCGCACTCCTGATCGGTCAGTAGGCCGACGCGGTGCAGTTCGTCGGCGTGCGCATGCGATCCCGCGATGTCAACGTGCGCCAGACGGAAATCAAAATGAGTTGAGACGCTCAGGGCCGCGAGGGCCTGCGATGGGCCTCCGGCGAAGCGGCCGCCCCACAGGGACACGTGCTTGTCAGACTGCGACATGGTTGACCTCCCAGGGTCGGTAGCGGGAACGAGGGTTTGATTTAAGAGTATTCGAGGTGCGAACGAGCCGCCGACGGCCACACGACTGGCACCTCACCGCGCACCTTGACCCAGGTGGCGATGATGACGACGAGCATCCAGTTGCCCTCGAAGAGCATCCTGGATTCGGTAAAGGACTGGATGAACATCGCGATCATGAGGACGGCGGGCACGACGTCCCACAGGTTGTCGTCAATGTGTGCGACCGCGACCTTAACGACGCGGAAGAGTGTCCACACGATGGCGGCCGTGACGAGAAATGCGCCGACGAAGCCGGTCGTCAACGCGGCCTCGACGTAGACGTTGTGTGCCTGGTTCGTTGGGGTTCCGTCAGGGCGGATCACAAGAGAAGCAAAAGGCTCCATCCAGGTGGGCCAGCCGATGAACCATCCCCAGCCTCCGATTGGCCGCTCCCTGACCAGGGGGGCGACGGCGTGCCAGATGACGGAACGCCCACTCATGTCGGGACTACGCCCGAAAGCGTCTGCGATTGAGTGGCGCACGAAAAACGCGCCAATTGCTGCGAGCACGCCGATGCCCGCGAAAATGCCGACGACGCGCAGGCGCATGTGCACGGGCACCCGACGCTGGACGACCAGACCGGCGATCACTATGAAGCAGCCGGCGGTGGACAAGGAGACAGTCGCCGACTGGGTCAGCAGGAAGACGGCACCACATGCGGCCAACCAGCCGAGAGTGGTGGGCAGGGCGCGGCGGGTCTGCATGTAGCGCAGGACGAGGCAGACCGCGAGGAGCAGCGCGACGAACGCCAGCGGATTACGGTTTCCGGGGAAACCTTGGATGGGCCCACCCTGGAAAAGCAGACCGTCGATCCAGTAGGAGGATGCGGGAAGGAGTCCCCTACCCCACATGGTCGGCGGGGCCAGGGGGCCTCGGCCGAACAAGCCGACCGCAACCTCGAGAATGAATGAAGACCCGATGATCCACTGGAAGGCCAGGATCAGGGATTCCACGAGTGCCGTTAGCGGCAGCGCGACGGCGACCGCGATCGCAACCAGCGTCAGGACGCTCTGAACGACCCAGTACTGCGCGCTCATCAGGGGGTCGACCGACCAGAAGCAGGTCAGGCCGCACCAGAGCACGAAGATGCTAATCGTCGTCGGGAAACGACGCGCCAGCAGGGAACGCCCGGAGGTGCGAAAAAGCACCACGAAGGCCACGAGAAGGATGAGCATGGGCACGAGCGAGCCGATGTCGCCGAATATCCCGCGGATTCCCTTCCCGGCAAAACCGACGAAAAACATGCCCGCAACCGTGTAGCGCATCATGCGCTCGCGCAGAGCCTCATCCTGATCGGCGGCCGCGGTCCCTCCCATCGGCGCACTCTCTTGGTACGTCATACACGAAACACTAAGCGAGGTGGGAGCGTCGTCGCCGACGCTCCCACCTCTTGAAACCCAACTGAAACATTCCCTGTGAGAGAACGCTCAGTGAGTACTCAGTACCCCATATTGACGCCGAAGCGCACGTCGCGGGCGGCTGCGAGCTTGGACTGCAGGCCGTAAATGTCGATGAATCCACGCGACGACGACTGGTCGAAGGTGTCGCCCGTTTCGTAGGTCGCCAGGTTGAAGTCGTAGAGCGACGACTCCGAGCGGCGGCCGTTGACAGTGGCGCGTCCGCCGTGCAGGATCATGCGGATCTCACCGGAGACGTATTCCTGCGTGTGCTCGATGAACGCATCCATCGACTTCTTCAGCGGCGAGTACCACTGGGCCTCGTAAACGAGCTCACCCCAGGTCTGCTCAAGCTGACGCTTGTAGCGGCGCTGCATACGCTCCAGGGTGATGGACTCGAGGGCCTGGTGAGCCTCAATGAGGGCGACGGCGCCAGGCGCCTCGTAGATCTCGCGGGACTTGATGCCGACGAGGCGGTCTTCGACCATGTCGATTCGGCCAATGCCCTGGGCGCCGGCGCGACGGTTCATCTCCTGGATCGCCTCGAGCGGGGTAACGGGGCGGCCGTCGATGGCGACAGGGATGCCCTTATCGAAGGTGATGACGACTTCGTCGGGCAGCGGCGGGTAGGTCGGGTCGTCGGTGTAGTTGTAGACGTCCTTGGTGGGAGCGTTCCACAGGTCCTCGAGGAACCCGGTCTCAATCGCGCGGCCCCACACGTTCTGGTCGATCGAGAAAGGGTTGTGCTTCGTGGTTTCGATCGGGAGGTTGTGCTTTTCGGCGTACTCGATGGCGACGTCGCGGGTCAGGGCGAGGTCACGCACCGGGGAGATGCAATCCATGTCGGGGGCCATCGAGGTAATGGAGACCTCGAAGCGGACCTGGTCGTTGCCCTTGCCGGTGCAGCCGTGAGCGACGGTGGTGGCACCGAATTCACGCGCTGCTTTGACCAGGTGCTTGGTGATGACGGGGCGCGAGAGAGCCGAGACGAGCGGGTACTTGCCCTCGTAGAGGGCGTTGGCCTTCAGCGCGGGCATGCAGTAGTCGTTCGCAAATTCGTCGCGAGCGTCAGCCACGTAGGCTTCGACGGCACCGCAGTCGAGAGCACGCTGACGAATGACCTCGAGGTCTTCGCCTCCCTGGCCGACATCGACGGCGACGGCGACGACCTCGCGGCCGGTCTGCTCTCCGATCCATCCGATGGCGACGGAGGTGTCCAGGCCACCTGAGTAGGCCAGGACGACGCGGTCTGTGCTCGGCATGAGGGTTCCTTCCAATGGGGGGGGTGTTTCGTTGGGTCGTCATTCGGCTCGTCGGGGACGAGGCCGTGGCTAGTTTTCGGGTAGTGCGCCGGGCTCTGCGAGGGCGAGGAGCATGCGTTCGATACCGGCTGCATCCTCGTCGGAGCGGCAGATCACGAGGATCGTGTCGTCGCCGGCGATGGTGCCGGCGATTTCCTCGCGGCGCACGGAATCAATGGCGGAGGCGAGGAGGTTGGCTGCCCCGACCTGGGTACGCAGGACGAGCTGGTTGCCGACTTTGACAGAGGTGACGAGGAGGAGCTGGCACCAGCGCGCCAGGCGGACGTTGGCGGCTTCGCCATCGTGGGTCGCTCCCCCGTCGTGATCGGGCACGGTGTAGATGAGGGTGCCGGATGCGTTGCGTACCTTGGTGGCCCGCAGGTCCATGAGGTCGCGTGACAGTGTCGTTTGCGTGACGTCGATGCCTCGTTCGGCGAGGCGTGAGCGCAGCGCTTCCTGGCTACCGATGGACTCGGAGGCCAGGAGGTCGCGGATCATTTCGTGCCTGGCACTCTTGGTGCTGGGGAACGCTGCTACTGAACTCATGTGCATGATTATACATACATGCGCATAAATCTGCGCAAGTGGGTGAGGCGCACCCCTCACCCACTTGCGTCATGACAATCTCAGGCCTTCAGCGCCTTGACAATCTCATCTGCCCACTGGTCAACGGCCTCCCAGTCACGGAAGTCCCCCTCGACAACTCCTGCCAGGCGAGCGACCGAGCGCTCGCGCAGCGACAGGAGCTCCGGCTTGTAGCGACCCGGGAACGTGCGCAGCTCGCGGCAGTTCATGTGGGTGAGCAGCGGGCCGACACGATTGCCATCCTGCTCCGAGTGCTTCGGCACGCCATTCATGCCGACGGAGAAGGCCCAGACCGGCTTGTCGCGCAGATCGTCCTTGAAACGCTCCATAAAGTCGTGCGCCTCGGGCATCCACTGGAGAATGTAGACGGCGGAGCCGACAACCACGGCGTCGTAACGTTCGACCGTGGTCACGTCAGCGGGCGCGACACGATCGACGGTCAAGCCCGCCGCCTCGAGGCGCTTCGCGATGGCGTCGGCGACTTCATCCGTCGCCCCGTGCTTTGATGCTGCAGTAACAAGGATGTGCATGTATCCATCGTAAAGCGAAGACCGGTCGAATCGATGGGCACAACGCCCCAAATGAGTGGGGTGCCACACCGCTGATTCGACCGGCCAGTCGCTCCGCGGACACTAGGCGCGCAGCGACGCTCCCAGAACTTTTGCTGCCTTCGCGACGACCTGCTCGCGAACCTGCGACGACTCCTTCGCGGTCAGCGTGTGGTCTGCCGCGCGCAGTCGCAGCGCAAATGCAAGAGAACGGTGGCCCTCGGGCACCTGATCACCTTCGTAGATGTCGAAGAGCGTCACGGACTCAGCAAGCTGACCCGCACCCTGACGCACGATTTGCTCGACGCGCGAAGCCGGGATATCGGAGGGCACAACCAGTGCGATGTCTTCCTTTGCCAGCGGGAACGTCGAGACTCCCTTGACCTGAATGGGAGCAGCACTCATCTGGGAAATCAGAGCATCCATGTCGATCTCGAATGCGCACGAACGCGCGGGAAGACCGAAGGAACGGCAGGCTGCAGGCGACAGCTCGCCGGCGAGCGCGACGTCCACGAGGTCTCGGCCGGCACGCACGAAGACGCGGGCCACGCGACCGGGGTGGAACGGTGCAACGGCAGCGGGATCCGTCGCCGGAGCAGGCATCGGAGCACCCTTGTGCGCGGGCACCTCGTCCATCCACGCGCGCGTCACCTCGACGCGTACGCCAAGGCCTGAAGCGACGCGACACACATACTCAAGAGCGTCCGCCCAATCGAACGCCCGAGCATTCGCCAGGACGCCGGCCGGAACGGCCTGGCCGGTCAGGACGCCGCCGATGTGCCAGGGCTGCGCCGGGATACCGGCTTCGAGCGCCGCAAGCACCTCATCGGAAGGCCGTTCGTCGGCACCGGGCAGGTCTGCCGGGACAGTTCCCGCTGGACGAGCAACCTTAGCGACTTCGAAAATCGCTACATCCGCATTGGATCGCGAGACGTTACGGCCAGCGACATCCAGGAGGGTGTCAAGGATCGTCGTGCGCAACCACGGTGCGTCATCCGCCATGGGATTACGCAGGCGCAGCGCCTCGCGGCGCGGATCGTCGACGGGAATGCCCTGACGATCCCAGGTATCGGACACGAACGGGTAGGACTCGACCTCGACCAGTCCCCCGTCAGCGAGCGCCGCTGCCGACAGACGGCGAGCCTTCTGCGCGGTCGTCAGACCGTGGCCTGCCGGGGCGGTGGGCATGACAACGGGAATGTTGTCGTAGCCGTCAAGGCGAGCGACTTCCTCGACCAGGTCAGCCGGCAGTGTCAAATCGGGACGCCACGAGGGAGCGGTAACCGTGAACACGCCGTTGTCGGGGCCGTCCACGACGCACCCGACCATGTGCAGCAGCTCGGCGATGCGCTCGGGGGTATGCGCCACGCCGGTCAGGCGCTGCGCTTCACCGACGGGAAGCGAGATGACGACGTCCTCTCCACGCTCGTCCACGTCCGTCACGCCCTCGTCGGCCGTGCCGCCGCCGTACTGGACGAGCAGCTCGACGGCACGCTGGGCAGCCACCGCGGGAAGCTGCGGATCCGTGCCGCGCTCGAAGCGCTTCGCAGCCTCAGAATGCAGCTTGTGGCGGCGCGAACTACGGGCAACGGACACCGAATCAAAGTGTGCGGCCTCGAAGAGGACGTCGCTCGTGCCCTCGCCGACCTCGGAGTAGGCCCCGCCCATGACACCTGCGATGCCGATGATACGAGAGCCCTCGCCCTCGGGCGAGTCAGTGATCAGCAGATCCTGGGTGTCAAGCTCGCGCTTTTCCTCGTCGAGGGTCACCAGCGTTTCCCCAGCGCGGGCGCGGCGCACGACGATCGGAGCGGCCAGGTCGCCCAGATCGTAGGCGTGCATCGGCTGGCCAAGGTCGAGCATGACGTAGTTCGTGATGTCGACGGCCAAGGAGAGCGACCGCATTCCGGCGGCCTCGAGACGCTCGACCATCCAGCGCGGTGTCGGGGCGGAAGGGTTCGTCCCGCGCACAACGCGTGCGACGAAGCGGTCCACACCAGAGCGGCCACGAATCGGGGCGTCGTCGGAGAACACGACCGGGAAGCCGCAACCGTTCGCGACCGCAGGCTCGCTCGCGATCACGCCGGGTAGGCCGGGGTCGCGGAAGGACGCGCCAGTGGAGTGCGAGTACTCACGAGCGATACCGCGCATGGAGAAGCAATACCCACGATCCGGGGTCACGTTGATCTCAAGGACCTCTTCGCCCAGGCCGAGCCAGGACACGATGTCGGTGCCGACGGCGGGGATCTCGCGGTCCGGGAAGTACTTCGGCAGCACGATGATGCCGTCGTGGTCCTCGCCCAGGCCGAGCTCGCGCGCGGAGCAGATCATGCCGTCGGAGACGTGACCATAGGTCTTACGAGCGGCGATCTGGAAGTCTCCTGGCAGGATCGCGCCAGGCAGAGAGACGACGACGAGGTCGTCGACGTCGAAGTTGTGGGCACCACAGATGATGCCGCGGCTCGGCAGATCGGAGGGCTCTTTTCCGGTACCGGGAGCGTCGTTGTGCTCCCCCACATCCACGCGGCAGTAGTTAACAATCTTGCCGTTCGATGCGGTCTCTTCCACACGGGTCAGAACACGACCCACGACGAGGGGACCGGTGACGCGCGCCGGGTGAATCTCTTCCTCTTCGAGGCCGACCTTCACGAGGGCGGCAGCAAGAGCCTCGGCGTCGGTTCCTTCGGCGACGTCAACGTGATCGGCCAGCCAGCTCAGCGGGACCATAGGCATGTCAGTTACCCCTTCCATTCACTCCGAACTGCCGGGAGAAGCGCACGTCTCCCTCAACGATGTCATGCATATCGGCGATGCCGTGACGCAGCATGAGCGTGCGCTCGATACCCATACCGAAAGCAAAACCCGAGTAGACCTCAGGGTCGACGCCGTTGGCGCGCAGCACGTTCGGGTTGACCATGCCGCAGCCGCCCCACTCAATCCAGCCGGGGCCACCCTTCTTCTGAGGGAACCACAGATCCATTTCGGCACTGGGTTCGGTGAAGGGAAAGTACGAGGGACGCAGACGAGTCTTCGCCTCGGGGCCGAACATGGCCTTGGCGAAGTGGTCGAGAACGCCCTTGAGGTGAGCCATCGTCAGTCCCTTATCGACGGCGAGGCCCTCCACCTGATGGAAAACCGGGGTGTGGGTCGCATCGAGCGCGTCAGAGCGGAACACCTTACCGGGACAGGCCACGTAGAGGGGAACACCGCGAGAGAGCATGGCGTGCGACTGGACCGGGGAGGTGTGCGTGCGCATCACGAGGTGAGCACCATCCTCGGTCTGCGCGCCGACGCTGCGGCCGTCGATGTAGAGCGTGTCCTGCATCTGGCGCGCCGGGTGATCGATGTCGAAGTTGAGGGAGTCGAAGTTAAACCACTCGTGCTCGATCTCGGGGCCCTCGGCAATATCCCAGCCCATCGCCACGAAGAAGTCAGCGACCTCTTCCATGAGGGTCTCGAGGGGATGACGAGCACCAGCCGAGCGGCGCACGGTCGGCAGGGTCACATCGACGGACTCCTCGACGAGCATGCGAGCCTCATGCTCAGCGGCAAGAACTGCCTGACGTTCCACGAGCGCCTCGGTCAACGCCTTGCGCGCCTGACCGAGATTCTTGCCTGCGAGACCGCGCTGCGCGGGCTCGAGCGAGCCGATCGTGCGATTAGCGGTCACGAGCGGTGCCTGATCACCGAGGATCGAGGCGCGAACAGCCTTCAGCGCATCAAGCGAGTTCGCGGCCTCAATATCGGCGAGGCCGGCCTCACGAACGGCGTTAACAGCTGCCTCGTCAAGAGGATCAAGGTCAGGGGCATTGCCAGCCATGTCCTGCTTCCTTCTTCTTTCCATCTGGGGTCATTACTGCGCGCATCACGCGCACCGCGCACCATCCTACCCGTTCGTCTATCCTCACAGCTCACCGGATCCACGGGCGCGCTACCCTGTAAGACATGAATGCGCTCTCGCGCCGACCAACAGCTCACCGAAGGAATCCCGTGTCTCACATTACGCAACCGGAGAACGTGCCCACGGCCTCGTCGCAGACGCCCGCGCTCTTTTCCGCCAAGCGCGTGCGCATCCAGCACATCGCTCGCGCGAAGGCTGAGGGAACTCCCCTCACCATGCTCACCGCCTACGATGCGCTCACCGCGCCGTTCCTCGAGGCAGCGGGGGTGGACATGCTCCTCGTCGGCGATTCGCTTGGCAACGTGATCCTTGGCCACTCCTCGACGCTACCCGTCACCCTGGAAGACATGGAGCGAGCCACAGCGGCCGTCGCTCGCTCAACCTCGCGCGCGATGATCGTCGCGGACCTTCCCTTCGGTGCCTACGAAGACTCGGTCGAGCACGCCTTTGCCTCCGCCACGCGCCTCATAAAGGCCGGCGCGCACGCCGTCAAGCTCGAGGGCGGCGAGAGCCGCGCCCACATCATCGCTGGCCTGGTCTCGGCGGGCATCCCCGTGTGCGCCCACCTGGGTTACACGCCCCAGTCGGAAAACACCCTGGGCGGCCCTCGTATGCAGGGTCGCGGTGACGGCGCAGACGCCCTGCGTCGCGACGCCGAGGCCGTCGAAAAGGCCGGCGCATTCGCCGTCGTTTTCGAAATGGTGCCTTCCTCGATCGCCACCGAACTCACCCAGACGCTGTCGATCGCCACGATCGGCATCGGCGCGGGCCCGAATACCGACGGCCAGGTGCTCGTGTGGTCGGACATGGCGGGATACTCGGACTGGACGCCTTCCTTCGTGCGCAAGTTCGGGGAGCTGGGTCGTGCCCTGCGCGACGCGGCTAGCGACTACGTCGAGGCCGTGCGAGAGCGCAGCTTCCCGGGCCCCGACAACTACAAGAACGACTAACGCCACCCGGTAGGAGGACGAAGATCCATGGAAGCATCGCCACTCGCGCGACGTGCGCCCCTCGGTACGCTCAAGCCGGGCCGCGTCTCGCCTATGCGCGCCGTACCCGAGCACATCGAGCGCCCCGAGTACATGTTTCACGACGGACCCGAGCGCGTCACCGCCTCGGACATTAAGAGCCCCGAGACCATCGCAAAGATCCGCGAGGCAGGTCGCATCGCGGCCGGTGCCATCGAGGCCGTCGGTGCCGCCATCGCGCCGGGCGTGACCACGGAGGAGCTCGACCGCATCGGTCACGAGTATCTGATCGCCCACGACGCATACCCTTCTTGCCTGGGCTACATGGGCTTTCCCAAGTCCCTGTGTTCCTCGATCAACGAGGTCATCTGCCACGGCATTCCGGACGACCGACCGCTCGAGGACGGCGACATCGTCAACATTGACATCACGGCCTACAAGGACGGCGTCCACGGCGACACGTGCGCGATGTTCGAGGTCGGCACCGTCGACGAAGAGTCTCACCTGCTCATCGAGCGCACCAAGAACGCCATGATGCGCGGCATCAAGGCCGTGGGCCCGGGCCGCGAAATAAACGTGATCGGTCGCGTCATCGAGGCCTATGCGAAGCGCTTCGATTACGGCGTTGTCCGCGACTACACGGGACACGGTGTAGGCGAGGCCTTCCACTCGGGCCTGATCGTCCCCCACTACGATGCGGCCCCCGCCTACGATACGGTCATGGAGCCCGGCATGGTCTTCACGATCGAGCCGATGCTGACCCTGGGGACGGTCGAGTGGGAGCAGTGGGACGACGACTGGACCATCGTGACGGCCGACCGCTCGCGTACTGCCCAGTTCGAGCACACCGTTGTCGTCACCGAAGACGGGGCTGAGATCCTCACCCTTCCGTGACGGTGATCTTTCGAGGCCCGCCTTCAGGCTCTCACAGTCTGAGGCGGGCCTCGCTATTAGTCGTGACATCCCATACAATTCGGGTACGGCGGGCTTCAGGGGCCCGCTGACAACAGATTGTCTTACCCGAGGAGGGGTCATGACTCAGGTCGCATGCGGCATCGATATCGGCGGATCGGGCGTCAAGGGCGCGCTCGTTGATCTGGAAACCGGCGAGTACATTGGCGAGCAGGTCCGAATTCCCACGCCTAATCCCGCCACGCCCGAGGCCGTCGCCACCGTGTGTCGCGAGGTCATCGACCAGCTCGACGTCAAGATCGGCGTTCCGATCGGCGTCACCTTCCCCGCCCCCGTTTTTGACGGCGTGATTCCCTACATGGCGAACCTCGACCAGTCGTGGGTCAACGTCGACGTCAACGAACTCATGGAGCGCTACCTGGGTCACGCAGTCGTCGCGCTCAACGACGCGGATGCGGCGGGCATCGCCGAAGTCGCCTACGGTGCGGCCAAGGGCCGCGACGGCGTCATCGTCTTCACCACCCAGGGCACTGGAATCGGCTCGGCGATCATCGTCAACGGCACTCTCCTCACCAACACCGAGCTCGGCCACCTCGAGATCGACGGCACTGACGCGGAGAAGAACGCATCCTCGGGCCAGAAGACCCTGCAGGGCTTGGATTGGGAGCAGTGGGCCGAGCGTCTTCAGCGCTACTACGGTCACGTCGAGTTCCTGCTCAACCCCGACCTCTTCGTGGTCGGCGGCGGCGTGTCCGAGAACCACGAGAAGTTCATGCCCCTCCTGAAGCTGAAGACCCCCATGATCCCCGCGAAGCTGCTCAACACGGCCGGCATCGTGGGTGCCGCCTACTACGCGGCCCAGCACAGCGCCTAAGAGCCCGCACACACAGAAGGACCCCGACGCGAGTCGGGGTCCTTCGCGGATCTGTCGGCCTATACGCCGGGTTCTGTCACGCACGCCGTTGCCGAACGTGCGGCGGCGACCATCTATCTAGGACCGTCGTTACCGACGGCCTCCAGCAACCTACCCGCAGGCATTGGACGGGCCGCCCTGCCTGCTGCTCGGTCTTGCTCCGG
>ERZ773072.1015-NODE-1015-length-14412-cov-25.436024_pt1 | contig 14412 bp, 15 predicted proteins | sample MGYA00580617_ERZ773072 | MGnify/ENA primary metagenome ERZ773072 (study PRJEB29015, sample SAMEA2737970) | human oral metagenome | biome: human oral; feature: human-associated habitat; material: dental | place: China | collected 2122 ... | reverse complement strand
AGCGCGGGGACGGAGGAGGTGCCGGCGCGACCACCGGTGGAGTCGGCGGTGACGGTGTATGCAATCTTGCTAGGTGTATCCATGCCCCCATTTCATCACTAGGACTTCAGTCCCGCAAGGGGTTTGACAGAAACACAAGCTTTTTCGCGCACACGGGGACGAGGTCGGGGCGCGCCCCGTCGCTCACGCCACGTTAGGCGGTGAGGAAGTCAGCGTCGGGGCGGGCGCTCAGGGCCTTGGTGACGGCGCGACGGAAGCGCTCGTTCATGGGAGGGAGCTGATCGGCGGGGAAGAACGCGGTCTCACTGTTTTCGCCGTCGGCGGGGGCGGGCTCACCGCTCACCCACTCGGCAGCGAAGGCCACGTCCAGGTAGGTGGTGACGTCGCCGTTGTCGTAGGTGACAGGGCCGACGACTTCGACGGAGAGGAGACGGCGCACCTCGATGGCGACGTCGGCCTCCTCGGCGGCCTCGCGGGCGGCCGCGACGGCGGGCTCCTCTCCGGGGTCGACGATGCCGGTCACGGGGGTCCAAGCGCCGTTGTCACAGCGGCGCACGCACAGGACTTCGACGGTCTCGGGCGCGATGGGGCGTTCCCAGTCGATGGGGGCACAGCCCGGGGCGGGGCGCAGGATGACGACGGTCGTGCCGGGCATCCACAGGGGTGCGTGGCCGACGTGTCGGCGCAGCTCGAGGACGAAGTCGGGGGTAGCCATGGCCCTAGTCTACGGCGCTCATAGGAAGGAGGTGATGACCGGCAGGAGCAGGATCTTGACGATGATCGCGAAGGCGAAGAGGGTGGCGTAGGCGGCCTCGATACGCTCGTCGGTGACGCGGGCGTCGGCGGCCTGCAGGACGGCGGGCTGGCCGAGGAATCCCGCGATACCGCCGGCGGCGCGAGCGGAGGACAGACCGATGAACTTCGCGCCGAGGGCTTGAATGACGCAGCAGACGACGACCATGACGGCGGCGAGGAGAGCGGCGCGCCAGCCGTCGGGGCTGGTGAGCAGGCTCGCGAACTGCGGGCCCGCGTTCAGGCCAAGGGCGGCGAGGAAGAGCATGAGGCCGATCTGTCGGATCGTCAGGTTCGCTGCAGCGGGCAGGGTCCACACGAGCGGGCCAGTGCGACGCAGGGCGCCGAGCAGCATGCCGACGATCAGCGGGCCCGCGGCTGCTCCCAACTGGAATCCCTGGCCGCCCGGAAGCGGGAAGGAGACGACCCCGAGCAGCAGGCCGAGGACGAGGCCAATGCCGAAGGCCATGCCGTCCACCTCGGCGACGCGGCGCTCGGAGTCGCCCAGCCACTCGGCAATGTCGTCGAGCTCGTCCGTGGGGACGACGACGGCGACGTGGTCACCGAGCTGCAGGTCGAGGTCATCGCGGGCCAGGAGGTCCAGGTCGCCTCGGCGCACGCGAGTAATGACGGCACCGAAGCGCTTCGTGACGTTGAGCTCGGACACGCTGCGGCCGGCGACGTCGGGGTTGGAGACGACGATACGCTCGAAGGCGAGGTCGGAGCGGTCATCCTCGAGGTTGTGGTCGAGGATCTCTCCGACGAGGGGCGCAGCCTCCTTAATCGACGCGGGGTCGCCAACCATGACGACGTGGTCGCCGGGCAGCAGGTCCTCGCCGGGGGCGGTCACGCGGGTCCGGCCATCACGACGCAGGTAGGACAGGCGCACCCGCTGGTCGCGCCATGCCCGGATGTCACGCGTGTTAATGTGCTGGGACACGCGAATACTCACGGCCTCCAGGGAGGACCCCGCCAGGGAAGGCGTATCCTTGGGGCCGACCCACTTCCTCGTGACCGTGATCGTGACGATGAGGATGCCCGCAATCACCCCGACCGGATACCCGAAGGCGTAGCCAACCGCCGCGTTCGGATCTCCCGTCAGACGAGTCGCCGTATCCAGGGCTGGCGCCGCCGTCAACGCGCCAGTGAACAGGCCCGAGGTGAGGCCAGCCGACAGACCGAGGATCCGCCCACCGACGAGGGCTATGACCGCGCCGACGACGCACACGATCGTCGTGAGGGCCAGGAGGTTCGTCTGCTTACGCAGGTCCTGGAAGAACGTGGCACCCGCCGAAATACCGACGCAATAGACGAAGAAGGCCAGTCCCATGGGTTGGACGATGGGCATGTGGGTGCTGACAATCTCGGGATGAATGGCCGACGCCGCGAGGCCGACAAAGAGGGCGCCCGCGGCACCAAAGCGCAGGGGGCCGATCCTGATCGCCCCGATCGCCGCCCCCAACGCGACAACGACAAACAGCGCGAGCAGAGGTGAGGACGAGAATAGAGCAGCCATAGCTGTCAGGGTACCTGTCACCCACAGACGAGAGTGCGAGGACCGAAGCGATCAACACGTTATAAGGCTCACGGGATAGGTATAGACTGCAACCTGAAACTGAAAGGATGGTCATGTCTCAACCAGCACCCGGATGGTATCCAGACCCCGCAGGCACTCAGCGTTTGCGATGGTGGAACGGCGGCATGTGGCTCGACCAGTACCAGCCCATGCCCGGCGCCGCGCCGCAACAGGGCCTTCCCACCCAGCATAGCGCAGTGGCTCAGCAGGGCTTGCCCGCCCAGCAGGCGGCACCCGCGGCCGGGCCGCACATGCCCTCCGTTCAGCAGGCACCAACCGTCTCCTCCGACCCATACCACGCCTCGGGGGCGGCCCCGACCTTCGGACAGTCGGATTCCGCTGCGTCCGGCGCGACGACACCCACGGGCTCTGCGAGCTCCAGCTCAGGCCAGGTGTGGCGCATCGGGACAGCCGTCGCATGGGCCCTCGCCGTCGTTTTTGCCATCACCGCCGTTTACACCGGAATCCTCTACTCCAAGGCGGGCAACGAGCTGTCTGAGGCGGAATCCGAGCAGACGAGCGCGCAGCAAGAACTCGATCAGGCCAAGTCCGACCTTGATCAGGCCAAGAAGGAACTCGAGGAGGCACAGAAGTGAGCTACGTTCCGATGCCGGCAGCTAAGACCGGCTCGTCCTCCATGGCGTTCAAGATCATGACCTTCGTCGGCGCCGCCCTCGCCGTGTGCCTCCTGCTCACCACCGTCCTCATGGGGGTCGGCGCTCGTTCGCGCTCCGCCCAGGCCGAGGAAGCCCGTTCGAACGCCAAGTCGCTGCGCAATGAAAAGAAGGATACCGACACTGAAACGGCGAACGTGCGCACGCAGATTACGACCGCGAAGAGCAACAAGGCAGCCAGCAAGTGGTGCGACGGCTTCACTGCGGCCGAGTCCGGGTTCATGAACCTGGTCAACCATTCCACCGCCCTGAACTCCAAGACCGCCGACGAACTCGCGGCGATCGCCAAGGCATGCCCGAAGAAGAAGGAGTTCGCCGAGGCATTCCGCGACGCGCCACGCCCCGCATTTACCGGCCAAGTGACGGATTGCACTCTATCGGGTAGCAACGTGACGATGACAGGAGAACTGACCATCAACGACACGAAGCTGAGCAACCTCGGGCCAATGGATGTTACGGTCGACATCTTCCTAACGCCGGGCGAGGCTTCCGACTCCGACACCCCTGTCGGCTCCGCTTCCTTGATCATTCCGGTCGGAGGAAAGGGGACATTCACACAGACCCTGCCCGCCGGCGGACTGACAACGGGCTCGTGCTCCTTCCGAGCCACCAGCATCTGGCCCAAGGGCCTCTGACCCCATAGTTGCCCACCATCCGTCGGGCGACTAGACTTCCTGACCGAGCAATCGGTTTGATTCGATGAGGGAAAGAGAGCCGCGATGAGTGAGCCCGCGGAAGGCTGGTACCCGGACCCGAACGGCGCCCCACAGCTGCGCTGGTGGGACGGACAGGCCTGGTCCGACTACGTCGAGCCCTACGAGGCGCCGACCGCCTCGGCTCATGCTGCCCAGGATCTCGACCCCGGCGAGGCTCCTGCCTCGTCGGGGGAGAACGGACAGCTCGAACCCATTCCGACACCCGCGCCCGCCTCAAGGGGCGAGACACCCCACGCCTCGCCCCGGGCCTACGACGAGCACCTGCCCACGCGGGACGAACCCGCGCGCTCAGGCACCCTCAAGTGGACCCTCGGCGCGGTCGCCTCGTGGTCGCTCGTCGTTATCTTCATCACCGTCCTCGTCATCGCCTGGTCCCACCTGGGGGCCAGCAGCCGCGTCCACGACGACGCGAAAGAACGCGCCCACAGCGCCCAGGAGGAACTCGACGCCGCCCAGTCCACTCTCGACGACATCAACCGACAGATCGAGGAGGCCCAGAAGTGAGCGCCGCCCCCACCCCCCTGCGAGCAGCGACCGTCGCCGGCGCCATCCTCGCCGTCCTCTTCATCATCCTGTCCGCGATCGTTGGCGGCATCAACGTCTGGCGCACCCACTCGGCGGCGAACTACGACGAACAGGCCGCCCAGGCTCAGTCCGACAAAGCCGCGCTCGACCAGCAGATCGCCGAGGCCAAGACGCGACTCGACGCAGCCAACGTCCGGCGGGACGCCAAGGAGTGGTGCAATTCCGTCACGCGCGAGTCCGCTTCCTCGATCCGCGACGCGATCAAGTCCTACGACTCCGCGACGCAGGCCGTCAAGGACACCATCCACTCCGAATGCGCCGAGAAGGAAACGCTCGCCAACGCCCAGCGCACACTATCGGACGCAGACTTCGCCATCGCGATCGGCGAGTGCACAACCGACAAGGTGACGACCACGGTGACCGGAACGCTGACCGTCCAGTCCTCCAGCGCCGTCAACACCCTGGGCCCCCTCGATGTCACCATCGTTGGTTACACCGTCGAGAAGAACACCGCTTTCAATTCCTCCTCCCCCTACCAGGGCACCACCAACGCGACGCTTACCCCCGGAGCACCCGTCACCTTCACGATCTCTGTTCCCTACGATCCGAACATGTCGGACAAGACCGAATGTGGCGCTTCCATGGTCTCGTGGTGGCCCTCCAATATGTGACCCCGAGACGATCATTCCCACCCCTCCCGCACGCACACAATATCCCCTAAAATAGCGGGATAGCGCGAAAGGAGTCCCCCGTGAGCAACCCCGTCGAAGGATGGTATCCAGACCCCGCCGGAACCCCCCAGCTGCGCTGGTGGGATGGCTACGCCTGGACCGATGATTACCACCCCGATGACACCGTGCAGGACTACGGCAACGACTCCTACATCGAGCAAGACGAGGCGTACACGGGGTACCAGGCCCAGGTCCCCACCTACGCCTCAGTTCCCCAGGCGCAGCCCAAGGCACCGGCCAAGCAGCTCGTGACCACCATCATCCTGTCGCTCCTCATCGTGGTCTTCACCGTCGGCGCGATCGCGACCACCAGCCTGTTCCTCTCCGCCAACAAGGAGTACAAGCAGGCCCAGGAGACGCTCAACCAGGCGAATGAGGATCTGCGAACGGTCCAGGGGGAAACAAAGTGAGCATCGCACAGTCCACCAACGCGGCCGCCAACAAGGGCATGACGCCCCTGAACAAGGTCCTCGCCATCATTCTCGTTGCCATGGTGGCCATCACGGCCATCTTTGGCGCGCTGGCAGGCCTGCGTTCGTACCAGGCCAGTTCGATGAACAAGGAAGCCGCGCGCACCACCGCCCAGGCCAACGCCATGCGCGTCTCCCAGTGGTGCGCCAAGGTCACGCCTGACAACATTCCCCGCATTGGGGAGGTCTACGGAGAATACAGCGCGTTCGGCGAAGAGATGCGCGACGCGGTCGAGGCCGAATGCCCGGGGCGCGTGAACGCCGCCTACATGATGCACTCCTACCGGGCCGCGGAAATGTTCTCCGTCAATATCGAGTGCCAAACCATCAAAGACAATACCGCGGTCTCATGCACGGGAACGGTGTCCACGAAGACCGAGAAGGTCCCCTCTCTCGCCAGCTACTCGAATACGACTGTGTGGCTTTCCCTCGATGTCGGCACCACGCAGACCTTCAACATCCCGGAGCATTCGACCCCGAACGTCGTCACGGTGACGGTCCCTCCCTCAGGCAGCACCACCGTCGAGTTCGAGGCAAGCTATGACAGCAAGTGGGGCGATTTCTACAAGATTCCGGCCACCTCCTTCTTCCCAAACGACTAGACCCGGACGGAACCTTCATGACTAGCTCGACGCCCACGTTACGCCCGGACCATGCGAGCAGCCCCATTCCGCCTCCCCCGTCCTCAGCCACGGCCTCGTCGCCGCTCCCCCGGGTCGAGGGCGCCGCTCCTCCACCCATCCCTCAGCCGCCGGCCCCGCGCAGGCTCACGCGCTTTTCGGTCATCCTGATGGTCCTGTCCCTGTTCTTCGCACTCAGCGCGATCATCGCCGCGCAGACGTATTCCGCACTCGGAACGGAATACCAGCGCGCCGAGCAAGAGGTCACGGACGCGCAGACCTACCTCCAGAAAGTCAAGGAGCTCTTCCGATGAACATCCGGAAGACGGCGACGCCGCCGAGCGGCACCACGAAGAAGCGCCTAGGGCCCGCCCACGTGATCCTTCTCGTCGCCACCATCATCCTGGGGCTCGTGGCCGCCACGATGACGACTGTCACCGTCATGCGGGCCTCCCAGGTGAACGCCGTGCGCTCCGAAGCCGCGCAGACGCGCCAGGAGGCCAACGACTTCTACGCGACGCACTGGTGCAATCGGATCACGCCGACGATGAGGGAGCGCATCGCCCGCCATTACAAGGCCTACCTGCGGGCCACACCCGAGCAGCGGGCCGCCGTCGACGCGACGTGCCCGGGCAACGTCGCGACCGCCTCCGTCATCGCGCAGTTCAAGATCTACAAGAACATCACATTCAGCGACTACTCCTGCAGCCCTACCGCAGACAACACCGCATTCGCGTGCACCATCGACGTGGCCATCGCGAACGAAGACCTCATCAAGAGGCTCCCCGAGTTCAGCTCGTTCGATATGACCATCACCACGTTCTTCAAGACTGACGAGGGCAACCCCCACTTCTCCCCGGATTTCAAAACGACCGAGACCGTCACCATGACGTTCGACGCACAGGGCCACGGCACCGCCCAGTTCGAGACGAAGTACCAGAAGAACTGGGGCGCAAACTACGCCCTGTCGATCAGCGAATACTACCCGAACGTGTAGGCCGGGACACCCCGGAGAGAATCAATAGTGCTCGTGTGAGTCGTAGCCGCGCAACCGGTCCAGCTCGCGGCGCTCCTTCTTCGTAGGACGGCCGCTCCCCTTGTCGCGCATCGCGACGGGGATGTGCACGCGGGGCCGCTCGGGCGTTCGATCATCGTAGGCGGTGCGCGCCTGAGGGTAGGACACGCGCTTAGCCAACAGCAGGACGACTCCGAGAATTCGATCGAAACCCTCAATTCGTAGACGCACCTCATCACCCACGCGCACTTTGTGGGCGGCTTTCACTGGTTCGCCATTGACGCGCACATGGCCTGCGCGCACCGCAGCGGTCGCCTGCGAGCGAGACTTGAGCTGGCGGGTCGCCCACAGCCACGTGTCGACACGCACGGAGGAGGAGGCCAGGGCGCCGGAGGGGATGACGACCGTGTCGGGTGCTTCACTCATCGGCATTGCCTAGTCGATGCGGCGAATACGCTTCTGGTTTCGGGGAGTCAGGACGATCGCGACGAGCGCGCACAGGAGCGGCATCCCGACGAGCATTCCCAGCAGAGCACCCCAGGGGACGATCGGCCGCAGATTCACGAGGCTCGGGAAGATGTTCGAGCGCGCAAACGTGATGACGGCGAGGACACCGACGATGAGGCCGGAGAGGACGGCGGTGGGGATCGCGTTGAGAGCCAGGACGACGCCCTGCCAGGTCGTGACGTGGCGGCGCATCGTGGGGGCCGCGCCGATCGCGTCGAGGGTATCGAGGTCCGGGCGCATGTCGGAGGCCGAGAGCGCCACGACGAGGGCGACGGTGGCCGCCGCGGCAACGACCGCGATGAGCGCGGCGACGTAGGGCAGGACCAGGGAGCGCATGGTTGGCGTGAGGACCTGAGCGGAGGCGCCCGGGACCTGGCGCGCGATGGTGGCCTGGAAGGCGGGCGCATCCACCGTGTTCACGGGCTTGTTGACCGTGAGGAGCTGTCCCAGCGGCACGGTTTTGAGCTTGAGAGCCGTGGCCGCTTCCGGGGACAGCACCATCACGTTAATGCGGGTGAGCGGGGAGGCCGCGAACGTCTGGGAACGCAGGACGCGGGCGTCGGGCAGCTCGGCGTCGTCGGCGCCCTGCGCTCTCGCCGCAGCGATGTCCGCCATGTCGAGGCTGCGCAGCTGCACCTGCCCTGCACCGTTGATCAGTGCGGGATCGGGGACGAGTACGCCGCCGGCGTTGAGGGTGGCGAGGGCACGCACCATGTCGGCTTCATTGAGGTAGCCGGCCTGGCGCAGGTAGGTGCCATCGTCGACGATGTAAGCGACGTCCAGCTCCGCCATGGGGGCCATGTCGGGCAGCTGTGTGAAGGTCTTGCCGGTGGTCGGGGAGACCGCCTCGACCATCGTCTCGGGGCCGCCGGGGCCGCTATTCCACGCCATGCCGCGCAGCGTCGCTTCCGAGGTGACGGTCCTCTCGGCGTCAACGGCCTGGGTCGCGGAACGCATGAGGGTGTTCGAGCGCGTGACCGAGTCGGTCTTATCAAGCGTCGAGACAAAGATCTGTCCGCGCTGCCCCACGTGGGGACGGGAGTTCCAGCCGGCCTCGTTCGAGGAGGAGAGCGTGATGAGCAGGGCGCAGGCGACGAAGACGGTCGTCAGGATCGAGGCCATGGCGGGGAAGGTGCGGTGCCCGTTACGGACCGCGTCGCGCAGTGCCAGTCGCATGCTCATGGAGGCCCGGCGGTTGGGGGCGCGCCAGCGCGTGAAAATATAGGGAATCGAGCCGATGAGGCCGATTTCGAGGAAAGCGACGCCGAGCACGAGCGCGAGCACCGAGCCGCGCCACGCAGCCAGTGCCAGCAGCGGGATACCGGCCAGGAGCGAGATCGGGTAGATCATGCGGCGGCGAACCAGGCGAGAGGGCTCCCAGACGCGTCCGCCAATCACCGCGGAGGTGTCGATGTGGGAGGAGGTGTGCGCCGGGGAGACGGAGGCCATGAGGGACAGGAGGATCGGTAGCAGCACCGACAGCCCGAGGGGCCACCACGGAACGATGCCGATGCCGAGGCCGGACCACAGGCCGACGCCGACCATGAGGGCGGCGGACAGGACAATCGAGAACGCCGCGGAGTAGGCGCCGATGACGAGGCCGTGGGCAATCGTCAAGCGACGTCCATCGGAACGGTCGCCACCGTTGGCGACGATCATCGCCGCGGTACGCATGACGGAACGCTGAGCGACCGTGTACAGGGGCGAGATGAGCAGGATCATCTCGGTGAGAATCAGGAGGATTCCGGCGACGAGGAGCAGGTATTGCGCCGGGTTTGAGGTTCGCGAGGGCTGGGGAACCTCGTATTGAGCGATCCGGGCGGGCAGTGCGGAGACGTCCGGCGGGCTGGCCAGCACGTAGCGCGACACGACTGAGAATCCGGATGCGTTGATCTCGCGAACCTTGTCCCACGAGACGGGGACGGGGCCCGTCACATACCAGGCCGTTTGGGTGCGCCCGGCCACCGCGAGGCGATCGATGTCGAGCGTGCCATCACCGATGATCGCGCGGCTGCTCCCACTAATGATGGCGTCGACCACGGCGGAGCCTTCGAGAGCCCGAGTGGTACGTTCCTTGGCGACCGTCAGCGACAGGCTGACGGTGTCCCCGACCTGCACGCCGAGCGCGCGTGCGACGTCATCCGACAGGACGGCATGGTGAGCGGCGAGGCCGCCGTGTTGTCCGCCCGACTTGACGCGGGGCGCGTCCAGGGAGGCCGTTTGAGTGCCCGAGTCAACCGTGAAGCCAGTCCCATTGGGGGCAGTGACGCGCAGCTGATAGAGAGTGTCGACGGCGACGAGATGATCTCCGTCGGGGACCCAGTTCGTGAGGGTCTCCATGGTGACGTCGATTTCTTCGTCCGAGGCCGTCTGCGAGAGTACGTCGGCGGTGATGTCCTGATCGAGGGCGGTCGAGGAGCGACGGAGGGTGACCGCCTGAACATCGGAAGTGTGGCCCAGCCAGGACGAGGCCTGGTAGCGCTGGGATGTCGTGACGTCCCAGAACGTGATGGAGCCGATCGCGATGATGATCGGCAGAGAGATCAGGATGACCGCGGTGAGGGTCCGCCCGAAACTCTGGCGTGCATCACGTGAGGCGATGCGGAGTACCACTCCCCATCGCCTCATCCGTGTGTTGAGTCGACTCATTAAATCCCTGGTGCCGTGTCTGCCAGCAGGTCCCTCAGCGAGTCCCCACGGGAGCGATCGACGATGCGACCGTCACGCAGGAAGACTGTTCGGTCTGCCCATGCGGCCATTCTGGCCTCATGAGTCACGAGGATACCGGCTGCACCCGCATCAATGTGGTCACGCAACACCAACATGATCTGTTCACCAGTGTGAGAATCCAACGCGCCGGTAGGCTCGTCGGCAAGAATGACCGAGCGGTTACCGACCAGGCCGCGGGCGATTGCAACACGCTGGCGCTGCCCGCCCGAGAGTCTTTCTGGGAAGCGGTCAGCAAGTTCAGCGACTCCGACCTCTTCGAGCGCCGCCATGGCAGCCTCGCGCACCTTCGAAGGACTGACCCCGTCCAGCTGCAGCGGCATCTCAACGTTTTCGAGGGCCGACAGGGAGGGGATCAGGTTGTAATCCTGGAAGACGTACCCGATCGAGCGACGGCGCACTTCCGCGCGATGCACGCTGTCCAACGTCGCAAGGTCGACGCCGTTGACGTAGACGCTCCCGTGCGTGGGGCGCTCGAGTCCGCCGGCGATCGACAGCAGCGTCGACTTGCCGGATCCGGACGGTCCCATAACAGCGAGAAGCTCGCCGGGCGCGACCTCAAGGTCGATCCCGTCGAGCGCTCTCACTCGGACGCCGTTTGCGCCGAACTCATGTCCGACGCCGGTCATCCTGATCGGTAGCGGCGCAGGCTGGCTCATCGCACCCCGGCGCGCTCCGAAATACCGGCCTCTACCTGAGCCCAGCTCATCGAGCGGCCCTTCGCCGCGGCGAAGGCTGCGCGACGCGCCGCCTCGGAGACCGCGCCGGACTCGATGTGATCGAGCCAGTTGAGCTCGGCCTCGAGGTCGAAGATATGACGCTCCAGGATGAGCTTCCACGCGAGCTCGCCCTCATCAGCCGAGGCCTTCAGGCGGGTGACGTCGCGCAGGGATCCCAGGGTGGAGCGACGCTGGGTCTGAATCATGGCCTCGACGTCGACCGTCGGATCGGCGGCGGCCACGGCGAGCTTCATGACCAGCTCATCGCGCTCGGGATGCTCACGCGGGACCGGGGTGGACCACCATGCGGTGAGAACATCGCGACCGGCATCGGTCAGCTCAAAGACTTCAGAATCGCGGCCCGCGTTGGTCTCGGCGTGAGACACGACCTGGCCGTCGCGTTCGAGGCGCTGCATCGTCTGGTAGACCTGGCCGATGTTGAGCGGCCAAGCTCCACACGTCTGCTCCTCGAACATCTGCTTCAGACGGTAGACACCCGCGGGCTGCTGCGCGACGAGTGCTAGCAGTGCATTGCGAACCGACATAACTCTCCGTTCCCTGTCGTGACGTGTTGGCGATCGTGGTTGAACAGTATCTATCCTACGCCAAAGTGCCGCCCAGAGCGGACAAATCACGGTGGGTTACCTAACATAAACCCTACCGGCTGGTTAGACATGACCCCTTGTGATTCCGCGCAATATTGCCACTACTGACCGATGGCCAATTTAAGTGCCAACCATGTTGCAGACGATAATGAATGGTTTTCCAGTCATATTGCAATGTTTTATAAGTCAAGCGGTCAGAGTCCTCACAGATACGCTCGCGACACACTCAAAACCGCTAAATCCGACCTTAACTCACATATTAAGCACGAGCAGTTCACAAATTTGACAGCACAAAATCTCAGCACGTGAGACCTTACTCTCAGAAAGTGGACGACCCGCGCCCTTCACCCACAACCATTCCCAGAACACGCCCATCAGCCCGAAGCCGCGACCGCAGCAAGCCCGAGTGTCGACACCCCACCCCCCACCTCCCGCGATGCACGCTAGTCGCACTGACTCACTCACTCCCAGACGCGAAACGTCGCCAACGTGTGGGGACGCTACACTGAACACGACCAGGAGGATTCACCGATGAACGTTCCTTTCCACGATGCCCCCACCCCGGCCTCGTCCCCCATTCCCACCCTCACTCTCCCAACGGGCGCCCCCATCCCCGCGCTCGGCTTCGGCACCTACAAGGTCGCGCCCGAGGACGCCTACGACGCCGTCAGCCGCGCGCTCGAGGTCGGATACCGCCACATCGACACCGCGCAGATGTACGGCAACGAGGCCGAGGTCGGGGCCGCGCTCGAAGCATCCGGCATCCCTCGCGAACAGATTTTCCTCACCACCAAGATCGACAACTCCAACCACGAACCCGAACGCGCTGCGGCATCCATCGCCCACTCGCTGGAGGAGCTACGCACCGACCACGTCGACCTGCTCCTCGTCCACTGGCCCCTGCCCACCCTCTACGGGGGCGACGTCACCCTGCCCTGGCCAGCCCTCGAAGACGCCTACGCCACCGGCTCCGCCCTTGCCATCGGCCTGTCGAACTACGAGCGCGACCACGTCGAGGCCGTGCGCTCATCCGCCACCGTCGCGCCCCACGTCCTCCAGGTCGAAGCCCACCCCTTCCTCCCCAACGCCGAGCTGCGCGCCTACGCGCACGGGCTCGGCATGGTCTTCGAAGCCTGGTCCCCCCTGGCACGCGGGCGCGCCATCACCGACCCAACCCTGCGCGCCATCGGCGCAGAGCTGGGAGTGAGCGCCGCCCAGGTAGCCATACGATGGGCCATCGACCGCGGCCACGTCGTCTTCCCCAAGACCCTGAGCCCGCAGCGCATGGCCACCAACATCGACGCCTTCTCCTTCAGCCTGAGCCCCGGCCAAAAAGCCCGCATCGACGCCCTCGACGAGGGTGAAGGCGGTCGCACCGGATCGCACCCCGCAACCATGAACCGACTCTGACGACAGGTACGATGGAGATATGGCATCGAAGCTCACTCGCGCCGACCGCGCCATCGTGCGCCTCGCCGACGGCACCGTCAAACAGCAGAACCTGCTCACCGGCACGGAAGTCTGGACCGTCCCAGGGCGCGGAAACCGGCCGCTCACCGCGCCGCGCGCCGATCACAACCCCATCGACCACGAGGCGCACGGGCGCCACTGCGCCTTCTGTTCGAAACGCTACCTGGAGACGCCGCCCGAAAAGTCACGCCTCGTGCGCCACGACGACGGGACGTGGGAGCAGCGCGACGCCCTGAGCGCCGACAAGCTGAGCGACACAATCGCCGAGTTTCGACGCATCCCCAACCTCTTCGAAATCGTCTCCTACAACTACTGGCATCTCAACCACGGACACATGCCGTCGGAGAATGACCGCCACCGCATGGCCCGCTACCTGGCCTCGGACGTCGGCTACGAGCACGTCATGAACGTCGTGCGTTCGCGCATGCTGGCCTCGGGCATGAGCGAGGGCGAGTTCGCCGCGACCAGCGAAACCGCGCGCCTCCAGGCCGCCAACGGCTTCTTCTCCGGGGGACACGACCTCATTGTCGCGAAGCGGCACTTTGTCGACGGCGCCACCGAGGCCCATCAGCTCGCCGGGTCGGGCACCCTCACCCCGGAGGAACACACGCAATACACCGCCTACACGGCGCGTTCCATGCGCGACCTGTACGACCTCAACCCCGCTGTGCGCTACGTGGCCACCTTCCAGAACTGGCTACGCCCCGCCGGCGCTTCCTTCGATCACCTGCACAAGCAGCTGGTCGCCATTGACGACCTGTCCGTCCAAACCGAGGCGGAGCTTGAGCGTCTGCGCGCCCAGCCCGACATCTACGACCAGATCTTCACGGTCGCCGCCACCCGCAAGCTCCTGATCGCGCAGAACGAGCACGCAGTCGCCCTTGCCGGCTTCGGCCACCGCTTCCCGGGGATCGCGATCTGGCCGCTGCATTCCCCACGCAACCCGTGGGAGGTCAGTGACGAGGCCATGGCCGGCATCTCGGACATCCTGCACGCCGCGCACGCCGCGACAGGGGCGGAGGTGCCCGCCAACGAGGAGTGGTACTACCGCCCGCCGACCGTGTCCACGCCCATGCGCTGGCGGATCCTCCTCAAGTGGCGCATCTCCACCCTCGCAGGCTTCGAGGGCGGCACCCGCATCTACCTCAACACGATCGACCCGTGGAAGGTCGTCGAGCGCACGGTCCCACGCCTGCTCGAGCTGCGCGACGCGGGCCTCATCGCCCCCATGCGTATCGGCGACGAGTGCCGGGTCAGCCCCTCGA
>ERZ773072.1013-NODE-1013-length-14439-cov-21.991171_pt1 | contig 14439 bp, 9 predicted proteins | sample MGYA00580617_ERZ773072 | MGnify/ENA primary metagenome ERZ773072 (study PRJEB29015, sample SAMEA2737970) | human oral metagenome | biome: human oral; feature: human-associated habitat; material: dental | place: China | collected 2122 ... | reverse complement strand
GCTTGTGCAGGCCAGCACCGTCGGCATGGATGGTCGTGGCGGCGTAGTACAAGATCTCGCGCGTAGTGGGCACGTACCCGGTGGGGGCAGTGGTGCCTGCGCGGGAGAAGTGTGCGCACACGAAAGGCTCAGACTCGGTGCCGTCAGGCAGCGTCTCGGTGTGCGACGTCTTGCCGTCACACAGATCATCATTGGCGTAAGCCTGCGCCCCAGGACCCGCGTCAGTCTCGTTTGAAAGACGAACTGCATCATCCACAGTGTTCGTTTGGGATGACCCTGGAGATTGTGCAGCCGCAGAGCTCCGTCCCCATTTGGCATCAGCGCTTACTTTGATACCACTTCCTCCTTCAGATTCAACGATCTGATCCCAATCATGGGGCGCGTCATCCCAGCCATGCGCATACGCTGTTGACAATGGAATGAATAGGACACAAATGGCGGCCAATGCCACACCAGTCAGCCGATAATCGGTGAACCTAGCGCTCATTGGCTTCTGCCCTTCCCTGCGTTTCAATCCACCGATCGCCCTGCCAGGTCATAAACAAAGAGATTGTCGCCTGATATTCCCTATTCTTGATAGTGATGCGTTGACCCGAGCATCTCGTACCATCAACTGCCGTCACACCGAATTTCACCCCGATTGTGTTAGGGGGCACATCTGCGTCATTCGCAGGAACAGGCGCAAGGAGGAGAACATGGTTAACAGTCAGCGTGTCTCCGTACGCCCAACCATTGGAGTAGACAGCGTCGATCTTGTTGATCAATGACTGAGCAAAGCCACTCGAATCGTCAGAAAGAGCTGCGACTGCAGAAGTGTCTCCGGTGTTCCACGCGTACACCATGAGCGCGAGGTAGTGCTCCGCCGCTGCCTCGGCTCCGCGTTCAGTGTTTTCTTTGGCGGCTTCGGGTAGTTCGGGTTTGGTGTAGGTCTCCGCCGCGTACTCCGCCGGTCGCACGAGCACGCCGTCGGGGCCGATCTGGTAACCACCCGACATGGCGGGTTCGCTCGACGCCGTGGGGGCGGGAGTGGGCTGCGCTGTGGGGCCTGTGGTTGTGACGGTGGGTGTTTCACCCCAGGCGTGCCACCAGCCCTCATTGACGCCGTTGATGTAGATGGCGAAGAAGCCGCCAATCACCAGGCCCACAACTGCGATGCGGATACCCCAATCAAGCGCGCCTGCACGCATCCAGGAGCGAACCCGGGGACGCGCTCCCCGCGTGTGGGTGGCAGCCCGAGCGGGCAGCTCGCGGTCGTGCGAGGACTGCTTGCGACCCGAGCCCGAGTCACGGAAGACGGTGTCATCTTCCTCGCTGGTGGGTCGATCGGATAGGGGTGAGTTCTCCATGGTGCGCCCTCCACGGTGAGATGCGTGGTGGTCCGCCCCCGCCGTTGGAGGCGGACCCTTACCCGTCAGGATACGCGCAGAACCGACACGAAACATCAAGAATGCTGCGCAACCATCACGCACATCCTCCCACCCACATTCCCATAACCGCACGAATGTGCAGACCTGATCCCCGGCCTCGTCGTGAGCTGTGGGTATGTGAGCTCTCCCGGATTGTCAGAGACCGACGATCCTCAGTTACAGCCTTCCAATTGGCCGCATCGTCGAGGCCTCGTGCGATATGGTTATCGAGAAATGAAGCGGGGTTGTTCATCGGCGCTCGGGAACGACCGTCCCGTGCCAGCGCGATCGGCGGTTGACCTCTCGCATCGGAACTCGTGCGCATAGGAACCGCTGAAACAACGAGATCCCTCGAGGAAGAGAGGCCTTCCGTGGAAACACAAGGAGAAAAGTATGGAAGCCATCGATGAGTTGATTGACGCTGCGCAGACCTTCTACGATGACGCGCGCGCGAATGAGAATGGGCGCTCCCGATCGTGGGAGCATTGCTATCGCGTCTTTCGAGATGCACGGACCGACCCGTGCCCGGACTATGACTATTTGAGCCTGCACCTCGCTTTCTACCTGGCGAGCTGGGGGATGTATCGGGGCTCGTGCTTCATCCTTCATAAGGACTACAAGGTGCACACGCCCATCGTCGAGGAGATCCTCAAGCCCGAGTACGACTGCCTGTTTGGGCTCGCGTGCTCGGATTTGCGAAACAGACACGTTTGGGAGCAGTACACGAAGCTGTACGACAAGATCGCCGACTATTTCGATCCGATCCGCGAAAAGGTCGCAGGGCGTAAACGTACTACTCCTGTGTCGCCGGTCCTCATCACGAAAATACTCATGGGAACGCTCGGCTGCGTGCCCGCGTACGACAGGTTCTTTGAAGAAGGAGCGAGGTATCTAGGCCTAGAGAAGAAGACTTATCACGAGAAATCTCTCCTCGAACTCGCGGATATTTACGAGGAGCACAACGACCGCCTCGAGGAAGCGCGGCGCGGAATGCGGACTGACGACCTCATCTATCCGCAGATGAAGCTCCTCGATATGGGGTTGTGGCAGGTTGGGTTCGAGAGGGACGCTGGGGACGCCAAGTGACCCGTGACTGAACTTCTGGTGGGGTCGGCGACGCCGAGAATCACGGTCATCGCCGACCCCACCAAGAGTCGCTTACCCCCTCGATTGGGCACGTGCCACCCGCCGTGAGGACAGTGGGTGGGCACCCAACGGAGGCCTCGATAATGAGGCTACCGTTGGGCGCAATCGAGGAGGAGCCACGATCACGGGCGCGCGGGCAACACCGCCTGCCCGATCCTGGTCTTGACATCCTCGACTTCCCCGGAGAGAACGTCAATGACGGCATTCATGAGCGGCAGCTGATCGCGCAGCTCCGGGGCGTGCTGCTCGACGAACTTGAGCGCCAAACCGGCCGCAGGAACGCCTTCGACGGTCTGCTCCAGGCGAGCCATCTCCTCGAGCGCTTCCTTCGGCCCTTCGCCGCGCCCGATGCGCACGCCGTAGAACTTGTTGCGCCCGGACAGCCCCGTCACCTCGAGGTCGCCGACGCCCGGGAGGCCGAATGCGGTCATTTCGTTGGCGCCCTGCGAGGTGCCGAGGATGGACATCTCCCTCACGGCCTCGTTAAATGTGGCCGCCTTGAGGTTGTGGTGCGGAACCCCGGTCTTCTCCTGGAGGCCGTCAGCGATGCCGAGCGCGATCGCGAAGACGTTCTTCATGGGAGCGCAGATTTCCACGCCGGTTTCGTCGTCGGTGGCCTCGATGGCGTAGTTGTCGGTGCGAATTGCGCGCGCGTACTTGATGGAGACGTCGAGGTCTTTGCACCCAAAGATGGTTGCGGTGGGTTCCCGCGCGGCGCATTCGTTCGCTTTGACGGGACCCGCGACGGCGATGATCGGGGGCAGGTTGTCGTAGCCCTCGTCTGCCGCGATGCGTCGGATTGAGTCGGGCAGCAAGAGCACGTCGCCGTTGTCGAACTCCAGGAATCCCTTGGAGGTCACCATGAGTGCATCGGCTTTGACGATGCCGGGTAGTGCCATTTTCACGACTTGCTCGACGCCGACGGAGGCCACGGAAACGATGACGGTATCCGCGCCCTCCAGGGCCTCGTCGAGTTCGGAGGAGCGGTAGAGGGTGACGCCCTGCGCGAACGGCTGGTTGGTGCGCGGGTGGTTTTCGCCTCGCTCGATTGCGTCGAGGAGGTGATCGTCGAGCCACGTTCCCCACAGCCGCACGTCCCAGCCGGCGTCCGTGAGCGGCGTGCAAATGGCGGAGCCCATCGCTCCGGCGCCAAGGACGGTAATGGTAGACATTGTTTCTCCTTGCGATTCCTAGAGTTCTGCCTTCGGCGATTCGGGCTTCGTCGAGGGGGCCTTGCGGGAGAGCTCGTAGAGGTCCTCGAAGACGTCCTTCAGCTTCGGGTAGAGCTTGCGCTGGACTTTGGCGACGTCGCAGTACTGCTCGTGCTTCTCCATGTCGGGTTCGATTGTTTCGCCGTATTGCGCCATCTTCTTTGCGGTGGCGGCGACGTCATGCTCGCCGTAGATGCCCGTCGAGGCCATGGCGAGGACCGCCGCACCGAGCGCGGAGATCTCGTCCTGGGTGCAAACGGTGATGGGTAGGGCGGTGGTGTCCGCCATGATCTGGCGCCACAGGAGGGAGCGGGTACCGCCACCCATCGCGCGCAGCCCGGTGAGCTTCACGCCGGTGCCCGCCTCGATCGAGTCGAGGTTGTAGCGCATTTCGAATCCGATTGATTCGAGGATGGAACGGTACATGTGGGCGCGAGAGTGGGTGCCGCGCCAACCGACGACGGCGCCTCGGGCGACGGAGTCCCAGTGGGGGGATTGGACGGCGTTCCAGTAGGGGAGTGTCACGAGGCCTTCGCAGCCCGGGGGAATGAGGCTCGCGGCCTCGTCGAGGGCGGGGTCGGGTGCGCCGAGGAGCTTCGGATCGCCGAGGGTTTCACGGAACCAACCGGCCAGGTAGGAGCCGGAGGATTGGAGGACCTCGAACACGTAGTTGCCGGGGATGCCGGAGACGTGGGTGCGGAAGACCTTGTCGTACCTGTAGACCGGCGAGTCGACGCCCGCGTTGACGGCCGTGCCGAGGTTGAGGAATCCGATCTCGGGATCGACGGCGGCGGCGCCGATGCCGGCTGCCTGGCCGTCGCCGAGGCCAGCGATGACGGGTACTTCGGCGATGCCCCACTCCTCGGCGAGTTCTTTGCGCAGCGTGCCCATCTCGTAGGAGGGTTCGACGAGGTCTGCCATCTGTTCGCGGGAAACGCCTGCAATGTCGAGGAGTTCGTCGGACCAGTCGCGCTTTTGGATATCGAAGAGGCCGAGGGAGTCGGCGGCGGCCTGTGAGCTCACGGGGCGTCCGGTGAGCATCCAGGCGACGTAGCCGTGAACGTCCATGACCTTGTAGGCGTCAGCGAAGATCTCGGGTTCGTGTTCCTTGACCCAGGCCATCTTGTAGATGGCGGGGGTGACGCCGGCTGGCTTTCCGGAGAGCTCGTGGATGTGTTCGCTGCCGTAGCGGCGGATTTGCTCTGTGGCACGGCCGTCGAGCCACAGGATGCCGTTTCGGAGCGGTCGGCCATCCTTGTCGAAGGGGGCGAAGGATTCGCGCTGGTGGGTGATGCCGATGGCTGCGATGCGGCTGCGGTCTGTCGGCGAGAGCTTGGAGAGCACCTCCCCGATGGTTGCGCGGCTGGTTTCCCACCAGCGGATCGGGTTGTGCTCGTACTGGTCCATCGCGGGGGTGTGCAGCTGAATATTCTGCTTCGCCGTGTGCCAGATGTTTCCTTCTGCGTCGACGACGATCGCCTTTGTGGATGTCGTTGAGGAGTCGATTGCGACGACGAGAGGGCCGTCTGCCAGATACTTGTTCTCGGTCATGATGCTTTTGCCTCACCTGTGAATGACAATTGCTGATCTCGCGCACACGGAAAGGCCATTCTTTCCGTGTTGCGATGAATGCAGAGACTACTCCCGGTGTATGTGAGGGACAATCAACCTGTCACATGCGCGTGAGGGGGTGCGAGGCCACGTTGTCGCGATGAGTCTGGCGCGTCTGCTTCATTGGAAAAGTGCGGAAAATGGCAGTTTATCTGCGTGTTTATGGCGTGCTGTATCGTCTGCTGCCGCCTGCATGGGCGGTGAACATGCATACGTTGTGTCAAAGCGAGGCGCATTCAAGATGCACATAGGTGCGATTGAGGCTCCAACCGCAAATTGTTGGAAATCCCGCTGTTGGGGCAAATGTGCTCAAATGCGGCTTTTGTAATTGGGGGTGTAGTTGGGGGTTTGAATCCGCCTATTTTGAGGAGTGCTCGGGTGATGTAGTGGGTGAGGTTTCCGAATCTGAGGTAGGACCCGCGTAGGTGTTCGAGGCGCTCAACTAAAGCCATCAACGGAATCATCGAACTAGGCAGACGCACCGCCAGAGGCTACAGCAACCCCACCAACTACCAACTCCGAATGCTCCTCATTGCAGGAGGCCTAGACGCCTCCCCCCGCACCCAACCATGAAGAGCCAGTTACAGTCATGTGCCCCTTTCGCTGAAAGTGCGAAAGGGGCACTGTGCGCACCTAGTCCTGCTCTCCAGTAGCTAAGTGTTCTGCTTGTTCGATGACGAGCTGCACGGCTTGTTCACGCTTATCCGGCGGGTACTTGTACTTGGCAAGTAGCCGTTTGATGCGTGAACGCATGCGGGCACGCACCGATTCTTTGAGCGTCCAGTCCAACGTGGCAGATGAGCGGATTGTGGCCACTAGTTCCCGGGCGATCGTCTTCAGGGTTTTGTCGCCCATTTCGAGGATAGCGGAGTCGTTTTGGATGATGGCGTCATAGAGGGCGATCTCCGCATCACTCAGTCCGAGCTGCTGGGCGCGTTCACGTTCTGCACGCATGTCCTTGGCCAGGTTGACCAGCTCAGCGATAATCTCTGCCGTGGTGAGCGATCGATTGGTGTAGCGCGTCAACGCCTCATTAAGCATCTCGGAGAACTTGCGGCCCGTGACCAGGTTCTTCCGGCTGACGGTGCGGATCTGGTCCCCCAACAGTCGCCGTAGTAATCCCAGCTGGAGGTTGGGGGTGGTGGAGTGTGTGACGGAGTCTAAGAACTCATCGGAAAGTAGGGACAGTTCCGGGGTTTCCATCCCCGTGAACTGGAAGACGTCAATGACCTGGTCCGCTGTGACTGCATCGTTGAGCATCTGCCCAAGGACCGTATCGAGGTTGCTGCCCCCGCGCCGCGATTCACCTGAGTCGGGGCTCTGCAATTTCAATACTGCGGCACGCACATCAGTAAACAGGCGTACGTCGTTTCGGATGGCCTCAGCTTCAGGACGCGAGGCCACGAGCGCGAAAGCCTTTGCTAGGGCGAGCACGTGATCGTTGTACCTGGCAGTGAGGTCAGGGTTAGACAATACGTGATCCAAAACGATGGCGTGCTGAGCCAGACGTTCCTTCGCAGGCAGGTCCGGAGAAGAATCGAAGGTGACGCCGTGGAGCATACCATGCACCACGTCATGCTTTTCTAGCATGACGTCAATAAGCTCTTGGATAGGTACACCCGCCTGCTCACGGTCTGAGGGCGAATACACGCCAAGTGCCTGCTGGAGAGATGTGAACAAGCCGATGTAGTCGACGATGAGCCCGCCGGGCTTGTCCTTGAAACGTCGGTTGACTCGGGCGATGGCCTGCATGAGTCCAGCCCCTTGCATGGGCTTGTCCACGTACATCGTGTGCATGGACGGCGCATCGAATCCGGTGAGCCACATGTCGCGAACGATGACGATCTCCAACTCGTCATCGGGGTTCTTTGCCCGGAGCTTGAGGTTGCGTCGTTCATCTTTGGAATGGATGTGCGGCTGGAACTCCGAGGGGTCAGCAGCAGAGCCCGTCATCACGACCTTGATACGGCCTCTGTCGATGTCATCGGAATGCCACTCGGGGCGCAAAGCCGTGATCTTGTTGTAGAGGGCGACGGCAATGCGCCGACTCATCGTTACGATCATTGCCTTGCCAACCATGGAGGATCGGCGTTTCTCCCAGTGGGTCACGATGTCCGAGGCAATTGCATCAAGCCGAGCGTCCGCGCCGACGAGAGCCTCGAGGCGAGACCACTTGCTCTTGGCTTCCTCAGATTCTGACTCGCTCGCCTCAGTGGTCTCGTCCACCAGCGCGTCCAAGCTCTTGAGCTGCTCATCATCGAGGGTGACTTTCGCCAAGCGGGACTCGTAGAAGATCTTGACGGTGGCTCCGTCCTCCACAGCGCGGGTGAGGTCGTAGACATCGACGTAGTCACCGAATACTGCGCGCGTAGAACGATCGTTGGTCTCGATCGGGGTGCCGGTGAAGCCGAGGAAGGTGGCACCTGGCAGTGCGTCACGCAGATGCTTGGCCAGTCCGGCTTTCAACCTGCCCTCGCTGTCGAGGCTTTCCTCGAAACCGTACTGGGAGCGGTGGGCCTCATCGGCGACGACGACCACGTTGCGGCGGTCGGTGAGCACCGGGTTGGTGTCACCATCCTGGCTGGGCGCGAACTTCTGCAGCGTGGTGAAGATGATCCCGCCCGAGGCACGGCTCAGCAGGCGGCGAAGATCGTCTCGTCCAGTTGCCTGCACCGGAGTTTCTGGCAGGATCTGGGCTGGCGCAAATACCTCACCGTAGAGCTGGTCATCGAGGTCGTTTCGATCGGTGATAAACACGAGGGTGGGGTTGGCCATGCGCGGGTCGCGCATGAGCTTGGCGGCGTAGAAGACCATCTCAAAGCTCTTGCCGGAGCCCTGGGTGTGCCACACCACGCCACCACGCTTGTCCCCAGCGGGACCGGCGGCGCGTACGGTTGATTCCACCGCGGCGTTGACGGCCCAGTACTGGTGGTACTTCGCGATGCGTTTGATGGTGGCACGGCGCCGCTGCCCGGTTGCATGGTCGGTAACCGCCTCGTCAGAGTAGACGACGAAATTGCGCAGGATGTCGAGGAAACGCGCAGGCGCAAACACTCCCTTGAGCAGCACCTCGAGGGCAGGCCGGTTCGTGATAACGTCACGCCCGTCAATGGTCTTCCACGGTGCATAATGCTCGAATCCGCCAGTGAAGGAACTCATCGCCGCGCTGGTCCCATCGGAGATGACGGTGACGATATTGGGGATGAACACGCTGGGGATTTCACTCCGATAGGTCTGGATCTGATTCCAGGCTCTACGGAGTTTGGCGTTTATATCGGCTGAGTTCTTCAGCTCCAGTAAGCCGACGGGCAAGCCGTTGAGGAAAATGAGCATGTCGGGGCGGCGGTTGTGGCCGGCTTCGACAATGGTGAACTGGTTGAGTGCCCGCCAGTCGTTGTTCTCGGGTGTATCAAAGTCGACGAGCCGCAGGCGTACAGTGGAAGGCCTGCCATCGTCACCAGTTGTTTCAACCGGCACCCCGCGCACCATCAACTCATAGAGACGCTGGTTCTCAGTCATGACGTCCTGTGACTCCGCGCGCTGAATTCGCGCTACGGCAGAACGAATAAGATCAGGATCAGCACCCGGGTTTAGGCGAGTAAGCGTATCAGTTACATGGTTCCACAGGATGCACTCACTCAAGGAATCCCTAACATCCTCTAGTGCAGCATCCACAGGCGCGTAACCGGTGTGGAAACCAATCTCAGCGAGCCATTCTTTCGCTGCCTGCTCTACAGTCGACTCGTCGAAGTGATCAGTGCGCATCGTCATTACCTGGATCAATGGCTTTGGCTGCTTCAGTGGTGAAGCGGTCGAAGTCGGAGACGTAGTGGGCGTCCTGAACCTTACGGAACACCGCGAACTCCCGCAGGGCATGGTCATCAGCCATCTTCTTGCTGATGGTCCCTGCATTGTCGAGAATCTCGCGTGCATCCAGTGTGAGAACTTGGTCGAGAAATTCCACCCAGTCTTCCATCGTGGTGGCGATCTGGCGGCGTGCTCGTGATTCTGCCAGATTAAGATATGCCTCCACCAGGCGGCCCAGATCCTTGAGTTCATCGGTAGTGAGGTAGTTCTTACCGACTGTGACATCGCTCCGAAGGATTTTGCCGTCTGGGCTGTTCTTCCACGAGGTGAGACCCATATGCGGTTGGGACGCATCCGCACGCACTTTGATGAGTTCGGCGGCGGTGTGACCGTGGACCGCGTAGTGCATTTTGTTCTGCACGGTGGCAAAGAACTGTTTTGCAACCGGCGAGGAGGACTCGTAATCGACAGCGGTGGTGAAGATATCGGTCACCTTCTGGTAGAAGCGCCGCTCGGAGAGACGGATCTCCCGGATCTCCTCGAGGAGCTGCTCGAAGTAGTCCACTCCGAGGATCTCACCCTGTTCCATGCGCGCACGATCGATGATGTAGCCGCGCAGTGTGAAGTTTCTGAGTACCTTGGTCGCCCACTGCCGGAAGTGTGTTGCACGGATGGAGTTCACCCGGTAGCCGACCGAGATGATGGCGTCGAGGTTGTAGTGGTCGATGCCGCGCGTGACCTGCCGCGACCCCTCGGTTCGAACCATTCGGAAATTCCGAACAGTTGCCTCCCTCACAAGCTCTTGGGAGTCGTAGATGTTGGCGAGATGCTCATTGATGGTCGGTGCAGAAACACCGAACAGCTCAGCCATGAGCTTTTGGCTGAGCCAGATGGTGCCGTCCTCATAGCGCACCTCGATCGCCCCGTTCGTCTCACTGGTGAAGACGAGGAACTGCGAGGCGGAGACCTCCACGTGTTTGTTCTCAGACATCCGCGACCTCCTCATTTAGGGCTTCACTGACCAGGCGCCCAGCCTCATCCACTCGCATGCGGCCGCTCATGAGCTCAGGCAGTAGTGTATCGCGTAGCTTTGAGAGCCGACAAGTTTCGGATTCTCTCGCCTCTTGAAGGTCAAGTAAAGGCTGAACTAGTGAATTGAATTCCCTCACGGATGCCCTGTCGGGTGCATCGAATGAAATTGATGCTAGCCCACTCTTAGAAATCTCCTTGAAGGTTGATCCGTTTGCTGATGAAACAATCTCAGGGGTGAGCTGTTTCAGGAGATAAAAGGTGAATGCAGTACCAAACTCAGGGTGCGGCACTATGGACTTAAAACCTTGGTTGGTGGATGTCTCTCCGGATGCGATTGCGATATAGCCAATGGGGGCTCTTGAAGTGAAGAGCACGGTACCTCTGGGGAGTAAACGCGCAGAACTTTTGCGTAGACCAAGTTCGGAGATATCGATTGCGCCATGATGACGGAAAGTAGAACTATTCCTCGCAAGATCTTTCGGCGTCAGCCATGCAATGCCCGAGTCCACATAATATTCCTCAACTTTTTTAGAGGGGGTGCCGCCTCCGACAATCTCACCTAGATCGCCTATCGTTAATATCCCCTTAGTCGTACAATCTTTCCGCAATCTAAATCGACTACAGAATAATTCCTCCGACAATAGATTGATCAGCGAGCATATTTGCCGGTTGGATTCGATTTTGTCGTCCAGTGCGCCCAGCACACCAGCAATCCGCCGTTGCTCCGAGAGAGTCTTCGGATCAAAATCGACTCCGCTAAGAATTTCCTGGTTCAGAAGCGGCTGTCCTGAACCGTGCCTTAATTTGCCTAATTTGAGGTGGCAAAGCACGAAGTACCAGTAACGCGGATCCTGATCAGCTTTCGGAAAAGCGAAGATGGCGTTGTCCGTAACCCAGGAATCAGATTGCAAAAAATGAACGTTTCCACAGTAAGAGCCGACCCGTCCGATAACAGTTGCTCCGGCCGGTGCATTCGACTGATTGCAGTAGCCAATTACCCCATTTGAGCCGTGCACCTGATACATGCCACCTTCGGACCGATCAGGAGAGGTTTTCCCGTTGCGAAAAGATAGTGCTTCGCCGAGTTTCATATGATTTCTCCCAGCATTACCCGAATCTGCTCCTCGAGTTCGCGGCCGCGGTCGAGCTCGGCGAGGAGCTCGGCGGTGAGGCGAGCGATCTTCTCCTCGGTGGGTTCGGCGTCGGGGTCCTCCGTCTGTTCGAGGCCGACGTAGCGTCCCGGGGTGAGGATGAAGTCGTTGTCGCGGATCTCCTCGAGGGTAGCTGCCTTACAGAACCCAGCCACGTCCTCGTAGTTCTCGTGCGTGTCCCGGGAACGCCAGGTGTTGTAGGTGTTGGCGATGCGCTCGATGTCCGCATCGGTGAGCTGCCGTTGAGCGCGAGTGATCATCTCACCCATGCTGCGGGCATCGATGAAGAGCACCTCATCGTGGCGGTCACGGTGACCGTTGCCTTGCCTGCTCTTCGAAAGGAACCACAGGCACGCAGGGATCCCTGTGTTGAAGAAGAGCTTGTCGGGTAGCGCCACGATACAGTCCACGAGGTCTGCCTCGATGAGTGTCTGGCGAATCGTGCCGTCCGTCTTTGTTTTGGATGACAGTGCGCCGTTAGCCATGACGAAGCCCGCCGAGCCTGCGGGTGCGAGATGGTAGAGGAAGTGCTGGATCCATGCGTAGTTCGCGTTGGAGTCGTTCGGGATGCCATAGGCCCAGCGTGGATCATCCTCCAAGACCGCTGACCAGTATCCCTTCAGATTAAAGGGTGGGTTAGCGATGATGAAGTCCGCTCGCAGGTCAGGATGCTGGTCTTCGGTGAAGGTCTCCGCATCACGCGGGCCAAGATCTGCCTCGATGCCGCGTAGCGCCAGGTTCATCTTAGCTAGACGCCAGGTAGAGGCGGCCTTCTCCTGCCCGTAGATGGACAATGCATCCCGGCTACCCCCGTGTGCTTCTACGAAACGAGCCGACTGCACGAACATGCCGCCGCTGCCGCAGCAAGGGTCGTACACGCGGCCGGAGAAAGGTTGGAGCATTTCGACGAGAAGATTCACGACGCTGCGCGGCGTGTAGAACTCGCCGCCATCCTTACCCTTCTCTGCCCCGGCAAACATGCCAAGGAAGTATTCGTAGACGCGGCCGAGAATGTCGTCAGCCCCATGATCGCTGTCCGCACCGAAACCGATGGAGCCGATGAGGTCAATGAGTTCACCGAGCATCTCGTCCTTGAGGTCCTTGCGGCCGTAGTTGCGCGGCAAGACACCCATCAGCGTGGGGTTTTCACGTTCGATGAGTCGCATCGCCTCGTCAATGGCCTGGCCGATTCCCGGCAACTTAGCCTTGGCTTGTAACTGCTCCCAGCGGGCGCCATCAGGAATCCAGAAGACGTTCTTACCTGAATATTCATCTCGGTCTTCCAGGAATGATGGGATCTGGTCCTCGTCGATACCCTCGTTCATCAGTTCCTGGGTGAGCTCTTGGCGTCGCTCGGAGAACTTGTCGGAGACGTATTTGAGGAACACGAGTCCGAGTACCACGTGCTTGTACTCGGATGCCTCCTGGTTGCCTTTGGCGCGCATCGACTCGGCGGTCTCCCAGAGAGTTTGCTCGAGAGTCATTTCATCGCCCTTTTTACCCGCCATATGAGTCATCCAAACCTGTAGTTTTCTTGATACAGCGATTGTTCAGTTCATTGATCTCCATCAACTGGCAGTTCAACGCTTCACAGATACACACAAACGCTGCGGTCGTGACGGTCTCATCCTAGCTGAGCTTGCGAGCTTCGGGGTGGCGATTTTCACTTGCTCCTGGAAGTCTTGCTCAAACGATCATCTATCGACGAACATATTCCACAACGGTCTGGTTGGTTTTGAGGTCGCTAGTCAGGCCAATCATGAGGGTTTCTTTTGCTTCGTAGGACCCTCAAGGTTGTTGTAGTGCCTCTGCTACGGGTCCTTGCTGAATCGGATGGTGGTTGCGTTCCGAAGGACGACTGGGTCCAGTCCGTTGAGGAAGCTACAGTTCCCAACCAAGATGACTTGCTGTTTGATGGGTATGCTCATGTGTTTGATCTTGCAGGCTGCTCTGGTGCATGATTCGGTCCTATTGGTGGCGCATCAGTTTGTCGACTGCACGTGCACCCACGGTCATTTCTGTGCGTTGTTTGGTGCGATGGACGCAGATGAGCATGCCCCTCCTTACGGTGTTCCTTGTCGACCATGGTGGTCGGCAATGTGACCCAGAGGAGGGGATAGGATGTCTCAGAAAATTGCCAACGATGGAGATGGCAACCAGATCGCGCAGTTTGGTGGGGACCTGAACGGAACACTCAATCAGATCAACGGAACACGGACGTTGGCGTCTCTGACGCTGCCTGAGCTCGGGGAAGAGTATCTGTTGGCCGATTCGATTGTGTCGAGAGAATGGAAGTCAAGACTCAAGGCGTCAGCGATTGCGGCGTTGGTGTGCCTCCTGTGTTGCGGCATCACTGTCACCATGTATTGGTTGTTTGGGCAGCCGTCTCTCAAGGAGATCGTCTTCAGCCCCGCAGAAGGGTCGAAACTCGAGTTGAGCATGAACCTCACGCTAGCCATCCCTGCGATTGTGGCTGCTCTTTTTGGGGCAGGTGCATATGGCAGGGTGATAAACCCGAGTGAGCTCGAGGTGGATCGGTAGCAGCATCGAAGGAATGCCTACATGGTGGCACGCCAAAGGGGCCTCAGTGAGCGAGAGTGGTACAAGGTCGTCGAAGCCGCCAAGCAGAGCTAGACATTCGTAGCTGCGGGAGGATGTGCGCGCCCACGCCTGCACATCCTCCTGCTCCCGAGCGCATAATCGCACAAATGTGCAGTTATGATCCGCATCGTTGTACGAGTGTGCGGCGCTCCGACAAGCAATAAAGCGGTTCGTCCCGAACCGTTCATGTCCGAACCAATTGGGGCCACTTCGACAAACCCGCATGCTTTGTCAATAACCGCTTGATCCTGGCCCAATCTGGACCAATTTCGTCCATACGATAAGCAATGACAAACATATGGCTTAGGATAGGGGCACGCCGACGCGCCCCCAACGACGGGGAAGCCCGGCACGCAGCAGCACCGCACACGCGGCACCGCGCAGGCGCAGCCAGCAATGACACGCGGCCACGCCCACGCACAACCGCGCCGCCGCCGCACCACACAACCAACACCGACGTTGACCATACACGCA
>ERZ773072.1012-NODE-1012-length-14446-cov-10.777847_pt1 | contig 14446 bp, 11 predicted proteins | sample MGYA00580617_ERZ773072 | MGnify/ENA primary metagenome ERZ773072 (study PRJEB29015, sample SAMEA2737970) | human oral metagenome | biome: human oral; feature: human-associated habitat; material: dental | place: China | collected 2122 ... | reverse complement strand
AATACGATTGGATCTTTCGCCATTTTTTGGACTAATTCTGGAGTGAGAAGTCCTGCTTTCGATACGCCGATGAATACGTCTGCGTCGGTGATGGCGTCTTCAATTGAGCCAGATTGTGATGCGTCGACGTATTCCAATAGCGCGGTTTTTTCAGCGTTCAAATCAGTGCGTGATTTTCCGACAATTCCTCGGCTATCCACCGCTACGATGTTTTTTGCTCCGTAAAGATTTAACAATTTGATGATTGCCGTGCCAGCTGCGCCTGCGCCGATGACCACGAATTTGCAATCTGCCAGGTTTCGTCCTGTCAGCTTTGCGGCGTTAATTAAGCCCGCTAATACAACGACAGCCGTGCCGTGTTGGTCGTCGTGGAAGACTGGAATGTCTAATTCTGCCTTCAATCGCTCTTCAATTTCAAAACATTTTGGTGCGGCAATGTCTTCGAGGTTGATGGCTCCGAAGCTTGGCGCGATGGCTTTAACTGTGGCGATGATTTCTTCTGGCTCGTGAACGTCTAACACAATTGGCACGGCGTCGACATCGGCAAAATGCTTAAATAGCAAAGCTTTTCCTTCCATGACTGGCATGGCGGCTTTTGGTCCCAAATTGCCCAGACCCAAAATTGCTGAGCCGTCTGAGATTACGGCGACTAGATTGTTTGTCCAAGTGTATTTTGGCAAATCGGCTGGATTTTCGGCAATTGCTTGGCTAACTGCGCCGACGCCAGGGCTGTAATAAGCGCTAAGTTTGTCGCGATTAAGCTCTTCTTTATCTCTGAGGCTAGTCGTAATTTTACCTTTGTATTTTTCGTGTAGTTCGAGTGCTAATTTATTGTAATCCATAGCTATATTATACTCCAATTTTATTTAATTGATATTTCTTCAGATTTGTGTTATTATCTTATGTAATTGTACGAGAGTTAAATATTCGAGCCTTGTTTGATGTGGAGCCGCAGAGGTACAACTGCGTGGCCAGTCAGAGCGAGTTCGGAAGATAGGAAAAATTATGAGTTTTGAGTTAATCAACAAAATCAACCAAGCACAAAAAAAGCAAGCAGTTGTCGATGCTCGCAGTGGTGACACAGTTCGCGTTTACCAGAAAATTAAGGAAGGCAACAAAGAGCGTATTCAGATGTTCGAGGGTGTTGTTATCCGCACCGATAATAAAAAGTCGCACACATCACGAATTACGGTTCGAAAGATCGCTTCAGGCGTTGGCGTTGAAAAGTCATTTTTGATGCACAGTCCACTGATTGAGAAGATCGAGATTGTTCGTCGTGCTAAGGTTCGCCGCAAGTTCTTAAGCTTCCTTCGTCAGCGTAGCGGTAAGTCAGCTCGCTTGACAGCTAAGAATTTCGATCGTGCTGCTGTTAATGACATTCATGACGCTAAGGCAGAAGCGGAAGCTGAACGCTTGAAGGAAGAAGCTGCTCAGGCTGCTGCTGCAAAACAAGCTGAAAAAGATGCCGCTCAGGCTGAACTTGACGCTAAGGCTGCTGAAGTTGCAGCTCGCCATAAAGACGCGTAATTGTCAATTGGTTAATCATTAAAAACCGTCTCTTAATCTGAGGCGGTTTTCTCATGTTATAATCTCAATATGGCAATATTTCATTATATATCCATCCTTGTTCCGACGACTTTGGCTGTGGCGACGCCTTATGTTTTGAAGAAAAACGGCTTTGATAATGAGAAAAAATATCGCTGGCTACTTTACGTAGCGTGTTTGTTGTTTTTCATATCTTGGTATTTACCATCGCCGTTAATTGACGGGCAGGACACTAGTTTTACGACTCACTTTGTGGGTGGCGGTCTATTTACGGGGCTATTTTGGGTGTATTTGGTTTCGTCGATGAAATGGCGGGCGCATTGGCTGGCGACGGCGTTTTCAGTATTTGCTTTAGTTTCGGCGCTGGGTTGTATTAATGAGTTGGCGGAATTATTTATGGTCAAGGTGGGCTTGGCGAGCATAAAATTGGATGATACGAATTGGGATATTTTGGCGAATACATTAGGCGCGACAACAATTTGGATTGGCTGGATTATTGCGGATTTTATGACGAAAAAGGGAAGATTGTCGGGTGATTCTGGGAATTGATGAAGTCGGGCGCGGCGCGTGGGCTGGACCGTTGGTGATTGGCGCGGTGGTTTTGGGTGGCGCTGAAATTGAAGGACTTGATGATAGTAAAAAATTGACCAGAAAACGACGTGAATTGCTCGATGAGGAAATTCGCGAGCAAGCATCGGCTTGGGCGTTGGGTTGGGTTTCTGCTGAGGAGCTGGATGAAATAGGAATGAGCGAGGCGCTTAAGCTGGCAACGCGGCGCGCGGTCAAAGAAATTCAAGCGAAATGTCAGAAAAATGGCTCGACGTTTGATGAGATTATTATCGATGGGACGGTCAATTTTTTGGCAGGTACATCGTTAGAAAAGTATGTAACAATTATAGCGAAAGCCGACGGTCTGATTCCGAGCGTTTCGGCGGCGTCGATTATTGCTAAGGTGGCTCGTGATAAATTTATGGCGAAGCAGGATGATATTTATCCGGGATATGATTTTTCTTCGCATGTTGGCTATGGAGTGGCGAAGCATCGAGTGGCTATTGATAATCTGGGTGTGACTCCGCTACATCGGCTGAGTTTTGCGCCGTTGGCTAAATACGCTAATACTGGGGCGAATTCGCAAAATGCGTCTGACGATAGAAAATCTAAAAACCAGCAAAAAGACACAACGCGTCAAATTGGCGATAAAGGTGAGCAAGCGGCGGCGGATTGGTTGGCGGCTGATGGTCATGAGATTATAGAGCGGAATTGGCGGACGCGATATTGCGAAATTGATATTGTTAGTAAAAAAGATAATGTTTTATATTTTACAGAGGTCAAATATCGTAAAAATGACAATTTCGGCGATGGCTTGGCGGCAATTACAAATAAAAAACAGCAACAAATGTGTTTTGCTGCTGAAATATTCATTGCCAAAAATGCGCAGTATGAAAGCTGTGATATGCAGATGCTGGCAATTTCTATTGATGGAAATCCGCCTGTAGTCGAGGAATGTGTAGCACTAGATTAGGGTATAAAAAATAGCCCCAAATGAGGACTCCTTAACGTTAAGTGTATTAATTATAGGGAATGTACGACAAGGCAGTCGTGGTGAAGAACAGTCTGCTTCATCGCACATTCCATGCGCGGATTAATCCGCAAGCTCAGCAAGCTTTCTGGCGATAGCCAGGTTGCTCTCCTGATACAAGGGGACCTCCGTTGTGATCAGCTCTCTCAGGCTATACAAAAAACCACTGTACTGGCTCCAGTAGCATCCTGGCCAATCGGACATAGACGACTCTCCTTCCGCTATGGATGAGACTGCGCCCAGTATCTTGTCGATCTTTCCTTGTACTGCCTCGAATGACCCTTCCAGGCCATTATGGCAGATAGAGACCAGTAGATCTCGAAGGGCTTCCGAATCCTCCTGGATGTGCGTCTTCCGGAGGTTAGGGTAATCACCCATGATATCGCTGATTCCATTACTGTAGGAATTCAGCGTGGATATCTTCCCCTCCAGGATTCTTGCGTACGCGGAGATTGCCTCCGTGTTTTTTGCGTACATGTGATTGAGAGTTTCTTTCGTGAGCATTGCTCTTTCTTTCTTCTCATCCCCACTCGGCTATGGTAAAGCACTTTTCTTCAGTGCAGGATGAGATCCTATCTCTTTTTGATATTTTTTTAAAAAAAGAAATAGAAACTCATCCCGCAACGACTGCCTTGTCAAAGTACGCTTTCGGACAAAACATTTGTTCTGTCAACAAAAGCTGTATTCATTTATATCACTAATAGTATAAAATGTCAATAGATTTTGTCAAAAATGCGCAGTATGAAAGCTGCGATATGCAAATGCTGGCAATTTCTGTTGATGGAAATCCGCCCGTAGTCGAGGAGTGTGTGGTGCTAGAATAGGCTGTTTGCTGTCAATCTATACTTTCTGTATTACTAATTTTATGGCGGCAAGTCTTATTTTGTAATATGAAACTTGACAAATAATCAATTTAGGTGTAATATAGTAAACATAGTTATAAAAAGGAGTTTTGATATTATGAATAGTGAATATAATCATTCAGATAAGTTAGTATCGCTGGTTGGCCCTAATTGTGAGAGGTGTCCTTTGTTTGACAGATGTCGCGCAATGTTAGCTGCGCGGGTAGTTGCTGATATGGTTGTAATTGTCGATGACGAAAATCATCCTTATAAGCCCTGGACTAAAAAAGAGTCAGAAAAACTCGGCATTATCTCTGATGGAACAAAGCTAGAAGAAGGTTCTGTTGCTGATATGGCAAAGAAGATTATAGAAGACTGTGATGGGCCGATAAAGAAGGAAATTCCAGAGAGTTCAGTTCCGCTATCTTCTTTTAATTATGTTTTTCCTGGTGATGATATTCGTCGTCGACCTATAGGTGGTTCTAAAGATGCTGGTTTTACGGTAAAAATTAAAGTTGATAAAGCTGCTCAAATTAAAGAGCTTGACAAGTCTAGGGGTGCCGAGAGGCTTACTGAGTTTGGTGATTATAGGATATTTTTTCCGCCACGCACAGTAGAAGTCACTCCGTTCGGTACCTATTCTAGTATCCCTGGCTCTAGTCTAGATCAGAGTCCTATTGAGGAAATTATCAAGACAGAGTGCCCTACTAACGAGGTCTCTTTAAGGGCTCGTGCTAAAAAATTAATTGGTATTGCGGAGCACATGGAAGAAAATCGACGTAGACAGAACACACGAAACGCTTGGCGTTAGTCTGAATAGGCTATTATCTACAAAGAGAAAATAACAGCTTCTTTATCTCGCTCAATCAACTCAACCCGTGCTTTAATTTCTGTAATTCCTAATTTGATCGTTCTGGCGAGGGCTGGGATATTTAACATTGGCTCAAAGAACTGTCGAAAATCGTTAAGTTCGTCAGTTGTAATTAGAGCTGTGCCTGCATAGCGAATAAAATCGTCATAGCTTTTATCATCACCAAACTTATCCTCGACCCACAACCAATTTTCCTTCAGCCAATTCCATGCAATTTGGCGATTCTCCCGCGTCCGAATTAAATACACGAACCAACGGCTGGCGTCTTGCGGGCGGATAATATTGGAATCTTTAATGTTGGTAAGAATTTTTTCTGCCGTTTCAGGGTTTTTGGTGGAAGTTAGTCCAATTGCAATATCATTCTGCAAGTCATTTGACGGTGTGTTCTTATATGTAGCAAAGAGATTTTCAATCATCTCTGGCGTCTCGAAATGTCTCACGTTTGTGCTGATAATTAAAGCTCGAATTTCTGTCGGCAAGTCTTCCAATTTATTATTGTTAAAACGCGTTTTTGCCTCGTTCAAAACTTCTTTATCTTCGCTATACATCATCAAACTCAAAGCCGTGGTGCGCCGTTCACGGTCGTCGTCCGATTCTCCAGCTTTTTCATCCCATCCAAGCTCTTCAAATGTGGCGCGCGCAAATTCTCCAGAAATTTTCTTTAATGAATCTCTGGCGGCGTCATTATCATCGACGAATTTTCGCAGTTCCGTCAAGGCGCCAGCCGCCATACCGAAGACTTTTTCGTTGGTTTCGGTTTTTAAGGATAACGCTAATGGAAGTAGTGACGCCGAATTTTCAAATCCAGCGCGGGCGAGTATTGTCACGTCCTGTAAGATACAAATCTTATCCAAGGTTGGCAATTCTGTAATGTTTTTCAATAAATATTCGCGAGTGGATTCGTCATATTTGGTGATGAAGTGGGCGCTTAAGCCGCAGTTTAATTGCAATGGCTTCTTAATAGAAACGGTGATTTCTTTTTGGTCTAAAATCTCTGCATTGAGTGGTTGGTTTGCGAATAATGGAATCGGCCATAATGCGTCGGATGGTTGGTGTTCACCAATGAAGAATCGCTCCTGACTTAAAACCGCCGCGTCGTGACTGTTTGAAACTGATACGACAGGAAGACCGGGTTGGGAAATCCAAGCGTTCATTAGATTGACAATTGGCTGGCCGCTCGCTGATTCCAATTCTTGCCATAAATCATTTCCGACGGTGTTTTTATACGCGAATTTTTCAAAATATGATTTAAGTCCAGCGCGAAACGCCTCTTCGCCGATGAGTTTTCTGACCATAACAAGCAGTCGTCCGCCCTTAGCATAAACAATCGCCGGGTCAAATAATGTGCTGATTTCGTCTGGATGATTGACGTCGGCTCGAACGGATTGAACGCCATCTAAGCTGTCTCTTCTAAGTGCGGCCGTTACTTCATTCGTGGCAAAATCTTCCCACATGCGCCATTCGGGGTGTAATGCATCAATTGCCACATATTCCATCATATTGGCAAAGCTTTCATTGAGCCATAAGTCGTTCCACCACTGCATGGTAACCAAATTGCCGAACCATTGATGGCTAAGTTCGTGCGCGATAACCGTGGCAATGAAGCGTCTGGATGATTCTGGGGTCAATTCTGGGTCTGCAAGCAAACAACTTTCGCGGTAAGTGATTAAGCCCCAGTTTTCCATGGCACCAGACGAAAAGTCGGGAAGAGCGACGTGATCGGATTTTGGCAATGGATATTTGACGCCGAAATATTCGTCATAAAAATCAATTGAGCGAGTGGCGATGTCTAACGCAAAATCTAATGTATTTTCATTCTGAGCAGGAGTCGCCCAGACGTTGACCTCAACTCCAGATTTGGTGCGAGCAGATTTTTTGTGCAATTCACCGATGACGAAGGCTAGAAGATAGCTACTCATTCGTGGGGTTTTCTCGAACGTTGTTGTGAGCGAATCGCCGTTTTCTTTCTGGAATTTTATGGGCATATTTCCCAAAACCGTTATCTCTGGGCGAGTTATTAGCGTCAAATCATATTCAGCTTTGGCGGCTGGTTCATCAACGCAAGGGAAAACTTCGCGGGCGTGATGCGACTCAAACTGAGTTGCAAAAAGCTGTTTTTTAACGCCGTCGTGGGTAAAATAGCAGGGATACAATCCGTGCATTGCGTCGGTAATATTTCCGGAAAAAATGATGTGAATTGTGTGATTTCCGTTTTTAAGGTTCGGCTGAGATAATCTCAATTCGTCAAACTCACCAAATGAAACGTCGGCGGGCTGATTGTCGATTGTGGCTGATTGAATTGTTAAGCCTTTGGAATGTAGCGAAATTGATTCGCCGGTGGAATCGCCAGAAATGATAACTGTGCCAGAAAATTCTTTTTCCTCGGCGCGTGTTAAATCGAGAGTTAAGTTGTAATGATTTGGTGTGAATGTGTCAAGTAAGCGTGGAACTTTAGTCATAGTTTAATTATAATACAGTCATGAGGGTGAATAAAATACGACGTCGGCAAGTGGTGATTGCGCTGGTGATTCTGGTGGCTGGCGTGGCGGTTTGGGCTTCGCGAATTTCGCAACCCGAACCTCAGACAATTCAAACTTCAACACAACGAGAATTATTTGGTACTTCGAATGCCAAAGCGGAATTGGAAAAGATAGAAGTTAAAGGGCGTGCGCCAAAGACGGGCTATTCCAGAAAACAATTCGGCAACGGCTGGGGTAAAATTAACGGCTGCTCTGTGCGGGAAGTGATTCTGGCGCGAGATCTGACTGATGAGAAAATTGATGAAAAATGTCGAGTTTTATCAGGTGTACTTAACGACCCCTATACGGGGCAAACTATTCATTTTCAGCGTGGTGAAAAAACCAGTTCTAAGGTTCAGATTGATCACGTCGTGGCTTTGAGCGATGCTTGGCAAAAGGGTGCGCAGCAAATTTCTCCAGAAGAACGAGAGAAATTGGCGAATGATCCGTTAAATTTATTAGCGGTTGACGGCCCAGCAAATCAAGCCAAAGGCGACGGCGACGCGGCAACTTGGCTGCCGAGCAATAAGCCGTTTCGTTGTCAGTATGTAGCGCGCCAGATAGCAATAAAGCGACGATATCACTTGTGGGTAACGGAAGCTGAAAAAAGCGCGATGTCAGGAATCCTGGAAAAGTGTACTGAAGTAAATTGACAAAATACGTTTTACATGTTAAAGTTTCAGTATGAGTCCTGAGGTGAGGCTTACTAAATTATCGGTAGATGACGACGAGGTTTTGAATCGAGCAGTTCCTGCTTATTCAGAATCTGTCTTAGGCTGCGACTCCATGACTGATGCGAAAGGGGCTTTAATAGGTTACGTAGAGGGTATGAATAATTATTACGGTAGTGATGTTTTTGTTGTCGATACTTCTGATGAGTTGTCATTTGGACTTGTGACTGCCTGTCTCGATGGATATAAGATTACGATAGAAGATCTTTTTGTTAGTAAAGTTGCACGTAATCGAGGAATTGGTCAGGCGGCTGTTGAAGCTTTAGCTAGAGAATATCCGGATGCGCGTGTTATCGAATTGTATTCCTTGAAATCTGCTGAAGGATTCTACCAGAGAATTGGTTTTAAGTGTATATCTCCAGCCGACAATAAATGTTTATCTGTTTGGCGAAAAGAATTGGATTGACAGAATAGAATCTTTTCGCTACAATAGAAAAGTACTAATCCGGCCGGCAGGTCGGAGTTTTTCGTTTATGGAAGTTTGAAGCGGAAAAAGATATAATTAATAAGAAGGAGATAATATAATGGAAGACTTGAATATCAAGCAGTTGACGTTGGCGGTTCGTACGATTGCTGAGGAAAAAAACTTGCCAGAAGAAACAGTTTTGAGCGTGATTGAGCAGGCGATTGCGGCAGCTTGGCGTCGCGACAATGGTACGCGAGATCAGTTGGTTCGTGCAAGCTTGAATGTCAATAACGGTACGGCCGTCGTGTCGGTTGTTAAAACTGTTGTTGAAGAAGTTGAGAATGACGCCAATCAAATCGATTTAGACGAAGCAAAGGAAATAGACTCTAATGCTGAACTTGGCGGCGAAGTGGTTATAGAAACTCACAACGTAACGACATTTGGTCGAGTTGCGGCTCAGACTGCTAAGCAAGTGATCTTGCAGCGTTTGCGTGAAGCTGAGCGTGAAGTTGTTCTGGCTGAGTTTGAGGATAAAATTGGCACGGTTGTTATTGGTACAGTCCAGCGAGTTGAGCCACGTATCGTGCGAATTGAGCTTGGCAAGGCTGTCGGAATTATGCCTCAGAGTGAGCAAATTCCTGGCGAATATTACGGCGTTGGTCGTCGAATTAAGGTTTACATTAAGGACATTGAGCGCGAAGGTCGCGGTCCTCAGCTGATTCTTAGTCGCGGTAATGAAGAATTTGTGCGATTCTTGTTCAATCAAGAAGTTCCAGAGATGGAAACTGGTGCGGTTGAGATTAAGGCAATCGCTCGCGAAGCTGGTCGCCGAACCAAATTAGCAGTTTCTTCAGTGCTACCTGGCGTTGATCCAGTTGGCACGTTTGTTGGCGGTCACGGTGCCCGCGTTCAGGCTGTGATGAATGAAATTGGCGAGCAGGAAAAAATTGACATTATTCCATACGAGGAAGATGCGGCTGGATTTATTGCTAATGCAATGAGCCCGGCAGAGGTTTTGAGTGTGACTGTCAATGAAGATGATAAGCGTGCGACGGTTTATGTTAGCGAAGATCAGCAATCAATAGCAATTGGTCGTGCTGGACAAAATGTTCGCTTAGCAAGTCGATTGACGGGCTATGAATTAGACATCGAAGCGAAAGCTCCCGTTAAAGTAGAGCCAAAACCTCGAAAGAATATTGAGGATAGTTTGATGAGCGTAGTTGAGGAGGTGGCGGAATAAGCTGCCTTCTGCAAATCGCCGAAAACGAAAGGAGGGCGATATGCCAGAAGATTTTTCTGAATTAGAACCTCGGCTGACGGAAACGGCTCGAGCCAGTTTGGGGCGAGCTGGTTTTCTGGCGCATAATGAGGGGAGTGAATATGTTGGCACGGAGCATATTTTACTTGGTGTGTTGGCGCAAAATTCGTCATTGGGCGCAAAGATATTGGCGGAAAATGGCGTAACTTTGGATCGTGCGGAAATGGCGTTGAATCTGACCGCGAAGCCGCTGGTGATTACGATTGTAAGTAAGGGTTTGAGTGCTGAAGTTGTTGAATTAATAAGAATTGCTTGGCAATTAGCGGTTGAATTTGGACAGGAAAAAATTGGCACAGAACATATTGTGTATGGAATGTTGCAACAGCACGAGGCGCGAGCGACTAAATTGCTGCGGGATATGAACGTTGACATTGACAATCTGCGTGGAAGTTTGGAAGATGTGTTTGATAAACAGCAGTTTGAATCTCTGCAGAGTGAGCGTAGTGTGGTGAGTAAAAATTCTAGCGATTTGCGAGTTTTGGAGAAATTCGGTGTCGATTTGACGCGGCGTGCTAGCGAAGGATTTTTGGATCCGGTGATTGGTCGAGCGTCGGAAATTCAGCGAATGATCACGATTTTAGGTCGGCGTAGCAAGAATAATCCAGCGCTAATTGGTGAACCTGGCGTCGGTAAAACTGCGGTAGTTGAAGGATTGGCGCAAAGGATTGCTGATAATAAAGTTCCCGAATTTTTGAAGGGTAAGCGACTTTTTCAATTGGATTTGACGGCGATGATTGCTGGGACGAAATATCGCGGGCAATTTGAGGAGCGATTGCAAAAAGTTCTGACGGTCGCCAAAAAACATCAAGAAGTTATTTTGTTTATTGACGAGTTGCATCTGTTGGTTGGTGCTGGTTCGGCCGAAGGCTCGATGGACGCGGCGAATGTATTGAAGCCAGCGTTGTCGCGAGGCGAGGTTCGGTTAATTGGTGCGACGACATTTGATGAATATCGAAAGCATATCGAAAAAGACGCTGCGTTGTCACGGCGTTTCCAGTCGGTAACGGTTAATGAGCCGTCGCCAGAAGAGGCGGTGGAGATGATGCGAGGATTGAGAGGAAAATTAGCTAAGCATCATCAAGTTCAAATTCCTGACGAAATGCTGATTGAGGCGGTGGATTTGAGCCAGCGTTACGTGACAGAGCGATTTTTGCCAGATAAAGCGATCGACGTGATTGACGAGGCGGCGAGTTTATTGAAGTCTAGCTCGCCAATAAAATTGTCGCGTAAGGATAAGTTGGCTCGCCAAATTAAGCGATTGGCTGGGAAAATTGACGCCGCGGTCGACGCTGAAAATTACGAAAAGGCTGCAGAGTTTAAGATGCAAATGAGGCAATTGGAATTGCAAGCCGAAGCGCTGAAAGATGAAGTCAGTGATGAGTCGGTATTGACCGATGAATATTTGCGTCGGGCGGTTTCGGCGATGACGAATATTCCGATTGACAGATTATCGTTAAATCAGATGAAAGATTTGATTCGCTTGGAAAAACGGCTGAGCCAGAGTGTTCTTGGTCAGAATGAAGCAATTGAGCAATTGGCGCGCGCGATTCGTCGCAATAAGGCTGGTTTGAATCGTCAGAGTGGGCCGCTTGGGTCGTTTATCTTTCTGGGTCCGACTGGGGTTGGTAAGACGGAATTGGCGCGAGTTCTGGCGCGGGAAGTTTTTGGCGGCGATGATAGTTTGATTAAAATTGACATGAGCGAGTTTTCTGAGCGCCACACGGCTAGTCGTCTTGTCGGTGCGCCGGCTGGTTATGTTGGCTATGAGGATGGCGGGAAATTAACGGATAGAGTTCGTCGTCGACCGTATAGCGTGGTATTGTTCGATGAAATTGAAAAGGCGCATCCTGACGTTCTGAATTTGCTTTTGCAAATTCTGGAGGACGGCAAGTTAAGCGATTCTCACGGACGAACGGTGAGTTTTCGGCAGACGATTGTCATATTGACGAGCAACGTCGGCGCCGAGCAAATGATTCAGGATTCGGAGCTGGGATTTGGTGCATTTGGGCAGAAAAAGTCGGCTAGTGAAAATCGTCACGAGAAAAATTCGCGTGCCGCTCTGCGTGAGCTTGAGGAGTTTTTGCGTCCAGAATTGATTGGCAGATTTGATAACGTGATTACGTTTAAGCCACTCTCTCGTTCGATCGTGCGAAAGATTTTTGACAATCTCACGTCTGATTTGGTCAAAGCTGTCGCTCAACATGGAATGACGCTTGATATTACTTCTTCGGCGAAGCGTTGGTTGATTGATCGGGGATTTGACGAGCAACGCGGCGTGCGAGTTTTAAGACGAACAATTCAGTCGGAGTTGGCGGATCCGCTGAGCGATGTTTTACTGTCCAATAAAGCAAAACCTGGCGACGTTTTGGAGGCTAAAATTGATAATGATAAGGTGGTGATTAATGTCAAGCGTGCGTAGAATATTCAGCGTCCTCACGCCGATAATTGTACTTTCTGCTGCGGTTTTTGTGATGATGAATCGTCAGCAAATTATTGACGAGATTACGCTGTGGCAATATAAACCGAGTGCGGAAATTGTCGCTATTGCTGATCGCGTAAAGATGTCAGACACTGGCAGGAAAATGTTCTATGTTTCTAATCCGCAAATTAAATCAGCAAACGAGTTCAATGAAGATTGTCGGCGTGTGGAAAAGGGAAACGCAATTTTGGGTTGTTACAATCCGTCGTCTAGAGATATTTATATTTATAACGTAACTAATTCTGAGCTTGATGGCGTGAAAGAAGTGACGGCAGCGCATGAGATGTTGCACGCTGCCTGGGAAAGGCTGAGTGAGTCGGAAAAATCTCATTTGAGCGGGCTTTTGGAGCAGGCTTATAATAATGTGAAAAATAAGAAATTGTCCGAGCGGATGGAGTATTATGATCGTGCGCAACCTGGAACGAGAGCTAACGAGTTGCATTCGATTTTGGGGACGGAATTTGCCGATTTGGGCGACGAGCTGGAAGAATATTACCGACGATATTTTACTGATAGATTCGAAGTGGTGAAATTGCACGCGCAATATCAAGAAAAATTTGAATCCAGAGAAAATGAAGCGCAGAAGTTGAGTGAATCATTGAAGGTTCGAAAGGAAAAATTAAATAGAGAATTATCACAATATTCAACTGATTTGACTGATTTTAATAATCGCGTGGCAGACTTTAATCGGCGAGCGGGTACTAGTGGCGGATTCTTGTCGCAGAGTGATTTTTATAGTCAACGCCAAGCTCTGAAGGCGGAACTCTCGGAGTTGAACGAAAGGCGTGTCAATTTGAATTCTGAGATCAATTCTTACAATTCTGATGTTTTGCGACTCAGGGAATTGGGCGTGCAGATTGATGAATTGAATAAAAGTTTGGATAGTTTGGAGGGGGCGAAATAATGGCGAAGACTCGAAGTCAATTTGTTTGTCAGCAGTGCGGGACTAGCTTTTCAAAGTGGGCTGGCAGGTGTGAAAATTGCGGGGAATGGAATTCGCTAGTCGAGCAGGTCGTTTCTTCTGGCGGGTCGTCCGTTGTTGATAAATCGGCTGGGCGCGGCAAAGCCTTGAAAACGTCTAGCATTCGTGAGGCTACCTCTGAGTCTGGGCTAGAAAGATTAAACACTGGAATTGACGATTTGGACACTGTTTTGGGTGGTGGATTTTTGGTTGGCGGTGTGGTATTAGTGGCGGGTCAGCCAGGAATTGGGAAAAGTACGCTTTTGGCGCAAGTTGCGGCACATATTGCCAAGGCAAAATCAGTGCTATATGTAAGCGGTGAGGAATCGGTTTCTCAAGTGAAGCTTCGTGCGGAGCGTTTGGGTGCGGCTGATTCGGAAAAAATGCAGCTGGCGTCTAGTAATAGCGCGGAAGATATTGCAGCGTCAATTCAGCAAGGCGGATACGATTTGGCGATCGTCGATTCGGTTCAGACGATTTCACTTAGCGAGATTTCCTCTGCTCCGGGGTCGGTTAGTCAGATCACCAACTCGTCAAATGTAATTATTCGTGCCGCCAAAGCTTCGGGCACGGCGGTGATTTTGGTTGGTCACGTTACCAAAGAGGGTTCGATTGCTGGTCCGAAAATATTGGAGCATTTGGTGGACGTTGTGCTGAATTTTGAGGGCGATCGATATGGCGGTTTTCGAGTTGTTCGGGCGCAGAAGAATCGATATGGTTCGACTAATGAAGCGGCAATTTTTGAGATGGACGAGCAGGGGCTAAGAATCGTGAAGAATCCGTCGGCGGAACTTCTGGCGGAGCGTCAGAATCTTGACGGGTCAATTGTGCTGGCAACCATGGAAGGTGCGCGTCCGCTTTTAGTGGAAATTCAGGCGCTAGTTAATCCGACGAATTTTGGCTATCCTAAGCGCACGGCGAGTGGTTTTGATCTGAATCGATTGAATCTATTGGTGGCGGTTTTAGAGAAGAGAACCAAGTTGAAGTTGGCGGACAAAGATATTTATGTCAATGTGGTTGGCGGATTAAAGCTGAATGATCCAGCGGCTGATTTGGCTGTAGCGATGGCGATTGCTAGTGCTAGCGCTGGGCGAAGTCTTAACGAAGGTGCCGTGGTGTTTGGCGAGATTGGTTTGGGTGGTGAGATTCGCTCGGCAATGAATTGGCAAGCTCGAATTAAAGAGGCGAAGAAACT
>ERZ773072.1009-NODE-1009-length-14451-cov-5.747152_pt1 | contig 14451 bp, 11 predicted proteins | sample MGYA00580617_ERZ773072 | MGnify/ENA primary metagenome ERZ773072 (study PRJEB29015, sample SAMEA2737970) | human oral metagenome | biome: human oral; feature: human-associated habitat; material: dental | place: China | collected 2122 ... | reverse complement strand
CATTGATACCGGTACGGCGCGCCGGTAACGTCCCTGCCATCGCACCCCCAGGGACAACATCATGCAACCCCATACCCTGTCCTCTTCGCTGGCCATCGACGCCCCGGGCTCCCGGGGCAGCCAGACACGGTTCGGCCGCGAATCCTATACGCCTGTCCAGCGCGACCCGGCACCGACCGACACACAGCCGCCGGCAGTTCGTCCGCCCTGGTATCGTCAGGAAGACGGCTGGGCCATCTTCATCGGTCTGGGCATGGTGGCCCTGGCCAGCCTGGCGCTTCTGGCCGGCGAATCCGGCGCACTGAAGCTTATCACCGTCAAGTTCGGCAGCTGGCGCACGCCCGGCGAAGGCCTGGCGGCCCTCGGCAAGGCACTGCCCTCACTCATCTACCTGTATGCACTGCTGCTGGTACCGCTGTCCATCGGCGCCGCGCGCATCGGCTACAACGTCACGAAATTCGGCAAGGGGCTGCTGGCCCTGTATGGCCTGGCCGTGCTTGTCACGCTGCTGGCCAGCAACACCTGGTTCAAGGCCGCGCAGCTGGAAGGCCCGCTGGTGGCCCTCTTCGTCGGCCTGGCCATCGGCAACACCGTGCGGCTGCCCGCCTGGCTGCACGAGGCACTGCGCACCGAATACTTCGTCAAGACCGGCATCGTGCTGATGGGCGCCACCCTGCCCTTCACGATCATCCTGCAGGCCGGCCCGGCCGCCATCAGCCAGGCGCTCATCGTCTCCTTCGTCACCTTCGGCAGCATCTATTTCGCCGCGACCCGACTCTTCGGGCTGGATCGCCGCTTCGGCGCCACCCTGGCGGCCGGCGGTTCGATCTGCGGCGTCTCCGGTGCCATCGCCATCGGCGGCGCCTGCCGTGCCCGTCCCCAGCACGTCTCGGTGGCCATCTCGCTGGTCATCGTCTGGGCCGTGGCCATGATCTTCCTCCTGCCCTCGGCGGCCCGTGTGCTGGGTCTTGAACCCGGCATCGCCGGCGCCTGGATCGGCACCTCGGAATTTGCCGATGCCGCCGGTTTTGCCGCCGCCGAAGCCATTGGCCACGAATCTGCCGTGCAGGCCTTCACGCTGATGAAGGTGGTGGGCCGCGACATGTTCGTGGGCGTCTGGGCCTTCCTGGTGGCCATCCTGTCGGTCACGGTGTGGGAACGCCAGTCGCGCGACAGCGCCGAGCGCATCGACCGTCGCGAGATCTGGCGGCGCTTCCCGAAATTCATCCTGGGCTTCTTCGTGGCCTCGCTGCTGACCACGGCGGCACTCACGCTGCTGGACGGCGCCCAGGCCACCGCCTACAGCAAGGATGTGCTGGGTACGCTCAAGTCGCTGCGCGGCTGGTTCTTCACCCTCACCTTCCTGGCCATTGGCCTGACCACGCGCTTTCGGGAACTGACGGCCGTCGGCATCAAGCCCTTCCTGGCCTTTGCCGTGGGCGTGGCCATCAACGTGCCGGTGGGCTACTTCCTGTCGGTCCATGTGTTCGCCGACTTCTGGAACGCGCTCTGATCATGAACACCACGCTCGTCAACCTGCGCACCACCGTCAACAGCGCCACTCATGAGGGCCACCGCGACCTGCTGCTGCAGGCCGCGCTGCTGGCCCAGGGATTTGCCATCGACACCGAGCAGACCGGCCGCAAGGCCAGCCAGAAGCCCCGCTGGCGCGCCACCTCGCACGACATCGACGCCCAGGACATCAAGCACCATCTGCAGGAACTGGGCTTTGCCGATCATGAATTCCAGATCCGGATGGAATTCCAGCGCGCCTGGGGCTGCCTGTAACGCTGAGATTGGCCTTGACGGCGGCTCAGGTATAGGCCGTTCCATTCGTGTCATATGGTTAAACTGGCGCGGCGCATCGCGCTGCCTGACACGCTGCTGTCCGAGATTCCATCGCCTTGAACGAGGAGCCGCATCATGACTGCATCCACCTCCCGACCCATCATCGGCCGCATCCTGCACCTGGGGCTCAGCAACTTCCACCGCGCCCATCAGGTGGTCTACCTGCAACGCCTGAAGGATCAGGGCGAGACTGGCTGGCAGCTGGCCAGCACCAACATCCGTCCCGACGCCAACCCGTTGCTGGAAGCCCTGGCCGCCCAGGACGGCAATTTCACGCTGGAAACCATCGATCCGCACGGCAAGGTGGAATACCACTGGATCACGGCCATCGACCAGGTAATTCCCTACGATGCCAGCCTGAAGACCATCACCGAACTGGCCACCGACCCGATCACCCGCATCATCTCCTTCACCGTCACCGAAGCCGGCTACTACCTGCTGGAAAACGGCGATCTGGACACCAGCTTCCCCGACCTGAAGGCCGACCTGGAGCGCGTGAAGAAAGGCGAACCGGGCCAGACGCTGTACGGCGCCCTCATCACGCTGCTGCGCGCCCGCAAGCAGGCCGGTGGCGGCCCCATCACGCTGCAGAACTGCGACAACCTGCGCCACAACGGTGATCGGGTGCGGGGTGGCCTGCGGGACTTCGCCCAGAAGATCGGTGACACCGACATCCTGACCTGGATCGATGCCAACGTGCGCTTCCCCAACGCCATGGTCGACCGCATCACGCCACGTCCGCCGGCCGAGCTGAAGGCACGCGTCAAGGCCGCCACCGGACGCGACGACAACGCCGCGCTGGGCTCCGAGAGCTATCTGCAATGGGTCATCGAGGACAATTTCGCGGCCGGCCGCCCCGCCTGGGAAAAGGTCGGTGCCGAACTGGTGGCTTCGGTCGATCCCTACGAGGAAGCGAAGATCCGCCTGCTCAATGCCACCCACAGCTGCATTGCCTGGGGCGGCACGCTGCGCGGGCACGAGTACATCCATGAAGGGGCGCGTGATGCCGTGGTGCGCAAGCTGGCCTTCGACTACGCCACCGACGACGTGATTCCCTGTCTGTCCGGCCCCAACAATCCCGTGGATCTGCCAGCCTACCGCGACATGGTGCTGGAGCGCTTCGGCAACGACGCCATCCGCGACACCAACCAGCGCGTCACAGCCGACAGCTTCTCGAAGATCCCGGGCTTCATCCTGCCCACCATCCGCGACCGTCTGGCCCGCAACGAGAGCATCGATTCGGTGGCCGTGCTGCCCGCCCTCTTCCTGGAATTCCTGAAGCGCTGGCATGCAGAAAAGCTGCCCTTCCAGTACCACGACCAGAGCATGGACCCGAAGGCGGCGCACGCCATCGTGCAGGCTGAAGACCCGGTGAAGGCCCTGTGCGCCGACCGCGTGCTGTGGCAGGAACTGGCCGGCGACGCCCGCCTGGAAGCTGCCGTGCGCAAGGCACTGACACGTGTCCAGAAGGATGTGATTCCGGGCTGAGACACAAGCAGCAAGCCATATCGGAAAAGGGCTGATCCTGGCAACAGGGTCAGCCCTTTTCCGTTTGACAGGACACGCCCTGCCTGAAGACCTCCATCAGGCCTTCACGCTTGCCTGGCGCGCGTTGCGACCATGAAAGACTCCTTGCCATCAGGAAAGCACGACCCCAGCCTTCTGATCTGGCAACCTCTCCAAGTGCCTGTCCTGAACTCGCTTCCAGCGTTCTGCAGCATCGCCATCGTCACAAGCCTGACGGCATGTGGATGCAATTCTTTGCAACCATCGTTGCAAAGCATGACCAACAATCTGCCGTCCTCCAGGCAGACATCATGCAGGTTCTCGAACATGTGAAATACATTCAGGCCCATTCGTGCAAGCGCGCACACGGAACGTATGCGTGCACACACATGCCTGAATGAAAACGTTGTCCGATAAATACATCCAGCCTTTCCGTGTTCTACGAAGTGCCCGGACGCATCGCTCTACAGTGATCTTCGGCGCTGGCGACCTTCCGTCAGGCTCCATATCGTTAACAGCCGCCAAGGATCACTCATGTCCATACGCACATTCCTTCCATCTTCGCCCAGCTCTGCTTCTCCCGGTATGCCTCACGAATGCTTCCACACGCCCATCACGTCGCCTGCACGCCGTCACCCCGGTCGCCCGCTGGCGCTGCTGATGATGCTGTCCCTGGCTGCCTGCGGCGGCAGCGGATCGGGTGATGCCGGACAGCCTGCCCAGCTGACACAGAAAGCCGACACGGCTGTTCTTTCCAGCAGCCCGGCAAGCAGTACCTCAAACAACGAGAACACCCGCCCAGCTAGCGACGCTGCCGGCAATGCCGCCCCCGCGGCCGATCCCTCGACGAACAGCACGCCCACCACGATCGCCTCCGAAGCAGGGGCCGTGACTGCCGCCACGCCATCGACCAACGCCGCTGCAACCGGAACCCATGCTGCCGGCACGCCGCCCACCCAAACCTCCGCGACAGAGACCACGGGTGCCAACACACCATCGGCCAGCACCACGGCAACCGAGACGGCCGCTGGCGCAACACCCGCTGCCCCAGAAACCACCCCAACGCCGGCAGCGGACACGGCAGCAGCCACCCAGGACGCGGCTCCAGCCGCTGCAACACCTGCTGCAACACCTGCTGCAACACCTGCCGCAACACCTGCCGCAACACCCGCGGCAACACCTGCTGCGACGCCTGCTGCGACGCCTGCTGCGACGCCCGCCGCTGCACTGGGTGAACTGGTCGACGACCGGGAAATTCGCTCGGACGTGGTCCTGGCAGCCCTGCTGGACCATGCAGCCACCAAGGACCAGGCCCCTGCCACGGATGCGACCCGCGAGCTGATTCCGACGGAAAAGGGTGGCATTGAACTCACGAAACCCAAACTGGCCGGCGAGGCCCCGCAGCCCCTGCTGAAGCTGGAAGTGGGCATTCAGCCGTCAACCGACAGTGCATTCCAGCAGCCGTACACCTATCGTGCACATGCTGAAGCCCAGCCTGGCCAGACCGGCAAGGCCGCTTTCAACGCTGTGACCTGGGAGCTGGGCCTGTCCAGTGACCAGGCTGCCGCCGGCCAGGCACTGACAATCGGCAATATCCTGCGATTCACGCAGGCGGGTCTCAACGAGGGGAAACCCCTCGTGTTCCGTGCCGTGAGCCCTGGGGGTCAACCAGACAACTCCGTCACGCAGCTGTCGGCAGAGAAGCGGATCTACCGCGACGGAAGTTTCAAGACATGGGAGACCGAAGACCGGGCGTATGTCGCCGAACTGGACATGAGTCTTCTTGATGGGCCGAACACCTTCCTGCTGACGCTGAATGTCTTCAAGGCAGGCGGTTCGGAATCCATGGAGATCCGCAGCGCGTGGCGCATTCCGGCAAACTGGAAATCCGGCGATGCGCTCGTCAAGCTGGGCGAGCAGGTGGTTCATGAAACACGCGAGCCGGCATACAACGGCGATGGCGTCATTTCCGGCACATCCAGCAGCACCGACACCTGGAGCACCGCCAACTACCGCGCCGAAGGGATTGTCGACGGAACCACGGATGTACCGATGAACGAACGAGGCATCAGTGGTGCACTGTTGTCTGCCTCCTTCGACTCCCTGCCGGACGAGGACTTCGGCTTCAATGATGACAATGGTCGTCTGAAGGCTGCCAGCAGCCCCACCGGCGCCTTCATCGAGAAGGCCCCTGATCCGGACAGCCTCAAGCTCTGGGAAAACAGCCAGGCCGATAATTTCGGTCCCCGTCCCGCCCCCGACAACTATGTCCCCGCAGAAGGAACCTATTATCACGAACTGAAAGCAGGCGTTGGTAACTGGTACAACGCGACACCCTCATTCGAGCACCTGGAGATGTCGCTGAAGCTACGCGCCGGCACGCAAAGCGGCAAGCAGGTGATCTTCCTGCCCAACGAACTGAAGACATACATCGATGTCCCTCCCGCGGACAAGCCCGACGACCACAGCCCCAGCAATCGCATCGAGGGCGTGCTGGCATCGGTTGACGGGCAGAAGGGCTTTCACCATGACTCGCTGGTTCCCTTCGGGACGTTGATGACCTGGAAGGGCCAGAAGGATGGCAAACCGCTGACCGTGAAGATGTCCCTGAAACCCGGTCCCGAGGCCAATCAGGTGACTCGTTGCTGGACGGCAGCCCTGCCCAGCCGGACCCGTGACCTGAACCGCGATATCTGCTCGACTTTCGTGGTGCCTTCCGGATGGCAGCATGGTCAGGCGCTGGAACGCGTGAGTTCCTACGTGACGGATACGCGCCCCGGAGACAACGGCCAGCCGGTGACACGCACCTGGCGCAGCAATCCGGCCGCGCCAAAGTGATTCGGCAGCAAGGCTGATATGCGCATCATGGATGCCACGTGGCTGCACGGCATCCATGGTGCACGTTGCACCCATGTGATCCGCCCGTGCACAGACCCGGGCCGGGGAGAATCAGCGGGCCTCTGAGATAGGTACAGAGCCCTCATCCCGTCGTGCATAGACCATTCTCGACTGGATGACGGATATACCGTGGGAGGCGTACGACCGTTGAAGCGACATCAGCCGCCTTCAGCTTCCGCTTCGAAACATCCGCCGCCAGACGCTGGGGCTGACGTGGAAACGCTGGCGGAACTGCACACGTAAATTTGTGGCACTACCAAAGCCCGCCTTTTCAGCCACATGCTCAATAGGCATGTCACCATTTTCCAGCAGGTTCTGAGCCTGCCACAGGCGTTCAGTCTGCAGCCATTCTCCCAGCGCCATGCCTGTGGCCCTGGAAAAATGCCGAGAGAACGTGCGACGTGACATATTCAGTCGCTTGGCCAGATCATCCAGCCGATGCGGACTACCCAGATCCTGTCGCAAAAAAACCAACAAGCTGTTTATCCGATCGTCCCGTGTGTGGCGTGTAGCCGGCTGACGGATGAACTGAGCCTGCCCACCTTCTCGATGCGGTGCGGTCACGAAGGTTCTAGCCACCTCGTTGGCCACCGTGACACCGTGCATCCGTCGCAACAGGTGTAGACAGCAGTCCAGCCCTCCCGCAGCGCCAGCCGACGTGAGAATGTTGCCATCCTCAACATACAGCCGATTGTCATCAAGCATGATTTTCGGAAAACGCTGGCGAAAGTCGTTCTCCGCCATCCAGTGCGTGGCTGCGTTCTTTCCATCCAGCAGGCCGGCATAGGCAACGGCATAGGTTCCATAGCACAGCGCAACAATCTGTGCTCCTCGTTTAGCCGCCTTCCTCAGGTGTCGATTGAACTCCGATGATGGCGCCTCGTCCACGTCACGCCATCCACTGATGACGATGACATCGGCACGATCCATGGACGAAAGCCCCCCATGCACCGGGATACGGGCTCCCAGGTGGGTGGCGACATCCTGGCCATTGTCGGAAAACACCCGTAGCCTGAACAATGGACTACTTCGAAAGGAAGACTGAAACAGGCAGAAAGGGATGTTGAAGACGAAGTCATTCATCCCGGGCTGGGCATACAGTGCGGCCGTCCTCAGTTTTGCTTCAGTCGTCATGTTGGCCCGATTCTTTCGGAGATTGGCAATGTTGCCCATTCTAGTCGGTCTGAAGCCTTCCTAGAATCCTTCCTCTCCGATCTCTTCAGGAACAGACCCATGAACTGCAAGTCTACGGACCAGTATCAGCACATCCGCAACGCCACGGCCAGGATCACGTATGCCAATCAGACCTTTCTGGTGGACCCCTTTCTGGCACCCAAAGAATCCATGGCAGGTTTTCCGGGCACCCACAACAGCCAGCAGCGCATGCCGCTAGTGGATCTTCCGATACCTGTCGAGAAGATCATGGAAGGCGTGGATGCCGTCATCGTGACCCATACACACGAAGATCACTGGGACGAAACCGCACAACAGGCAGTTCCCAAGAACCTTCCAATCTTTGTGCAACATGAGAGCGACGCCGGAAAGCTTCGCACGCAGGGATTCAAGGATGTACGCATCCTGCATGACAGCGTCACCTTCAATGGCGTGAGCTTGACCCGCACAGGTGGGGCTCATGGCACCGTGGAAATGTATGCACATCCGCAGATGGCACAGATTCTGGGTGATGCCATGGGTGTGGTGATGCAGAAAGAAGGCCACAGGACAATCTACATCATGGGCGACACGATCTGGACGGCTGACGTGAACAAGGCGCTGAACCGCTTCCAGCCGGACGTGCTGGTGATGAACACAGGCTATGCACGCATCCAGGGCCTATCCGACAGCATCATCATGGGCCCGGACGACGTACTCAAGGCCACCCAGGTCATGCCGAATGCACAGATCATCACCGTGCATATGGACACAGTCAACCACACCGCTGTCAATCGTCAGGACATGCGTCGTTTTCTGGTTGGCGAAGGCATCATTCACCGTGTCGCGGTACCAGAAGATGGCGAGATCGTGACGATTAATGGAGCTTCAATCACTGCGACATCTCAGCTCTGATCTCCACGCATCCAGTGCTCTGCCAGAAAGTCCACAAACGCCCGGATTTTCGGGCTGACCGTGGTGTCACCGTAATAGACGGCGTGAAACGGTTTGACTTCGTTCAGGGCACGGGCCGGCAGGAGTTCATGCAGGTCGCCGGCGGCGATGTCATTGGCCACGACGAAGTCCGACAGGCAGGCGATGCCGTTGCCGGATAGACAGAGCTGGCGGATGGTTTCTCCGCTGTTGGCAGACAGCTGGGGCGCGGCGGCATAAGGAGCATGACCGCTGTCAGCAAACGGCCAGTTGTTCAGGGTTCTGGGCTCAGAGAAGCCGATGAGGGTGTGCCGCGACAGATCGGCAACGCTTTCCGGCGTGCCGTATCGCTCAAGATAGTCTGGCGCAGCAACAAGCTTCAGGCGACTGTCAAACAGGTGCCGGGCGCGCAGTACAGAATCGTGCAGGTTGCCTGCGCGGATGGCAATATCCACACGTCGTTCGATGAGGTCGATATAGCCCTCGGACGAGGTGAGCAGCAGCGACACCTGCGGGTGGCGTTCGCAGAACGGGCGTACCAGCGGAGCGACGAGGTGCAGCAGCGTGGGCGTAGCGGAATCCACCCGAAGCACGCCCTGCGGCGCGCCGCCTGCGGAGAGGATTTCGGCCTCGGCGGCTTCGATGTCGTGCAGTATCTGCCGCGCGCGCTCGAAAAAGCGGCAGCCTTCCTCGGTGAGCCGCAGTTGGCGCGTGGTGCGGTTGAGCAGGTTGGCGGAGAGTTTGTCTTCCAGCCGCTTCACGGTGCGGCTGACGGCGGAGTTGGCCAGCCCGAGCCGCTCTGCCGCGCGGCTGAAACTGCCGCTTTCCACCACCTGCACGAACACGGCCAGTTCGTCCGAATGGGTTTTCATTGTTGCTTTTCCTGGAAAAGTGTTTTGCAATTATTGCTGTTTTCATTATAAAGCATCGGGGTACAATAATGCTTTTTCAACGCAAATATTTGAGGAACAAACATGAATATTCTGTTAATTGACGGCGGCCAACATTTCGGCCATTCCGCCGGCCGCCTGAACCACACGCTGCACCAAACCGCACGCGACACGCTGACCGCACTCGGCCATGCGGTGAAGGAAACCGTGATTGAAGAAGGTTACGACAAAGATGCCGAAGTGGAAAAATGGCTGTGGATGGACGCGGTGGTTTGGCAGATGCCCGGCTGGTGGATGGGCGAGCCGTGGACGGTGAAAAAATATATCGATGAAGTGTTTACCGCAGGCGTGGGCGAGAACAAGCTGGTGGCCAACGACGGACGCCACCGTGTAAACCCGACGGAAGGCTACGGCACGGGCGGCTTGCTGCATGGCAAAAAACACATGATTTCATCCACTTGGAACGCGCCGATTGAAGCGTTTACCCGCGAAGGCGATTTCTTTGAGGGCGCGGGCGTGGACGGCGTGTACCTGCATTTCCACAAGGCCAACGAGTTCCTCGGCATGACGCGCCTGCCCTCGTTCATCTGCAACGATGTAATCAAGAATCCGCAGGTGGAGCGGTATTTGGCGGATTATCGGGCGCATTTGGAAAAGGTGTTCGGTAAAGCGTGATGGTGATATAAAAAGCAGCCTGCACTTTGGGGTTATGAAAGTGCAGGCTGCTTTTTATGCGTTCAAACCGTGTTTGGTCAATATTCGCGCACCACGGCCATTTGCTGCAATTGCGCCATGAATTGCGCTTGGTTGCGCTCTTGGGCTTGGCGCACCAGCATGCGGCGCACGGCTTCCCGCTGCATTTTGGCAGGGTCGTTTTCGGTGCGCGCGCCGATGAGTTGCACGATTTGCCAGCTGTTGCCTGCGCGCAGCGGCGGCGTGATTTGGCCGGGTTGCAGCTGGTGCAGGGCGGCTTCGACGTTTTCGGGCAGCATCATGTCGCTGATGTTGTCATGCAGGCCTTGGTTGGCAGCCTGCACTTCCTGCGAATAACGTTGGGCAATGGCGCCGAAGTCGCTGCCTTGGGCGATGGCGGTGGCGATTTGCTGCATACGCTGGCCGACGGCAGGCATATTCTGCTGGTTGGCGGCGTTCAGAATCACGCGGCGGATGGTATAGACGGTGTAGGGTTCGCCGGCGGGGGCTTGGCCTTTGGCTTGCAGCTCGTTCAAAGCAGCCTGCACTTGGTCGTCGGTGATTTTGATGTTGCTGTTCAGGTTTTGCAGCATATAGGTAATCAGCAAATCTTTGGCCACTTCCGTGCGGTAGGCTTCGCGCGTGTAGCCCAATGCGGCAGCCTGCGCGTAGATATTCTGCACGGTGGTTTTGCCTGCGGCGGCGCGGCGTTCGAGTTCCGCGTCAATGCCAGCGGGGGTGGCTTTCAAATCTTGGGCGCGTGCGGCATCGGCCAGCAGGGCGCGTTCGACCAAAGTATTTTTGGCCGCTTGCACCAGTTGCGCTTCGGGAATGTCTTTGTTGCCCGGGCGGCTTTTGAATTCGCGCACCACGCGTTCGATGTCGCGGTAGGTGATGATGGACGAGTTAATCTCGATGGCGATGCTGTTGAGCGGTTTGATTTCTGCAGCGCCAGCGGTCTGAAGGCTCAAGCCGACCAAAACGGCGGCGGCAAGGGTACGGATAGGTTTCATCGGGTAAATACCTCATTGGTTTTGCTGTATCCCGGAATGCCGAGACGAAGCTGTTTATAGGGGTTGTTGCCAATATTGCTTAAATTTTTCAGTTGCAGGGTCAGGAAAACGGCGGATTTGTGGCTGCTTCTGCCGTTGCTGATGCTGTCCACATAGCGTTGGCCGACAAAGCTCACGCTCCAGCAGCCGCAGGGGTTTTTATATTCCAATCCCAGTGTTTGTTCCAACGCCACCCACGGGCTGATGCTGTAATTCAGCCGGCCGACGGCGTATAGGTTCTGGTTGATGGGATATTGCGCCGCCAAGTCGATGTGTTGCAGCTTGCCGAAAAAGCCGGCGTAAATTTCCGTGTTGCGGTTGTATTTGTAACGGGCGCTCAGGATTTTGCCCGGTTCGGGATTGTAGCGCACACCGATGTCGAAGCGCTCGGTATTTTTCTGGTTGGCGTTCCAGTGGTATTGCGTGTCGGCAAACCAGTTCGGGGCGATTTGCCCGCCGGCGAACAGGGCAACGTCGCTGCGATGGCGGGCGCGGGTACCGGTGCTGCCGTCCAACAGGACATCGTCGCGCGAAAGGTAGAATTTCTGCCCGATACCGGCACGGAAAATTTCCGAACCCGTGTCGGCATGGAGAATGCGGCTCTGCACGCCCAATGAAACGCTGTTGGCGGCATTGATGCGGTCGCTGCCGGAATAAAGATTTTCGCGGAACAGTTGGTCGTAGCTGAACGAGTTTTCCGACGAATCAAAATTGGGCAGGTGGTTTTGGCGGCGGCTGGGGATGTAGTTGTAAAACAGGCGCGGTTCGAGGGTTTGAATCAGCGGTGTTTTAAACCATGTGCGCTCGCGCTCGAAGGTCAGCCCGGTGTCGATGTTGGCGATGGGCAGCACGCGGTTCACGGATTGGCGCGGGTTGCCCTGCCAGCGGTTGAGCCAGTATTGCGTGGCGTGTACGCCGATTTTCGGGCGGATATAGCCCCAAAGCGTGGAGAAATCCCATTGGATGCTGGGGTACATCACCAGCCGCGTGCCGTTTTGTGCGCGGTCGCTTTCAAAGCGGGTAAGCTGGTTTTTCCAGTGAATCGTTGCGTTGCGCCAATGCCGCTGCCAGTCCAGCGAGAGGTGGGGCATGAGGGCGTATGGTGCGGAGCGGTAGCCGTTGCTGTCGGCCAGCGTTTGGTATTTGCGGACCAAAAAAGCAGCCTGCACATTGCCGCCCCATGCGTTGCCGGTGTAATTCAGCCATAAGCTGCGGTTCAAATTGACGTTTTCGGCAATGTCGTTGCGGCCGTAGAAATCGCGGTAGTAGTCGTCATCGGACACTTGGTTGAAGTGGATGCCGCCGGTGATGTGCGGTGTGAAGCGGTGTTGGTGGCGCAACTGGATTTCGTAGCGGTGGTTGTGGCGCGAGGCGTTGTCGTACGGCATATAGGCGGCTTGCAGGCTGCCTTGATATTTGGGTTGCAGATAGCGGAATTCGCCGGAAAGCTGCACGCCGCGCCGCGAAATCACGCCGGGGGTGAAGGTGGCGTCGTAATTGGGGGCGAGATTGAAATAATAGGGCAGTTTGAGGGTGGCGCCGTTTGAGCCGAACGATACATACGGCATCAGGAAGCCGCTTTTGCGATTGCCGTTGAGCGGGAAGTCTGCCCACGGGGTGTACAGAATCGGCACGCCGGCAAAGACCAGCCGCGCATGACGTGCCACGCCGATGCCGGTTTCGCGGTCGGCGTTCAATTCGGCAGCCTGCACATACCAAGAGGTGTCGCCTTCGCCGCAGGTGTTGAATTTCACATCGCGCATGGTGTAGCGCCGGTCGTTTTCCATGTGCAGGCTGCTTCCGACACCCTGCAAACGGCGGCCGTCTTGTTCGGCGGCAAATTCTACTTGTTCGGCATTGCCCGATTTTTGCGCCAAATCATAGTCCAGGCGTTCACCTTGTACTTTGGCACCGTCGCCGCGCGTCAGTACGAAATGGTCGCCTGCCTGCACGGTGTCTTGCTGCGGATGGTAATCCACCCAGTCTGCTTTCAGCGTTTCGTCATTGCGCTCCACCACCACATTGCCTTCGGCACGGTGGCGCGTGTGCGTTTGGCCGGCGGCTTTGTCGGCGGTGATGCGCGTTGCACCGGTGGGCAGGGGTGTGTCGTCCTTGTCGGTCTGCGTATCGGTTTGGGCGGACGGGACGGCAGACGGCGCGCGGCACAAACGACCGGACGACCAGCTGTCCGCCGCCCATGCCGAGCCGGAAAAAGCAATCCCTAATAAAACCACCAAAGGTTTGCAAACAAATAAACGCGTCAAAATCTGCCCCTGTGTGTTGCTGCCCGCCGTGATAATTCTGCTGACGAACAACCGTGCTTAACGTTAAAATGACGGCTATTTTAACCGAAAAACAGAGTATTCACATCATGCAACGCCAAACCGAACTAAAAAACTGGCTGGCCCAATGTTATCCGAACCAATCCTTCGAGCTGGCCTTTGCCGCTGCCGACGCGGATTTCCGCCGCTATTTCCGCGCCGTGTTCGCCGACGGCAGCAGCGTTATCTGCATGGATGCGCCGCCCGACAAAATGCAGACTGCACCTTATGTGCGCGTGCAGCAGCTGTTCCAAATGCTCAACGTGCCGCAGATTCTGCACCACAGCCCCGAGCAGGGTTTTATGGTGCTGAACGATTTGGGCGATGTCCAGTATCTCAAAGCCATGCAGCACGACCCGTCGCCCGATGCCCACAAAGCCCTGCTGCTGGAAGCGGTGGACGAGCTGATTGTGTTACAGCAAGCCAGCCGTGCAGGCTGCCTGGAAGAATACAGCCGTGAAATCCTGCTGCGCGAAATGAATTTGTTCCCCGAATGGTTCGTGGGCAAAGAATTGGGCAAAACGCTCAATTTCGCCCAACGCCGCCTGTGGCAGCAAGGCACGGAAACGCTGCTGGACGCGATTGCCGAGCAGCCGAAAGTGTTCGTGCACCGCGACTTTATCGTCCGCAACCTGATGCTGACCCGCGGCCGCCCCGGCGTGCTGGACTTCCAAGACGCATTGTATGGCCCGATAACGTACGATTTGGTGTCGCTGACGCGCGATGCGTTTATCGAATGGGACGAAGAATTTACGCTGGACATTGTGATTCGCTATTGGGAAAAGGCGCGCGCCGCCGGATTGCCCGTGCCGGCAGAGTTCGACACGTTCTACCGCTGGTACGAATGGATGGGCGTGCAGCGGCATTTGAAAGTGGCCGGCATTTTCGCGCGGCTGTGGTATCGCGACGGCAAAGACAAATACCGCCCCGAAATCCCGCGCTTTTTGAATTACCTGCGCCGCACCACCCGCCGATACACCGAATTGGCACCGCTCTATGCGCTGCTGTTGGAACTGGTGGGCGACGAAGAATTGCAAACGGGCTATACGTTCTAATCTTTGAATCGAAAAAAGCAGCCTGCACTTTGAAAATGGAAGTGCAGGCTGCTTTTAGTTGTGTGTGAACGGATACTTAATCTATCCGGCTGATCAACATCTT
>ERZ773072.1006-NODE-1006-length-14465-cov-22.908119_pt1 | contig 14465 bp, 12 predicted proteins | sample MGYA00580617_ERZ773072 | MGnify/ENA primary metagenome ERZ773072 (study PRJEB29015, sample SAMEA2737970) | human oral metagenome | biome: human oral; feature: human-associated habitat; material: dental | place: China | collected 2122 ... | reverse complement strand
CCGACGAGGAGTCCAAGCGCGTCGTCGACGCCATCGCCACCACCCCCACGGGCGCGAACGACCGCCCCGTCACGGAGCAGGTCATCACCTCCATCGAGATCGTCGACTGACCCTCTCCCCCTTAATCCTCGACGAGGCCGGGGCCGCCCCCGCTGCTCAGTGCAGTGACCGGGAAGGTGCACCCCGGCCTCGTCCCTTACTCGCCTGCCGAAAGGGAAGCTATGAGCATGCCGAGCTATGGCCAGCGGTCGGACCCGCGCGCCGCCCCCGACTGTCCGCGCCACCCGGGCGTGCGAAGCGTCGACTACTGCAAGCGCTGCAACCGACCCATCTGCGTGGACTGTGCGATCCCGACCGAGGTCCGCTCGATCTGCGTGGATTGCACGTCCTCGAAGAAGCGGTGGATGCGGTCCGCATCGCGCGCGGCCGGAGCGCCGGTCGTCACCTACTCGATGATGGCGATCTGTGTCCTCATGTTTGCCCTCACGCTGCTGGCTCCCGCCCTCACGGACTCACTTGCCCTCGTGCCCGCTTATCTGATGGCGCGCCCGTGGACGGTCCTCACGGGCGCGTTCCTGCACGGAGGCCTGCTCCATATCCTGTTCAACATGCTGTCCCTGTACTGGGTGGGGCGCGCGATTGAGCCGGTCATGGGCTGGTGGCGTTTCCTTACCGTCTACCTGGTGAGTGCGTTGGGTGGCTCTGCTTTCATTCTCGCATGGTGCCTGATCCAGCCCTCCGAGGTATTCGTCAGTACGGTGGGTGCTTCCGCGGCCGTGTTTGGTCTTTTCGCGGCGGTCTTCGTCCTGCAGCGTCTGAGTGGGTCGGACACGACCGCCATCCTGACGCTGCTCGGCGTGAACCTCGTGTACGGCTTCATGGTCAGCGGTATCTCGTGGCAGGGGCACATCGGTGGCGCGATCGCAGGCTTGGCGGCGACGTGGTTGCTCGTCCGCCTTTCCCGTCCGCGCTCGGGCGTCACCGAGGCGGCGCAGAATCGCCGCCAGGCGCTCGTGGCGCTGGGGATGGTCGTGGGCATGATCGCGGTCAACGCGCTCGCTTTCCGCGTTCTGTACGAGGTCTACGGCGCCTAGCGCGGAAACATCCGATGGGCGCAAGCCATCTAAGGATGACCTAATATAGGGAGGGTCCGGCATAGAGTGCCGGGCCCTCCCTCATGCGCCCCCCACAGGAGACACCATGACCAGCCCCTGGGACCTGTACGACCAGCTCATCGACGAGATTTCCCCCGACGTCACCGTCACCCAGATCCTCACCGACGGTAAGTGGCGTCGCGTCGCCACCAGCGAGGACGGTGTCGGCATGGCCTTCGGCATGAACGTCCAATCCCGCCCGCGCGCGACCGAGGATCCCGGCGACCTCGTCGGTCGTCCCCTGCGAGACGTCGCCGCCCTCGCCAAGTCGTGGAACTTTGAGGATGCCGGCATCGGAATGGCTGCTGTCAACGCCTACCACTCCCATCCGGTGCGAGCCCTGGCCCACGGTTTCCGCGCCTGCGAGGAAAACAACTGGGGACGCACTTTCCACCCCTACGCGCCCCTCGTCGCCGGCAAGCGCGTCGCCGTCATCGGCCACTTCCCCTTCGCGGCCGCCGCCATGCCCGACGCCGCGCAGCTCAACATCCTCGAACGCAACGTGATCGACGGCGACTACCCCGACTCCGCGTGCGAGTACCTGCTCCCCGAGATGGACTTCGTCTTCATCTCCGGATCCGCCTTCGTCAACAAGACGATGCCGCGCCTCCTCGAGCTATCCTCCGACGCGCACACCGTCGTCCTCGGCCCCTCGACGCCCGCGTCCCCCGCGATCATTCACGCCGGAGCCACAACCGTCATGTCCTTCGCCAGCGCGCACCCCGAGCGCCTCGAAGACGGCCTCGCCGGACGCACGCTCCAAGGCATGTACGACGCAGGCATGAGGGTCCAGCTCAACAGGCCCTGACCCAAAACTCGGCCGTGGCCCGGCTGCCAGCCCCGGCCTCGCCGATACAACCCAAGAGAATGGTGGGGCGTCCCGACCGCAGTCGGAACGCCCCACACATACTCACCGGAGACGGCAGGCCTGCGCCCGCCGCGCCCCCATCAACGCCAACGCAGCGTCATCAGGAAGCCCACCATCATCGTGCCCAGGCCCACCGCGATATTCCACGCGCCCAGCTTCGGCACCGGGTAGGTGCCCGACGAAATGTAGTAGACGACAACCCACAGCAGGCCCAGGATCATCAGGGCCACGAAGGTGGGAGCCCACCAGGCCGGGCTGAGCGGAATGCCGTCAGTCCAGTTCTGGATCTCGGTGTCGTCCTCGACCTCGTGTCCGTTCTTCTTACGCTTCTTGGATTCGGCCACGTCGGGTCCTCTCTGCTGGCCCGCGCGGGAAGAAAACCGCCCGGCGGTGATGAATTAGTCGCAACACTAGCGTAGTCTCGGACGTGGAAAGTGCCAAAGCGCAGCGCCACGGGAGGAGGAAAGATGCACACCCGCAGCGTCCGCCACATCGCAGGCGTCCTCGCCGTGACCGTCGCCTCCGGCCTCCTCTTCTCCGTCTCCGCGCTCCACGAACGCACGAGCCCCGCTGCCACATCCGACCTGTCGACCCTCGTGCGCAACCGCCAGGAACAAGTCAGAGTCCTCGAAAACGAGGTCTCCGGGCTCGATGCGCAGATTCAGGCCTTCTCCTCCGCCGCCCCTCAATCAGGCACCCCCGACGAAGATGCGTTCACCGCCCGCTCCACCCGCCCCGTCTCCGGACCCGGCGTCCAAATCACTCTCTCCGACGCGCCCCCCGGGCAAATTCCCGCAGGTGCGACCCCCAACGACCTCGTCATCCACCAGCAGGACATCGAGGACACCATGAACGCCCTGTGGAGTGGCGGCGCCGAGGCCATGACCGTCCAAGGCGTGCGCGTCACCTCCCGCACCGTCATCCGCTGCATCGGCAACGTGATTCTCGTGGACGGCACCAGCTATTCACCGCCCTATGTGATCCAAGCAATTGGTGATCCTGCCACCCTGCGCGCGACGGTTACCGCAAGCCCACGTATGGTGAATTACCAGGCCTACGTGACGAAGTACGGCCTCGGGTGGGACATGCAGACCAAAGACTCCCTGAGCTTTGCGCCTGCCACTACCTCTCTGACAGTCAACTATGCAACCGTGGAGGAAACGAATGGGTGAACACGTCGCCCCAGCCTCGCCGACAAGCAAAAAGCGCTCCAACATCTTCTGGAACATCGTCGGTGTGGTTGGCGAACTGCTCATTACCTTCGCCCTCGTCATCGGGCTTTTCTCCGTCTGGCAGCTGTACTGGACGACCTACGAGGTCTCCGGGCAGGTCTCCCAGACCATCGCCTCGTACGAAGAAGAACACCAGCCTTCCAAGCGTGCCCTCGGCGAAGTCCGCACCGATGATCCACCCGCCTTCGAACGCGAAGTCGGCGACGGCGAGGTATACGGCCTCATCCACGTGCCGACCTGGGACTGGATGAAGATTCCGCTCGCGGAAGGTACCACCTCCTACGTTCTCGACCAGGGATGGGCCGGCCACTACGACATGACCACCCAGCCTGGCGGCGTCGGTAACTTCTCCGTTGCCGGCCACCGCCGTACCTACGGCAACAACTTCCGTTGGATCGATCGCCTTACCCAGGGCGACAAGGTCGTCGTGGAAGTCGACGACCACTACCTCGTCTACTCGATGGTCTCCTCCGAGATCATCGACGCCACCGACCCCACGCAGATGCGGGTTGTTGCCCCCGTTATCGACGACGTTTCCTGGTCCGAAACACCCACGGAACGCTGGATGACCATGACGACCTGCCACCCCGAGTACGGCAACTGGCAGCGCTACATCGTCCACCTTAAGTTCGAATCCTGGACCCCCAAGGACACGGGCGTCCCCGCCGAACTCGTCGACGAACCCACGAACTGAAGGACCCCACATGTACGCATGGATCTTCCGCCACCTGCCCGGACCCACCTGGTTTAAGGTCATCGAGTCCCTGGCCCTCATCGGCGCGGTTGTCGCCGCGCTGTTCACGTGGGTCTACCCCTGGGTCCAGACCTACCTGGAGCTGGGAGAAGCCTCCGTCGGCTGAGCTTGAGCTGCGCTTGATGGAAAGGGACGAGGCCGGGTCTGCCCGGCCTCGTGCCGTATCCGCGGGCGTGTGCGGGGGTTGTCTGCCGTGGCTGGTGGCGGCATAGCGCGGTCGTGACCACGGGTGCGGGGGCTCTCCGCTATCCGTCTTGTGTTGCTCTGACCTCGCGGTGCTCTCTCTCGCCGCCTGCGTTGTTGCTTCCCGCAGCGCTGATCTCCGGGCCGCCCGCACGGTCGCGCCGCGTCTGTGCGGTGGACCCCTCTGTGCCGCTTCGCCCGGAGAGCGGACAGCGCCCGCGCGCCCACTGGGGGTGCGCCCTACGATGGATGCCGGAGAAGGGGCCACGGCCTCGTACATGAAGGGACTGGCGATGGTACGAATCCTCTGCGTCGACAACTATGACTCGTTCGTCTTCACGATCGTGGGCTACCTGCGCCATCTGGGTGCCACCGTGGATGTCGTGCGCAACGATGTCGTGGATCCCGAGTGGTTCGAGGCCGGCTACGACGGTGTTCTCATCTCCCCCGGCCCCGGAGACCCCAAGAGCGCCGGAGCCTCTCTGCAGACCATCGCTGACTGCGCGTCTCATGGTGTGCCGATGCTGGGCGTGTGCCTGGGACACCAGTCTCTCGGTGAGCTGTTCGGCGCGACAGTCGGGCACGCACCCGAACTCATGCACGGCAAGACCTCCGTCATCACCCACGACGGGCGAGGCGTGTTCGAAGGAGTCCCCTCGCCGCTGACCGTCACCCGCTACCACTCGCTGACGATCGACCCGGCCACGATGCCCGATGAACTTGAGGTCTCCGCGACCACCGACTCCGGTATCATCATGGGTGTGCGCCACCGCTCCCTGCCCCTCGAGGGCGTCCAGTTCCACCCCGAGTCCGTTACGACCCAGTCCGGGCACCTCATGTTCGCCAACTGGCTGAACGCCTGCGGCGATACCGCAGCTCGGGAGCGGGCCGCGTCCCTGAAGCCCGTCGTCGCGGAGCGTTTCAAGCTGTAGGTGTCGCCGGGGCTTCCTCCCTGCCCGGTTCCGACGACGTGTCGTTGCGCGCGTGTTTCGGCTTGCTTGCTTCGTCGTGTCCTGCCGGTTTTGCCGCTTCTATGTCGTCGAGGTGAGGGTTGTTGAGCTGTGGTTTTGTGGGCGGTAGGAGCTGTGCGGGATCATCGACGAGTAACTCAGCGATGCTGCGCGCCGCGGAGTGCGCCCTGCTTGTTGTCTGACTGTGCCGCATGTTGGTTGGCGCGCGTCGGCTGTGTTCCGGGCACGGGTCCTGGCCATCCACCAATCCTGCAGCCGCACCCAGGCCTGCGTCGGTCTTCCGGAGGTGTGATCGCGTGTTCTGGATAGGCGCGGCTCTTGTGGATAAGTTACTTTCCCATCCGGAACGCAATAGCCTTTCCAGATAGTCGTTTCCCATCCAGTTTCCGAGTGTCATAGCCGCCTCTCCTGACAACTCGCATTGATAACAGTGTGGGTGGGGGCTTGTTGTGCACCGCGGCCCGTGTAATCGTGCGTAAGTGCTGCCGGGGGGTGGTGTGGTCATTTTGTGCCCTGTGGCCCTGTGGCCCTGTGGCCCTGTGGCCCTGTGGCCCTGTGGCCCTGGGAGAGAGAGTGTGGTCGGCATGTCGGAGCCTCGTGTGGTGTAGCAACCCGTTTGATGTGATTCCTTGTCATGCGACCGCAATGTTGCTTGTTTTGTGGCGTTGGTGCGCCGGCAAGGGAGCATTCAATCCGCTCCGAGCTGGTGGAATGCTCCCTAACCGATGCACAGTTTCTTAACCGGTATCATGCCGCCACAGCGGTTGAAATCCCTGTGGATGCAGGAGGTGCCGGACAATGGGCTTTGCGGTGGAGGTGCTCCACGCATCCTTATGTGGGTGGTGGCTCGCGGCCCCTGATGACGCCCGGTGCGACGCGCCACAGAGATGCTGGCAGGCAGGCGGCAGCCTCCAGGCAACCAGTTCATGTCCGGGGCGATGCCACAGACGTGCTGTCTGTAGGTGTACGCGGATAGGTTACGCATGTGCGGATAGGTTACGCGCACGCGGATAGCTTATTGACCTATCCGCAAGCTAATAGCCTATCCGTATCGTTACAACCTATCCGCGTAAGCGTAAGCCATGCGCGAGGGACACAGATTGTCTAGGGTCTGTCGCGTGAGACCGTGGCGCACAACGTTTCTGCAACTAATGGACGCCGTTGTCTGCGAACAGGTGTTGTCAGCAAACCGCAGTCAGGGTTGTGTGCAAGCGCCGTCACCTTTGCGAGAAACTCTCCGGTAGTACGTGCAACTGGTGAGGCGCCTGCCGGTGTCTCAGCAGCAGTCCGTGCAACCGCTGGCACCTCTTCGGCCGCAGGTGAAACTGTTGGCACCTTTGTGGGAAGCTTTCGAGCCATAGATGAAACCGTTGACGCCTTTGCTGGCGAAATTTGCTTGATATTTATGCTTTTGAGGTTGACAGAGGTGTCATGGGTTTCATGGCTTCGTCAAGATGACCTAACGGTGGTGCCACCGGTTACGCGATCTTCATGAGAGGTTCCATCAGAGGTGCCAGTGGTTTCGGGAGACGGTGTGCGCGACCCGTTAGTGGTGTCGTTGGTTTCAAGCGTTGGTGTGCGTGACCCGGCAGTGGTGCCTGCGGTTTCATACGGGGCCGAACCCGCGTTGTCAGTGGTGCCACTGGTTTCAAGTGAACATGGGCTCTGTGCGGCAACGTCGTCTCGGGTGGCATGACCCGTCGAAAGACCTCAACGAATGAGCCAACGCTTTTAACGAAAGCGTGGGTGAGCCGGCAGTGGTGTTGTTGGTTTCAAGCGCTGGTGTGGGTGAGCCGGCAGTGGTGTCGTTGGTTTCAAGCGTTGGTGTGGGTGAGCCGGCAGTGGTGTCGTTGGTTTCAAGTGCTGGTGGGGTGACGTGGTGACGACGGTGCTGTCGATCTGCTTGTGGGAGCACTTCCGACAGGGGCAAGTATCCGGATAGGTTACGCGCATGCGGATAGCTTATTAGCCTATCCGGATGCCGATAACCTATCCACATCGTCACAACCTATCCGCGTAAAGGATAGGTTCTTGGTGGGTCTGTTTTGGTCCGCGTCGCAGCACAGCACCTATTTGCCAAGTGACTGGTCAGCTGATCTGCGTTCTGGAGGCCAACATGCGCACGCCCCACATCCAGTGAGGCCCGCGCCGCAGGATTTCTCCTCGCAGGCGCGGGCCTCACCGATCAACGGGATAACCGATCAACGGAATCACCGATCAACGGAATCACCGAGCGATGGAACAACCGCTACGCGGGTCCGGGACCTACTCAGCCCCGCTTGTTGTTCCCGCCGTTGTTGCCGGTTTGTTCACCCTTCGACACCTTGAGCTTCACGGTAGAGTTCTTGTCGACCTTCGAGCCCTCACCGGGCTCGACGGACAGGACCTGGCCGGCGGGCTGGTTGCCCGCGACTTCCTCGACGGTGACGTTCAGGCCGAGAGCCTTCAGCTGCGCCTCGGCGTCTTCACGGCCCAAGCCGACGACGGTGGGAATCTCCACCTGAGCGGGCTTACCGCTCGAGATGGACACGCCGACGGTGGTGCCCTTCTTGACCTTCGTTCCGGTCTCGGGGTCCTGCGCGACGATGCGGTCCTTCTCCTTCTCGGAGTCCACGCTCGTCACGTTGCCCAGCTCCAGGCCGGCACCCTTGAGGGTGCTGCGTGCCTGGTCCTGGGTCATGCCCGACAGGTCGGGGACCTCCACCTCGTCGGAGCCGGAGGACAGGTACGCGCGGATCGTCTGTCCAGCCTTCACCTTCGAACCGGGGGAGGGGTTGGTCTGTGCAACCTTGCCTTCGGGGACGGTGTCGGAGGCAACCTTGCTGCTGTCAAGCTCCCACTTCAGGCCGAGGGCCTCGACGGCCTTACGGGCGTCGTCGGGGCTCATGCCGACAAGGTTGTCGGGCAGGGTCACCGAATCGGGGCCGGAGGAGATGGTGACGCGCACAGTTGCGCCCTTCGTAGCCTGTGTGCCGGCCGTCGGGTCGGTCGAGGCCACGGAGCCCTCGTTCACGGTGTCGGAGGCGACCTTGTCGGGGTTGAGTTCCCAGGTGAAGCCGGCAGCTTCGATCTGCGCCTTTGCTTCGGCCTGGGTCAAGCCGACAACGTTGGGGACCGCGATCGTCTCGGGTTCGGCGGCACCCCGCGTGAGGGCCCACACCGATCCACCGATGATGCCAAGCGCGGCGAGCAGCAGGAAGACGATGATCGCCGTGCGGCGCTTGCGGGAACTCGGGGCGTCGTCGTCCGCGTCCGCTGTGGCGACCGCGGGCATCGACGTGGATGTCGCCGCCATGGCCGGGGCGGGGGTGTGCGGGGCAACGGCGGCCATCGGCGTGGTCGCAGCGGTCTGGGCACCAGCCAAGCCGGCGGCAGGTAGAACCTCGGTGGCCCACGAGTCCGCTGGCGGGGCACCCACGTCCATCCCGCGGGCGACGCGCTGCAGGTCGGAGAGCATCGCGGCAGCGCTCGGGTAGCGGTCGTCGCGGTTCTTAGCCAGGGCCTTGAGCACCACGCGGTCGAGGGAGTCCGGAATGTCGGACAGGATCGACGAGGGCGTGGGCGGGATCTGCTCGACGTGCTGGTACGCGACGGCAACGGCAGAGTCGCCCTTAAAGGGCGGGCGGCCCGTCAGCAGTTCGAAGAGTAGGACACCCGTCGAGTACAGGTCGGAACGCGCATCGACGGTCTCGCCGCGAGCCTGCTCCGGGGAGAGGTACTGGGCGGTGCCCACGACGGCGTTCGTCTGCGTCATGGTCGCCTGCGAGTCCGTGAGAGCGCGGGCGATGCCAAAGTCCATGACCTTGACCTTGCCCTCCGACGTCAGCATGATGTTGCCGGGCTTGATGTCGCGGTGCACCAGGTGGCTCGCGTGCGAGTACTGGAGGGCGGACAGAACGCCCGACACGATCTCGATGGCCTCGTTGATCGGAACCGCCGTGCCGTCGGAGATGAGATCCTTGACCGTGTGTCCCTCCACGTACTCCATGACGATGTAGGGAACCGCGATCGAACGGCCAGTCGCGTCCTCGATGATCTCCTCGCCGGTATCGTAGACGGCGACGATGTTCGGATGATTCAGCGACGCTGCTGACTGCGCTTCGCGACGGAAACGCGCCTGGAAGATCGAATCCTGCGCCAGGTCGCGCCGCAGCATCTTGATGGCGACGACGCGCGAGAGACGAGTGTCGAAGCCCAGGTGGACTTCGGCCATTCCGCCGCGCCCGATGAGCGAGCGAATCTCGTACCGGCCAGCTAGACGGTGGGCCATGGGCTCTGCCATGTCCTAACCTCCTCGGTAATGTGTGCTCCCGCACTTGGTTGAATCAGGGAGCCGAGCATGTATTTGATCGTAATAGCTGAGAGCGCGATCAGCGCAATCACGATGATTGCGACGACTGCCGCGCGAATGATCTGCCTGGATGGTGGGATGGGTGGTGCGACCACGCTGCGCGAGTATGTGGTCTTGGCCGGCGGGCGCGTCCCGAGAGCCGATCGGGCGTCGAGCGCGTGCCAGCGCGGGCCGCGCGTGGTCATGTCGGGTCGAGGCTCGTACACGGATCGGCGTGGACGAGACGACGGATTGGCGCTCCGAGGCTGGGGGACAGTCCCGTAGACGCGGGGCGTCGAGCCGGTCGTGGCGCGCGGTGACAAGCCCTGGTTTGCCTTGTCGCGGCGAGGCTGCTCGGAGCGGGGCAGGGGGATGGCGGGGGTGTTGCGCTGCGCGGCCTTGCGCTGTGCCAGCTCGGCCTCGCGGCGGGTACGCGCTTCTTCGAGTTCACGCTGACGCCGTTCTTCTTCTTCGCGGGCGAGGCGCGCGCGGCGCTCCGCTTCTGCGGCGTCTTCGGCCTGGCGGCGCTCCGCGCGCTGGCGCAGACGCTCGGCAAGGGCGGCGCGGCGGTCCTCAGACGCGGGGGCAGTAGACGAGGATGCTTGCGCGGCCACGGCCGGAGAGCCCTGTGTGGGCGCGGAGAGGGGGCGGGAGGTCGGAAGGACTTCGGCCTCGTCGAGGACGTGTGGGACAGCGGCGTGGCGGCCCGTGACCGGGATCGCCGAGGAAGATGGCGCGATCGTCGTCGCCTCGTCCAGGACGGGAACAGCGGCATGTCGACCCGTGGTGGTGCGCACCTTGGGGGTGAGCCCTGAGGGAGGCTGCAGCATGTCCTCGGGTAGCGTGCGGCGCCTCAGGTGGCGAACCGGCGCGACGATCGGCACCGAGGGCTGGACGGGGGTGCGGACCTCCGCGGGGCGCTGTGCGGCCTTCGGCAGGGGGAGGGGGCGAGGAGTGACGGAGATGCCCATGGCTTTGGCGGCTGCGGCGATCTCGCGGACGGCGGCCGACCCGGACTCGGGGCGCTTTGCGGGATCCTTTTCCAGCAGGTGCAAGATGACGTCGGCGAGAGGTTCGGGAACGAAGTCGGGGAGGGGCGGCACGGGGTCGTTGACGTGTGCGAACGCGATGTCCACCTGAGTTTCACCCGTGAACGGACGTCGCCCGGCTGCTGCCTCGTAGGCAATGACGCCGAGGGCGTAGAGGTCACCGATGGGGGTGGCGACCTCACCCATAGCCTGTTCCGGCGGCAGGTACTGGGCAGTGCCCATGACCATGCCCGCGGCAGTCAGGTTGACCTGGCCGGTGGCACGCGAGATACCGAAGTCAGTTAGCTTCACCATGCCATCAGGGCGAACAAGGATGTTTGCGGGCTTGATGTCGCGGTGGACGACGCCAGCGCGCGCCGCGGCACCCAGTGCCATGGCGACCTGGATGAGGATCGGCATGAGGTACTCGGGCTCTATCCGCGAGCCGCCGCGCAGGTAGTCCGTCAGCGGGTAGCCGTCGACGAGCTCCATAATGATCCAGCCTATGCCGTCCTCCTGGCCCGAATCCTGCGTGTTCGCGATGTTCGGGTGGGAAATCGACATCGAGTTGCGGGCCTCGAGGCGCAGGCGCGACAGGGAGAGCTCTTCGCCGGCAAGCTCGGGACGAAGAACCTTCGCGGCGACGATGTGTCCGCTCACCCGGTCTCGGGCCTTCCAGACCTCGCCCATGCCGCCCTGAGCGATCGGGGTGAGCAGCGTGTAGCGACCGCCGAGCACTCGCCCGGCACCTGACGTCATGCGTGGAACGCTCACCTGAGCCCCGCTTCCAGGACAGCCCGAGCGATCGGGCCGGCCACGTCGCCACCGTGCGGGGTGGGGTCGGTGTCGTCGCCCTCGACGAGGACGGCGAAAGCGATCTGCGGATTGTCCGCGGGCGCAAAACCGATGGCCCATGCGTTAGCGCGGTCCCCGTCGCCGGTCTCAGCGGTGCCGGTCTTGGCGGCCACGGATACGTTCGGGAGCGCCATCGTCGTGCCCGTGCCGTAGGGCTGTGACACGACGGCTTCCATCATGGCGCGCAGCTTTGAGGCCGTCTCCGCGGAGATGGGGCGTCCACCATCCGTGGGGGTGGTCGTGCGAACGACCTGGTTGTCCGCGTCGACAATCGAACTGATGAGGAACGGCGTCATCATCTGTCCCTCGTTGGCGATCGTTTGGGCGACTTGAGCCATCTGCAGGGGCGTCGTCTGGACCGTGTACTGCCCGATCGAGCTCATGGCGAGCTGCGCGGCATCGGCGTCAGCCGGGAAAACGGAGGGGGTCACGGACAGCGGGATCTGTGACTCGCGACCGAAGCCGAATCGGTTCGTGACGTCGGTGAGCTGCTGGTTTGTCAGCTGCTCGGAGGCCAGGACGAAGGTCGTGTTGCACGATCGGGCGAAGGCCTCTGTGAGTGTGGGATTGCCGTCGCCGCAGGTCGAGGACTCGATGTTGGAGACCTCGGTCGCGGTTCCGGGCAACGTCGTGGAAACGGGCGAAGACAAATGAGTCTCAGGTTCGGCGAGGCCGTTTTCGAGCAGGGCGATCGTCGTGAGGACCTTGAACGTCGATCCGGGCGCGTATCGCTCGGAGATCGCGCGGTTGAGCAGCGGGTTGCTGGGGTCCGAGGAAAGCGTGGAGAATGCTTCCGAGACCGCGCCAGCGTCGGAGGAGGCGAGCTGGTTCGGGTCGAAGGTCGGAGCGGAGTACATGGCCAGAACCGAGCCGGTCTTCGCGTCGAGAGCCACGACGGCACCCTTGCGGTTAGCGAGCGCCTCGGCCGCTGCCTTCTGCATGTCCGCGTTGAGCGTGAGTTCCACGCCCCCACCCTGGCGGTTCTGTCCAGTCAGGAGGTTACGCAGACGCTGGCCGAGCAGCGTCTGCGACTGGCCGTCCAGCACGTCCTCTTCGGCGGCTTCGATTCCGGTCGACGTGTTGCCGACGGACGAGAAGTAGCCGGTGACCGAGGCATACAGGGGACCTTCGGAGTAGGAACGCGCGTAGCGCTTAGAATCGTCTTCGCGTTCGGAGGAGGCAATCGCCGTCTTTTCGACGATGATCGGGCCGCGGTCGGTTTCGGCCGCGTGCAGGATCGTGCGCTGGTTGCGCGCGTCGGCGTTGAGCGAGGATGCGGAGACGAACTGCGTGTTCGTGACGCCCACGCCGAGTAGGGCGAACATCAGCAGGACGATGATGAAAATCTTGCGAATCTGATTGTTCATGGCTTACTCACCCACTCCCACGGCCGGCTGGACTCCCGAGTTCCACGGCGCGGGGGTCGAGGCCGGGCGCCTGGCTGCGTCCGACACGCGGATCAGCAGGGCGACGGTGATCCACGAGGACACCATCGACGAGCCACCTGCCGCCAGGAACGGGGCCGTCAGGCCGGTCAGAGGAATGATGCGTGTGATGCCGCCGAGCACCACGAAGAGCTGAATGGCCAGCGAGAAGCTCAGGCCGGTCGCCAGGAGCTTGCCGAAACCGTCGTGCACGGTCAGTGCCGCGCGCAGTCCGCGCTCGATGAGGATCAGGTACAGGACCAGGATGGCGGCCGTGCCGGTCAGCCCCAGCTCTTCGGCGAAGGAGGACAGGATGAAGTCCGAGTTCGCCAGCGGCACCAGCTGCGGGTAGCCGCGGCCCCAACCGGTGCCCATGAGGCCTCCGGAAGCTTGACCAAACAGGCCCTGGACGAGCTGGTACGACCCGTTCTCGTATACCTCGGGGTCGAGGGCGTTGAGCCAGATGTTGAAGCGCGTCTGCACGTGGCTGAAGGACTTCACCGCCACGAGGACGGCGGGAACGAAGAGCGTGAAGCCGATGACGAGCCACGACACGCGGTTCGTTGCGACGTACAGCATTGCGACGAAGAGGCCGAAGAAGAGCAGCGATGTGCCGAGGTCACGCTGCAGCACGAGGATCGCGATGCCGATCAGCCACACGACCATGATCGGGCCGAGATCGCGGGCGCGCGGCAGGCGCATCCCGAGGAACCTTCGGCCGCCGATCGCCAGGTTGTCGCGGTTGGTCACGAGGTATCCGGCGAAGAAGATCGCCAGCGTGATTTTCACGAGCTCGCCGGGCTGGACAGAGATGGGGCCCAGATGAATCCACACGCGCGCGCCAAAAGTCTCCTGGCCCAGGCCCGGAATCATCGGCAAAAGCAGGAGGAACAGTGACAGGGCACCGAAGGTGTAGGTGTACCTGCGCAGCATGCGGTGGTCGCGCAGCGCGATCAAAATGATCGCAGCGATAACGATTGCGATGCCCACGAACAGCGCCTGGCGGAATCCCACCACGGGTTCGTCCCTGCGGGCGTAGGACAGGTCGAGCCGGTAGATCATCGCCAGCCCGAGGCCCGTCAGAGCGACCGCGACCGGCAGGATGACCGGGTCCGCGTAGGGTGCGAGGAAGTGCACGCCGACCTCGGCGATGATGGCGAGCACAACGAGCACGCCGACCTGCGTCAGCAGGTTCGGGGGGATTGCCCCGGTGTAGTTCAGCGACGTGAGGACGTAGCCGGCGATGCCGACCGCCAGAGCCAACCCCATGAGGGTCAGCTCGAGGAAGCGGCGAGGCCGGGCGGGAGCGATCGATACGGTAGCCATTAGGAGTCGCCCCCGCTCTGCTCCCCTGACTGGGGCGTGCCGGACTGGGGCATGCCCGACTGGCTCGTCGAGGACGAGGGGGATGAGACCTTGTCGGCCACAGAGCGCCTGAGGCCCTCGATGTAGGAGTCAATGTCGGCGCGCGAGGAACGCAGCACTGGCGTGTCGAGGCGCTGGCGGTCGACGGGGGACAGGTCAGCGAGGGCGACATTCGAGACCTCGACCGCGTGCGACAGCTGCCACGGGCCGATCGCCTGAGGAATGCCCTGGTAGATGACGACGTACCCGTCCTGGCCGATCGCGTAGTACTGGGTCTGCGTCCACTTCCACGACAGCCACG
>ERZ773072.1005-NODE-1005-length-14469-cov-3.663313_pt1 | contig 14469 bp, 11 predicted proteins | sample MGYA00580617_ERZ773072 | MGnify/ENA primary metagenome ERZ773072 (study PRJEB29015, sample SAMEA2737970) | human oral metagenome | biome: human oral; feature: human-associated habitat; material: dental | place: China | collected 2122 ... | reverse complement strand
TCATCGAAGAAGCCAAAGTCCGCTTTATCGCCGGTCCTGTCCTAGAAAAAGAACTGAAGAACGTGGCATTTGAGAAGGCCGCCGAGCCGAAGAAAGAGGTGCCAAAACCAGCGCCGGGGGCGTAGGTTGGTCGAAGACGACGGGCGGTTTTGGGGCGCGGGGCGGTGAAGGTTTCGCGTCCTTTTCGCGATACTTTTCGTACAAATCACTCCGCCCAATCTGGTTTGTACGTTACCTCTGCTAAATAGTAGCACCAATCCCCATGAGGATCTCGTATGTCGTAGCCCGCCTCCATATCATCGTGGGGGCGAAGTTCTATAAACTTATCATTTCTACATGGAGCGACAATACGCGTAAACTCAAACTCGTATCTGCCTGTTATCTCTTTTAATTCGTAACTTTGGTCGAGTGGATCAGAATAGTCCGTGGCAACAAGGATGAATGAACGTAGTGAATCGTGACCTGCGCTTTGGAATAAATAGAACTGAGTGTCCGGATACAATATAAAGAGCGTTGCAAATGAGCGTATATACTCTGCGTCTTTAAGAACGGGAAAAGCATCGATTATAAACTTTGGCAAGGATAATTTGATGTTATTTTTCATAGTCTTAAATTATAGCTTGAATTTAGGAAATGTGGACAGTTTTTATGACTTGTCCAGGTCAATGGTCTCAGAGTCTAAGCTCCGTCATCGCAGGTCGTTGCCTCCGGTGATGTCCCATGAGTTGTCGACAATCGTCTGACCACCCTCGTCCTCGGGAAGTCTCCAGAACACAACGTTCTCCCCAGTGGGACCACCCGTCGCTCTGACATGACCATGCCCGTCGCCGGGAACATTGCCATTACTGCCACCGTAGAGCACGTTAGTCGTACCAGGAGAACGGTACACAGCTGCGCTTCTGCCGTCAAACTGACCAGACTCTCTGGTCGGACGACTACTCTGCTTCGGGCTGCGCGTCCCGCTATCGTGAGACGGCGTCGAGGGCGGAACATGCGTACACCGGATGTGCTTCCCGTCGGGTTCGACGGTGAAAACACGTCCACAGGGCGTGGTAATGACCTGCCCCGGATAGAGATCTGCGTACGGACCGAACACATCGCCCTCCTGAACCGGTCGACCCAGGTCGGTAGGCTGAGATGCCATCCGAATCACTCTCCTTAGAGATGTGCCAGTGCTAGCTTCTGAGCTGCACGCTACCGGATTTTGGTAGTCTACTCTGCATTGTACGATCTACCCCCCCCCTATGTTGTCAAGACTTAAAAACTATTTTCATTAAAATATGCACCTTAAATTACGCATCTTGCTGTAGTTGTTTCAATACAACAACCGTTTACTGTTGAGACCAAAGAACTATTGATAGCACTAGCGATGTTTGTAATAAATTAGAATAAAAAGGCCAGAAACAGCGTTCGGTCGAAACCTTAGGCTTGTCTGACCATGGTGATACTGTAATTATAGCTAACGCGTTAGCTGGTGTCAACATGAACACACCCAAATAACACATATACTTGCTTGAAACACGCAAACGGCGCGGCAAGGTGATACGCCATGTCATCATGGGCATCATCATTGTCTGTGGAGTAATCTTATTGGCGGACGGGCTGGCTTTTATGCTGAGCGGAGAGCGGTTGTTGTCTGAGTAAATGCGTTTGCGTTTATATTTTTATTTGCTAGAATATAAGCAAGGTGTAATAAGACACAAACAGTGAGGGGAAAATGAAGATTCATCAGCGATATAAGAGGTTTATACCAAAAGTTGTCGGCATTACTGCTGCCGTCATTGTAGCGTTTGGCGCTATACTGCTGCAAATACCGTCGACCAAGGCGGCCTCTTTGCATAAAAAATACCAGTTTATTGACACAAACTACAGTATTCCCTCCTCTAATGTGGCGTGGGTAGCTCCGAACGGTAATGACACCACTGGTAATGGCAGTGAGAATTCGCCGTATAAGACCTTTGGTAAAGCTGTGACAGCTGTTCCAAGCGGCGGTACTGTAGTTGCGAAAAGCGGTATTTACCGCGAGCCGCACTTTTTTGTGTCTAAGAATAATATTACGTTGCAAGCCGCACCGCATGCTGAAGTTTGGCTGAAGGGAAGCGATATCGTTACCAATTGGACGAGCGACAATGGCGTCTGGAAGACTACAGGTAATTATCATAATTTTTGCCATGTTTGCACGACGAATTCCGATCCTGGCAAAGAAGGCGTAGCCGCGTATCCGGAGCAAGTGTTTATCAATGACGAGCCAATGCAGCAGGTCGCTACCAAAGCCGAGGTAACGCCGGGCAGCAACACGTTTTATGTCGAGGATAAAACGCCAACTACGCTAAAGGCGGCAGGTGATAATTCTAAGGGTTATAATATCGGCCCTCAGGATAATATAACGTACTATATTGGTAAAAATCCGGCTGCCAGCCAAGTTGAGATTTCAGAGCGGCCGAGGGCGTTCACGGCTACTGGTCAAAACTTTACAGCCAGGGGTATCAATGTCGCCCAATACGCATCAGTCCAGGCGTGGGGATTTGCAGATCCTGTGTATGGCAAGGATATTTCCGGGCCGACGGCGGTGAGTTTGAATGGCAACAACTCGCTTGCACAGAATATGATTATCACTCAAAATTCAAACCAGGGATTGTTCTTTAATCAAGCGAAAGCTTCGGCTAACGGCGTTAAAGTTATTGACAATGGCGGGTCGGGAGCTGGCGCTAATAAGGCTCACGATTCGATATTCGAGAATAGCGAACTGCATGGCAATAATGCGGCTGGTTTTATAACGTCAGGTTGCGGCGCTTACTGTACGATGGCTGATATTAAGGTGGCGCATACTAAGAATTTTATATTTCGCAATAATATTTTAGACAATTCAAACAGCGGCAAGGTGCAATCCGCGCCTACCAATGCTGATAATGTCGGTACAATTAATTTTTGGTGTGATGAAGGTTGTATCGATACGAAAATTGTTAACAATTTCTTTACAAACTCGTCGCTGGCGATTATGTATGAAGTTTCAGGCAGCGCTGTCATTGCTTCGAATATAATCGAAAGTTCCGGCACGGGAATCCGTGTGTCTGGCAGCGAGAATGTCAAGTTGTATAATAATACAATTTCGCGCACCTACCGGCCGGTCTATCTTTTTGAAGATTGGCGCATGAATGGCTGTAATGCCTGGAATGCTGCCGGAGTGTGTACTGCGACGGAAAAATGGTCGGCATCGCAAGGTCTGAGCTGGAATACTTCTGGCGTTGAGATGTATAACAATATTATTTCATCGCGGCCGCTGGCGGACTCAAATGACCTAACGGGCGGAGCGTACCAGCGCGCTTATTCGCTGCGGGTCGAGGGCGCAAAAAACGAACCGAATGGATCGTATGTTGATGCAAATAGCATGCTAAAAGGCTTTGACTATAATGCATATTACCGGAATGACACCAGGGATGTGAACTTGTCGGTTTGGGATTTTGAAAGCGTGCCTGGCAAAACGGATACTGTACTTAAAAGCGTGGCAGAAATATCGTCAAGCAGCAAACTGCTAGGTACTATTGACGGCAGAGACCGTCATTCGTACGACACGTTTGGCGCTCGCGCCGCAAATCCGTATTTTATAAAAGAGGCTGCTGCTAATACAGATTATAACAAAAGCAATTACAACTTAAAGCCTGGCAGCAGTGCTATTGGGTCCGGAAAGGCTTTGCCAAACGATGTTGCGCTGGCGATTGATCCGTCCGGCGTTAAGGTAAAACCTGGAACGGCAGTAAACCGCGGAGCGTTGCTTAATGTAAAGATGAACGCGGCTGGCGGAACTACTCCAGCAGTCGAGGTTGTCCATATCCCAGACGCTAATCTAAAGGCTAAATTGAATGCGCTATTAGCGAAAAATAGCGGTACCGTACGCGCTGACAATCAAGACATAACCAAGGATGAGATGAAAAGTTTAACGGCCATTTCTCTTAAGGCGGATTCAAACACTCCGGCTAATAAGAAGATTGCTGATATTACTGGCCTGGAGGCGGCCGTGAATGCGTCGCAGTTGTCGCTGGATAATAATGCTATTTCTAATCTGTCGCCGATTGCTAATCTTGCGAAGCTGCAGGAACTGACCTTTTCTGATAACAAGGTAACGTCTTTAGCAAACATAGCTTCTTTATCTAAACTTACGGTGTTACACGCCGCTGCAAATCCCATAAAATCGTTCTCGCATGTTTCCGGGCTGTCAAAGCTAAGCGACGTGTCGCTGTCTGGAGAATCGCTGGAAACTCCTCTTGATATGGCCAATTTCAGCGCTAGCGCTGCTACGATTAAGTCGTTCAAGTTTTACAGCTATAACAATAAAATAACTGCGAAGAATGTCGCCGCGCTGAAGTCGATGCCTGGCTTAAAGACCCTTCGCTTAAGCGGCGTGCCTTTGTCTGCTGGCGACGTAAACTCCATCGGCAGTATGGCGCAGTTGGCTTCTTTGGAAATTGATGGCAGTACGGTGGCGGATATATCGCCGCTGGCGGGGTTAACTAATTTGACTAAGCTTAACCTGAGTAATCAGAATGTGTCTATGTCTATTACTGCCGTGTCAGCGCCGTCGCCGCTGATAGGTAAAAGCGGAGCTGTAGTGCCTATTTCCGATAACAGCCAGGTTGCTAACGATAGCGGTACTCCGGGGAATATTAAGCTGGTGTCGCCTGTGTATGATGGAAATTCTCATAATGTCAATGCCGTGTGGTCTACTCCTGTAACTATCAGCGCGGCGAGTACCAACTTTAGTGGCAATCTAAACATTACATATAAGTTAAGCAAAACTGACCTGACTGCACTGAACAGTGAAATCGCCCGCGCTAAATCATCGCCAAGCCACATCCAGAACGACGCAGCTGTCAAATCAGCGCTGGCGGCCGCTGAAACTGTTGCCGGCAAGCCATCGCCGTCTCCAAGTGAAATAAAAACTGCTGTCGAGGGATTAAAACAGGCCTTGGATAACGCCTATCAAAAGGAAGCTGATGCCCAAGCCAAAGCGCAGGTTGCTGTTGATAAAGCAAAAAACAGCAAGTTGCCGGCGGACATTCAGGCGGCAGAAAATCTACTGAACAAGGTTCAGGACGCGGCTAAAAAGAACGAATTGCAGAATGTTTTGAACGGTATTAAACAAGAAATTACTAATATACGCACTAGTCTGGTGCAGTTGGTGGCTGACGCTAAGCAGGTCTCGACCGACGGCATGACGGCAGCTTCGGCGAATGCCTTGCGAGCTGGGATTACTGCTGCAGAATCGGTAATTGCTGATCACGGCGCTTCTCTGGGCCAATTGACTGCCGCTAAAGACGCATTACAAGCGGCGCTTGACGGGCTGCGTGCCGACAAAACTAGCTTGCAAAAAGCTATCCATGACGCCGAAAGCGAACCAAGTTATATTAAAGATCAAGGCGGTGTTAAGCAAGCTTTGCAGGAGGCAAAAGCTGTCAACGCTGCGTCAAATCCAACGCCCGCAGTAGTACGCACTGCTACTAAGAAACTTAATGACGCCGTGGCTGCCGCTAAGCAGAGTGAAGCTGCTATTCAGTCGGCGGCGTTGGCTGCTGTCGTTAAGGCAGAAAGCGATAAAACCGCTCAAGCTAAAAATGATGCCCAAGCTTTAGTTAATCAAGTAAAAGATCCGCAGAAGAAGGCCGAACTGCAGCGGCGCTTAGATAACGTTGTCGTGCCGGCTTCAGCGAGCAGGGTAGCCGTTGCCCAGCCAAATGGTAAAAACACTATCATTAACGCAACTGGCGACAAGTGCTATAACATAGCGAGCGCCAGTACCGCCGCGTCGCAGCAGGGAAAACCAGCAGGGTATCAGCTTGGCGAGTCGGTCGCGTTCAAAATTGATTGTGCCAACTATGGTAGTACTCAGTTTGGCTATACAACGAAGATAACCTTAGAGCTAACTAAAAAATACGCAAACACGGCTGGTGTAAGGGTAGTCAAGTATAGCGGTGCTGGCACAGATGCGGTTGATATAACCAGCAAAGTATCTTTCGGCGTTACAGCGGACGGACAGCGGACGACGATTAGCCATTCGGTGACCGACGGTGGTTTTGGTGACCAAGATAAAACCGCTAACGGTATAATTGAAGACCCAGTGGCTGTGTACGAGCGTAGAAATGCTGTGAATCCAGCGCATAATAATTCAGGACAAACGAGCTCAGGGCAGACGGGGAGTAATAATTCGAGAGCAGCGACAAAGTCTGGCAGCACTCTTTCCGATACTGGCGTGAGTTTTTACGGTTATATTGCGGGTGCTACGGCTGTAGCAATTATTGGCGGCGGCCTGTACAAACTAAGCAGTACGCGAAAAAAGCGCCGGTCATAAAGCCGGCGCCGCGGGTATTCTAAAAATAATTATATTATTAATGTTTTTAGACAATCACAAATCTGAATTGGTGGGGGCGGCTGGGATCGAACCAGCGACCAATCGGTTATGAGCCGACTGCTCTAACCCCTGAGCTACGCCCCCGCCAGAGAATATTATAACGCATCAGAGATAATTAGAGAAGTTTTCCAGCGGCAATTCTTACGGCTTCCGACCAGGAAGTGAAGCAGTGCGGCGTCTCCATGAGTTGTTTGCCAGTTAATTTATAGCGGATTGCCAAAGTCAGTTCAGCGATCATGTCGCTGGCATTTGGAGCAACGATGGACGCGCCAATAATAGTGTCTTTTTTATCGGTAATTATTTTTACAAAACCAGTTCGCTGATCGGTAATGTTGCTGCGCGCTGTTAAAGTTAGCGGCGCTATTGATATTCTTAGGTCTTGCCTTTCGCTCGCTTCTTCGCCGACTCCTACTTGGGCGATTTCCGGCTGCGTAAAGGCAACCAGCAGGCGCGGCTGAATATCGGCCTTCATTGAATTTTTATGCAGCAAATTATGCGCACATACGCGGCTTTGCGCTAAAATATCGTGCGTTTGTATAGTTGTATCGACAACGCTGCCTGCCGCGAAGACGTGCCGGGCCGAGGTTTGCAAATAAGCATTGGCGGATATCCCTTCCGCGGTATATTTGATGCCGGCATTTTCCAGTCCCAAATCAGTTGCCGGGCGGCGCTCGCTGGCGATTAATATTTCATCGACGCGTACTGAGCGTTCGGCTCGTCCTTGAACAAAGGTAACCCGTTTTTGCAAGCCAGATTTTTGCACGGCGATAACTTCTGTTTGTATCAATATATTTATACCGCGGTTTTCCTTCGCGTCGTCAATAATCAGCCTGCTCGCCTCATTATCAAAATCAGCCAAGATGTGTTTGGAAGCCTCAGCCAGGTAAATTTTTGTACCGAGAGTGGAGAACAAATGCGCCAGCTCCCAGGCCTCTATACCCGAACCGATAATAAACAGCGATTTCGGCGGTCTGGCGAGGGAAAATATAGTTTTTGGCGTGTGGTGCGGCGTGCTTTCTAATCCAGGAATTTCTGGAACGTGCCATTCTGATCCAGTGGCAATGAGAAACTTGCGGGCCGATAAATGCCGCCGATTGACCGTAATCTCGTTTGGGCTTAAAAAATGCGCGTTGCCAGCGAAAACGCTAATATCTTGTTTTTCATAGTAATGACGGTTTCCGCCCGCTCCGGTGCGTTTGATGGCAATATCTTTCCAGGATAATAAGGAAGGGTAGTTATAGCCGACAGAGCCGGTTCGTAATCCGAACTTCGCTGCCATCTTGGCGTTATAATACGTGCTGGCTGCGTGGATTAGGGCGCCTGCCGGAACGTCGCCCCAGTTTGGCGACTCGCCGCCGAACGTCGATTTCTCAACGATAGCGACTTTTTTCCCAGAATTTGACAGGATGCTGGCAGCTGGCGAACCGCCCGCCCCGCTGCCGATAACGATATAATCATAGTCAAACGTCGGTTTCTGCGCCATATTGCCCCCTACAATATATTTTTGTAATTTTCATATAAATATGCCGCGTCCGGATGCAATCCTTTCAGTACTTGGCAAGCTCGCCGCCTGATGTCGGCAGAAGTAATTTCCGGGCGGGTTTCGCACCAGTTCATAACGCCCAGCGTTACGGTCTTGGCAATATCTTCAGCCTGTCCTTCGGGAATGCGAACGCTTAAACAGGTAGCAATAATTGAATCATGTATCTTATCCGGGCTGAATTCTTCGGCTGGTCGTTTGCCTCGCTTTATTACGTCGATTCTCGGCGATTTTACCACAGGCTGCCTCCGTAGCTGGCAATGCCGATGACGCGATCAACGAACATAAAGCCAGCCAAGATTAACAAGCTGCCGCCGCTGGCGAATTGTAAGAATCTTTTATGAGATTCGCGCCATTGTTGCAGGCTGGCGATGTTGCGACCAGCACCGACCAGAGCCACCATAATTGCTAGCGGTAAAATCGACACCATAACATATATTCCAACTCCGGCAATTTGCATCATAAAATCAGGCAGGGTAATAATCGCCAAGCTGGCGGCGATAACCGGCCCGATAATAAAAATAGTTTCTGCGGCTACGCTAGCCATGCCAAGCGCAAAACTTTCTGCGCTGTTTTTTGTCTTTTTCGTGCGTTTGGCTAAATAGTCGGCGAAACTTCTGGGAATCCACAGTGCCGTACCGCGTCCGCGCCGGTAATAGAATACCCAAATAGCAACTCCCAAGGCAATCATCAAGTCGCAGCAAATCGCCGCAATGTATTGTTCGGCGGAATCAATATGATTAATAAATAGAGCAAAATAATAAGAAACCGCGCTTAAAATCAGGCAAGTTAATAACAGCACGCCGCCGGTAAATCCGCCCATCCGGCGCAGAACTCTTTTATAAGCAGTTTTTTTACCGATGGCATGACCGCTGAGCAGTGTTAGTACGCTAATGCTGAGCTGAAAACTAGCGTGAATCAACGCCGCGAAGACGATGATGGCTAGAGACGATATCATTACAGGGGTCATGTTTGTATATAAATCCTTCCCTGTCAGTATAGCATAAGCAGCATAAAAACGAAAGATTTTCATAAAAAGCTATTGCTTTTTTGTCAAATTTGTGATATCATGAAGGTAGGTTAAATAAATTAACACAAAAAAGGAAAAAACCATGCGGATTAATGACAACGAATTAGCAGAATTTTTAGAAGCAACGAAAAAGAAGGAACTGGAAACCTGGAATCAGGGGCGCAGCTCGCGGGAACTCAGCGGCTTCGTAGCGCGGCGGCTGGCTGCTTTGGACGGCGTTGAACTTGACAATTTTGACAGTGATTTGGAAGAGGTATTTTAGCAAGCAATTTAGTCAAAAGGGCGTTGCGATGGGGCGGGGACGCCTGGATCAATTCATACTGCGATTTCTTAAGTACATCCTTAGATGATCCTGTACTGCTGGGCTTGATGAATCGCCTTCGCTTAATCTCTGGGGGTCAAACGGATCAAATATCCGAACTACTCCTAGTACAATCTTGCCAAATCTTGTGTCGCTACCGCCATGTTCAAGGCTGTCTTGAATCTTATGAGAAAGTTCGCATTTCTGTAAATACCTTTCATGATCTGATGGTTTTTTCCTGCCCGGCATAAGCCTATTCTATCATACTTATTGTCTGAGGCATGAAAAAACCTCTGCGAATCAAATTGTTCACAGAGGTTTTTATAACTAGTCCTGGTAGCACCGGGTGGACCCGAACCACCGACCTCAGGCTTATGAGTCCTGCGCTCTAACCAGCTGAGCTACGGTGCCACGCCTCATGATTGTAACAGATGTGCTTGATTTTGCCAAACCGCCGTTGGCGTGTTTTTCTGGTTTTATGATTCCGCCTAGCGATAATGGCATTACAACGTATATTTCGTTCGGCTCTGCGCGTAATTTGTGAGATAATGGTTATGTGAGATATGTCTTAGCGATCAGCGGCGGGGTTGATTCGGTAGTTCTACTGGATGTAATGTCGCGGACAGAAAAAGATATCGTAGTGGCGCATTTTGACCATGGTATTCGCCAAGATTCGGCTGCCGATGCGCGGTTTGTTGAGTCTTTGGCGGCAAAATACCGGGCGCAGTATATTGGCCAGCGAGAAGAGCTGGGCGCTGATGCTAGCGAGGAGCAAGCCCGTGAACGGCGATATGCGTTTTTGAACGATATTGCTGCGGATTTTGGCGGTACTGTGGCGACGGCGCATCATCAGGATGATATCGTCGAGACAGTGGCGCTAAATCTTCGGCGCGGCGCGCGCTGGCGCGGCTTGGCGGGTATGAGCGATTCGCGGATTCTGCGTCCGCTGAGCAGCTGGACGAAACAGCAGATTTATGAATATGCTGCCAAACACAGACTGGAATGGTGCGAGGACGAGACTAATAGCAGCGAGAAATACACGCGCAACATTTTACGCCGGCGCATACACCAGCAGATAAGTCCGGAGGCTCGGTCTGAAATATATGAGTTATGGCGGGCGCAGCGGAAATTGCGGCGCACCCTTGAAGCTGAACTAAAAAGATTCGATAAACAAGTTCTGAGCCGGCATTTTTTAATACAAATCGAGGAAAATGTGGCGTTGGAATTATTATATTATTACGTCTTGCGGCATGCCGGCGCGTCGCTTATGACTGCTCAGCTGGAGCGAATGCTTGTTGCTATAAAAACCGGTCATCCCGGGACAGTGTGGCAGCTTGGTTCTGGCGCGGTGATGAAATTGACGGCAAGAGATGTTATAATAGACGAAGTTGATTAGTATAGGCGAAAGGATTATGCGAGAATGGCTGTTAAGATGCCGAAAAAAAATGGTAAGAACGGAATAAAGCAGGTTGCGCGATTTGGATTGTTTTGGGCGATTATAATTTTCGTGGCGCTGATTTTTTATGCAGTTTTATTCCCCGCTGCTAACTTAAAAGAGGCGGCGCTGTCTGACGTGGTGCGGCGGGCAAACGAGGGTAAAATTGCTAAGCTGGAAATTCAGGGCAATGACATAAAAGTAACCGCCAAAGATCAAAACAAACCGACCGAGCGTTCGGTTAAGGAATCGGGTAGTATTTACGAGCAGGGCCTGAATAAGAATGCTAAGGTTGAGGTGAAGGTGATTCCGCCGTCAACTACTGGCGAAACAATGTGGAATTTGGCGGTGATGGTGGTGCCTGTGTTGATTATTGTAGTGTTCTTCATGTTCATGATGCGCCAGGCCCAAGGGCAGAATAACCAAGCGATGGGCTTTGGCAAATCAAAGGCGCGGCTATACGGCGAGGATAAAGAGAAAATTGTGTTTGAGGATATCGCTGGCAATGATAACGCCAAGCAAGACCTGCAAGAAGTCGTCGATTTCTTAAAGCACCCGAAGAAATACAAGGAACTAGGCGCTAAGATTCCGAAAGGCGTGCTGCTGGTCGGTAATCCGGGTACTGGTAAAACCATGCTGGCGCGGGCGGTAGCTGGCGAGGCGGGCGTGCCGTTCTTCTCAATCTCTGGATCAGAGTTTGTGGAGATGTTCGTCGGTGTTGGTGCTAGCCGGGTGCGCGACCTTTTCTCAAAGGCTAAGAAAAATGCGCCGTGTATCGTCTTTATCGACGAGATTGACGCGGTGGGCCGCAAGCGCGGCTCGGGTATGGGCGGCGGCCATGATGAGCGCGAGCAAACCTTGAACCAGATTTTGGTGGAGATGGACGGGTTTGATGGCGATACTAATGTGATTGTGCTGGCGGCGACGAACCGAGCGGATGTGCTGGATCCTGCTTTGCTGCGACCGGGGCGGTTTGATAGGCGGGTGACAATTACCCTGCCGGAGCGCAAAGATCGCGAGGCGATTCTGAAGGTTCACTTTAAGAAAAAGCCGACCGACGAGACGGTTGACCTGGACAAATTGGCCGCCAAGACAGCTGGCTCATCGGGGGCGGATCTCGCTAATATGGCTAATGAAGCAGCAATTATCGCGGCGCGCCGCAACAAAAAGAAGATTACCAACGATGAACTGACCGAGGCATTTGAGCGTGTAGCGATCGGCCCAGAGCGCAAGGCCAAGGTGATGAACGACCATGAGAAAGAGTTGACAGCATACCACGAGGCAGGCCACGCCATCGTCGGCCACGTCTTGCCAGATTCTGATCCGGTTCACAAGGTGACGATCATTCCGCGCGGCGGCACTGGCGGCGTCACCTGGTTCTTGCCGCCAGAGGATAAGAGCTACACCAACGTCTATGAGTTCAAGGATATCTTAGCTCGGGCGATGGGCGGCCGGATCGCTGAGCAGATTATTTACGGCGATGATGGCATTACGACTGGCGCTGGCTCGGACTTGCGTAAAGCCACTGAGATTGCCCGGGAAATGGTGATTGAGCAGGGTATGGGCAAGAGCCTGCGTGACCAAGTCTTCCACGAAGACAACGGCGGGCTGATGTTTGATAAGATGACTCGCGAGCGGCCGTACTCGGATGAGACTGCTAAATTGATTGATCAGGAAGTGTCGCAATTGATTAACGAAGCCAAACAACGAGCGATGCTGGTGCTCAAAGCCAATCGTCCGTTCCTTGACAAATTGGCTGAGGCGCTGCTAAAAGACGAGACATTAGAAGAAACAGCAGTGGATGAGATTCTTAAAGGAACGAAACTGCCAAAGGAAGCAAAATTACACGCGTAAATTGTTATGGGACGCGTCCGGAGAACTGTCGATAAGATAAATCAGCGGCTGACAGTCAAGTTAGCTGCAACCATTTTAGCTGGCTCGACGCTACTGTCAAGCTTGCTGGGATTCTTCCGCGACCGGTTGTTGAATGCGGCTTATATGCCGAGTCCTGAGGCGGGATTGGCTGGCTATCCAGTCGGTTTGGATGCTTACACGGCGGCGTTTATGGTGCCGGATTTCATGTTTGCCGTGCTGGTGTCCGGCGCGTTAAGCGTGACATTTATTCCAGTGTTTAACGAACGCTGGATGAAGGGTAATAAACAATCAGCGTGGCAAATTAGCTCCAGCATGATTAATTTTATGGCGCTGGTGACGCTGGCGGCGAGCATATTGATTATCATTTTTGCTGATCCGCTGATGAAGTATCTAATTGCGCCGGGTCTGAGCGAATCAGGCCACGCATTGGCGGTCAGTATGATGCGGGTAATTGCTGTTAATCCATTTATTTTTGCCATTGCTTCGGTCATTGCCAGTATTCAGCAGGCGGTCGGGCGGTTTATGTTCTGTGCTTTAGCGCCAATGATTTACAATATCGGTATTATCATTGGTACGGTGTGGTTTACTAACGGTATCAATCTGTTCGGCTGGCAGATTTTTGACGGCGGTATTATGGGTGTGGCGCTGGGCGTAGTTCTGGGGTCGTTCCTACAATTGATCGTGAGTGCTGTTGGTTTGGTTGGTTTAGGCTTTGATTATAATTTTAAGTTATATTGTCGGAACAGAGGTTTTCGGAAAGTACTGTCGCTGCTGCCAGCGCGGTCGGTTGATCAGGGAATGGATTATGTAGTAAGCCTGGTGGAGGTCAACTTGGCGTCGCGGTTGGCGGACGGTACGATTCGCGCTTATCAGCAGGCGCTAACACTGCACTTAATGCCTATTAATCTTATCGGCGTGGCTATTTCTAATGCCGCCTTTCCGCAGTTAACCGAGCGGCTAGGCGAAGGAAGACTTGATCTGTTCCAGAAGGATCTGCGGTCGCTACTGAGGATTATTTTTTGGATGGCGCTACCGACGTCGGTTGTGATATTTTTCACGCGCGGGTATATCGTCCACTTTATTCGCAATACTGGCGATCAACTGATGGCGGGGATATTAGGCTGCTTGGTGGTGGCGATTTTATTTCGGACGATTTATCACATGGCGGCGCGGGCATTCTATGCGCGACAGGATACTAAAACGCCGTTGTATATTTCTGTATTCTCCATTTCTTTGAATATTGCTTTGGCGATTATTTTAACGATGAACCTTAATATGGGTGCATACGGCTTGGCGTGGGCGCAGTCGACAGTAGCGGTGTTTGAAGTGGTGATACTTTTATTAGTGATGAGCAAGCAGATGCCGAGGATGTTTAATCGGGCGTTTGTCACGGCTATCGGCAAGATGATTGCCGCCAGTGCGGTAGCTGGAGTGGTATGCTATATCGGCGTTTCCGTGATGCCGTTCCGCGATACTGACAGCAGTTTTTTCAGCGCTTTTCCAAAATTTACGATTATTTCGATTGTTAGCTTCGGCGTTTATCTGCTGATGTCTAAGTTGTTGCGTCTGCCGGAAGTTGATCCGATCTTAAAGAAGGGCAAGAAGCTGCTGTTTGGGCGGCTGGATGGCGTGTGGCGATGAACAATATCCGCAATTTTTGTATCATCGCTCATATTGATCACGGCAAATCGACGCTGGCTGACCGGATGATGGAGATGACGGGGACGGTGGAGAAGCGCGAGATGAAGTCACAGTTGCTGGATAGTATGGACCTTGAGCGTGAGAAGGGGATCACTATTAAGTTAGCGCCGGTGCGGATGAAATATCAGTCGACTGCTGCTGGTCTTTTCTCTGAAGGCTTTGCCTTTCCGGCAAAGCGAGGCCA
>ERZ773072.1003-NODE-1003-length-14481-cov-28.886663_pt1 | contig 14481 bp, 14 predicted proteins | sample MGYA00580617_ERZ773072 | MGnify/ENA primary metagenome ERZ773072 (study PRJEB29015, sample SAMEA2737970) | human oral metagenome | biome: human oral; feature: human-associated habitat; material: dental | place: China | collected 2122 ... | reverse complement strand
AGTCGCTACGACGGAGTGGCAATTTCTCACGAAGAGCAGCCTCGTCGATTTGGATGATTTTCACACCAGCAGCTTCAAGGTCAAGTACTTCATCCTTGATAGCAAGAGCGATTTGAAGAGTAGAATCCTTGATAGAGATGTCTTCACGTGGGAATGACCAGTTAAGGATGGTAACAGGTCCAGTCAACATACCTTTAACAGGTTTGTCAGTACGGCTTTGTGCGTAGCTAGACCATTTCACAGTGATTGGGTTGAGACGAGTAACATCGCCCCAGATAATTGGTGGTTTAACCCCACGCATACCGTATGATTGTACCCAACCATTCTTAGAGAAGAGGTAACCTGACAAGTTTTGACCGAAGTACTCAACCATGTCATTACGCTCGAATTCACCGTGTACAAGCACGTCAAATCCAACTTCTTCTTGCCATTTGATCCATTCGTCGATGGTTTCAGCAAGGAAGGCATCGTATTCTTCTTGAGTCAATTCACCCTTACGGAAGGCCAAACGTTTAGCACGAACTTCCTTGGTTTGAGGGAATGATCCGATAGTTGTTGTTGGAAGTGCTGGAAGTTTGAAGGCATCTTCTTGGATAGCTTCACGTTCAGCAAAGGCTGGCAAACGAGTGTAGTCTGCATCTGTCAATCCAGCGATACGAGCACGAAGTTCCGCATTTTCACCGACACGTTCAGTCGCGAAGAGTTCTCTGTTTGCTGCAAGAGCTTCTGCACCCTGACCGTTGCGGATAGCATCCAAGTCACGGATCTCATCCAATTTTTCAACTGCAAATGCAAAGTGGTTCAAGATAGCTGGTTCAAATTCTTCGTTAGCAGTTGTGAATGGTACATGAAGAAGTGAGCATGAGCTAGTCAAGACGATGTTTTCAGCTGGGATTTGCTCAAGAATAGCCAAGCTCTTTTCGTAGTTGTTACGCCAGATGTTTTTACCATTGACAATACCTGCATAGAGAGTCTTGTCAGCTGGGAAGCCACCTTTAACGAGTTCAAGAGTTTTCTTACCTTCAACGAAGTCAAGACCGATCGCATCTACTGGCAATTTGATAAGGTCAGCGTAAACGTCACGAACGTCACCGAAGTATGTTTGAAGCAAGACTTCAAGACCTTTCTTGTCAGCCAACAATTTGTTGTAAAGGTTCAAGAAGAGAGCTTTTTCTTCAGCTGTCAAATCTTTGACAAGAGCAGGTTCGTCCAATTGGATACGAGTTGCACCAAGTTCAGCCAATTTCGCAAAAACGTCTTGGTAAGCAGCTACTAAGCTATCTACGAAGTCTTCTGCTTTCACGCCTTCTTCATAGTCTGATAATTGAAGGAAAGTGAATGGTCCTACAAGGACTGGACGAGTGTTAAGACCAAGTTCTTTTGCCTCTTGGAACTCATCGAAAATCTTGTGACCAGCCAATTTTACTTGAGTGTCTTTTTCAAATTTAGGAACGATGTAGTGGTAGTTAGTGTTGAACCATTTTTTCATTGGAAGGGCACGAACATCCCCTTTTTCTCCTTGGTAACCACGTCCCAAAGCAAAGTAACGTTCAAGATCAGACAATTCCAAGTTTTGAACAGATGCAGGAACCACGTTGAAAAGGAAAGCAGCATCAAGGAAGTTGTCATAGTGAGAAAAGTCATTTGATGGGATTTCAGTGATGCCTTTTTCTTTGACGATGTTCCAGTGTTTTGCACGCAATTCTTTAGCAGCAGCCAAGAGTTCTTCTTCTGAGATTTCTTTTCTAAAGTATTTTTCAGTTGTAAATTTTAATTCGCGGAATTCACCCAAACGAGGGAAACCGATAATTGTAGTTGACATGTTTTGTCCTCCAAAAATTGTTGTTGAAACTATCTTAACAGAAAAGAAACTGTCTGTATAATTGTAAAAAATTAGGCTTTGATATAGTTTGAAACTATATCACGATTTAAAGTAGCAAAAAAAGATTTGAAGAAATTCCCCCAAATCCTTTGATAGATATAGATTAGTAACCTTTCAAGGTTGCTAGTTCTTCGCAAAAAAAAATAGTGAATGGAAAGCTACCTATGGCTTGTTATTAGAAAAGACTATAGGTCTTTTTCTTCATTTTGATATTCCCCTGAAAAAGTGCGGACGGGAGGTAAAATTATCCAGTGGATGATTTTAGCAAACCAAGTAATTTCATCCCTATCAACCTTTTTCCTGTTCAAGTGGGACGACTGCTAGTGTCTTGCCTAAACTGGCTAAAACTTTCAAAACCGTATCCAACTGAGGACTAGTCTTTCCTGTCTCCATCCTAGCTATGACGGGCTGACTTACTCCACTAAGTTCTTCTAGCTTTTTTTGACTGATTCCTTGCTCATGTCTAGCCTCAATCAACTCACTCATGATAGCCACTCGCATATCACTTTCAAGGATTTCCTCCTTAGTAAAAAGTTCTGACCGGACATCCTTCCAATTACTTCCAATGGCACTATTCTTCATCACTTAACCCTCTTTCTTTTAAGTCCTTCAGTTCACGCTTGGCTTTTTAAACAAATTATAACTCAAAAGTTATTAAAAGTAAATTCTAATACCCATAAAAAGAAGACCTTAGAATCATTCTAAAGGTCTCATTTTTATTATTCGAAAAAATTATGAGAAGAATTCTAAATTAGAGATAATCCTTACTATTACTCCAACTCTATCCCCTTCTCTCGGAGATTAGCCAGACATTCCTCATAGTAGGCGGCATCGTGTTCACTGTATATAGGACTAGTCAGCTTTTCCTCTGCTAAATCTTGATAAGGAGGGCAGGTCTTGCCACGGTAGTTCTTGTTCAACCATTCTGGACTGACATTGTAGCCACGGCCAGCCATCTCCTTCATGATCAAGTCATGATAAGCAAAGAGTTGGTAAGGTGAGTGGGTAAAGACATAGTCAACCGTCGCATGCTTTCTGCCCCAGCCATTGCCACGAAGAGCACAACACTCTCGATGTTGCCCCAAGAGCTGCGGACGGGGAAGTTGTGAAATCAAAGCCTCATGCCAAAGTCTCATGGGCGTTTCCTTTCAGTAAAGTCGAATGTTGCAAATAGGTGTTCGGATAGCGTTCCAGCAACTCTCGAGTCTTAGTGATCAAGTCTTCCTTAGAAGCCTGACCAAAGCGGTAGCGATCCAGCAAGAGCATATAGTCTTTGCACTCAGCATCTGTCGCTTTCTTTTTGAAATAGCCCCAAATATGCTGAAAGGCATTGCAAACCTGACCTCTATGTTCTGGGATTTGACAGGCGCGGTCGATCAGTTCTTGAACATGGCTGACCTCCACCACTTCATTCTTGAGATATTGGCGAATCTCATTGTAAATATTGCTGGAATGGCTCAAAACGAGGTATTTGTTTCTAGCCCAGAGTTGTTGGCACTGGGATTTTTGGTTAATTTGTTCCATGTTTCTTCTTGCTTTCTATCCGTTTCCAGGAAATATGGAAACAAAGCTGTACCTTAAAAATGAGCGAATTGTGAGCGGAATATGAGCGAATCAATTACACTCATCACCCTTTAAATTCCTTCAAGAACTGTTTGAGTTCAGCATCGGCTTCTGGTGTGGTTCCGTGGAGTTGGCTCAGCATTTCAAGTAGGGATGCTGTTTGCTTTCCAATCTCATCATTGGTCTTATTAATCTTGCTGACGATGTCTGTCAGGGGCTCGACTTCTTCTTCCTCAAAGGTGTCCACATAGCGAGGGATATTGAGGTTATAGTCATTTTCGACGATTTCTTCATAGCTCGCCAGATGAGCAAACTTGTCAATCTCCTCACGAGACTTGTAGGATTCCAAAATCTTCTCGATATGAGCATCCGTCATGATATTTTGGTTTTTGCCCTTATCAAACTCCTTAGAAGCATCGATAAAGTAGACATCACGATTGGTCCGATTCTTTTTGAGAATGATAACCGTAGTCGGAATGCTGGTGTTAAAGAAGATATTGGCAGGAAGACCGATAACTGTGTCAATAGCCCCTTCTTCTAACAAGGCCTTACGAATGGTTCCTTCCGCATTCCCACGGAAGAGAACACCATGAGGAAGAACGATAGCCATAACTCCGTTATCTTGCTTGAGATGGTAGTAACCATGTAAAAGGAAGGCAAAGTCAGCCTTGGACTGGGGCGCCAGTTTCCCAAAAGGAGAGAAACGAGGATCCGCCATAAAGCCAGAACTTGCAGACCACTTGGCAGAGTATGGAGGATTCATGAGAACCCCATCAAAGTTGGTCGGTTCTTGTGTCGGCCAGTCTTCGTCTAGTGTATCAGCATTGTGGAGAAATTGATTCTCAACTGGAACTCCGTGGAGGATCATGTTCATCCGAGCCAAGTTATAAGTGGAGGTATTGAGCTCCTGACCGAAGTAGACCACTGTCTGCGGTTTATGAGAGTATTTCTTGGCATTGAGCAAGAGAGAGCCAGAACCCATGGTCGCATCATAGATGGTAAAACCTTGCTGGTCTTCTCGACCTAAAAAGGCAATCTGAGTCATGAGCTTGGCAACAGGCTGAGGTGTATAAAACTCACCAGCCTTCTTACCCGAGTCGGTCGCAAACTGACCGATCAGATACTCATAGGCATCCCCCAGCATATCACCCGCATGACCAGCAACATCTAGCACAGCCAACTCTTTCATGACTGCCGCCACCGTTTGGTTTTGCTTTTGCGGAGTTGCCCCTAGCTTTTTAGAGTAGAGATCAATATCTTCAAAGAGATTTTCATAGAGGTCGTCACTCTGCTCTATATCACGAAAACCTTGCGCCAAATCTTCTAGCCGGTTTAGCGCTATCGTTATAAATATTCGGAATTATTTCCTTACTAATTTTAATCAAAACTTCTTCAGCAACCATTAGACACCTCTAAAACTAACAAATAAACAATTACAAAGAATTTATCGTTCTATACTTTTCAAAACTATACCGAGAAATTTCTTCAACTCCAAGCATCTGATATTTTTCTTTTACTTTCACAAAGTAAGAGCCTATTAATTCTTTTGGAATTATTTCATTAGATGGTTCTTCTGCTTTTAAATCTCCTCGCATAGCCAACCATGGTTCTTCTTCATGAGTAAATTCTTCTAATACTTTTCCATTAAATATAGCAAAATTCTTCAATATGCTATCTATCAAACTACATTCAAAAAATGTAAGTCCATCTCCAGAATTACTATTTAAATGTAATTGGATTGGATTATATCCAAAACTGTTATATCTAAAATAAACATCTCTATATACAGGACCATGTACCCACGCCTCACAGTCACTAGGAAAAATATAATTCCCCTTAAAGGCAAAATAAAATCCTTGTACATAATATAAAAGTTTTTGTAAAGCTAACGGCGTAATCTCATTATTTTTTGATAATAAATAGTGTATAACTTGAGTAAGTTTATCATCATTTTCATTATTTAAAATTTCATCAACCTTTTCTACACTCTTATTAAATGCTAAAACTGTAATATTATCTTTATTTGTTACCAAAATTTCTTTAAAAATATCGGGTTTTTCTAATATTTCTTTCAATTTATCAGAATAAGCAGGTTTTGGAATATCACCATTTAAATATCTTTGAATAGTATTAATTCCCCATCCCAATAGCTGAGCTAATGGTTTAGCTCCAATACTATATTTTTCCGTAATATTTATTATATCTTCATTTGAGATAATACCGTTCTCACGCCTAAAAGCTTCATAGATAGCTTTTTTATTATATTCGTTAATTTCTTCAACATAAATAGGCTTATTACAATTAGCACAATAAGCAGTCTTGCCTGAAAAAGTATATTTTTTTCCTTTTAATGACCGTGTTAAGTCTTCAACAACTACTTTATAATCTACAAACTCTATACAATTTTCGCATAATATTTTTTTATTATTCATTATTAGTCTCCTTTCAAGAGAGAGGTCTTCTCTTAAAGAGGGAAAATTTATTTAAATTGATAATTCAACGCTTTTGATTCATCCGGTCTATGAAAAGACACAACAACTAAAAAAGGTTGGTTTTTCTTATCATTTTTAATTACTATTTTAACGTAAGCAACAACCTGCGAGACACAGCCAAATAAATCTCGTAAAGAAAATTCTGGGGCAAACAGATAATAATCTTCATGATTCCGTAAAATATCATACGGATGTAAGCATTCACAAAAATCACTATACTCGATTTGCATTAATAACTCACAAATTTTTTTATCATCCAAATTAAATTCAATCATGAATTCTTCATTCTTTTCACGATTTTCTCCCATTGAAATCATATAACTTTCACTCTGAATTAGTCTTTTAATTTCTTCTAATAAATCTTGAATTTCTAATTTACTATACATTAAAAAGTATTAACCTTTCTGTTTAATTATCATTTAGTTTCCTCCCTATCCACACATTAATAGTATCATTTTTTGAAAAAAAAGTCAAAAAAAGCACTATTTTTTAAAAAATAGTGCTTTTATATTCCCGCTCTGAGTGGCTCAATGACTTCTTCGACAAGTTGCTTACAAGCTTCCTTGATTTGTTTTTTATAGAGGAGGGGGTTGAGGGCATCTGCCACTTCTATCTTATAGTCCTGATATCGCTGGCTCTTGGTCAGTTGGCTCTCTCCTAGTTGTTTTTTGGCTCCCTTGCAGTAGTCTTCGACATAGTAACGGAGTTCATCCTCTCCTCCTTCTCCACAACAAACTCTCTGACCAAGCGGTAGATAACTGCAAAGATAGGCGTGAAGAAAATCATGCCGACTAGGCCGAAAAGATTACCCCCAATCAGGGCTGCGGCTAAAGTAAAGAGAGTTGGGAGACCGACGGACTGGCCGACCACGCGCGGATAGATGATATTGCCCTCAATCAGCTGCACCAGCTGAAAGACTGCGATAGAAAGAAGGGCTTTCCAAGGGCTGTCGGTGAAGATAAAGATAGCTCCCAGAGCACAAGCTGAGAAAGGCCCAATGTAGGGAATGAAAGAGAGCACTCCAGCCAAAACTCCTGTCAAGGCCGCATAAGGCAGACCTGTCAGAGAATAGGCGATAAAGACCAAAACACCAACAATGACGGCCTCTATCATCTGCCCCATTAGGAACTTATCATAGGTCTCAACAATGACAGAACCCACATAGGATAGGCGTTTCACAGCCTTCTCAGGAAGCAGGACCTGCAAAAGACGGATCGTGATCGTCTGCAAATGCTCCTTGCTGCTCAAGAAGGCAAACATAAGAAAGATGGACATGATGACAGAAAAGAAATTGCCAAAAATAGCAGAGATATTGCCTGTCAGACTTCCTAGAAGAGAGATGGCCCTGTTGACAATGCCGCTGTTTTGCAGTTGCTTGGTCAAATCTTGCAGCTGGCTAGAGGATAGCAAGCCAGACTGCTGCAGCCACTTGGCTAGCTGAGGCGCTACCTTGCCGATGGTCGCGCTCAGCTGATTGACAGCTGTGGTCAAAGTCGGCACGACGATAGAAACAATCCCCGTCATAATGAGAGCTAAAATCAGCACCTCCAAGACTAAGGCCAAACCACGCTGCAACTTTTGCGGGACTCGGCACTTGTCCAGGAGGTCTTCCAGCTTTTTCATCGGGACATTAAAGATAAAGGCTAGGACTCCACCCAGTATAATAGGTGAAAAAACCGACGTCAGACTCTGCAGGCCAGACCAGATATTTCCAATGTAGAGAACCAGAGCCAGAGCAAGCGCCGCAAAGACGATGAGTTTATAGGATTCATTGATTTTTTTCATAAGACTTCCTTTGCAGTTTTGTCATTTCCTTATTTTATCATAATTTCCAAGGCCTTTCGAGCAGGAGGAGACATGGGTCAGTCAACTTTGCCATCACTCTTAAATTTTTAAAAATCTTGAAGATAGAGAACCCCAGCTCCTATGGATAGAAGGCCTGCAAATATAGCTAGAAAAGGAATAAATCCCATGACAGAGGCGCAGAATAGAAGCTCATGACTCGTCTTATTGACTCTTGGGTCGTTGCTATAGTGATACATTCCGACGATAGAAAGTCCCAAAAGCAGCCAGCTGGTCAATATAACCATATCGCCCCAGCCTGGGTTTTCTATTAGTTTAGGAACTAAATTAATAATTTCCCAGTGCCATCTATTTAAAGAAGCGTAAAGGATTATCAGACCCCCTAAAATGCCAACAATTCCATTTATCCATAGCAATTTGTTTGATTTCATAAGCATCTCACTCTTTCTTTTTTAAATTAGTATACCGACACACTTACTAATCTGTCAACTATTATAAAATAAACAGTGTCTCATCTGATAAATCCGTTTTCATTCAAATTATCTTATGATACAATAAACTCATGCACAAGAAAACGATTATTGATTTTAAAGAACTGGGTCGGCGCTTGATTTTCAGCCAGCCCATTAAAGAGCTCAAAACGCGCGAGTTGGCCGAAGTCAGAGAGATTCTGCAAGAGGTCGAGGACTGGCAGAAAAAGGGATTTTATGTAGTGGGCTATGTCAGCTACGAAGCCGCTCCTGCTTTTGAGGAAAAGCTACAGGTCCACAAAACCCCTCTGCTGGGCGAGTACCTGATTTACTTTACCATTCATGACAGGGCTGATAAAGCCCCATTTCCTTTAGCTTACGACGAGGTAGAAATGCCAGCGCAATGGCAGAGCCTGACGACTGAGCAAGAGTACGAAAAGGCCATCGGAACCATTCATCACCATATCCGTCAGGGTGATACCTATCAGGTCAACTACACGGTGCAGCTGGGCGCAGAGCTCAATCCACAGGACAGCTGGGCTATTTACAACCGTCTGGTCGTCGAGCAAAATGCCGCCTACAATGCCTATGTAGAGCACGATAATCAGGCAATCTTATCCATCAGTCCTGAGCTCTTTTTCGAGGAGCACCGAGGTGAGCTGACAACGCGGCCGATGAAGGGCACGACCAATCGCGGTCTGACGGTCGCTGCGGACTTGGAACAGGCTGATTGGCTGCGTCAGGATCCTAAAAATCGAGCGGAAAATATGATGATCGTTGACTTGCTGCGCAACGACATGAACCGCATTTCAGAGATTGGCAGTGAACGAGTCGAGCAGCTGTGTCAGGTCGAGCAGTATTCCACTGTCTGGCAAATGACCTCCACCATTAAGAGCCAGCTGCGACCTGAGATTGGCCTAGGAGAAATTTTTGATGCGCTCTTTCCGTGCGGCTCTATCACAGGCGCTCCAAAGATTTCGACCATGGCGATCATCAAGGCGACCGAAAAAGCCGCCCGCGGTGTCTACTGCGGCACTGTTGGTATCTGCCTGCCAGACCAGAGGCGGATTTTCAATGTTGCCATCCGCACCATTCAGCTACAGGCTGGCAAGGCGATTTACGGTGTCGGTGGCGGCATCACCTGGGATAGCACATGGGAAGCCGAGTACATCGAAACCCAGCAAAAATCGGCTGTTCTTTATCGGAAAAATCCGCAGTTTGACCTGATTACGACAGGGAAGATTGAGCAAGGCAGCCTGATCTTTCAAGACCAACATCTGAAGCGTTTACAGGAAGCCGCCCGTTACTTTGCTTATCCATTTGATGAGGAAAAACTGAAGGCAGAGTTGAACCAAAGCCTAGCAGAACTAGATCCAAGTACGGACTACCGCCTGCGGATCTCCATCGCCAAATCTGGAAAAGTGACCTGCCAGCTAGAAAAGCTACAATCACTCCCAGAAGCTTTCTGCAAGGCCATTCTCGTCCCACAAAACACCAACTTGCAGCAGCCTTTTACCTACTTTAAAACCAGCTATCGGCCACATTTAGACCTAGGCCAGCAGGAGCAGATTTACTACAATGCCCAAGGTCAGTTGCTGGAAAGCTCCATCGGTAACCTAGTCCTCCAGCTGGATGGTCACCTCTACACGCCACCAGTCGAGCTAGGTCTCTTGAATGGTATCTACCGCCAGCATCTCTTGGCAACAGGTCAGGCCACAGAAAAAATTCTCAGCCTAGACGACTTAAAATCAGCAGAAAAAATCTACGCCTGCAATGCACTACGAGGCCTTTATGAATTGGAAATAGATGATTGAGGCTAGGACAAAAGTCCTAGCCTCTCAATTGTCTTTGGATTGTCGAGCAAGACGCAGTGGTTGAGTGGGCTCTACTAGGCTGATTTCATCAGCTTTTACAGCCCTACTCAACTGTGCGGAGGTGGGACGACGAAATCGAATTCTAACGAATTACCGATTTCTGTCCCACTCTCTTTTCTATAGGCTCCAGTCCGCTTAAACAAGAATTATAATTTCTATTTCAAGATTTTAGAAATATTTTAGAAATGCTTGATGAATACTTAATAAGTGTCCGATATACTGGATAGTGAGGAAAGGATTTCCAAGAATAAATCAAAAAGGAGAAGTAAAACCATGGAAAATATTTTAGTTTTACAAGGGGTCAGCAAAAAGTTCGGCCAGCAGCAAGCTCTGAGCGATGTCGACCTGACCATCAAAAAAGGAGATATCTACGGTCTCATCGGTAAAAACGGGGCTGGTAAAACCACTCTGATCAAAATCATGACCCAGCTGATGCATGCCAGCAGCGGAACCGTGTCTCTCTTTGGTTCCAGCAATCAGACCGAATGGACACAAGCCCTCAAGCGGGTCGGCTCGGTCATTGAAACACCCGTTGCCCACAACCACTTGACCGCCTACGAAAATCTCAGCTACTACTGCAAACTACGCCAGATTCCTAATGCCGATAAGGCCATCCAAGAAACGCTCAACTATGTAGACCTGACGGACACTGGCAAAAAGAAATTTCGTGACTTCTCCCTCGGGATGAAGCAACGTTTAGGCATTGCTATCGCCCTCCTATCCAAGCCAGATCTGATGATTTTAGATGAGCCTATCAACGGACTAGATCCTGTCGGTATCAAGGAATTTCGCCAGCTTGTCCAAAAGCTCAATGAAGAGCTGGGCATGACCTTTGTTATCTCCAGTCATATCCTATCCGAGCTTTATCTAGTCGCTACGCGCTTTGGCATCATCGACCAAGGGCGCATGATTAAGGAAATTTCCAAGGCTGAATTTGAAGAGCAAAGCGAAGATTATATCGTCTTGAAAACGGATCATTTGGAGGAAGCTAGCCAGCTGCTCCAAGACCAATTAGGCTACCGCATCAAGGTGGTCAATGCACAAAATGAGATCCATGTCTTTACCCATTCGCACAACATCAACAATATCGTAAAAGAGCTAGCCACAGCTGACTTAGTCATTCAAGAAATCTACTATGCACGGCAAAATCTCGAAAATTTCTTTACAGATTTACTTGATCAAAACCAGGGAGGTCTATCATGATTCAAACCATTCGCGCTGACTTTTACCGTCTCTTCCACTCCAAGGGCTTTTGGATTACCGAGCTCGTTTTACTAGCCAATACCCTGCTCAGCGTCCTCTATAAGGTTACCAGCAGATTTGGAACATCCATTGGGATGGATGGACAAAACGTCACTCAGCAAGCACCAGTAAAAATGACGGGTATCAATGCTCTTGCCCATTTCTCTGGAAATTCTGACAGTGTTATATTTTTCACTCTCATTGTCGTCTGCCTCTTATTAGGTGTGGACTTGTCCCGTAAGCTTTATAAAAACAGCCTCGCTCACGGTATTTCACGGACAGAGTTCTTCCTATCTAAAACTTTGGTCTCCTTTGTTGTTGCCATCTTCCAATTCATCCTCTTGCTAGGGCTATCCTTCATCATCGCTAGCGCTATCAATGGAATTGGGACAGCTCCGGCAGGCTTCTTTGGCCAATTTTTACTAACTATTCTCGTCCAGCTTATGATAACCATCGCTTGGATTAGTATTGTGTCTTTCGTCCTTTATATCAGCCATTCCATTGCTGCGGTCTTTATTACCTATTTTGTCGGAAGCGCCCTGCTCGTCTTTCCAGTCTTACTCTATCCTCATATAGAATTGTTCCGCTATTTAACCTTACGATTTGGAATAGAGATGGCTGCGGATCCTGCTGTAGTTTTGCAAGCTAGTTTAGTCGCGATTGGCATAGCAGTCTTCTTCCTAGGCAACAGCCTCCTCATTTTCAAGAAAAAAGATCTCTAAAACCAAAAAATCAGCTAATCTTCTGACTAGCTGATTCTTTTTTATAAAGCCACAATCAATTCAAACCAATCGTCCTCTGCTTGAATGGTCAAATCACCACCTAAGATTTCGACCAGCTGCTGGGTGATATAAAGCCCCAGCCCAGAGGATTCCTCACTACTGGAGAGGTTTTCAGAATAAAAACGATTGGTTAGTTTATCCAGATGCAAGATGGGCTTCTGAACCTTATTTTTGACCTGAAAAATAACCTTTTGTCCTTCATTTTTCAGACTGATGCTGGCTGCTTCTCGGCCATGTTTGAGGACATTGCTGAGCATGTTCTGGACGATTCGATCAAAGATATCACTGTCCGTTTCCAGAAGCAGATTTTCAGACAAATCCACCTCTAAATCAATCCCTGCTCGCTGAAAGGCATCATAGTAGGCAAAGAGTTGCTGGGTGACCAGCTGGGATAGATCTACTCGCTGCAACTTCGGTCGAATGGCTCCTTCCATCAACCGACGGTATTCCATCAGAGCCTCCAAGCGTCTGGATACCATACTTAGATTATCTGCAATCTTTTGCAGCTGCTGATCCATCTGGTCCTTATCAGCGTCTTTGAGTAGCTGTTGCGTATAGCCACTAGCAATGGTTAGTGGCGTTCGGATATCGTGGGCAATATTGCTGATGGCCATGTCCAAGGTTTTCTTTTCCTGCTGGGTCACAAAGGACATCTTATCAATTTCCTGAAAAAGCTGCTCCACCTCGTCAGTCAGAGCCACCAGACTCGGAGATTGATCTCTCAAGGTCAAGCGAACCTGACTTCCTGTACGACGTTTGTCACGGATCTGGCTGGTCAGACTACGAATCGTCAGATGATAGCGAACCAGCATGATTGACAAGAAGAGTATGAGCACAAAGGCTAAAATCAACCACATAGCTAATCCTCCTTGAGCCGCACGCCCAGACCCCAAATGGTCTCGATATAGTCTGTTGAACGATCCAGCTGGGCTAATTTCTTACGAAGATTGCTGAGATGGGCATTGAGCGTATTATCGCCTGGCAGATAGGTCTCCTCCCAGACCGACTCATACAGCTCCTCCTTGGTAAAAATCTTTTTAGGATGAGCCAGCAAGGTCTGGAAGATCTGAAATTCCTTTTTCCCCAGCCGCATGGACTGGTCCCCAGAAGCAATTTCAAAGGTATCTGGCAGAAGGCGAATGTTTTTGATCAAGGTCTCCCCAGTAGGCTTGGGCTGAGACTGCTGACTGCCTCGCAGTTGGACAGTGACACGCGCCGCCACTTCGTCTAGATTAAAAGGCTTGACAATATAGTCATTGGCACCGTCTAGCAGATACTGGCTCACGAGACTCTTTTCACCTAGGGCGGTCAGCATGACTACCGGCACCTGACTGGTCTTACGAATTTCCCTCAGCACCTCGTCGCCATTTTTGCCCGGCAGCATAATATCCAGCAGGACTAGATGAATCTCTTCTTCCGCAAAAATCCGCAGTCCCTCGGTTCCAGAATAAGCTGAAAACACAACATGCTCCTGCGTAAAGAGATTTTTCAAAATCTCATGAATATCATTGTTGTCTTCAATTAGTAAAAGATTGGCCATTCTCATTCTCCAATAGCTTGATAAAACTAGTGTAGCAAGGATGAGCCAGCAAGTCAATCAAATATAAAAGATACAAAAGAAAGAGAGTGAGACAGAAATCGGTCATTCGTTAGAATTCGATTTCATCGTCCCACCTCCGCACAGTTGAGTAGGGCTGTAAAAGCTGATGAAATCAGCGTAGTAGAGCCCACTCAACCACTGCGTCTTGCTCGACAATCCAAAGACAATTGAGAGGCTAGGACTTTTGTCCCAGCCTCCTTTGTGTTATTTGACAGATGCTCCGTTAGTCGCGATAACTTCCTTGTACCAGTCAAAGGATTTCTTCTTAGAGCGTTTGAGTGTTCCCTTGCCTTCATTATCTCGGTCCACATAGATAAAGCCATAGCGCTTCTTCATCTCACCAGTTCCGGCTGATACCAGGTCGATACAGCCCCAGGTCGTATAGCCCCACAGCACTACGCCATCTTCATTGATGGCTTGCCGCATAGCCTTGACATGGGCCGCCAGGTAGTCAATCCTGTAATCATCAGCCACATAGCCATTTTCATCCGGACTATCCACTGCACCCAGGCCGTTTTCCACGATAAACATAGGCTTTTGATAGCGATCCCAGATGGTATTAAGCGTAATGCGCAAGCCCAGAGGATCAATCTGCCAGCCCCACTCAGAAGCTTCCAAATAAGGGTTCTTGAGAGAAGCAAAGATATTGCCCTCAGTCAGCTCATTGACCTTAGGATCGCCTGAAGCCACCCGACTCGCATAGTAAGAGAAGGAAATGAAGTCCACCGTATGCTCCTTGAGCAGCTGCAGGTCTTCTTCTGTCATTTCGACAG
>ERZ773072.1001-NODE-1001-length-14505-cov-22.971280_pt1 | contig 14505 bp, 12 predicted proteins | sample MGYA00580617_ERZ773072 | MGnify/ENA primary metagenome ERZ773072 (study PRJEB29015, sample SAMEA2737970) | human oral metagenome | biome: human oral; feature: human-associated habitat; material: dental | place: China | collected 2122 ... | reverse complement strand
AGGAAGACGACGCCGCACACCACGACGGCGACGAGCACCCCAAGGACACCGACGACAAGCACACCACCAAGAACGACGAGGCCGACACGCACAAGTCCCCCAAGGACGAGGCTGACGCGCACAAGTCCGATGACGACAACGGTGGCGGAGAGTCTGACAACGATACCGTCTCCGACAAGAACGCGGAAGAATCACAGGAAATCAAATCCGAGGAAGGTGCTGACGAGGCAAAGCACAACCCGCATTCTGGTGACCCTGACCACAACTGGGGAACCTACGTTGACGAAGATGGGGTTCCCCACATTGACCCTTCTGACCCCCGTCCTTACTTAAATCCGAAGAATAGACCTTCGTTCCGCGAGGAAACCATCCTTAAAGTCTGGGAGAACGAGGTACGGCCCGACGGGACGGTTTTGGACCCCGCTGACAGAGTCATCGAATGGACACCCGGCACCCCCCGCCGAGGAGTATGGGATATGGGCCACATACCCAGCGAAAAATATCACGACAGGTGGCTCGAGTACATCAACGGGGAGATGACCCCTGCCGAATTTAGAGACTGGTACAATACACCTGAGCATTATCGCGTTGAGCATCCAACCACTAATCGCAGCCACAAGTACGAAGGCCTCGACAAATGAACATCTTTCTCACGGCGAATATGAAGACATTTGAGGACTTTGTCGCCCTCTACTCCGAGGGGGACGAGGCGCGCGCGAACCGGGGGCGTTCCCTGTTCAGTTACGCTCTCGGGAACAGCAAAGCGGAGGAGCGATACAAGATCGTCGACTTCCTGCTTGAGCGCAATCCGTCGTTCGCCCACAAGTCCGGCGACGGGGCGTCACTCCTGCACATTCTGCTGGGCGCCGTCAAGCACGACCCCGCGCGCGACGCCGCCATCGCACAGGTCCTGGTCGACCACGGGGAGACCTTCAACTGCCTCGATTATCGTAAGCGCGTCCCCCTCCAGTACCTACTCCCCCTCCACCGCTACTCCGACGAGGACCTGACGCCCATCTACGACGTCGTCTTCGCGTCCCCCGACCCGGGTTTTACGACCGTCGTCGACGGAGGCAAGCCCTTCCATGAACTCGTCCGCGCATTCGAGGACCGGCAAGCCCTCGCCGACCGCATCGACAACTACCTGCGCGCGCAGGGTGACACCCACTGACAGGAGGAATGATGCGTCCCACCTACATTCGCGGCGCCGGTGCCGCCATCGTCTCGCGGAAAATTGTCGAACGAACCGGCAACATCAAGTGGCTGACCCGCGAGGACCCCTTCGCCCCTCAGGACTCCGGCTGGCGCGTCCTATCCGACCGCGACACCGCCGAGTACCTGGACGATCCAAAAAATATGACCGTCGTTGACTTTAACGAGCTGTGCGACATTGAGCCCGCCTGCATCGGCATCTACGACCTGCCGATCGGCTCCGACATTCAACTCGTCGTCGAACCTGACGGACGTCGGCGATGGTTCGATAACAAGACCAAGAAGGAGATTTCCTTCCGCTAACCCACGCAGCGGCCACGCCCTCACAGATGGGTGAGCCACACGAGGGTCGCGTACGGGATCGTCACCTGCTCCCCCGGCGCGTAGCCGAGGTGCTCGTACAGGTACCAGCGCAGGTTCTCCTGCATGCGCGCACGCCCGGCCGGCGATGAACGGATGTACGAGGAGCGGGTCGTGCCCAGGGTGAGGATCTCCTCGGGGGTCATACGGTCCTCCCATGCGACCTGGGTGAGGGTCATCGGGGCGAAGCCGCCGCCCGGCATGGGCGACCTGTCGGGGCGGTGTACGTCGCCCGAGCGCATGATGCGCGTCAGGCGATGCACCCACGGAATCGACACGGCCATCTGATTCCACACGATCGCGAGCACGCCTCCGGGCGCGAGGATCCGGGCCGCCTCGAGGCCCGCACGCTCAGAATCCATCCAGTGCCAGGACTGTGCAAACACGACGATGTCATACAGGCCGTTCGGTAACCCCGTCTCTTCCGCGACACCGTCGTGCCACCTCACACCTTCGACAGACGAGGCCTGGGCGCGCATCGCCTCGGAGGGTTCGACCGCATCCACGAGGAGACCGCCGCGAGCCAGGAGCTCGCTCATCTTGCCGGTGCCCGCGCCGATGTCGGCGGCACGCAGAGGGCCGCCCCGAACCGGTGCATTCACGCCCCGCCCGCGCCGCGCGGCATCGATCAACGCGGCCACGGCCTCGTCCGGGTAGGCGGGGCGCACCGAGTCGTAGGCGCCACCCTCATCGACGAAGGGGTTCACATCGAGGGAATCGGGCACGCTGTTCGATATCGTGTCACGATCCCAGTACTGAGGCCACGAATGATTGGCGGCCACGCGCCCCGACAGGGCCTCATTGTCGGGAGCGCTCACAGGAGCGAACTCCCCAGACGGCACACGTTGTCGACGTAGTGGACATGCCACGGCTGGCCGCGCCACTCCTCGTAGGTCAGTTCCCGCGACTGCTGACGTGTGCGCTCGTCGTTGCCATGCAGCATCTCCACCAGGCGCGAGCTGTCGGCGACGAGCACGATCTCGTAGTTGAGGCCGAAGGAGCGCACATCCATGTTGGACGATCCAATGAAGCACAGGCTGCCGTCGACGATCATGTACTTGGAGTGCAGCATCCGCGGCTTGCGGTACAGCTGGATGCGCACGCCCGCCTTGAGCAGCGGCCCATAGTACGAGCGCTGCGCGTGGCCGACCAGGAACTGGTCGAATTGCTCGGAGACGAAAAGCTCGACCTCCACGCCCGATAGCGCAGCGTTCGTCAGGGCGGTCATGAGCGCCTCGTCCGGGATGAAGTAGGGGCTCGTGATCGACACGTGCGTGCGCGCCAACGAAATCATGTGGACGAAGGCGCGCAGGTTCGGCTCTCCCGTGAACGCGGGACCGGACGGGATGATCTGCATCGCCGAGGCCTGCTCGTCCTCACCCTCGGTGCCCACCTGCGCGGCGGGTGGAGTGAGGACGTCGACCGTGAGGATCTCCTTGCACGCGTAGTACCAGTCCACGGCGAAGACCGCCTGGACCTGGGCGACGATCGGGCCGGTGATGGACACGCTCGTGTCGTCGTAGAGCATGCCGGCCTTCGCGTAGGAGGGAGTGTCGTAGTCGGGGGCCACGAGGTTGTGGGAACCCACGTAGGCCTCACGACCGTCGACAACCAGGATCTTGCGGTGGTTGCGCAGGTCGGGACGTCGGATCTGCCCACGCAGCGGCGCAAAGGGCAGCATCTCGTGCCACTCGATACCACTGGCGCCCAGGCGTCGACGGAAATCCTTGTAGCCGGGGATCGTGCGCATGCCGTGGTGGTCGACAAGGAGGCGCACGGTCACGCCACGAGCCGCCGCGCGCTCGAGGGCCTCATACAAGGGGGCCGTGTACTCGTCCCAGGACGTCTGGTAGTACAGGAGGTTCACGTGATGCGTGGCCGTATCTACGCTGGCGGCCATCGCCCGGAACGTGTCGGCGGTGTCATTGTAGAGCTGTCCGACCCGTCCCACCGATGCGGGGAAACCGCTCAGGTTTCCCGACAGGCGCATGATCGACGCAGTGTCGTCGTCAGAGCCTGCAGGCAGGCCGTCGGGAGCATCCGGCACCTCGTAGGACACGGGTTCGGACGCGGTCGAGGCGGCCACGATGGCGTCGACGAGCTGGCGAGCCTCCGGATCATCATCCAGTCGGCGCCCCATCGCCCACCACGAACCAAAGATGAAGTAGAGCGGCACGCCCACGAGGGGCCACAGGAAGATCAGAAGCAGCCACGCGGTCGAGGTCGAGGCACGGCGGTGCTTCGGCACGACGCCCAGGGCGACAGCGCGGATGGCGAACTCGAGGGCCCCTAAGAGGAGCCACGCCCACAGCGGCGGTTCAGGGTGTGGCGGCATCATGCGCCTATTTTACCGGGCGCCCCAGATCCTGGTGAGCCCACCGCTGCCAGTAAGGCGCATAGGTTTGTCCGTCGCGGGCGAGCGCCCGGGCGCGCCGCTCGTCCTCCCCGGGGTCTGCGATCCAGATGGCGAGGTCGGCCTCGGCCTCGATGGCGCCGCACCCCTCGATGATCGTCGGGGCGAGGGGGACGCGGACAGTATCTCCGGGCGCATCCGCCTCCCAGTCCCATGCCTCGTAGAAGGAGGCTCGCCCTCCCCGCACATCGTCGGCGATTCGCCGCGCGACGCGAGCGCCTTCGGCCAGCCCGTCCCACCCGGGGTACCAATCGTCGAGGTGGAGGACCTGCCAGCCATCCAGCAAGCTCTCAAGGGCGGCAGCCAGCGTGGACTTCCCGGAGCCCGAGTAGCCGTCGATCGTGACGACGGGCACGCCACGCCCCTCCCGCGCTTCCCCGAACGAGGCCGTGGCCCACTCCCCTGCCACAGCGCGCAGGTGCGGCGCGAGGTCACGGGCGGCCTCCTCGGGGCCCGTCGTCACGGGGACGGTGACCAGACGCCCCTCACCGGCGCGCCCATCCTCCCAGGTCAGGTGGCTCATCGACCCACCAGGGCGAAGGTGCCCGCCCAGACACTCGCGGCCAGCGCGATCGCGGGCAGGGCGACGGCAACAGCCATGAGGACCGCGTCCGAGACGCGCAGGCGCGAGACGCGCGCCCACGTGCGCGTGCCCTCCGCGCCGAAGCCCCGCGCCTCCATGGTGGTGGCCAGCTTGCCGGAACGCCGCAGAGCGAACACGAGCAGTGAGAAGGAACCTCGCAGGAAGGAACGAATGCGCGATGCATCACCCACGCCTCGGGCACGCCGCGCCCTCTCGAGCGCCTTCCAGTCGGCCGCCATGAGTGCCGTCATGCGCGCGCCCGCCAGCGAAGCCAGAACGGGGCGGGCTGGCAGACGCACGATCTGCGCGAGGCCATCACCCATGTCGGTGGGGTCGATACGGTCAAGCAGGGCGATCGCCGGGATGACAATCGCGCACATGCGGATGCCGATGCCGATAGCCAGCCAGATGGAATGCTCCGAGATCGCGGCCGGGCCGAGCTGCCAGTAGACGGTTCCGCCGGGAACCGCGTACAGGAGCATGGACAGCGCGCCCGCCGGCGCGGCCACCAGGAGCGGCGTCGCCTTCAGGAAGAAGCTGCGCGCCGACACGCCCGACAGGGGCATTAGAGCGAGTTCGAGAGCAAGGGCCACGCCCGCGCTCACGGGGTCGATCGTCGCCAGCAGCGGCGTGGTCGCCACGAAGAGCGCAAGCACGCGGGCAACGGGGTTGGTCCGGGCGAGCAATCCTCGCATGCCGCGCCGCTCACCGGCCTGTGCGCCGCGCGAGGAAGCGGGGCTCTCCTTGCGTTCAACCCGTGGCCCCTCCGAGTCGGCGCGATCCGGTGAGGTGGCCTCGGCCTCGTCGGTGCGAGCTGCGAGCGCCGCACCGCGAGCGCCGACCCACCCGAGGTCGATGACGCGCTGGCCCATCGCGGCCACGAACGCGGGGTCATGCGTGATCGACACCAGGGTGACGCCTCGCTCGAGGGCACTGCGCAGCAGGCGCACGAGGCCCAGCCACGTGCCGCGGTCCTGGCCGAAGGTCGGCTCATCCAGGATCAGCAGCTCGGGGGCGCTGATGAGCGCGGTCGCCACGGACAGGCGGCGCTTCTCGCCGCCGGACAGCGTCATGGGATTGGCGCGCGCAAGTTTAGTCAGGCCCAGGGCCTCAAGGTGCTCGTCGACGAGGGGAGCGATCTCCTCCTCGCTCATGCCGACGGCGCGCGGGCCAATCGCGAGCTCTTCGGCCACGGTGGAGGCCAGGAACTGATACTCGGGCTCCTGGAAAACCATCGACATGCGGCCCAGGAGCTGCTTGCTCGGCCACTCGTGAGGGTCGCCGCGCGTGCCGTCGGAGGTCTCAACCTCCACCGTGCCCGCGATGGGCGGCAGGAGGCCCGCCAGCGTCAGCGCGAAGGTCGACTTTCCGGCCCCGTTCGCGCCAACGATACAGGTGGAAACCCCGCGCTCGATCGTCATGTCGATGCCTTCTCGCACGGGGGCCTCAGCGTCGTAGCCGATCGTCAGGTCTGCGACACGGGCGATAGGAGCCTCCTCGGACGAGGCCGGGGACACCTCGGGCGCGGCGCCTACCTCGGCTGCGACATCGTCGCCGGGAAGCCAAATGCCGCGCTCGCGCAGGGCGTCGCCCTGCTTCTCAAGGACCTCATCGAGCGGGCCGTCGGCGGCGATCGTACCGTCCGCGACCACGATGACGCGATCCACGAGCGAGGCCCACACGTCCACGCGATGCTCGACGACGACCATCGTCGCGCCCGTTCGCTCGACGACCGCCTCGACGGCGGCGCGCACCTCGGCGACGCCGCTCGGGTCCAGGTTCGCGGTCGGCTCATCCAGGAGCAGCAAACCCGGGCCCATGGCGAGAATCGACGCCAGGGCCAGGCGCTGCTTCTGCCCGCCCGACAGCTCCGTCGTCGAATGATCCAGGGGAACGCTCAGGCCCACGGCCTCGAGGGATTCCTCTACTCGAGGCCAGATCTCCTCGCGCGCAACCCCCATGTTTTCCATGCCGAAGGCCACGTCGTCGCCCACGCGGGCGAGGACCACCTGGGCCTCGGGATCCTGCATGAGCAGGCCCACGCGACCCCTGGCCTGCGCCGGGGCAACGCCGTCGACGGTGAGCGTGCCGGTGGCCTCGCCCTCCTCGGCGCCGCCCAACAGGCCGGCCAAACCGCCCATGAGCGTCGACTTACCCGACCCGGACGGGCCGAGCACCAGCACGCGCTCGCCCGGCGCGATATCAAGATCAACATCGGCCAGCGCGGCTTTCTTGCGTCCAGCGTGACGCCACCCCCAGCCGCGCGCGCACACGCGCGCGCCCGCCCCCTCACCCGGCGCAACCGAGGCACCGGGGAAGGACGCGGGCGTGGTGGAGGCGGAGTGGGCCTCGTCCTTGGAGCGGAAATCAGACAAGCTCGCGCGCTCCACGGCCGGAGGCGAAGCGGTCCAGGGCTCCCGTCTTCGCCAGCGCGCTCGTCAGCGCCCACGTGAGCACTCCCGCCAGGACAATGCCGGACAGGACGCCGAAGAGCAGGTAGCAGGCGTTGTAGAACGCGCCCTTCTCGATGTTGCCGAACACGACGAGCTCGAGGACCCATTCGACCGCGAAAGCCAGCGCGCCCGCAGCCGAAGCCACCCACACGTTGAAGCGACGGTAGGCGACGATGGCGAAGACGATCTCAGCGCCGAGGCCCTGCGCCAGGCCCGAGTAGATCGTCTCGATGGCCCACTGGGAACCCAGGGCGGTAGAAACGATCGAGGCCAGCAGCTCGACAAAGAGCGCTGCGCCGGGCTTACGGATGATGTAGCCGCCGAGCGTGCCGCCCAGCAGCCAGATGCCGGTCGCAAGGCCGCCCAGACCGGGAGCGATGGCCTTGAGGATCTCATAGGCGGCACCACCAACCTGGTTCCACACGACGAAGATAAGGCCACACGCGACACCCAAGATGGCGGCAGTGACGATGTCAATAACCCTCCAGCGGAGGGACGGGGCAGTGGAAGCCATGCGAGTAAAACTCCCTTCGTGTTGCACGGCGGCCACGAGGGAAGAGCCTTCCTACGCCGGTATGATCCGGATCAGGTTCTACGGTCGGGGGATATTCCCCTCTCAGCTCGCGTCGAGCTCCCGTGGCACGATGGGAAGCATAGTCACTAACTATATGTTCCGCTACTCATGCAGGTGAGGGCCGGTATGGGGCCCGACGCCCGTTCCACCATCACCCAGAACCCCACGCGACGCGCGGCGCAGGAGGAAGTGGCGGTTCGCGAAAGCCGCGCCCACGATGAACGCGATCCATATCAGGGAGTAGACCAGGCCGGGGCGAGTATCGTCCCAGGCCGCCAGGATGATGCCCATGCAGCCCATGAACGCCAGGACAACCCACGCGCTGAGCGCGCCGCCCGGGGCCTTGAATCGTGAAGACTTGTGCAGCTGCGGGCGCTTGCGCAGGTAGACCAGGTAGGACACGACGATGACGACCCACACGCCCATGAAGAGGGTGGCTGACACGGAGGTCACCAGGGTGAAGGCCTCAGAGATCGAGCCACCCATCCCCATGATGACGATGCCCGACAGGAGGCACACGCACGACAGGAACAGTGCGTTGAGGGGCACGTGGTGCTTGGACAGGCGGGCGAAGACACCGGGAGCCTGCTCCTGGCGAGCCAGGCCGTAGAGCATGCGCGACGTGGAGTAGATGCCCGAGTTCGCGCTCGATGCCGCCGAGGAGAGGACCACCAGGTTGACGATCGTGGCCGCGGCACCCAGGCCGGTCAACGAGAACATCGTGACGAAGGGGGAGCGCTCCGGGCTCACCTGATCCCACGGCGTCACCATCATGATGGCCGCGAGCGCCGCCACGTAGAACAGCATGATGCGCACGGGGATGGAGTTGACGGCCTTAGGCAGGGTGTTGTCCGGGTCGTCGGTCTCTGCGACGGTCGTGCCGACCATCTCGATGCCGATGAAGGCGAAGAGGGCGATCTGGAAGCCGCCGAGGAAGCCGGTGAATCCGGTCGGGAAGAAGCCTCCATGGCTCCACAGGTTCGACACTGCGGCCGCCGTCCCTTCGGAGTCGACGGTCCCCATGGCAACCATGCCGAAACCGACGACCACCAGGGCGATGATCGCGACGATCTTGATGAGGGCGAACCAGAACTCCGTCTCGCCAAACGCCTTGACCGTCATCGCGTTGAGGGCGAAGAGCAACAGCGTCGTGGCACCGATGGGGATCCAGGCGGGCAGGTCCGGCCACCAGAAGCGCACATAGCCCGTAATTGCGACCATGTCGGCGACTCCTGTGACAACCCAGCACGCCCAGTAGGTCCACCCCGTCACGAAACCGGCCCACGGGCCGATGAGGTCGCGGGCAATGTCCGCGAAGGTCGCGTACCTGTGGTCGGAGAGCAGCAGCTCGCCGAGGGTGCGCATGAACAGGAATAAGACGGCGCCGATGATCATGTACACCAGCAGGATCGAGGGACCCGCGACGGAGATCGTCTTACCCGAGCCCATAAACAGGCCCGTGCCAATCGCGCCACCGATGGCGATCAGCTGGATGTGGCGGTTCTTCAGCGTGCGCTGAAGTTTTTCGCCACCCTGCTGTGGCTCACCAGTCTCAACGTGCTCACTAGTCATCGTTTCCCTTTCCGCCAGGTCGCGCCCCGAGGGCGTTTTGCGCGACCTTTGCGCGCTTACATGAAGCGCTTGACTATCCAACGCTACCGCACGGTTAAGCCCATGAACGAATCTGGAGCCACGTATGGCAGCAACAACACAACCAAGTTAGGTTTACCTTATGACACAGAATGAGACGTTTTCGCCCGGAGAGACCGGGGCACCCGCAACCATCAAGGGCGGGCACCACTCCCCCGCTTCCCGGAGCAATCCCGTCACGGACACGAGCGTCCCCGCCACGGCCAAGAGCGAGCCTCACCAGGCAGCATCCGACGCTCCCGCCCCCGCATCCCCTGCCGTTTCCACCTCCCCTCACGCAAGCACCCCCGCCACCGAACAGGGCGGGCCTCAGCGGGCGACTGCCCCGGCCTCGTACCCCCTGATCTCCACGGCGACCATCGCCACGGATCGGGCGTCGCGCTACGGCAAGCAGCTGGTCACCCACATGGCTCACAAGATCACAGGTTCGTGGGACGGGCACGCCGACACCGGCTACCTGCTGTTCGACCGCGAGGGTCCGGTCCAGGGACGCTTCGACGTGGTCGCGTCTGCATCGGCGCTGAGTATTGAGCTGCGCACACTGCCCGAGCGCGCCGATCGCCTCGAATCCATCGTCGGCATCCACCTGGCGCGCTTTGGCGCGCGCGACTCCCTGGCCGTCTCCTGGCACCGAGCCGACGGCTCCGCGGGAACCTCGCAGGGGCCCCTCACCCCCGAAGAGGTCGAGGCCCACGCCCGCGCCAAGAAGGCCGCACGCCAGGCGGCGGGCAACAAGTAGGACTGGGGGTGACTGGGCAGGCCACTGGTACGTGCCGGGGCCGTAAGTTTGCGCATACCCCACACGGTGCGCGCCACAACTGCTGCCCCGGACGTTACACCCGTTACGGAGCAGTACACCCGTTACGTGGCACTACACCCGTTACGGGGCAGTACACCCGTTACGTGGCACTACACCCGAACAGAGAGGGTGCACTGCCTACGTATCGGGTGCATTGCTTACGTATCGGGTGCAGCACCCTCACCAACGATCACAACAACACCGGCGGCGGAGCAGGCATTGAATTCCGATCTGCGGTGCGGACGGTACGCGCGGCCACTCAGCCACTTCATCAATGGCGCGCCTTACACCAAAGAGCAAGGGTTACCCACCCCTACACAAAACCCGTGACTTGACACACCTCTCCAAGGATCTAACACCCCAAAAGAGGCCCATACTCGGTGCGCGCTACAACTGCTGCCCCGGACGTTACACCCGTTACGGAGCAGTACACCTCTTACGTGGCGCTACACCCGAACAGAGAGGGTGCACCGCATACGTATCGGGTGCATTGCCTACGTATCGGGTGCAGCGCCCTCGCCAACATGCACAACGGCGGACATAATCATTCGCGCACGCGCACATCAAAGTCGTGAGTGCTGGTCCGGCGACAAGGAGTAACGACACCACCAATAGCCACACCCCGCGGTTGACCAACACCCAAGCCCTACACCACCAACAGCCACACCCCGCAACAAGTAACACCAGCATCACACGACCCCAACAACGACGCCCGACATCAAGTAATAACCACGACAACCATCGACCGCAACGAACAATCCCACGACAATAAGAACGCAACATCAAGCAACAACCGCCGCAACCATCCGCCGCAACGAAGAACCCCAGCAACGAATAATCCCGCAACAATAACAATCCGACATCAACCAGCCTGACAACAAGAACTCAACATCAACCACCCCCCGACAACCACCACTAGAACCTAGAGAACCTAGAGAACCTAGACGCATCAAAGAGCCCCCGCAGCCTCACGACTGCGGGGGCGTCACACGCGGCTTCGTCGCTCGCCGACGATTCGCGCGCACTCAACGGAATGCTTCGGCGCTGCCTGCACGGGTTATCCCGCGTCAGTGCAAAAGCTCAGATGATCAGCGGCCCTCGAGGTAGGTCTTCGCGGCGAGCAGGACCTGCTCCCACATGCCGATCGCGTCATCGTAGGCCTGGCGAGCCACGGCCTCGTCGTCAGACACCGACGCCAGACCCGACTCCTCCACGTGGATGGCCACGCCGCCGCGCTCCTCGGACAGCGAGATCTCAACACGGGTCGCATACTCGTCCGGCAGCTCGTCGTCGGCCAGCGGGTACCAACGGAAGGCGACGACGTCCATCGGGTCCTCGTCGGCCTTCTCGATCAGCCAGTCGCCGGCATCCGGGTCGCTCACGCGATAGAGGCCGTCGTCACCGAGGCTCACCTCGTGGTCACCCAGCGGGCCATCGTTGACCCACCAGCCCGGCTCCGACACGAGCGCCCACGCGGCCTCAATGTCGCAGTCCACGACCACGTCGGTCTCAACGCGATCCAGGTCGTCCTCAACGTCGGCGTCAGAAGTCATGTCAAAGAAGCTCATACACCAACGGTACCGGGTCGAGCGCTCGCAGTCACGCGAATGGGGACACAAACGGGCACCCATCAGCACTCGGCGGGCCCGCGAGCAGTTTCGGGAGCGGGTGCCCACACACCCGCGACCAGCATGCGGATACGACGAGGCCGTGGCCGGCCCCGCGGGCAGGGAGAGTCGGCCACGCCCTCGTCGCGTCAAACAGCCTCAGGCGAGGCGCGTGATGCGGTAGCGCCAATCCACGGGACCGACCTCGAGGGTCTCGACGCGGTAGTGCTGCTCGGAGTCCTGGAGGTGCGCAAACAGCGGCTCGGGCTGGTGGGGCGCGCAGATCTGGATGTTCTCGCCGATGGGCAGGTTGTCGACCGCGGCGAAAAGGACCGCGTGGCGCACGACGCGGGGAATCGAGTGGATGACCAGCTCGTCCGCGCCGGGGCGGTGGATGACACCGGCACCACCCGCGTGGGCCTTGCCGTGACCATGCCCGTGGCCTCCTCCGTGACCGCCGCAGCCACAGCCACCGGCTGTGGACCCGATGGGCTCAGCGGCCATCTCGTGAGGACGCTCGGCGGGGGCTTCGGCGGCCTGCGCGCCATGCCCGTGGCCACCGCCATGGCCGTGACCGTGTCCACCGCAGCCACAGCCTCCACCACGCTGGTCGGGGGCCTGCTCGGCGGGAGCCGGAGCCTGCTCAGCGGCAGCGCGTTCCTTCTTGCCCTCGCCGCCGCAGCCGCACCCGCAGCTGCCGTCCTCGGAGGGGACGGTGTTGGCGTCGACCAGCTTGAACATCTGACGGTCAGTCATATCTTTTCCTTATCTGTCGGCCCGAAAGGCCATTTCGGCATACCTCACCCAGTGTAGGCACGCCTCAGCCGCGCCCGCGCGTTCACTTGATGAGGAACTCAGCCTCGACCTCGACGCTGACGTTGAGGGGCAGAGCGGCGACGCCGACGGCGCTGCGCGCGTGCTGGCTGCCGAAGATTTCACCGAAGAGCTCGGAGGCACCGTTGATGACGCCGGCCTGCCCGTAGAAGTCGGGGCGAGAGGACACGAAGCCGACGACCTTGACGACGCCCGCGAGGTTGTCGATGCCCCCCGCGACTGAGGCGGCCGCGGCCAGGGCGTTGAGGGCGCACACGCGCGCCGCGTCCTTGGCATCCTCGGGGTCCGCGCCGTCCTCACCAACCGCGCCAATGCACACGGGTTCGCCGTCGACGACGGGGATCTGGCCGGAGGTGCGCACGACACCGCGATCGATGACGGCGGGCACGTAGGCGGCGACGGGGGTGGCGACGGCGGGCAGTTCGAGGCCGAGTTCGGCGAGCTTCTCGGAGGGGAGCATGTGAGGTCCTTTCGTTCCATCGACGAGGCCGGGGCCTCGTCCCTATGGCCCCAGTTTAGTTGCGCTCTGCCCTGGGGTGGCGGGCGAGAGCGCGGGCGTGAGATCCCAGCCGATGCCTCGTCGAAAGAGACGAGAGCTCGGACGCGAGTGCGCCCCACGTGTCGACAATCACGCGGGGCGCACTCTCTTGCGGAGGCGTCAGCCCTGGGGAGCGGCCGGGGGCTGGCCGCCCTGTCCCGGACCACCGGCAGGGGGCTGGCCGCCCTGTCCCGGGCCGCCCGCCGGGGGCTGTCCACCCATCCCCATGCCTCCCTGACCAGCCGTCACCGAGGTCTCGGCGCCATCAACGCTCACCGTGTAGGCGGTGCCGTTGGTCATGCCGGAGGTGGAGTACAGGACGTTTCCGAAGGCCTTGGGGGAGGTGTAGGTGACCAGGACCGCGCCGGAGGAGTCCGTGATCGTCACGGTCGAGCCGGCGGAGCCGGACGCGGAGGCGGAGATCCAGCCCTGGCCGCCGGTCGCGGTCGGCGTCTCCACCATCTCGCTCGTCGCGAAGGCGATGACCGTGCCACCCGCGATGCTCATGGCGCCGTTGGAATCCAGGGCGCCGTTCGCGCCGGACGCCGGGCCGTAGACGGTGGTCGTGCCGCCGCTGATGGTCAGCGAGCCGTTGGAGTCGAGGCCGTCTCCGTTCGCGTTGACGGTCACGCTGCCGCCGGTGATATTCAGCTGCTCGCCGGTGTCCTCCATGGATCCTCCCCCATCAGCCATGCCGCCGGGGCCCGCCTGGGTCGCGGAGGTCGAGGTGCTCGCCGTGTCCTCGGTGGCGGTCTCCGCGGTGGCGGCCAGGCCGGCCTCGACCGTGATCGAGCCGGAGGCGTTGATGCCGTCGTCCATGGATGTCAGGTCAACCGTGCCGTCGGAGATTGTGATGAGGCCGCCCTCGAGGGCCTCGTTCGACTGGGTGACGGTCACGTGCGCGCCGTCCAGGACGGCAGCGACCTCGGTGTGTACGCCGTCGTCGCCGGAGGCGGCGGTGATCGTGCCGGAGCTGAGGCGTAGCGCGCCGTCGGAGTGGATGGCGTCGTCCCCGGAGTCGATGGTGGTGGTGCCGCCGTCGGCGATGATGTAGGTGCCGGCCTTGATTCCCTTGGCCGAGCCGGAGTCGGGCGCGCCAGCCGACGCGCCGCCGCCCGAAGTGATCGACAGGGTGCCGCCGGTGATGATCGCGTCGGTGTAGGCGTCGATGGCGTCGCCGGTCGAGGTCAGGGTGACCGTGCCATCCACGATGGAGACGTAGCCCTTGGTGTCGTCGTTGTCCTGGTCAGCGTTGAGGGCGTCGCCCCCGGAGTTGACCGTGACGGTGCCACCGGCCACGGTCAGGGAGTCCTTGCCGCGCAGGCCGTCGTCCGAGGCCGTGGCGTTGATCGTGCCCCTCAGGACGTACAGGTCGTCCTTGGAGGTGATCGCGTCCGAGGCACCGGAGGTCACGTTGAGCGTGCCCCAGCCGGTGATCGTCAGGTCCATGTCGGCGTAGATCGCGGCGTTCGCGTCCTCGGT